>SL_8KL_010_SEDDRAFT_10000465_pt1 | contig 35466 bp, 33 predicted proteins | sample SodLakKL_010_SED_4_FD_11160 | JGI IMG/M metagenome (IMG submission 11160)
ATGTAAATGAGGTGATAGTAGATGAATTACCTGATTATAATTAATGACGGTCCTTATGGAACAGAAAAACCTTATAACGCTCTGCGTTTAGCGATGAGCTTACAAAAAAATCATAATGCAAAAATTAACATTGCATTACTTGGCGACGGGGTTATTAATGCATTTTCCGGCCAGGATACGCCTGAAGGTTATTATAATATTGAAAGGATGTTAAAGGCTGTTCTGGCCAAAAAGGGCAAAGTAATACTGTGCACCACCTGCATGAACGCTCGGGGGATGAAAGCAGAATTTTTGCTCCGTGGAGCAGAAAAAAGTTCTCTGGACGAGATAGCCAGATTAACTGAAGAAGCTGATAAAGTGTTAGTTTTTTAAAATAACCATTTAGGATTAAAGCGGACTGACCGGTTGGGTAAAGAAAAATATGGTCCAGGCGTGCGCGCGGCGTATTGATTTGTGACCGAAAAATATGTTATGATGTTATCGAAAGAAATGAAAGGTCCAATTTTAAGCGTCAGAAAAAAAATAAGGAGTGAAACCATGGAACAGGATAAAACTAGCATGGGAATGTCCCCAAATGTAGCAGGATTATTGTCCTATCTGTTGGGGTGGATAACGGGTCTTGTATTTTTCTTCGGCGAGAAAGAAAACCAATTTGTTAGGTTTCATGCCATGCAATCTATAGTGGTATTTGGAGCGATTACCGTGATTTATATCGTATTTACAATATTTCAAAGTATACTCGTTGCAATTGCTTTCGGAGCGGGAGCCACTTTTTTACTGGTTGTCACCGGCTTCATTGGACTGCTTATGACCCTGCTTGGTATAGTTTCGCTTGTTTTGTGGATTCTTTTAATGATTATGGCTTATCAAAACAGCACTTTTAAACTTCCTATCGCGGGAAACATTGCCGAAAAGTATGTCCAATAGCAAAACCCCGGTTTAAATGTGCATCAATCTTAGACAAGAAACATGAGAATTGCCAATTTTTTTCAAAAAGCACTGGCCTTATACCAGTGCTTTTTGCTTGCCCGGGCATAATATCCGCTGTTGCTTGTAATAAGGCGTTTCCATGTACAGACTAAACCTGTTTGAGGCCCTGCCGGCAATCAGCGCTAAATAAGGGCAGTTGATGTGCTATTCACAAACTGCCCTTTGTTATATCCCGGTTTATAGTTCAGCTTCTTTTCCAGCTTGTTTAAGCCAACTAAGACAAGATGTCTCTTAGTTGCGCTTTTATTTCATTTGTTTCTTTTTCTATTTCTTTCTTAACTTCATTCCATTTCTCACTACTGGTTTCTTTTAAAGCATCTAGTTTTTCTTTTGTTTGCTCCACTCTCTGCTCAAGCTTTTTTATTCTTTCTTTGTATTCTAACTTGCCTTCTGCCGTTTTCTTTTCTGCTTGCGCCTTTAATTTATCAATTTCTGCTCGCCATTCTTTTATTTGTGCTTCCAACTTTTCCTGATATTCTTTTCTCTCCATATAATATCACCTCCATTGAATAAAAAGATTTTTCAGAGCTTTATTGCACCACATCTGCAGATCATCTATATGCTGTAAGGCTCCCCGAGGTTAATCACTGGTCGAATTTTTGCGAAAAAGTATAAAAACCGGTTAAATCCACAAACCATATAATTCATGGAGCCTTATCTTTATCCCTTTTACCTTGTATTATACCTAAATTAGGATGTTCTTTCAAGTAAATAAATGGAAGTATACTGTTTGATTTTTATGCAAGGTAATAACAGAATGATGGGCAGTGATGGTCCTGGCTCGTCCAGGGTAGAGACTGCCGGGAATGAGTTACAACCATCTATTTATCAAGTTTATGACCATATAAAGTCCCTAAAATTGCAAATACAAAAAAAACTGCTACCGCCAAGCCAATCCAAAATAATGCAGTCCCGCCCCAAATCGGACTTATACAAAAACTCGCAATTAAAGCCGAGNCCATTGCTATTACATANCGCAAAATATCTTTTTGCTTTGTATTCATTTTTATAAATCTCCGTTGTAATACAAGTATTGCTTTTTTGTGATCGCCTCTGTTAATCATGGCTTCAGCAAAAATCAAGATTGGCGTATGTCCACTGGGCTAATTTTAGCCAGAATTTTTCTTCAATAACCGACAACTTTACCCTGACCAGTTTATTAACGNTTTTATTTAACTCNGCAAGCATATTGCCTGCAGTCATTATAACATATGCGCAGGGCGGTTATTATTGCTAAACATCTTCCAGGCCGGTTGATCAACCGAACTCAAATCCTGACACTGAAAATCATTTAGTCTAGAATAAATTCCGCCGGCAGTTAACTTTATTTTAACCTAGGGCAGATCTATTGAACATTTATTTTTGAACAAGCCTTTTTATTCAAAAAAATTAATTAATACTATTGACAAATCTTCTTACCTGTGTTAATATACTAGCTGCCAGGTTCCGAGGGGCTGAATAGTAAGCTGGGTCCGGTTTAAAGGGACAAAGCGGCGGAAGAAAAAGGCGCAAGCTTTGATTGGAAGCCAATAAAATCCAAGAAAACCGGGCAGCTGCAAGGAACGGTAGCCGAAAGGTAAAGCAGGGGTAAAGCCAAACTTTACCGGGAAGCATCGGAAAACCGCAGCACAGGATTTATAAGAACCGGCCGGAAGCCGGAAGAAGTCGTCTTTAGAGGCGAATGAAGCGGCTGTAGATGGTCGAGCAAAAATCCTGAAGGCAAGCTAAAAGGTCTGTTGGGGCCTGGTTTTATTATGTACAAAAACCTCGACATGAAAAATGCTATCTCCTATGGCCGCTTTTTAAATTGACAATTCACTTAGAGATAAACAGGTATATAACTGAGCAGCAACGAATCTGCCCTGTGCTCAACGAGGATAAATTCACCTGCAATGAACTAAAGATTGCGCATCCCTACTTCAGCACTTTCAACTTTTTGATCGCCCCATCCAGGCCTTCCACGGTCAACTCAAACATAGGGAAAACATCACGGATTGCCGAGATGGTGTAGCTGCCGGTCACCCGGTCCCAGAAAGGTTCCGGGATGGGGTTCAACCAGACCGCATGGTTGAAATGGGCGGCAATGCGCCGCAGCCAGGTAATCCCGGCCTCATCATTATGTAAAGACCAGTCTATAGCGCCGCCGGGCATAGTAAGCTCACTGGGAGCCATGCTGGCATCCCCCAGTAGAATAACTTTATAGTCCGGTCCCAGCATACGCAGGAAATCCTCGGTTCTTATCGCACTTTTCATATTGCAGGATGGATTCAGGTAGATGTGCTGGTAAATACAGTTGTGGAAAAAAAAGAAGCGCAGGTCTTTGAAGTGGCTGGAGCGGTTCATGGCTGTAAAAAGTTGGCTGCAGAGACGCATGTATGGATCCATCGAACCCCCGGAATCCATAACCAGGGCCACTTTGACCATGTTTTTACGGCCCCTGGTCCAGACCAGCTGGAGCATGCCGCCCTTGTCCCCCGTCTCCCGGACCGTCTCATTAAGATCCAGCTCTTCCCGGGGTCCTTCCACCTTGCTGCTGAGCTGTCTCAGCTTCCTTAGCGCAAACTCAAACTGCCTTGTTCCAATGGCTGCATCAGCCCTGAAGTCCCGGAAATCTCGCTGCGCAGCCACCTGGACGGCCGATTTGTTCACCGATTCACCGCCGATACGTATCCCCGCAGGGTGATAACCGGAATGGCCGAAGGGGGATTCCCCCCCGGTGCCGATCCATTTTGATCCGCCGTGATGCTCACCCTTTTGTTCCTGCAGCCGCTGTTCCAGGCTGCGGCGCAGCTCGTCTAAGTCCCACTCCCGGAACTTAAGCCGTTCTGCCGGAGAAATATGCCGGGGAGGCAGCGCTTTTTCCAGCCATTGAAGCACTTTTTCCGTCAGTTCAACGGGTGTTTCGATGCCCTGAAAATAACTGTAGAAGGCCAGGTCATAACGATCATAATAGGTTTCGCTTTTTACCAGCACCACCCGGGCCAGATGGTAAAAAGCGGTCAGGCTCGATAAGGCCATGCCTTTACTCAGCGCCTCCATCAGCATCATCCATTCTGTGATGGAAACGGGTACACCGTAGGCCTTCAGCAGGTAAAAAAAGTTAATAAACATAGGCCCCTGTCCTCTCTTAATTGCCTTAACGGCTGCGTGGTATCCCGGCGGCTGATTTTACCTGCTTGCCCTGTCTGTGCAGGTGCTGCAGGACAGTATTGAAATCATGATCTTTTTTCAACAATACGCCCAGGAAAGGAAACTCCGCACTCACTTTTTCGGGGCTGATTCCCCCCACGGTCAGGGCCTGGAGCCAATCTAAAAGTTCGCTGGTGCTCGGTTTTTTCTGCAGCCCGCCAACACTGCGAATCCAGTAGAAGGCAGCCATTGCTTCTTCCAGCAGTTTTTGCTCGAGTTCGGGATAGTGGACATTGACGATCTCTTTCATCATTGAAGCATCTGGAAAAGCGATATAGTGAAATATACAGCGGCGCAGAAATGCATCGGGCAGCTCTTTCTCCGCGTTACTGGTAATGATTACTACGGGGCGATGCCTTGCCTGCAAATTCTCTCCGGTTTCGGGGATGTCAAAGCTCATGATGTCCAGTTCCCAGAGCAGGTCGTTGGGAAATTCAATATCGGCCTTGTCGATCTCGTCAATCAGCAGCACCACCTGGCTTGTGGCCAAAAAAGCCTCGCCCAATTTACCCATCTTGATGTATTGTTTGATGTCGGAAACATCGTGGTCACCAAACTGGCTGTCATAAAGGCGCTGGACCGTATCATAGATATAGAGCCCATCACTGGCTTTGGTCGTAGACTTGATATTCCAGATCAGCAGTTCTTTTCCCAGGCCGTCAGCAATGCTTTGCGCCAGCATAGTTTTCCCCGTGCCCGGTTCACCCTTGATCAAAAGGGGCCTTCCTAGCGCTATCGCCACATTAACACTGTTTTGCAGTTCATTCGACGCGATATAGTCCCCTGTTCCGGTGAATATTGCTAAATTTTCATGCAATGTTTCAAACCTCCCACATTTCCTTTAATAATTATTGTTTGCTGTGCTTTTCAATAATTCTACTGAACAAAACCAACTCCTGCAAAACACCTTGATGATCCTGCAGTGCATTAAGGCATCAACTTTACAATACCTTCAATGAACCGTGCCGGGCCGTGCCTGTAAACGGTAAAATAGAAAAGATGAACCCCAGCCAATAAAAAGGCCTCGCATTCCCCACTCTCTTAAGTATTATAACCCGAGCAGGGCTTTTAATTTCTCTTCATAATTAGGATTGGCTTCATCCTCCCATATATGACCGGACAGCTGATCATGATCAAACCAAAGATATAAATCGATCAAAGATAAATCCTTTTCTTTCCCCCCAAATTTATCGATCTTAACCATTTTACCGCTACGGGTTATAGCCTGCCCGGTCAGGGCGGTAAATAAATCATTTACATCCCTTGCCGGATCAAGGTTGGTAAAAGATAAGACATTCGGAACATTTCTTTCGGGATTCGTGCTCTTAAACTGCTTCACCGCTTCATAAACATGCTTGGAAATAGAACTGTAAATTGGATCTATCCTTTTCCACTCCAAAGAACTGAGCTCAAGAGTTTTTTCCTCCAGGTAAAAAGCCAGCCCGGTTTCAGAGTATACTGCAAAGTCAACCGTTTTAATTTCACGTTCCGGTAACTTTTCTACTTTTAATCCCCTGCTTACTAAATAATCTTTAACTGCATTTTCGCCTGCTTTAGCCACAATAATCCCCCAGATATAAACAACTGTTTCACTTTTTATACAGCACCAGGCCCGGCAGTAAAAGAGGCCGGAGGTATCTTCACACCCTGTCAAATGATATAACGGTCGATGAAGTAGATACCTTTATGTAGTTTTTGGCTAAAACTGCAGTGAACTACAAAATTATTTGATTAGCTGGTAAAATATCTTCAGGCAAACATAAACCAGGAGCTTCGGCTTCTGCAATTAAAGGATATGCACAAACTACTAATTGCTTCTATTTCCCGTTGCTACTATTATAACCGAACCGGCAAATTTAATGGAGATGAGACAACAATGCAGTCAAGAGTATATTGCCCCTTATGCAGTTCTGGAACAATACCATTCGACGAGTTTAGAGGCAGACAGTATTACCGCTGTTTAAGGTGTCATTCCATATTACTGGATCCTAAAATGCGTCTTTCAAAAGAAAAAGAGAAAAACCGTTATGAAGAACACAACAATGATGTCGAAGATATACGGTACCAGCAATTTGTGGCCCCGATTGTCGAAAAGGTTAAAGACATGTTTACGCAGAGTCATCTCGGCCTGGATTTTGGAGCGGGAACCGGGCCCGTGATCACTAAGCTTTTAAGGGAAGCGGGTTACCAGGTAGAACTATATGACCCTTTATTTTATAATGATCCCGGGAAATTGGAGCAAAAATACGACTATATCGTCTGCTGTGAAGTAATGGAGCACTTTATCTTTCCCGGCAGGGAGTTAAATTTATTACGTTCACTGCTAAAACCCAATGGATCCCTCTTTTGCATGACAGAAATCTACTGCGACCAGATTGATTTTCAGCAGTGGCACTATAAAAATGATCCGACCCACGTATTTTTTTATCATCAACATGCTCTGTCCTGGATTAAAAGCAACTATGGTTTTTCAGGGTTAAAAAGACAGGGCCGGCTAATTCATTTTGAGGCCTGAGCAGCAAACTTAATCTGCACAGCATCATATTTTCAAACTCCCCTTCAATCTCATCGAACCGGTAAAACCGGATTCTTCTTCCGGTTTCCCGGGCCAGGGCTAAAAGCTCATCGTTTATCCCGGTCATTTTCTTGCGAACGTTTCCGGCATACCTACTCCGGTTGACCTGAAAGGCAAACCAATACTTAACGGTCATTCGCCGGCAGTTCCATCCAACTTCATCTGCCCCCCTTTAATCATCTCAGCAAAGTAAGTTTCACCCCGGCTGTTTTCCAGTGACAACAGCGACATTAACCCCTCGACATCGGCAAGCGCCCGGTGTGACTGCTCCGGGATAATACTGTGTTTTTCAAACAATCTCTGCAGGCTGCGGCCACCGCCCCACCTTATTCCGGACATAGAGCAGAACCAGCGTTTTTTTCTTGCGCCGGGGATTATCGCCGTCATAAAACCCTTATCAAACGAAGCATTGTGAGCAACAAGAAAGTCAGCCTGATCAATCATACTCTTGATACGGCTTAGATCAAGCCGCCAGCCGCTAAGATCCTGCATTGACAACCGATGCACCCTGTAGGCGCCCGTGCTGATAGCGCAGTTTGGCTCTCTCAACCCGGTATAACTATCAATGACACCGGTGATCCTGTGCTGATCATAGCTGAACAGCACCAGAGCCAGCTCGATTATTTCGTCTGAGTATGGGCTTAAGCCCGTGGTCTCCACATCTATGCACCCTGCAATGCCCGTAGATTTCGGTTTGGGAATGCTTTCGTTTTTTTTAGCTTCATAAACATTATCACCATTTTTTATCTCCAAAATCCGGTCTACACGGAATGTCCGGTGATCCTTTCGCTTAAAACAGTATGCCACCATGCCTAGAAAACTTTTACCGCTGTATTCCAGCATACCCACACTCTCGGGCCTGATTTTGCGTTGAGTTTTTTCATCTGTTGTTTTAAGGTAAACAATCTCCAGGGCCGCCTCCTTTTTCGCAGCGTCCCTGAGGATTTCCACCTTTTCATCCAAAGGCAGCTTTTCCTGCGAAAGTTTATACTGCCAGCCGGTAAAAAATTTCACTACTCTCCAATCAACCCGGATATCCGAATCGGTTATCTTTCTTTTTAAGAAAATGCCGTTTAAACTGCGGCAGCGGGAAAGGGCCACGTAAAGCTGGCCGGAAGCAAATGTGCCTCTGCCCAGGTCGATCATTACATTATCAAACGTTTTCCCCTGGCTCTTATGTATAGTGATCGCCCAGGCAAGCTTCAGGGGGTACTGTTTAAAAGATCCGATATTATCGGCCGCAACCGATTTTGTACTTTCATCCCAAAAAAAGCGGTAAACATTCCATTTATTAGGTTTTACATCTTCAACGCTGCCATCCTGCAACCTTACTTGCAAATTGTCATCATCAATCGCTACAACGGTACCGATAGTGCCGTTGATCCAGCGCCCCGCTGCATCGTTGTTTAAAAGCATAACCTGGGCATCTTTCTTTATTTCCAGCGATTCATCGGCTGGAAAGCTTTTTTTCTCAATATCACCCCTGATCTCGGCATCGAAATAATATAATTCGCCGGACAATTTCAGAAGTTCTTCTTTATTTATTTCGTCTGCCATGGCATTGGTCGTAGTCAGGTAGATAGTGTTTTTCGGCAGTTTTACATTTTCATCTGCGATTTGCCGGTTGAGCAAATCAACATCTTCAGTAGAACTGGTTTTATTGCGAATTTTGTTTAACAGATCGATGAAGCTTTGATCGGTTTGACGATAGATTTTCTCAAGCTCCAGGTACTCAATTTCAATTTCGCCGTAGCACCGGGCATCAAAAAAATACTCGCTTTCATAATACTCCTTAAAAATCTCCCGCTCGCGGCCGACGACCACCGGCGGAATCTGGTAAAGGTCGCCGATAAAAATCATCTGCAGGCCCCCAAACGGCAGCCCGGGGTTTTTCCCGTTTACCCGCAGGAACTCGTCTACGCAGTCAAGGAGATCAGCCCGCACCATGGAAACCTCATCAATTACAATAGCATCAAGATTCTTATAAACAGGCGCTGCTTTCTTTTTGGCTGCCCGCTTAACTTTCTCGACAGTAACATCCGGCCGGAAACCAAAAAAAGAATGAATAGTCTGACCTGCTATATTTACCGCCGCCACCCCGGTCGGGGCCAAGACCACAATATTCTTTTCAGTGACCGAGCGAAAGTATTCGAGCAGGGTCGATTTGCCGGTTCCGGCCTTGCCGGTAATGAAAATGTTTTTTGTGTTGTCTTCCATCAAGTGCAGCGCTTTTTTAAACTGCTGATTTATCTCGATATTCTTTATCACTAACTGATATCTCCTTATCATCCTGATGCTTAAACCTGCCGGCCGCTAACTTACCCGGGAAGATTATTTCGTTCTTTCGGGACTGATATCCTTTAAATGCTGCACGGCCTCTTCATTAAATTCAACTTTTTCAATTAGTTTTTTTGCCTTTTCTGTTTTGCCTTTTTATGCTCCTCAGTTATGCTATAATTATACCGGTGGAGGTAACTTACTGTGATCGTACTGCGTTTTCTTGGCAATATCGTGTGGCTGATTTTTGGTGGCATAATCGGTGCCATGCTGTGGACCTTCGCCGGGGTGCTGGTCTGCCTGACCATAATAGGTATTCCTTTCGGCCTGCAGTGCTTTAAAATAGCCGGATTTGTCCTCTGGCCCTTCGGCCGGGATGTGGAAATAGGCAGTTTTGGTATAGGCAGCCTGCTCGGAAACATACTGTGGATTCTACTTCTGGGGTGGGAATTGTGCATTGCTCATCTGACTATCGGCATCTTGCTCTGCCTGACTCTCATCGGTATCCCCTTTGGACTACAACATTTCAAACTGGCCTTGCTTGCCATGCTGCCCTTCGGAGCAAGAGTCCTTAACCGGCCCGGCATCCTGAAAACCTCCCCTGTCGCCTAATATATCCAAAGGGCAAAGGCGCAGCTTTCGTCCCCAATAAAACAAATTATGAATACCGAGTTGTTGTATAAACCGTTGATTTATCCGCAGCCTTCTTTTATGTATGGTGCATAGGGGTCGGCAGTGACCATCACCATCACCGATTCCAGGCTCTCGAAGATCTTTTTGCCCGTGGAGCGGAAAGTCTTGACCTTGCCGGGGATGAGCTTGGAATTTTTTTTGGGTTTTGCATGCAGGCTATTTTGTATTTAATGTAGTAAAACAAGACTGCACAATCGTAATACAAATCTGCGTCACAAAACATCGCTGCTGAGATAGCTGTTCGATTGGCTCATCACTAGGCGTAAAAATATATAGCCCAATCTAACGTCCACCTGTGTTTGCTTTAGGCTGTTTACTTTTTCCCTGCGAAATCAGAAGGAACAACAGACCGGCGGCAAATATAGAAATTGCTGTATAGGTATAAGCAGCCGAATGTTCCATGATCACTGACAAACCGGTAATCGCAGTTGCATTGATCGAAGCATGGAAGAGGACACAGAGAAAAATACTGCTGGTCTTTGCATACAGCCAGGTCATGAAAGCGCTGAAGCCGATTGCTGCCAGGGCATATAAGAAAAATGGATTTCCTTCCTGGCCGGAGCCGGAAATATAAAAAAGCGGTAAATGCCACAGCGCCCAGGTAATACCGATAACGAAATTGACTAAGACCATGTTTAACCGGTTCTGCAAGGACGGCTGTAAAACACCACGCCACCCGAATTCTTCAAGACCGCCCATGAGAATAGAAACAAAAAAGAAGGGGATAAAAAGAAAGATGGGTTGAATGGGGTTGTCATGCAAATACTGGCTGTCCAGGATTGAGGCAATGGCCAGACCAATAATGCCCAGCCCGACCGGGACTAAAATAGCAAAGATATAAAACTTGTAGTTAACCCTTACTTTAAGAACCCGGGAATGGAATTCTTTGAGTGAACCTTCCTTTTTTGTCAAAATAACAGCCACATATGCACCTATCGTCGGAGCGCTGCCCCCGGTGATGAATAATGCCTGCCCGAGGCCGCTTTGTAAATCGACTAGTTCTGCTTGAGTCAGGTATGCAAGGATCCACCATAAAAGCCAGGTCAGTGTGAAGGTGAAAATAAGATATATTTTATTCCTACTTGCAGCCATAAAAACCTCCTTGCCGCAAAGCCGCATCATCTTACTACTGCTAAGCGAATTAAAAATTCAAGCGGGCTGCCAAGGTCATCCCCTACAGCCCCGCCGATCAGACAACCCCTGAAGTGTTACCGGTTTCTTTTCATAAAATATAACCTGCTTCCTGCATCTTGTAAAGATTAGATTGGTACAAGAAATTTCCACTGCCGATCAAGTTGCTTCCTGTAAGCCACTGAAAACTGCTCTGGCCTTAAAACATCTGTCTTGCTCACCCTGCAGTGGTTCAGACCATTACTGATCTTGAAGTCTCCGAGAGCTAAAAGGTCGTTACGGCGAGTAATCCGGGAATTATAATGAGGAGTTTTCTAGTTGAAGCTGAATGATATTTGCTCCCGGCGTTATGGATTAAGGCAGCTGCAGCGTAACCTCGGCTGGCTGATGCAAAGCGATGCCGGCTGATGTATAATATCGATAGGTGAGCTAAAAGGCGAAAAAACATTATCTTGATTAAGGAATCTTTCTTTACTGGATGAATGTAGACTTTACCGAGAACCGGAAGGAAGGATTTGTCGGTTTTGTAAACCTTACCGGTGAGCAAAGCAATCCTATGAAATGGAAGGGGTTATTTAGTTATGGCAGATCAGTGGTATGTTTCCCGCCAGGGGAAAGAGAAGGGGCCTTTTAAGTGGGAACAAATTGTTTCTGCGTTCCGTCAGGGCAAGCTTCGAGACGATGACTATCTGTGGAGTCAGTCTACCGGTGATTGGCTGCAGGCCGGGCAGGTGCCGGGAATCAAAGGGGAAGTCGCCGGCGATAAGCAGCAGGCGGCTCAGGCAGATTCCAGTACCGAATCAAATTACCAGGTGTTAGGTTCGGTTATGCCCATGCTTGAGATAAAACTCAGGCGGGATGAACGGCTTTACGCCCAGAGTGGAGCCATGCAGTGGATGGATCATAATATCAAGATGGACACTGAAATGAAAGGTGGCGTATTTGGCGCTTTAAAGCGCCAGGTTTCCGGAGAATCCATGTTTGTCAATTATTTTACAGGACTGGCTGATGGCGCCGTGGTAGCTTTCGGGCACACCTACCCCGGCAATATAATCCCCGTAGATGTTTCCCGGNGTACAATCATATGCCAGAGAAGAGCATTTCTATGTGCTTTCGAAACAGTGGATTATGATGTTTATTTTCAAAAACGCATCGGGGCCGGCTTTTTTGGAGGAGAAGGCTTTATCATGCAAAAACTCTCCGGCAGCGGAACCGCTTTTATCGAAATCGACGGAGAATGTATAGAAAAGCAGCTGGCTCCCGGAGAAAAGATCAGCGTTGAAACCGGTTCTGTCGGCGCTTTTGAGGAAAGTGTAAGTTTCAATATTGAGAGGGTTAAAGGGATTAAAAACATGTTCCTGGGCGGAGAAGGGATGTTTTTGACAACCCTGACCGGCCCGGGCAAGATATGGCTGCAGACCATGCCCATCCAGAACATGACCGCAGAATTGTTTCAGTATTTACCCGGCAATCAAAGTGGGAAATAAAGACGGGCTGCAAAAACATCAACAAATTTGTACGGGGGATTACAAGCCTCGATAGCCTCCGGAATTTGTTCATGCTTTCTTTGGACAGCGCCGGGGGCTTATGCAAACGGATCATATTAAATCATGCTTCCCTGGCATTAATGATGAGAAGGCTCCAGGGCTGAACAGAACTGGGCTATAAATGACAGCTTTTAAGAAATAGCGGTATTAACCACCTTCCCCGTCAAGGCAAAGCCTTAAGAAAATATGCCTGGCCATCGACGACAACCTGGCCGATCGGGTTTGATGCTCTTAATCATTAAGATTTTTTTTCTCCCCGGTAACCAGAAATACCACTTCTTCGGCAATATTTGTAGCGTGATCAGAAATTCTTTCCAACCAGCGGCCGACAAACAACAAATGCGTAGCCTGGGTAATCGTTCTCGGGTTTTCCATCATTATCGTCAACAGCTCCCGGAATATTTGGCCAAAAAGCTTATCAACCTGGTCATCGTCTGTTCCGACAGCAACAGCTAATTCAACATCCTCACGCATGTAAGCGTCCAGAGATTGTTTGACCATTTTCTGGCTTAAGACAGCCATGCGGGGAATATCGACCAGGGGCTTAATTAATGGTTGATCCGCAATTCTCAGCGTAATTTTTGCTATACTGGTTGCATAATCACCCATGCGTTCTAAATCATTAACCATCTTGAAAAGAGTGGCCACCCGCCTTAAATCCCCGGCCATGGGCTGTTGGGTAGCGATAACTTCAAGACATTTTTCCTCAACTTCTGTTTCCAGCTGGTCTATTTTGTCATCTCCCTCAATAACTGTCCGGGCCAGCTCCAAATCCTGATTTTTCAAAGCTTCGATCGACCGGCCGATTGCCTCTTCAACCAGGCTGCCCATGTGCTGCAGATTTTCCTGCAGTTCCTCCATTTTTTCTACAAAAACAACCTTGCGATCTTTCCTATCTGGCATATCCATAATCTTCTCTCCTCGTCACGGTTTAATTTTATCCAAAACGGCCGGTTATATAATCTTCCGTACGCTTATCCTGCGGGTTGGTAAAAAGATTAGATGTCCCGCCCCACTCAATCATTTTGCCCTGCAGGAAAAAACCGGTATGATCCGAAATTCGCGCCGCCTGCTGCATATTGTGGGTAACAATGATAATGGTATATTCTGTACACAAATTCCTGATCAAATCTTCGATACGCTGAGTGGCGATCGGGTCAATAGCCGAGGTTGGCTCATCCATGAGCAGAATACGCGGTTTAACTCCCAGAGCCCGGGCAATACATAGCCGCTGCTGCTGGCCTCCGGACAAGGCTAAAGCCGGTTCATTCAGACGGTCTTTGACTTCATCCCATAGAGCTGCACCTTTAAGACTGGTTTCTACGATTTCAGTCAAAACAGCCTTGTTTTTTAAGCCATCAATTCGCGGACCATAAGCAATATTGTCAAAAATACTCTTCGGGAAAGGGTTTGGATGTTGAAAAACCATGCCCACTTTTTTTCGAAGATTTACCACATCAGTATTTGGGGCATATATGTTCTTACCATGAATAGATACTTTCCCATCCAACCTGGTTCCCGGGATCAAATCATTCATGCGATTGAGAACTCTTAAAAAAGTAGATTTACCACATCCCGAAGGACCAATTAATGCAGCAACCCCTTTTCCCTGAACTTTCACCGTAACATTAAACAAGGCCTGAACAGATCCATAAAAAAAGTTCAGGTTTTCTACTTTTACTTCACAGTAACCATTTTCAACATCCTTGTTTAATATAGCTGGTTCATGTTTGGCAGTTTCCTGAATCCTGGTTTCTTCTATTGTGACATTAGATGTGACATTAGAATTTTTCGGTATCATTTTTTATTAAGTTCCCAAACCGGGAACTTTTAACACTCCCCTCATTTAATAGTCAAAAATCAGGTTAACGGATAGATGGAAAAACTATAATCCTTTTGCCACTCGATCACGATACCGTTTGCGCACAAACACCGCTGCCAGGTTAAGCAGGGAAACCAAGATCAGCAGAACCAGGGCTGTACCGTAGGCAATGGGACGAACCTGTGAAATGGCATGGTGCTGGGTTGACATAATGAAAAGATGGTAAGGCAGGGCCATGAACTGGCTTCTGATTGAATCAGGAAGGTGCGGGAGGAAAAAGGCTGCCCCGGTTGCCAGGATCGGAGCGGTTTCTCCCGCAGCCCGGGCCAGGCCAAGGATAGTACCGGTCAGGATTCCGGGTATAGCCCGCGGCAGGACAACTGTCCTGACCACCTGCCAGCGGGTTGCTCCAAGAGCAAATGAACCTTCACGGTAAGCTCTCGGAACAGTTCTCAGTGCCTCTTCAGAAGCTGTAACCGTAACCGGCAGGGTCAGAAGACCGAGGGTAAAACCGGCGGCAATCAAAGATGGGCCAAAGCCGAAAATTTTAACAAATACGGCCATGCCGAAAAGGCCGAAAACAATTGAAGGAACACCGGCCAGGTTACGCACAGACATGCGCACCAGGCGGGTAAATTTGCCCTGTAACGCGTATTCATTAAGGTAAATTGCCGCTCCAACACCCAGAGGCAAAGCGAAGGCAATTGTAATCAGGGTAACATAGAATGTACCCACAATAGCCGGGAAAATCCCACCTTCAGTCATACCAACCCGGGGTGGCTGGGTTAAAAATTCCCAGTTGATTACTCCTGCACCCTTGGAAAAAATATCAAAAACTATTACGCCCAGGATAAAGAGAACCAGAACCAGGGTTAAGCGAAGAGCCCAGAAACCAACAAGCTCATAGCTGCGCCATTCAGACGACTTATATTTTTCTACCACAATACCTTTGTTAAGCACTTCAGCTTTCATTTATTCACCTCCGGCTTACGCTGGATTAAAATATCAGCTAAAAGGTTAACTAGGAATGTAATCAGGAAAAGCAGCAAACCCGCTACAAACAAAGCATGGAAATGGGTGGAGTTGAAAACCACATCCCCGATATCAATGGCAATTCCGGCACTTAGAGTCCTGACCGAATCAAGGAACGATTCCGGCCGGGCAACCATATTGCCTGTTACCATTAAGACGGTCATTGTTTCTCCAATTGCCCTGCCCATCCCGAGCATGGCGGAAGCAGTGATCCCGGAAAAAGCTGCCGGTATAGTTATTTTCCAGATAGTCTGCCAGCGGGTTCCGCCAAGGGCCAGTGAAGCATGGCGGTATTCTTTGGGCACTGCAGTAATGGCATCTTCAGCCAGGGTAATAATTGTTGGTAAAGCCATTATTCCAACCAGGATTGCTCCATTAAATGCGTTCAGACCGCTGTTCAAGTTGAAGATCCTGGCTATCAGCGGAGCAAGTACCACCAGGCCAAAAAATCCGAGGACGACAGAGGGCACACCGGCTAACACTTCAACAATCGGCTTAAAAACCTCCCTTTCCCAGGGTGAAGCAATTTCCGCCAGGTATGCTGCCGCTGCAACACCTATAGGCGCTGCAAAGATTAATGCCCCCAGTGTAACCATTAAGGTACCATAGATCATATTGAGCAGGCTGTAAGATGGTTCACCATAAGCTCCCGGGTTCCATCTGTCTGCAGCAAAAAAAGGGCCGAGACCCAGTTCAGTTAAACCGGGCATGCTGTTGGAAAGTAAAATGTAAAGAATGCCGACCAAAAATATAATAATCGCCAGCCCGCAGAGAACAAATATTACTCTCATTGCTTTCTCTGTAATGGAAACCAAATCTATCCCACCCTTTGCATTGGCCAGTTACAGCTGTTTTTTAAACCGCCCTGCAGCCTTAAAATAAAGCAGGCTGCAGGGCTTTTATTATTATCCCTGGCTTTTAGTCCAGGGCTTTTTTATTGAATTCACGGTCTGCTTCTGTTATCGGGTAAAAGCCTTCCTCAAGCACTATGCTCTGCCCGGCATCGCTTACTTCAAAAAGGAGGTAATCAAGCAGGGCGCCTTCGGGTTTACCGGCCATGTACTGGTACAGGGGACGGGTCAGCGGGTAGTCGCCGCTGGTAACATTCTCCAGCACAGTCGGATCGTAAGCTTCAGAACCTTCTTCTGCTGCTATTTTTAAGGCCTTGACACCATCTTCATCAGCATAACCGATAGCAGCATAACCAATACCGCCCATGTCGCCGATTACAGCCTCAACAATGTCTGAAGTACCGGCCATGTTACGCTTTCTTTCTGAATACTCCCCCTGCACTACCAGTTCCATGAAGAAAACATAAGTACCGGATGTGCTTTGCCGGCCATAGAGGGTAATTTCCTGGTCATTTCCGCCAACTTCGGACCAGTTGGTTATTTCACCCCTATAAATTGCTCCGACCTGGTCAACTGTCAAAGTTTCAATTGGATTAGCATCATTTACCAGCACAGCTACTCCGTCCACAGCAAAGCGGACAGCATAAGGTTCTTCACCATGGTTGTCCCTGATAGCATCTTCTTCTGTATCTCTCATCGGACGCGAAGAGTTAGCCACATCAATATCGCCGTCAATCAGGGAAGATATGCCAACACCGGAGCCACCACCGGTAACAGCAATAGAAACATGGGGATTATCGTTCATATATTCTTCTGCTAATCTTGCAACTACGTTAACTTCGGAATCAGATCCGCCAAGCATCAATGAAGCTGCTTCCCGGGGTGCTTCTTCACCATTTGTATCTTCTGCTTCTTCAACCGGCTCATCTGCATGTTCTTCTGCCGGTCCACCGCAACCTGCAGCAATCATCACTACAGCCAATAAAAAAATCCCTAAAACAGTCAACCACCTTTTCTGATTCATTCTAACCCTCCTAAAAAAATTTTTAACCTTAATCAGGTTATTGAAAGTGTAACCTGTCAAGGTTAAAAACAAAGGAAGCTTGTGTAAAATCAATGTTAAATATGGGTTAAATATTTTTAGAGACCAGGGGAAGGGTAAATTGAAAAACACTGCCTTTTCCTTCAGTGCTTTCCAGGGTATAGAAGGCTCCATGCGCTTCAAAGATATGTTTTACAATCGATAAACCGAGACCGGTCCCGCCGCTTTTACGAGAACGGGCTTTGTCAACCCGGTAGAACCGTTCAAAGACATAAGGCAGGTCGGCTTCAGGAATACCAGGGCCGTCGTCTTCTATTTCTACCGTAGCAGAGCTGTTATCGAAAACAATAGCAATATTGATGCGTCCGTTCGGCCTGCCGTACCTGATGCTGTTTTCAAGAATATTTAACAGGGCCTGGTAGAGCCATTCGCGGTTTCCTGAAATATAGAGCTCTTCAGTGGATGGTTTAAATTCTATTTTGAAGCCCTTTTCCTCCCGCAGGGGTTCAACTCTCCCCATCGCTTCATCGATTAACTGGTTTAAAGCTACCTTTTCTTTTTTTACAAAATCTTTTTCGTTTTCTATCCTGGCCAGGTCTAAAAGATCATCGACCAGGCTGGAAAGCCTGGTTGCTTCCCGATCAATTATTGCAAGAAATTCAAGTAATTGCTCGCGGGATAATTCTTCATGAAGGATCGTTTCTGTATATCCCCGCAGGGTGGTCAGCGGGGTTCTTATTTCATGGGATACGTTGGCGACAAAATCACTGCGCATTTTTTCAATGGAGCGTAAATGGGTTACTTCGTGAAAAAGAAGCAGCACTCCGATCATTTCTTTATTTGACCCTGTAACCGGAAGAATATAGGTTTCCAAAACTGCAGAGTAAGGGTAGTAGGTGCTTAATTCCATGATCCGGGTCCGCCCGTCCTGGACAGCTGCTTTCAGGTTCTCATGAAGAGCATGGTACCTGATCAGGCTTTGGAGAGGCTTGCCGACAGCTTCCCTGCTTTCAAGGTCAAAAAGTCTTTCCGCAGCGGGATTAATCATTTCAACCCTGAGATTGCTGTCGGTTAGGATAGTTCCGCTGCTCATCGAAGAAACCACTGTTTCCAGCTTGTTTTTCTGCCAGGTAACCTGGTCTATTTTTTCTTTTAAAGACCGGCCCATCTCGGTTATGTTTTCAGCCAGCATGGCCAACTCGTCCTGGCCTTCAACTTTTAAGGTAGGCAGGTAATTGCCTGCGGCAATTTCATGGGCAGCACTGCTAATTTTACCAATCGGACCGGTAATTTTCTGAGACAGCATCACTGCCGCCCCGAGGGCAAAAAATGATGACAGGAAAAGCGCAACCAGTATTATAAATACAAGGTTATAAACAGATTGCTGAATCCCGGTCAGGGGCAGGGCCAGGCGTAAAACAGGCACAGAACCAGGGTCATCGTCCACACTGTAATCTTCAGCAAGTGGAATCGCCAGGTAATACATCTCCTGATCAAGGGTGCCACTATACCGGTTAGCCACCCCCAGGCCCTCCTGCAGCGCTTCAATTATTTCCGGGCGGTCCCGGTGATTATCCATTACACCCGGATCCTCGTTTGAATCACCAAGAACAACCCCTTCAGCATCAACCAGAGTTATTCTCATCCCCAGTCTACTGCCTATATCCTTGCAGACAGCATCAATGTCTTCCGGAGAAGCTTCACGATCAAGCATTTCTTCGACCAGCGAAGTGGCAAGTACAGCCTGGTTATAAAGGTTTTCATGAAGGTTTTGTTTGTAGAAGTAATTTAAAAACCAAATAAAAAATGCCCCGAGGACGATCACAATCACGGCAATAACAACCAGATAATATATTATCAGGCGCCAACGAATACCGGTGAACAATAAAAATCCCCCCAGGTGGCCCAGATGAAAAATAAACGGGTAAACGTAAAATTAAATGATGCTCTTTCAACCTTTTAGGCTCGCGAAGCGGTAACCTACTCCCCGTACTGTTTCGATATAGCGGGGGTGGGCTGGATCTTTTTCTATCTTTTGCCTGAGATAACGAATGTGGACATCTACCGTTCGCGTATCGACTTCTGTTTCATAATCCCATACCTGGTCGAGTAATAGTTCCCTGGTTAAAACTTTACCGGGATTAGCCATCAGTATCTGCAGTAAAACAAATTCTTTATGAGTTAAAGCGCAGGGTTGTGCATTGACTGTAACCTGATACCTTTCCGGATAAAGGACCAAATCACCGGCCTTATAAATCTTTTCCCCACTATTACTTGTAGCTTGTGCCGGCGGTGTTAAATGTTCCAACCGTCTTAGCATTGCCTTAACTTTAGCAACCAGTTCACGCGGGCTGAAAGGCTTAACCATGTAATCATCAGCGCCCAGTTCCAGGCCCAGCACTCTATCAAATTCTTCCTTACGGGCAGATAGAATCAAAATCGGTATAGAAGCAGTCTTGTTATCGCTGCGCAGACGGCGGCAGACTTCCAGACCGTCCATTTCGGGCAGCATAATATCAAGGACAACCAGGTCAGGGACATGTTCAAAAGCCTGGTTAAGCGCTTCTGGACCGCTGCCTGCAGTATGCGTCACATATCCTGCTTTTTCAAGATGAAAAGAAATAAGGCGGACTATTTCCTCCTCATCTTCGACAACTAATATGTGTCGACTTTTTAATTCACTTTTTATATTTTCCATATCCTTATTTTAACACATATCAGTGCCACAGCTGTTTGATAGCCAAATTTTCTCGTTGCAAAAGACATTAAACCCGCTTTAATGCCCGCCCATCTGTGTTTTCGATGATACTAGCTGTTATCTTCTCTTCTTTCTTGAGCATTTAAGCTTAACCATGAAAAAGTGACACCTGTGTGTCAAACCCGGGTAGAAACATATAATTTTTAACTCTAAAATCCTAGGTTTCAAGCAGGGCTTGCACCTTGGCCAGGTAGTTTTCGATGTTGAACTTGGATTTGCTCCCCTTATAACTCATATAGCGGACCTTGCCGAAGATAGGCCTTTCTTTCCAGGCCCGGTCATGCACACCGCCAATGCTCCAGGCAATAGCGCTGTAACCGTTAGGATCGCGTCCGTCCAGGGAATATTTGTCGTTTAAATAGAAGGCATATTCGAGGGCTTGCCCCGGTGATCTTGTCCATTCGAGGATTTTCTTGGCCCAGTACATGCGCATGTAGCCGTGCATCTTGCCGGTAAAGACCATTTCTTTTTGAGCGGCATTCCAGAGCTGATCGTGGGTGCGGGCCGCTTCAAAATCCGGCAGGGAGTATATATATTCCCTGGGGTCGTTTCTGTGGGTTTCCAGGGACTCTCGGGCCCAGCGGGGGAAAGCAGCGGTGCTGTCATAATCCCTGTTATAGAAACAGAAGTTATCCGAAAGCTCCCTGCGCACCACCAACTCTTCGAGAAAAGCCTCCTTCGATGCTTCCAGCCCTGCATCCTTTTCTTCCCCGCCGGCCCTGCTGACCGCGTAAGCAAGCCTCTGGGGAGAGAGCTGTCCGAAATGCAGGTAGGGGGAAAGATTTGACTGTCCGTCCCTGGAAGGGTCGTTGCGGTCCCGGTCATAAACGGGCAGTTTAAAGGCTATAAAGTGCTCCATTGCTGCCCGGCCCGCCGCTTCACCTGGCTTAAACCCGGCCGCTTCAGGAACCGATCGATCAATGTTCAATGTTTCTTCCACAGCCTGCCAGTCGGTAAAATGATAATCCTTTTGCCCGGGTTGTGGGCCTTTATCCGGCCGCAGGTAAGGGTGAGGGTGATATTGCAGCGCAGGTATGTCTGTCAGGTAGATGGGTATAAGTTTATTGATTTTAGGCCGGAAGGTATAGGCTGCATATTCCTGCTTGTTTGAAGCAAGCCGGCAGGGGACAATATTGTGGGTATCTGCTTCGAAAAAGGCTGCAGGCAGTTTCTCTGCCACGGCTTCTTTCCAGCCGACATTGATACGCAGGGGTGAAAAATCGCCAACCAGGGCGCCGGGCCGCGCCTCCCGGCAGAACCGGGAGACTTCCTGCACCGGGTCTCCGGTGAGCAGAAAAAAACTGATCCCCAGTTCGCGCAAATCTTTTTTTACTTCGGCCAGTCCTTTCAGCATAAAGCGGTACTGGCGCAGGGTGGCTCCCAGGAATTCAGGGACGAGGCAGAAGATGACAGCCAGGGGCTGCCCTTTTTCAAGGGCCAGTTCCTGGGCATATAAAAGGGCCCAGTTATCCCGGACTCGCTGATCCCTGCTCATCCAGTAAATAACCGGGCCTGCACTGACTTCTCCCTGGTTAAGCTTCTTAACCCTGTTTTGATCGGTACCGTTACTCATCTACAGATGCCTCGCTTTTTAGGCTCAGTTTTTTAAGCTGAAATAATTCCTTTTTTTTATTTGAACTGACAGAACATGCTTACGGTAGTTGGTTTTATGACCCTTAGCGCTTCAGGCCCTTACTTCTGAAATCCTGCGCATTTTTAGCAGGACATCTTTATAGCGATCCCGCGAACACCCATCAATACTAAGTTTAGCAGGGGCCATTATCAAACTCAACTTTGATGGCACTGGCCTGTCCAGGTTGTAGGGTATATCAAATACTCCTCAACAATCACGGCCTGCCTTACTCCGTCAATCAATTCTTTTACTGTCAGGAGATCACTACATTGTCAAACTTGAAATAGGGCATCAAACTCTGTCCACTATTGATTCGTTCTTTCGAAATCTCCTTAATATTCTCAAACATTGTAAAGATATTTCCAGAAATCATAGTCTCTTTAATGGGGTACCGGATCTCTCCACCTTCCACGTAGTAGCTGTTTTTGGCAATTCCAGAAAAGTCCCCGTTGGGTGCCGGCATCCCTCCAGAAAACCTGGATAGAATAATTCCTTGATCCATGGATTTTATCATTTCCTGGAATCTTTCCGTCCCTGGCTCAATTACCAGATTCGCTCCCGTGGAAGGCCCTCTTTTATATCCTGTTTTCAGGGCGCCATAATAGTTTAGCAGATAATTTTTCAATACACCATTTTTAAAAATATCATCATTTCGCTGGATGAAACCATCTTGGCCAAAATAGTCTTTTACCGCCAATTCCTGAGAGTCCGGTTCGGTTCTCAGGGTTAACTTTTCATCTAATGCTTTTTGATTAATTTTATCTCGAAATTTAGAAATTCCCGAAATCAAATACTGATTGGATAGATGGGCGAGCAGGAAAGGGACGACCTCATTCATGCAGCCCGGTGTAACAATTACCTCTCCTGTAAATTTATTTTCGTTAATTTCTTCGGGGGCTAGATGGTCAATGGATTCTTTTAGTAAATTTTTTAAAGATCCCATGTCCAGCAGGGTTTTTTCTAAATCCCTGGTGGATTGAACAGTATAATTAAAAGACGATGTCTGCTTCCCTTTTTTGGCAAAGAACATAATCATAAAATTATATAGATCACCATTGGATGAAAGGCTCGCCCCGTTGGAATTCTCATAATATCGATGGGTATCTAGATGCTCTAAGACTGCCTCTTCAATGACTAAGTTCTCAAAATCCCGATGAACTTCCCTGATTAACTCCGTTAGTCTTTGATGCATTTTTTCAATGTCAGCACCGGTTTTTGGGTCTTCATAGTGTTTTTGGACCTCTCCCACGGGGATATCATTGGCAGGATCCAACTCGGAGTTTTTGGCATTTTCAATGACTTCTACAATGGCCTCCTGGATGGAAGCATCGTCAATTTTATTAATTTTAATCGTGTCCTTTTTCTGATCGATCAAAGCTGTCATTTCCAGATGATATTCCTCCAAGCTGCGAAGCAGACTAATTTCCCCGGAGTGAATATTCATCTCCTCTTTAATTCCTCTGGTCAAATTTACTTCTGCCTTCTCTGCCCCTTTTTCCTTTAACCCTTCAAGACATTTCTTCAGAACATCCATGTTATCGCCCCCCTAAATTGATTTTGCATTTGACGGCCGGTCCACCCATGCCTACCGGTATCATTTGCTTTTTCCCACACATCCCGGCATTGGACCAATACATTTGATCGGAAACCATGGTGATGGTTTTCAGCATATCGAAGGCCACACCGGAAATCGTGGTATCTTTAATGGCGCGGGCAATCTTACCATTTTTTATCTCATAGCCATTCGGCACCCCAAACATAAACTCGCTGGTGGAATCTGCCTGGCCATTGCTTGGTTTGGTCAGATAATAGCCATCCTCAATGGAGGCGATCATATCCTTTAGACAATCTTCCCCCGGCAAAATCGCGGTGTTTCGCATGCGAACCAGGGGTTCGTCGGAAAAAGCATAGGCTCGAGCATTCCCGGTAGGTTCATGGCCTAAATCCACAGAAAGCTCTTTATTATTCATAAAGGTCTTTAACACCCCATCCTTGATAATAACGGCATCCCGGGGCCTTGTCCCTTCATCATCCATATAAACCGGCACGGGGCAAACACTGCTGTCGTACTCATAGGCAAAGTCCACTAAGGTTACCAGGTCACTGGCCACCTTTTCTCCCAGGAAGTCCTTTGCCATTGACCCACTTTTAACCAAATCCGCTTCCGTGGTGTGACCAATGGCCTCATGGGCCAGGATACCTGCTAATTTCGAATCCAAGATCACATCCTTATAACCTGCTTCGGGATATACTCCCTCCGATTTTTCACAAACCTTTTTGTAGATCTGATCAATTTCTGCAAATAACGCTTCGGGTTTATCAAAAAAATCCTCGAACTGGCCCAGGCCACCAAAAACCTCATAGGTGTCATAGGTGCTGCCATCCTTTTCCAAAGATAGATTCATCATCAGTACTGTTCTGGGAACCAGGCTATACCCCGCTGCCCCAAAAGATGTTATAAGACTTTTTTCCATATCCAAATTGTTAATCACAAAAGTTGTCGATTTTAAATCGGGATAAGCCTTAGACGCATATTGATAAAGGGTTTTTAAAAACTGAATCATGTCTTTTCGGGATACCCGTTGTTTCTTCGTCGAAAAATCTTTCAGCACCTCAAAGCTTTCGCCGGGCAAAGCCCCTTTTTTTCTTTTTTCCAGATTCGACAGCAAATAGGCATTTTCTTTGGATTTCCCCAAAACCTCTTTGACAGTGTTCTCATCGATTTTAGGACTGGAGGCAAATCCAAATATTCCTTTGTGATAAACCCTTGAGGATATTCCACTGGAGGTGTTTTTTTCGTTTCTCACCAGATTTCCATGAACCAAAGATAAAGAAACCGTGGAGTTTCTTTGAAGCCGTAACTCGGTATGTTCCGTAAAGCTGTTTTGAAAAACCTTTAGATCTTCTAATCTCAAGTTGATCCCTCCCAGAACAAATTATCTTACAATTTGTAAAACCCACTTTTTTGCCTTCTAATTATTATTAAATAGTCTATGCCTAATATCCTTTATTTTCTCCTCTACCCGGAAACGGATTGCCGCTGACAACAGCAACAACAGCTGGACGGCACCGGGTTGATTGCTGTTGAAATGACCCAATCACCGGAAACCTGGCATCCTGGCATTTGAATGCCTTATTTGACTGTGATAAGGTAGACGGGGCAAATAAATTAATGAGGGTATATGGCAATGAAATCTTTTTGGCTGCTAAAGGGCTTCTTCCGCACCCATGCCTGGCGCTATGCACTGGGTGTGGTATGGTTGATTATGGTAAATTCAGCTCAACTGCTTATTCCGTATCTTTTAGGCCACATCACCGACCAAATTGAAACCAGGCAGGTTGCAGCAGTTGATTTGTGGATGTTTGTCGGCTATATCATGGGAATCGCTCTAGTGGTTGTATCCTGCCGTTTTTTGTGGCGGATTTTTATCATGGGCACTGCCCGCAAACTTGAATTCTACTTGCGGGACATGCTGTTTGCCCATCTGCAAAAATTATCGGTAAACTTCTACAATGAACACAAAACCGGTGATCTGATGGCCCATGCCACCAATGACATCAATGCCGTGCGCATGGCTTTAGGCCCGGGGATAATTATGCTCACCGATGCCCTGTTTCTTACCATCGCTACTGTTTTCATTATGTCCCAGACCATAGACTTCCGCCTCACTATGCTTGCCCTCTTGCCCCTGCCCTTCATGGCNGGCCTGGTTCTGTTTGTCGGCCGAATCATCCATGTCCGGTTTAAGGCTGTTCAGGCGGCATTTTCGGACATGACCCACCGGGTGCAGGAAAATCTGTCCGGCATCCGGGTGATTAAATCCTTTGTCCAGGAAGACGCCGAAGTGGATCGCTTTGATAAAGTATCTTACGGTTTTGTGCAGAAAAATATGGATTTGATTCGAATCTGGGGCCTTTTTATGCCGCTGGTCCAGTTTCTCTCCGGGATCAGCTATCTTATTGTCCTTTCTTACGGCGGTATACTGGTTATTGAAGGCACAATAACCCTGGGTGCCTTTGTCGCTTTCAACACTTACCTGGCCATGCTGATCTGGCCGATGATGGCCCTGGGCTGGGTTATTAATGTGCTGCAACGGGGTGCCTCTTCCATGGAGCGCCTGAAGGTCCTTCTTGAAAAGGAGCCTGAAGTTGTTGACAAACCTGATGTGAAAGAGGTGGACAGGCTCCGGGGTGAACTGGAAATCCGCCATCTTAATTTCAGCTATCCCGACGGCACAAAGGTGCTGGAAGACATCAATATCAAGCTTCCTCAGGGCAATACCCTGGCTATCATCGGACGAACCGGTAGTGGCAAGAGCACTCTTGCCAACTTGTTGATCCGGCTGTATAATCCCCCTCCCGGCCGGATAATGTTAGACGGCATAGATATAAACCGGATACCCCTGGCAGTGCTGCGCAGGGACATCGGTTATGTGCCCCAGGATGTTTTTTTGTTTTCTGCCACTATTCATGAGAATATCGCATTCGCTGATGAAAACCTGAGCCGCCAGCGGGTGGAAGAGGCGGCCAGGCTGGCCCAGATTTACGATAACATAGTGGAGTTCCCCCAACAGTTTGACACCCTTTCAGGCGAGCGTGGTGTTACCCTGTCCGGCGGTCAAAAACAACGCATTACCATCGCCCGGGCGCTGATAAAGGATCCGGCGCTGTTAATTATGGATGACTGTCTCTCGGCGGTGGACACCCGTACTGAGGAACAGATACTAAAAGGCCTGCGCCGCTTTATGACCGAACGGTCGAGCATCATCATATCCCACCGGGTCTCGGCGGTGCAGGATGCGGATGAAATTGTCGTAATGGATCAGGGAAGGATTATCGAAAGAGGCACCCACGATGAACTGCTGAAAAAAGGCGGGCTGTACCAGCAGTTCTATCACAAGCAACAGCTGGAGAAAATAATAGCAGAGAGCCGGGGATGAGTACAATTCATAACTATCATGAAGAAGAAACACTGGGCAAGGGATATGACGCCCGGCTGATGAAGCGGTTGCTTTCCTATGCTAGGCCCTACCGGGCGGTAATTCTGATTTGTGTAATATTGCTGCTGTTTGTCACCGGGGCAGAGCTGGCCCGACCGTTCTTGGTCAAGGTGGCCATCGATGACCATATCACCCCCGGGCCAATGGTTGTTTGGGAGCGCGGTCAGGAACCCAAAGAAGGAATCAATTACCAGGGACAGGTATACGTGCCCCAGCACCTGCTGCCTGATGAGTACCCTGGCCAGCCCAAAGTCCAGCTGCTGACCTATGAGGGCAATTATTACCTGGTGGATGGCTACATGGAAGGAGCGGATTACTCCGTCGAGAGGGATGGAGCAAGCCTGGTGTTGGATTCCGAGGTGGGCAAGTTTACAGCCAGCCCGCTGGCAGCTGACGACTACAGGGCCTTCCGCCAGCCGGACAGGGAGGCCTTGATCAGGCTGGCATTGATTTACCTGGGAATAATTTTGCTAGGCTTCAGCCTCAACTATTTACAGATTTACCTGCTGCACCGCACGGGACAGCATATAATATTCAACATTCGACACCAGATTTTTTCCCATCTGCAGCGCCTGTCACTGCGGTTCTTTGACACCAATCCAGTGGGACGGCTGGTAACAAGGGTTACTAACGATACCGAAACCCTGAACCAGATGTTTACCGGTGTGGTGGTCAACCTGTTCAAGGATATATTTATGCTGCTGGGTATTGTTCTCGTGATGTTGCAGCTCAACATTCGACTGGCCCTGGTCAGCTTTTCACTGCTGCCGCTGGTCGCGGTTGCAACTGCGATTTTCCGCATCAAAGCCCGGGAAGCATACCGGGAAGTGCGTGTGCGCCTGGCCCGGATCAACGCCACTTTGTCGGAAAATATCTCGGGCATGCGTACGGTACAGATATTTCACCGTGAGAAGAAGAAGCATCAGGAATTTTATGAAATCAACCAATCCCACTACCAGGCCAGTTACCGGGAGTTGAAAATCTTTGCTGTATTCCGCCCCTTTATTGACCTGGTATACTTCATTGCCCTGGCGTTATTGATCTGGTATGGAGGCGGAAATGTGATCCAGGGTGTCATTTCCTTTGGCGTGCTCTACGCCTTTATCCAATATGTCGAGATGTTTTTTCGCCCCATCAACGATATGGCGGAGAAATACAACATTATGCAGGCAGCCATGGCATCATCAGAGAGAATATTTAAGTTGTTGGACACACCGGTTGACATCAAGTCGCCGGAACAGCCCGCACCGACCCGGGTTGAGGGAAAAATTGAATTTCGCAACGTCTGGTTTGCCTATAACACGGGTGAATGGGTGCTGAGAGATGTGAGCTTTACTGTTGAGAAAGGGCAGACAGTGGCCTTTGTCGGTGCCACTGGAGCCGGCAAAACTTCAATAATCAACTTGATCAGTCGTCTCTATGACATCCAGGAAGGGCAAATCCTGATTGACGGTGTGGACATCAAAGAGATGGATTTGGATCGGTTACGCCAGAATGTGGCTGTTGTACTTCAGGATGTCTTTATGTTCAGCGGCACAATCGCAGACAACATTCGTCTCAACAGCGACATCGACAGCCAACAGATTCAGCAAATTGCCGAGGCAGTTGATGCCCACCGCTTCATCAACCGACTGCCTCAGGAGTACGACAGTGAGGTCAAGGAACGGGGCGCAACGATATCCGCCGGGCAACGGCAATTGCTTGCCTTTGCCCGGGCGCTGGCGTTTAATCCCAAGATACTGATCTTGGACGAAGCTACCGCCAACATAGACACAGAAACGGAACAGATCATCCAACGCGCCATGAACACCATATCACGCGGGCGGACCACCCTTGTTGTGGCTCACCGCCTTTCCACCATTCAGTCTGCCGACAACATCATCGTCATGCATAAAGGCAAGGTTCGGGAGATGGGCAACCACCAGGAATTGCTGGCCAACGGTGGGTACTACTATAATTTATACCAGCTCCAATACAAGGAACAGGAGATCAACCAGTCGTGAGAAATCGTTCTCGTTCGATAATTGCCCGCCCCACAAGCCACCTGTGCCCTGATTTAAATAGCTTAGATCTCCTTGGAATTTTGCTTAACCGCTATCATTTCAATTTCAACCAGCAAATCAGGCCTGGCCAACTCCTTGACGGCAACACAGGTTCTAGCCGGACACTGACTGGCTGGCTCAGGGAAATACGCTTCATAAACCTTGTTCATACCTTTATAATAAATCATATCCGTAATATAAATTTTTACAAAAAGCACATCCTCAAAAGAACACCCTGCCGCTTTAAGAACAGCTTTTAAATTTTCGAGAGTTTGTTTGGTTTGATTAGCAATGTTTTCTTCACTTTCGGGCGCTATTTCCGTTTTACCCGGCAACATAGCTGTTTGCCCTGACGTGAAAACGAAAGGACCAGCCAGGGCAGCGTGAGAATATTTAGTTAAAACTTTCGGCGCTTCGTCAATAAATACTGTTTCTTTTTTCATCGTTTTATCCTCCTAAGATCCAATATATAAGCCTATTATACAAAGCTATAAGCATTAAATAAACTTTGGATCATGCTATAAGCGTGTCTGGCAAAAATAATATTCCACAAACGGGTTAGCTTAATAACATTTTGAACCCTTACACTCCAGCGGTATTTATCATTTCGGCAGAATAAAAAATTTTTTTATAACTACTGATAGGGAAAGCTTGTAGCCAGATGAAATCTTAAGCTGATTAACATCCACCGGTTGCCGCATATAAAATCAACAACAGAAGCAAAAGCGGCAGCAGACAACCGCATGAGGTGATGGAGCAGCCGGAATGATGCATGGTGAAGCTTTTGTTAAATTTTGTTTTGCCTTCTTTCCAGAAACTACGGCCCCGGCAGTTTTCGCAAACAGTGGCATCCTCAGGAATATAAGAGTTGCAATTCGGGCACCTTACTTCCAGGGTGACCCGGTCATAATCAGGGCTTTCTTCTGAAAAATTATAAATTGCCGGAGAGGTTTCATCAACCAGGGATGACTGGCAGTGTTTGCATGTCAGGGCACTGCCTTCGATGGTTTTTTCGCAGTATGGGCAATTTTTGTATTCTTTATAGACCAAGCTGCTCTCCTCCTGGCAGTGGATGTAACTAACCCTGGTTTAGTCTGTGCCGGTTTTGCATGTGTCTAATATTAGTTCTCTTGCCGTGGATTTTATCCTGCTTTGTTAAAGCCGCCGGCTGAATTAATAATCCGATCAAAAGTATAGGTTTAGCTGAAAGTGCCGGTTCAGAAATTGACTGCTTCAGGGCTGGTGGAATAATCAGGTGATAGCAGCATTGGTAATGATTCTTTAATCTACCAGGGGAAATTGCTTTAGGGGTCCTGCCCGGATAAATGTTATAATTAAAAATAAACGTCAGATCTAACCGTTATTTTACTTTACCATTTACCAGGCTTATTTAGTATAAAAAAGGAGTTGATCTTATGGAAAAGCTGCATGAAAAAGTTAAAAAAGTAGCTGACCTGCTTACAGAAAGCAATCATACGGTTGTCTTTACCGGGGCAGGAGTTTCAACTGAGGACTACAAGCAAAATTTAAGCAGGCCGGGTAACGGCCTGCCGGTGATGGTTGCCCCTGCAGACTTTACCATCCAGAGGTTTAAGGACGATCCGCAAGGTTTCTACGAAGAGGGTGAGCCCTACTTCAGCATGATCTACCGGTTTGAACCGAACGAAGTGCACACGACGCTGGCGGAACTGGAAAAACGAGGCCTGGTTAAAGCAATTATCACAGATAACATTGATGGATTGCACAAAAAAGCGGGTTCTAAACAAGTGCTTGAAATCAGGGGCACTTTAAGGAGCGCGAGTTGTGCGCAGTGCAAGCGGCAGGTAGCAATTGATGATGTGTTGTCCAGTGCCGGGGAAGGAAAATTCTTACCGCTTTGCCCCGACTGCGGCGAACCGCTCCGGCCGGATGTGGTCTTCTCGGACGAACCCCTGCCTCCAGATTTTTACACAGCTAAAGATGAAGCTAAAAAGGCTGACTTGATGGTGATTATTGGTTCTTCCATGGAGGCTTCCCCTGAAAACCAGCTGCCTGATGAATGTGAAAACCTGGTTGTTATCAACCAGAGCCCTACGGTTTACGATCAGCGGGCAAAAGCGGTGGTCAATGATAGCCCTAAAAAAGTGATGAAACATTTACTGGAAGAATTAAACAACCGTAACAGCTGATCTCGGACTGGAAATTTCAGCTCTTTAAACTTTGGAGCTCTGTTTAATGCACCGTTTTCATAAATGGAAATACAGATTGCAATCTACGGCTCCGGGAACAAAGCGATGACTGGTCCAAAACCTGGTGGGGTAATCGGGTAATTGGTTTAACTAACCGGGCAGAAAGGTTAGTCAAAGATCGTGAGCATCCTATCTATTTACCTGACCGGACCCGATGTAAAGGATTTGGAAGTTGTCCCAAAGAAGAGGCCCTGGAACAGTACCCTGACACGTGTTTAAAGCACGTTCTTTGCATAGTATAATTTATTTAACACTGAAAGGATTATAGTTTATGCGGCACGAGTCATCGAAAGCAATTATCAAGCGCTTGGAGAACGAAGGCTGGTATCTGGCCCGTGTGAAAGTTTCTCATCATCAGTTTAAAAATGAAAGCAAATCAGGGAGAGTAACTGTGCCGCACCCTAAAGCAAATATTTACGGTGACACTCTAAGCAGTATTTACAGGCAAGCAGGATGGGAATGGTAGGGAATTGCAAATGAATTAACGAGGTGGAAAACATGTCTGATCGTTATGTTTACCCGGCGATTATTTCATCACCAGAACAGGAGGGTTGGGAATACTGTATCATCTTTCCCGACATTGATGTTGCTACTCAGGGTGAGACGCTACAGGAAGCTTTAGATATGGCTAAAGAGCTACTGGATTTAACTATTTATAGTTTGGAAATGGATAGAGAGCAAATTCCAGAAGCTTCTTCTCCAGAAGATATAAAGATCGACAAGCCGGGTTCTTTTATGACGCTGGTATCGGTTAATATGCCGCTGGTGCGTGCCGAAATGGATCTTCAATACGTTAAAAAAACTGTCACTCTGCCAAAATGGCTGAATGATTTGGCTGAAGAGGCAAATATCAATTTTTCTAAAACACTGCAAGCAGCAATCAAGTTAAAGCTTGACTCACCTGAACAGCCGATCTGTGTTAATGCAAATAAAGAAAATTACCAGGGCAAGGGCAGAAGTGACTCTGAAAGGGATTCATGAGATAGGTGGGAAAAGTAATATCTAAGGTACTGGTCCTTGCTCACCCTTTTATGCCAAACCCTTTAAATTCCCCTGTAGGGACTTACCATTTTTCTTGAATTTCCTCGACCCGGGTCGCAGGAGGAACTTACGTGTCGGCTGTATCAACTTCATAGGCTGTTGCAGATGCCGGTTCAACCCTGAATGACCTTGGAAAGACTTTACCCTTATGCAGGTGCCTGCTGAACCTGTTTATTACCATACCGATCTTGATCATGATGTTCTTTATTGGCTGCTATAGTTTATACTTTAATGTTCTAAAGGAGACGCATCATGTCAAGTAGAATAAATGTAACTGTATCATTAAATGAAAACAGGTGAACTATGCTAAAACACAAAATTGTTGATGCCCACTGCGATACTGTAGGCTTCTTCCAGGAAAAAAGCGATTACGATTTTTTCGCCCGCAACAACAAACACCATATCGACCTGCCCCGTTTAAAAGAAAGCGGTATCATCCTGCAGGTTTTTGCCCTCTACATTAAAGAGGAATATAAGGCGGCCGGTTCACTGGCTTACTGCCTGCGCCTGCTTGACAGCTACTACCGGACCATGCAGCGCTTCCCGGGCGGACTGCGGACCATATATTCAAGAACAGATTTAATAAATGCACTCAACAGCTCCAGGACTGCCGCCCTGTTAAGCGTGGAAGGCGGAGAAGCCCTGGAAGGCGAACTGGCAGTCCTGCGCATGCTCTTTCGCCTCGGCATCCGGGGCCTCGGTTTGACCTGGAACCATAAGAACCAGCTTGCCACCGGCCTTGGCGAAAAGGACCCCCATTCCGGCTTGACACCCTTCGGCAGGCAGGTGATCCGGGAAATGAACTGCATCGGCATGCTGGTAGACCTGGCCCATATCAACCGGCAGGGTTTTTTTGAAGCCCTCGAAACAAGCAGCGCCCCGGTTGTTGTCTCCCATGCCAACGCCCAGGCCTTCTGCAATCACCCCCGCAACTTAACTGATGACCAGCTGCGGGCCTTAAGCCAGGCCGGCGGCGTGATCGGCATGAGCTGCTGTCCCCACTTTGTCGATTCAAAAAACCCCACCATGGACAAGCTGCTCGACCACTTTGTCCACGTGGCCGAAGTGGCCGGTGTCGATTACCTCGGAATTGGAGCCGACTTTGACGGTATCGAGCAGGTTATAGAAGGCTTAGAAGATGTCACCGGCCTGCCCCGCCTGATAGAAGGTCTGGTAAAGCGCGGCTTCAGCCGGGAGGAAATCGCTAAAATTACCCACACGAACTTCATCAGGGTGCTGGAAAAAGTTCTGCCGACAACTTAAGAGCGCCGGCAAATTCTGCTTCTTGCGTTTTACATGATGAAAGCTGCTTACTTTTGATAAAAACATATTAACTCGGCACAGGAGGAAACCGGAGAACTGGTAGAGCTTGAAAATGATTACCTGCCTGCCGGATATTTAATAAACGATCAAGAAGAGATGGCTTCTATCAAATACAACAAACCAAATGATTTTGAGATTGCCTTCTTCAACATGTCTACTCAGTTACCAGGCCGTAATGATCTTTAAATATTTATCGAAAGGACTGAATTTGAAAAGGCCGCGAATAATAACACTACTTTTTCATATCAATGATCTTTTTCCGGAAAGCCTTAACGCTTTCCCGACAGCGTTGCCGTTTGGGAGTCTACTACAAACAATTTTTCTCAAAGTGTATCTTAAAGTTATAGTTAAATTTAACATCAGTTTTTTACAAGTCTCACACTTAATAAATCCCCATAAATCCGCCTTTTTATTTTCATTACTTTGTAAATAAATATTTGTAACTTTATTTTAACAGTGCTACAATTACGAAAACTGGGGAAGGGGATAGCAACCGTGAACTTCGCCTATAAAAGGGTTAGCACTGAGAAACAGGATTTAAGACGCCAGGAAGAAGCTTTTAAAGGCATTAACATTGACCAGGAATACTGCGACAAGCTAACCGGTTCTAAAGCAGACCGGCCTCAGCTGAACAAGTTGAGGCTAGAAGCAAAAGCCGGAGATAACATCTATGTTGAAAGCATTTCCCGCCTGGGCCGCAATGTAGATGACTTGAGACAAGTTGTCCAGGAGCTTAAAGATAAAGATGTAACCGTTCACTTCATCAAGGAAGGCTTTAGCACCGGCAACAGCAACAACATGTTAAAGTTCATGCTGACCATCCTGGGCGCCGTAGCCGAGATGGAGCGCGAGCTAACTGTGGAGCGGATCCGCAAGGGCATGGCCAAGGCCAGGCGCTAGGGCACCAGGTCCGGCAGGCCGGTAGGGCGACCACCGCGAAAAATACCGGCCAGTTTTAATAAGTATTATCTCATTTCTTATTATACTTGAAAACTGCAATGCCAGCGTGCTTAACACCCCCTTGTAAATTCTAAAATTTTGTAATTAGGCTTTCTCATACCCCAAAAACCTCGATTCTACTGTGGAAAACTCAAACATCATTAATTTTTAAAAGGGCTTTTATAGCCCGGACACCCCACTTTTCTTACGCGGTTTTTAAAAAACTTCTTTTTTATTTCCTTCTGATCTTTTTATTGATACATTCCTCCAATCCCGCTTGGCGGTCATAAATGTAATGCTCGCAGTTTTCACAGACTTTTAATGGCTCCATCATCTAAACCCCTTTAAAGCTGGTGGAAGGGCCAGTTTTACCCGGCCCTTCCTTTAACCAATACTAAGCCGGTTATTAAGCTTTCTCCAGGTTAATTTCAATTACATCCCCTTTTTCTAATCCCATTTCATCAGCAGCCCTTTTGTAAAGGCGTAACTCCTTAAACAGCTTACTCCCGGTAAAAACTACGGTTCCTTTATTTTTCCCTTCCCCGGCATGCTTGAAGTCGAAATCGGATTTCTTGCCGTTGGCGCTTTTCTTGGTGAGGCTGCATTTTACTGCATCGCCTTCAGCAATGTTTAGCTTTTCTACAAAATCCTGGGCTACAGTTAGCCGCTTGAAATGTAAAACCGCCGCTTCCTCTGTTTGTTCAGCGAAGTTGATAAACCCTTCTGAGGAACTCGGCCCATTGTGTATGAGCTTTAGTTCCAGTTTACCCGCTTTTTCTTTACCTTTCTTTTCAATAGTAACTCCAGCCATTTTTAAAAACCTCCAATAAAATATTTTAACTTTCAAGTGGCAGTATAAGAGGATTTGAGATTAATACAAATAGGATATCGGGTAGAAGATCAAACAATAACAAACAAATTGAAACAATATGTAATTGGATTCATTAGAACTAACGAATTCTAACAGATTTTACGGGGATTTGTGGCAAAAAATAAAAGGTGAGGGCTTTAGCGAAAAAATTTTTTAATAGGGTTTAAAGAACTTTTTTGATCGGAAGAAAAGCCGCTTCCTTTGATCTTTTTTATAAGGGGAGTATCTGACCCTTGATTATTAAATTTGGGTCGGTTTAAAATGCAAAATCTTTGATATAGCTACCTTTAAGCTTGTTATTTTTTGGATGTGATCTAGGAAGTTGCTACATATTCATACCCTTGCCGGTAAAGCTTTTCGGCTTCTGCTGGGGTTCCAACCCAAAACTTGCCGTCATCGCCTAAAATAATCAGCATTAGCTTTTCTGCATTTTCAGCAAAGCTTTTAGCCAGGTGATAATCCGCAAATTTCATCATTTTAGC
>SL_8KL_010_SEDDRAFT_10000467_pt1 | contig 35333 bp, 28 predicted proteins | sample SodLakKL_010_SED_4_FD_11160 | JGI IMG/M metagenome (IMG submission 11160)
ACAACAGTTTTTCGGGGGATTACGACCTAAATATTCATCGATTTTTAGGGTTTTCTCCTTGATCACAGCCCAATTTTACCATTTTTCTGAAGATCATAATCGTCTAGAACAAAATTTTACGGTAACTGTCAAATTCTATCCGTAAATTTTCCTTAATAATTCCTTTTAGATGGTTGTCTGGCAACACATGAAATCATCTGTCAAATCAATCACTTGAAAAGACCTGAAAAAATGAAAAAACTAGAAAAAAGGTATGAAAAAGAGGGGACTCTAGGTAATTCAAATGTCAAACTTGGGTTATGATGCATGAGAGAATATAAAAGTAGGATAGCAAAGACGTATAGGATAAAAAATAAAAAGAAAAGAGAAGAAATAATGTGTTATCGGGGTTTACTTTGCTGTGAAGTCAGTCTTTAGCTTTCTAAGAAGGGTGTTATCACTTGGGAGACGGTATGTTTAAGATTTTCAAGCCCGTTTTCGTCGCTAGGATCTACACCCCACTCTTCGATGATCTCTCTTACTTCACTTTCGTCTAGACCTGTTCTGTCAGTGATTTCTTCAACAGAAACACTTTCTTCAGGGACTTTTTTCAGTGCCAGGAGCATATCGTATTTCCTGTCTTTTCTGAGGAAGTATATACGCAATGTTGCTACTTCATCATGTATTCTGGTATTTTTGAAGAGTTGACGAACGGAGTAACGGCCAACGGTTCTTTTGCTTCCTTCATATATGAGGGGATATGTGTATATACCTTCACCAAGGAGTGTGATGATTCTTAACCGGTATAGATCCTCCAAAAGTGCTTGTTTGTGTGATATTTCCCACTTATTTTGTCGGTTGTCTGAGTCCCACGAGGAAGGGGTGTTTAATAAGTCTAAGAAACCCGATGTTTTTTGGTTGAAGTTACCATCCCTTTTTGGCAGTTCTGCATTACTCTTATCTTTTTCAAGTTTGTTCATGAGGGTTCCAAGTTTGTAAGACCTATTAGGGAATCTACCATATCCGAAATCTTGATCTTTGGTCACGGCGAATATTCCTTCTGTGATTATAGTCAAGTATCGGTGCGCTTGCGGCAGATCTTGTAAATCGAGAGGCATCTCAGCTGGTTGTAATGTTTTCGAGGTTATCTTTGAATTCAGATACTCTAGTTCCGATAACTGGGTCATGAAAGGACGCCTATCCCTTTCTTCCTCGAGGTTTCTCTCTTCATCGTTGTCAATGTATTCTAGTACCATTCTGAGGTAAGCGCCTATATGCAGAGAACCATCCCCTTCTTCTTTAATCCACTCTACACCATATCCTTGAGCGTCGATGGGTATCACTTTCCCTCTGTCTTGTTTGATTTTGAGTTCTAGAGTTGTAACCTCTTTCTCTTTGCTGATGTCCCTGTTCCTTTCGTATTCCTCTTTTTTCTTGTCTACTTCATCTTCTACATCTTTCTTCGTCGTAATCTCTTTTTTCTCGTCGATCATATCCCTATATTCTTCTGGAGGTTTGAGTTTTATCTCGCAAGAAGGGCATTCTGTTACAGTTACGGGTACAACAGTTTTACACTCTGGACAATTTCCTTTTGGAACTTCATCTTCATCTGCATCCTTTTCCTCATCGGGTAGTTTGGTTTGCTTCAGCCCACCGACTTCATCAAAGATGTATCCCTGTCCTTCGTATACTCCTTCGTAGGTGAGTATCGTATCGGTGTTCCCATCAACATTGTATTTCGTGAATTTACCGTCACGGAATATGAATACCGCACAAATATCGTTGAGGGAAACGGGACAACTATCCTTCCAATAAGGAGATGTGAATTCTTTCTCAGGCATGAATGGCGACCCATCATCTTTCTTGTATTTTTTACCCTTAGACACGTATGGGAACCTTATTATGTTCATGATCTTCTCAGCACCTTTTTTATCACCTGCAACAAAAAACACCATCCTATCTTTGTTCTCACCAGATGCAAGGTTTTGAAGGATCTTAGTAGGGACTTCCTTAGTATTCTTTTCTACTTCAATATCGATACCACCCCAATCAAACCTGGGGTTGTTGGAGTGCTCTATTGTTAAATCAGGAACAATACCTTGTTTGTGCTGCCTTATTATATGTGTGCGTATGGCGTTTCCTTCTAAGAGTTCCCATAGTTTTACAATTTCTTCTTTATGCTCTTTGCCACCAGCTTTGTTTGAGGTTCCGATGAGCCTGACTAGCTCCTCTATGGATGTTTGATTCAATCCCGCCGTTTTTGGGGTTGTATCGGTGGGGTTGAACTCAATCTCACCGTCAGCATCCATCTGGCGCAAGCGGTCGACCAGGTTGTTTCGGGGTTCTTCCTCTTTAACGCTTCTGATGCGGGGTGGTCCTCCCTCTTCTATTTGTTTTCTGTAAATGCCTGTGATGAGGTCCCATTTATAAGCTTCTTTGCTCTCCCAACGGGGTGTGTTTGCTCTTTGGAATTTTATGTCTAAGTTAGGACTAAGTTGTTCCATTCTTTGCAAGACTTTCTCCAAGGCATCTTCATTTTTTATGTCTGCCGGGGGCTTACTTCGGACTCTTATAACGTCAGCCTTTGGATATTTGACTAGCGCGTTATACTTCTCCAGATTCACAAATTCGTGCTGTTCCACGAGGTCACCAAAGTTGAATGAAAGCCTCTCGGCGTCTTCATTTGCACCCGCAAAGCTGACAAATGTGCCCACATTACCAGCGATACCGCGCCACACTTCCTGTGAAAGTTGGTGGGTATACTGGTTAGCCAGTATCAGTCGCAAACCGAATTTCCTACCTTCACTTAACATGTCCTCGAAAACATCTGTTGCGAAACTCTGGAATTCGTCGGCGAACAAGTATGTTTCTCCTCTATCTTCAGCTTCTTCTATTAGTTGTCTGTAGCCAATACATGACCATATAAGGTTTGAGAGTGCAGAACCTACAAAGTGTGCTTTATCTTTATCGTGCAATCCTTTAGACAGGTTGACAAGGACGACTTTACCAGGCTGGATAAGATCTGAAACGTCGATATCAGGCTCTCTTATACAGAGCATCTTCCTCAACACCCTAGAACGACGAATTTTACCGATTTTGTTCAGCGTTGAGTGCTTATCACGGTCATCTAGCTGATCGAAGAAAGTATGCACGTAGTTTTCCAATTCTTCGATTGACGTGTCCTTTGCAAACTTGCGTGCTGTCTCCTTGTCGTTTAGGATGTGATAGAAATCGACGAAATTAGAACCCTTTTCATTCAACAGACCCTTAGTGAACCACTCAAAGATAGATTCAAGCCGAGGCCCCCAGAACTCGGATCCAAAGTGATCCTTTGTCATTTCAGCTAATGCTCTACTTTGCTTCTCATCAGCACCCATCTTTGCTCCTTTCAATCTTCGTCTTCCGAGCTTTGAAAGTTTCTCTTTTTCACCTTTTGGGAAGTCTGGTATTGACAGTGCGTTGAACCCGATAGGCGAGAGTGGACTCACATAGATTACATCTTTTAAGCGCTTAGGATTCATCCTCTTTAATATCCCGTGAACCAAATCGCCATGAGGATCCAGCACGATAACATTTTCATTATCAGCTATTTTTGAAAGTGCTACGTTCTGCATCACTGTTGACTTACCAACACCTGTTTTCCCGCTGATGTATACGTGGTGCTCCCAGTCATAAACAGAAACAGGCCCACCACGTTTATCAGTACCTATCTGCACTGCCCCCTCGTCTTCACCAAGTCTTTGTCTTCGAGTTTGTTCTGCTGAACTCAGGTGAGGTGCCATCTTTGCATCGTGTATCTGGTAATCCTGCAGCTTAAATATAGGGATTTCAAAAAACCATCGTTGCTCTTTCGCACACAGGTAGCGAGGGTAAGGGTCTGTTTTGACAAAAGGCAGTATTCTTTGGTATAATTTACGGCTGTTGTAGAATTCTCTCATTCTCATCGCTTTGATGAAATCACCAAGCTCTTCTTTGGCGATAAATTTTAAACTAGCACGGTTTCCTTTGTCTGTTCTGTGGCCGAACTGTCTGAGAGTTGCAGACAGGCTCTTAATACCCCTAACCAACTCTTCCTCAGAGGCCTTTGAACCAAGTACTCTGATTTGGAATTTGAAATTGGTTGCGCTCGACATCTTTTCATCGATATCTGTTGCAAGCTCTTGGCACGTCACTGACTGTTCACGCTCTCTGAGTTTTTTAATACGCTTTCGTGGTCCCATCCCAAGGAACGTTTCTCTGAAGACGTAATCTTCAAAACCGAATGAATGTGCTGGTCTAAAAAGAATCTGAAAAACGTATTCCCCTTTTGAATCACGCAGAGCTGAAAGGATAGATTCGGCAAGACGCTCTCTTTCTTCTTCTATTTCCGCCTGTTGTTTCATTCTTAAAGGATAGTAATCGTTCTTATCTAAGTGAAGAGCAGCTCCTATTATTTTGTTTCCGACGTCCATAAACCCATCAGTGTTTGGATCTATATCGGAGTCTTCAAAAGTTGTTAGTAATGCATCGTTGACCTCGTCGATTCCATTTTCAGACCAGAACCGGATGAACTGATCTCCACTTGTTTTTGTACCCATGCCTTTCTTATAATATTCCCAGGCGAACCTACTCTGTTTAGCACTAAGAGATCGTAGAAGACGGTAGGGTTCTGCCTTTTTCTTCCTATATGGAAGAAGATAAAAATCTTCTTCTAATTCATTGGTTTTTATTGGCTCGAGCGTTCTTCTTCCTATGTCTTTTGCATATGACTCATCGTGGTTAAACAATCCCAATCCTAATATCATGTATTTACACCGTTACTGATCTTGCATCTTGGCCACGCATATTTATGACTTACGATATCTAAATTTATAACCTATATTTTTATTTATATATATGCTAGCAGAATAACACGTGTTATTTTCTAAAATCATCAAAAAATAATGCAGTCTAATGACGAAATAGTAAATTTTCTTCAATCAAATTCAAGAATATTCTCTTTAATGCCTGATTATACAGAAACAAAGACAGTTAAGCCATAACATACTCTCAGAAATAAGAATCTGATTAAACTAAACGGTTTTTGGTGAATTCGGTTTCTATTGATCCAATTAGACTGAGATAAAAGAAATATAAGGCTAATAGATTGAATTAAAACAGCGTAAAGTAAGGGATAATTAGTTAATATAAATCGATTTTTCAAGAGCTGTATGGGAGAATATATTTTTCAGTATAGAGCCTAATATTGATCAGACAAATTGATGGAGTACTAATGAATTAGAACTAATCGAAGTATAAATCAATGAACTAAGAGTGATCACTCTATAGGTGTTAGTTTCACAGTTTTCTCTACAATTTCTATTCTCAAAATTTAACCATTTTAAAAAAAACTATCCAACAAGAAAAATTTAGGTGGTTTGCATCATCCGCGACAAGTCACAGCACAGGGTAGCACAGTGAAAATAGAGTTAGTAGAGGTGGTTAGTTATGGGAAAAAGAAGGATATACGTGTTAGGGAAAGAAACCTGCTCTGCCGTTGTAAGGATAACAGGAGAGCCGACTAAAGAAATATCTTCAACCCTAGGAGGTGACTATCATGAGTGAAGGTGAGGGAATAGAGGTAAAAATCGACACTAATAGCTTGAAGAGAGATGAAATCCGACCGGATTCTGAAATAGTTGATATATTAGAGAATACAGAGTTAGATATAGGGTTGATAGCTGGATTTAGCCACTATCAAAATGATCCCGAAATAGTAAAGCGGAGTGAGATTAAGGGTATAGCTGTTCCTATACAAAGTGTATCGAACAAAGAGGCCTTCTATGGACACCCTCTGAAAAGTCGAGATGAAAAAAGAGGTGTATACTGTCCCACCAATTTTCTAAGAGAGGAGATGCAAACTTTAGAAAAAATCCTGTCACCCATCGAATCTTTAGAGAACGATACAGAAATTATATTTATCTCACCAATATTTAGACCGATACATTCTATAGATAGGATGGGATGCCTGTGTAACGATTGCTGGGATGAATTGAATGAACAAAAAGATACTATTCAAAAAACGTTACAAGAAATTTTGAGCGATCTACCTGGTGCATCTCTAGAACAAATAGAGTCTTTGGAAGTTGACCCTAGGATACCCAAGGAAAAGAAAAAAAAGCTGATGAAAAAATTACAGAAAGATGTAAAGGACTCTAGATTGCAGTTGATCGAAGAACTAGAAGATAACTTTTTGAGTTTTTACGGTAAGAAACAAAAAAACATCCTTGATAGACTTTCAAAGCTCAAGAAGAATACTAGTATTCTCTTTTTAGACGGCGAAGTCATCGAATCAAAAAATGGTTATTTAGAAGCTATAGGGCTCAAACAGGAAGTTCTCAGTCAATTCTCTAATGTTTACATGAATTCAAAACTGAAAAAATCGATCAATATTTCTAATTCAGAGTTAGATATACCAGTTGAGATGTCTCTCATCAACGATAGTAGCAACTTGGCGGTTAAGATAGCTCGGTGGCAACCAGAGACCATATACTTAGCTCCTAACGATAGCGGAGAACTAAAATATGTTTTGAATATGATAGAGACATGGGGGTATATGGAGGGGTAAGTATGAACGGTTCTAAAACTGCTAAAAGTGTAATTGTTAGACGCCTAGACTATGATCTAGAAAAGGAAAAAATAAAACGGAAATTGAAGGATAGTGAGAAAATACTCCCCGTGGAAATACCTAAAGATATAGAGATATCTATCGGCGTAAAATCTGTTGGATTGAGGATTGAAGAGAAATCACCTGAAGACGCTGTCATGATAACTGAGGACACAACCATCAAATTTGATGATAACCCAGTTGAGCAAGCTAATGAGATTGATGAAAGTATCCTAGAAGATGAACAAATATTTCCCAAGGGGCTTCAAACAGTAAAAGAAGTGATCGAGAGAAAGATGATAGACGAAGATTTCATCTTACCCCTCCCGATCCTCTTAAAGGGCGACAATTCATCAGGCCTAGACTTATTCTTGAATAATACAGAAAGATCAGCTAAGAGACATAGATATAAGGTTATAAAAAAGCACCCTGCAGATTTAATGGGAAAAGAAAAAGGAAGTATCAAAGATAGTTTTATCGAACTGATCAGTGATATCAGTAATCTAAAAAAGGTATTGTTGATAATCCCTGATATCGATCTGTTAGCCAGTAAGAGGAAGAAAAACGATTTTGCTAGAAAAGAATTCATCCAAGGCTTAGCTCAATTGGCAAATCTGATAGGAGAAAAGGATGAATCTATATTGATTATGACCTCAGAAAAAGGTCGATCGAACGAGTGGATAGAGGAACTTTCACTGACTGTAAAAATCCAAAAGCCTAGTGAAGAAAACTTGATAGCGGCGACTGAGTATCTTAGTAAAGTTTACGGTAAGCTCGATAAAGAGAGAGAAAAAAGGATAAAGCAGAAGGTTCAGAGTAGTGAAATAAACACTTACTCAGCCTTAAAAAAAGAATACATGATTCAGGGATGGGAAAGTGCTGGTATCGACGCTTCCGCATTTGAAAACAAAAATTTGCGTGACGGGGAGGGAAAACCATCACTATATCAATAGAAAATGAAAGACAAAACAAGAAATCTACCCTCCTCTATTATTCCCCATATATTCATTCTCAGTTAGGAAGAAGGGTATTGAATCTAAAAAAAGGAAATCTCTCCTTTCATGATGGAGAAATAGCTGGGCTAAAAAATTTCTTGATTAAACGTGAAAGGAATCTAAATAGTTACATGGAGAGATTGGTTTATCAAATCCAAGGATCGGAAAGAGATTTTGACAAAGATTTTGAGGAAAAATACATAGAAAAATCAATAGTACTAGAAGGTGAGAACATATGACTTTTGTTGATATCATTTTTTATTCAAATTTGATTCTTGAAGTTCTTGTAAATAAACCTTACATATATTCGTATTTGATAGCGAGTGGCTTGATTACCGTAATTTATCTTTTCACTAAAGAAGGCGAAGATTTAAAAGATAAAATTTTTGAAAAGATCGAAGATACTTTTTGTTTCTTTTGGGGAATGTTCTCGCTAGTCTGTGGATTCAAATACTTTATTGATAATTCCTATGTTAACTTTGCAGTAATCCTATTAATATTGATAGGAGGAAGCTTATTATTTTGTCAGATCAAAAACATACCTATTGCTGCCTTGATGAGCTTGATGATCGCTTCTCTAATAACCTTCCTAATGTATACTAATTTTTCTAATCTCTTCCTTTTTGACCTTGAAGTCATTGATATTAGATGGTTCTTCGGAATTACCTTCATATTCATCTCGGTAGCATTTTATATAGTCTTGAGATTTTTAGAAGATATAATCAAAATTCTAGGGTCCGTGGTAACTTTTACACCTGTCTTGTTCATATTATCTCTTACCTCGATCGTGTATGGGTCCATCAATATTGTAATTGGTTAAAATAAGTGTATGTAGTAAAGGAAGCTTCCATGTTTATACTTTCATTTACGGAAAAGTCAATTTCTTATCATCTTCTTCAATGTAAATATATTTTTTGGAATTTTTCAAAAAAACAATCGCCTTGCAGAAACGCATGCAAATCACTACAAGGAGTATTCTGATACTCATAGCTATGAATGAGAAAAGGTAAAAAAAGGTGTATAAATATGACTGTAGGCTGTTTCGGAACGTCTGGAACCGGGAAGAGTACTTGGGTAGGACTTCTAGCCCAGCAAATGAATCGTAAGGCCCTTAGAGAGCCAGAAGAATACTCATATTATATCTCTAAGGACGTGTGTCAAGATCTACTGACTGAAATCAAGACAGAGATGTTGAAGGGGCATTTCCCCGATAAAACTACGACCGAAAATCTAGTCGCTATAAGCTTTTTGATGGGGTTCAATCCATCAAAGCTAGAAATAGTGAATGAAGCGATCAAAAGAAGCTTCGATAGAAAAAGAAGAGTCTCAGGTAATTACAATAACGTATTAGATTACAATAAGGGATTTATATTGAGCGTCGTCGACGTAGCTGGAGAAGATATAAGGAAGATAGGAGACCCTTTGAACGAACACGATCTTGAAAGAATGAAGCGATTGAAGAAGCTGTTCAGTTCAAATTGTATTGTGATGATAGTCGACGTTTCGAGGTTTACCAATGAGACCGGAAATGAGGGGGCTGGGCCAAAACTAGTCGAAAATCTAGACTACAATGATATAATGACAAAAATATTTTCAAGATACATAGAGTTCCGAGCAGATAATAACTTCTCCAATAAAAAAGTATATCCAGTAGTATTTCTTACTAAGATGGATCAGCTCGATAATGAAATATTGGAATCCTGCGGTCTCAATGATATCTTCTCCGATAAAGATAGACTCTGGAATTATCCATACAATGAAACAGAAACACAGCAGGTAGGTAATCGTTTACTCAATTCTTATCTACCTGATTACAGAGAAATATTGTACTCTGGAGAACATTTAGACGTGCCGATAGGATATCCTACATTCTTTTTCTCCGGCCTCTTTCTTGAAGGGCAAGGAGGAAGAGGTGCAGGTGAAAAGAAAATAGCAAGGGATAGAAAAGAGGATTCTGTTGGGAAGTATCTAACGAACATATATCCTCATAAACACTACGAGGCCTTTCTTGATTACATCAAACAAATGAATCGAGAGTATGCAGATTCTAGGAATCTTATGGAGCAGTATTTGAAACAGGCTGAAAGAGGTGAAGTCAATGTTGAAGTCGATTAAAGTAACGGTCCTGTGGGGTGATCTTGATGTCTCAGATAATTAAACTGCACCATTTCATCTGGAGATCTAAAAACACTAGAGGTTACACTAAAGATATACCAGCGTATTCAGAGGGTTTCAATCCTTACATTTATAAAAGATGGATGGGCGGGAGCTTTGTACCAGTTTCTTACAAAGCTAAGCGAGATGAAGATTACAGACCACATATGATATTTCAGAAGGGTGACCATCCGCAATTCCTTTTATCCATATTATCGTGGGACTCAAGAGATGAACACGGTCGTAGGACTCTAAAGAATCATGCTACTGTTGTACCAAAAAAAATGGTTGCAGAAGGGAAGATAGATATATTTGAAATATGCGAGGCGATGAAAGACTTTGAAACACAGTACAATAGACCTGATGGTGATATACCTCCTTTGGAAGTCGAAAAGAAAGAAAATTTTGAACTGAGTTATAAAAATCGACTCCCCAGCATTTTGATAAAATCTTCACTAGAGAGCTTATCAACTATCTTTCTCAAAAATGGAAGAAACAAGGCATTTCTGATCGGAGAGGAGGCTTCAAGAAAAAAAAGAAGAGAGATTATGCTTTGGCTCTTCGAGTTCTTTTTGGATGCCGGAATTCGACCTTTATCGATGACTTCGGAGATCCCAAGAAGAGACTATTTCAAGGTCTTTGACTTCTTTGTGACTCCAAAGTATTATTCAATACCTAGAAATAAACATCTCTGGAAATATATCTACTGGGACCAATCTGAAGAAGTAGTGGAAAAACCTTCAAATCATGAAAGTGTTTACCAACATATCGAAGATCTTTACACCGAGGAGACCTTGATAGCATCAAGGGAGGAAAAGGAGATAGGAAAAGATCGGTCGAGTAGTCTACAAGAGATATCTCAAGTAAAAGTGGACTTTAGTGAACGTCAAGGTAAGAATCTTGATAAAAACGTAGAGAACACAAGAAGTGAGAAAAAGGCCGACCATGAGATGGCGGAAAATGATGGTCATAAATCAAACGATGGCTCAGAAAACAATATGAGGAAAAGTGGGATGACCAGAAATGAAAACCTAGAGGTTTCGGATAGAGAACACGAAGAAGAGGGGGAAGAGGGGGAAGAGGAGAATAGAGGGGACCAAATCATTGATGAGACGTCTTTGGAAAGTTTAGATGAAGAAGAAAAGGCGAGATATCTATTAAAAAAAGCTAGAAAAAAGCATGGATCGATTGACTTTACGGAACTAGAAGATTTCATAGGTTCTTCAAATTTTGATTTAGAGATATTCAAGGTTAAACTCGAAAATCTCAAGGAAAAAGGAGAGAAGATTAGTCGAGAGAATCGGAAAGAAAAAGCATCAATCAGACTGAAGAGGTCCGAGGAGAATGGTAGCATCCTCCAAGAGGACTATCAGGATTTGAAAAATAGGTTAGAATGTGAAGAAAAAGACATTTCCTGCTTTGAAGAGAGGTTACAGGAAGCAAAGAAAAGGAAAAAATTACATCTATTGATTGAAGAGATTAGTAAAGGATTTGAAATTTCAGAAAATATCAAGGAAAAGGTGATTCGTCAGGGTAAAAAGAACATCGAGGTGCCTTCAGGAGAGTTGAAAGCAGGCGAGATTAAAGAGGAGTTGGATCAAATAAAGGAAAATATAAAATCCTACTATCGAAGACTAGAGGATGATCAGGAGAAAAGCAAGGACAAGATAAACAATGTAGAAGATCTAGCCTTAGATTATATACCTGTAGATTTCGGAGATGTCGCTGGGATGTCTGACTTGAAGAAACGGCTTTCGATGGCGGTCGAATCCCCAATAGAAGATTATGAAGTGATCTTGGAAAGTACAGGGAGTCCACCTGAAAACAGCGGGATATTGTTGTACGGACCGCCCGGAGTAGGGAAAACATTCATGGCTAGAGCGGTTGCGGGAGAATATCAGCTAGAATATGGGTTAGATGTGGTTGACGTACCGATGGAAGCAATATACGGACTGCATTGGTCTAAACAGGTCGAAAGGATAGTTGATATATTCCAGTTGTCGGAAGAGAAGTCGCCATCAATGGTGATATGGGACGAATTCGACAGTTATGCTGCTGATCCAAAACTCAGTGGGAGAAAATACGATGAGAAGAAAACAACAACTTTCAAGCAGAAATTCGAAGGTATGATGGAATCAGAAAATATGGTGCTCCATATAGCCACCTCGAATTATCCTTGGAAGCTCGAATTACCGCTGATTAGACCCGGGAGACTTGGAGAGATAATTTTTGTACCTCCTCCTGATCGAAGTGCAAGGGAAGAAATCATGAGACTTTTTTCTTCAGAGGCAAAGATCGATGGTGTCGACTTTAAAGAATTGGCTAAAAAGACGGAGAACGCAACGATCTCAAATCTAGAAAATATAGTCAAAAAAGCTGCCAAAAGACCTGTTAAGGAATGGAGAAATCAGGGCAAAAACGGTGATCCAAGACCCTGCACTATGGATGATTTCCTTTGGGCTCTTGAAGAGGAGAACCTTCACCAGTATGAAAGTTGGCTGAAGGAAGCTAAAAGAGAACTAGAAAGACCAAAATTGGAGTCAAAAGCTAAACTCTTTCTAGAGATCATGGAGGAATACGAAAGAATTAAAAATGGTGGAACGAGATGAATTTGACTTTAGAATAGATGGGTAATTTCATGGAGATGGAATAAGGTATGGCTGATAATGATGAATAATAAGAAAAAATACAAAATCTATAAGGAAGATGACCGTCTAGAGGTCTATGCGGTGGATACAATTCTAAGCGACCAAGTTGAAAACGAGGAAAAACTTATCCTTAGTTCTCCGATTAAGAGTTAAGGAAAAATCTTCAGTCAAAAAATAAATAAAAACATATTATTTAGAAAGACAATGAATATGTGATAAGATGGGTGAAAGAATCCAAGATAGACATGATTATTATCTCGAATTAGCAAAAAAGGACCTAAAAGATGGTCAATACGATAGTTCGATAAGAGCTATAAATAAGGCGATGAACTTCGAAAGCACTAAGGCGGCTTTGATGCTTAGGGGCGTCGCTAAAATCAGAAAAGGGAATGTAGAAGAGGGGGTGGAGGATTCAATTTCGGCACAGAAAAACCAATATACCGGGTGCTCAGAATATTTTGACTTATTGTTTCCTTGCATTTCAACTTCAATCAAAAAAGAAATCTTCGATTATTTGTACAGTTCATTTCAAAATTCTAGCAAAGAAAAACAGGAAAAAATAACGAGACTTATATTGTCTTCAAAATCAGAGTGGAAACAGTCTCAAATAGATAAATTTCTTAAAACTTACTTTCACGAATGGCTAGAAGATAATGTAGATCATTTTACTAATTTAATATCCTCTTTAAAAGATACGAGTAAAAATTGGAACGATTTGTATTATGTATTTAAAGACTATATTGATAAACCTGATGATAATGTAAAAATTTATCGGGCTGGAAGGAAAATGAGTGAATTCTCCTCTGAAGAATTTCATTCGCATATCTGGCCTAGATCAAATGACATGATCAGTAGTAGGATATTCAGTAAGAGAGTAATGGATCACCTCCTAACCGAGTTAAGTCAAAAATCACACATGGTAGAACAAGTCGATAATCAAACTAGGAATATTTCCATAATAGTTTCAAATTATATACGCTCGATCGGTCATCTCGTTGAAAAAGAAAAATTAAAGAAATACATCTCAATTGTAGTCGAACACTTTATAGATAATATCTATTTCTACTTTGATAAAGAAAGGGAGATTCAGCAACAAACAAATGATCGAGATAATTCCTTAAAAGTAGAAATTTTTAATAAATTCGTTCGAGAGACATACAGAGGATTTTTTCAAGATCTTTTGAGGCATGCTAAGCACATTTTCGATGGTAAGTGGAAAGAAGTTTTGATTAGATTTGGCCAAAAATTAGAGGATAATTTTCGGTTTGAATTTGATTTAACTCCTCGAAAATGTGAAAAATTCCCTAGGGGGAGTGAACCTATAACTGATTGCATTCGCTTCATCATGATAAAATATTTTTTAAAAGGTTCTTTCGATGAATTCCTCAAAAAGTATGATAATACCTGGGTTGTCTGGTGCTCAGCTTCCGAACTTTCTCACTCCTTTGTGGGATATCATACAGATTGGACGAAAGATTACCTAGACATGTTATCTTCGGATAGCGCTATTGAAGTGCTCGATTCTTGCCTTAATTATGAAAGTAGGAAGAGGCTAAAAGACCTGTTGGTAAAATCTTTAGGAGAAATGGATCCTGGAAAAATTCCAAATATAGGTTGGTGGAAAATTTCTGATCTCATAGAGTACATTGCAAGCGGTGATGAGGAGGAATATGAAATCTACAAGGAAAAAATCTTAATCAATGATAATTTTGAATATCTTCCTCCTGATTTTTACCCTGACTTTACGAAGTATGAACGTTTCATGTCAAAAAAAGATTACCATAGAGTATATAGAAAAATAAAGAACAATGATACTACTTCTGACAAAGTTAGGGTTTTGTTAGAAAGTTACCGTAATCTCAACAAAGAAGATCAAAAAGATATAGAGAATGAAATCCTAAATTTCATTCATGATGCAGGTATGGAAATTTTTTCAACAGAAAAATATGAACTAAGAGAGCAGCTCAAATTTTTGTGCAAAGAAGGGAAAGAAAATGTTTTTAGATTATTATCCCGGAGAATGAAAAATTTACTTGGGGAAGCACATTGGTCCGAAAAGAATAGGAAAAGATTGATAAAATATTTTGAGGAAAAAGAGAACAAAATAAAATCGATTCTAGAATTTGGGGAGAGGTTTTATGAAAGCTACCATATTAATGAGCGCGATATGAAATTCACTTTCTTTGACTTCTTAGAGATAAATGGTAGAATAAAATCGGAAGATATAAGTGAATACAAAAATGAAGGGGAAATCGCTAAAAAGATTTTACGAGAGATATTAAGATTTTCAGGAAAAGTATCTGATCATCCATCTCTCAATGTAAAAGACCAGATAAACTTAGTCGAGAGGGCGTTTTCTTTACTCAAAAAATTTGATTGGGTGCCACCCTCTCAATTAATGGAAATTAACGAATCCCTTTTGAGGACGAAATTGCCAGAGATGGATCCAGACCAACAAAAACTTAAGGATAAATATCCCAGGATAATAGATTACTTGGATGAAATACCCAAAAGAAAAGAAGCGTGCGAACAAACACTTTGGGATTTTTATAGATACAGCGGAGGAAAGAAGTTAGAAAACGAATTCTTTAAAAATATCGAGCTATTAGATAGGGATAATGTATGCGAAGAAGACGTGAAAGAGTTCCTAGATGAACTTAATGAAAGAGTAAAATTAGAAAAATATAAGCGAATAGAGAGAAATTTACGAACAATTATCTCTCAGATAATAGGACGAGAAAAAGAGGATTTAAAAGATGACTCTGAAATACCGGATCAATTGTCTAAAATAGTACTCTCCGCTTTAGGCAATGATCTCCTTCATCCCTATTTTAAAGATAAACCTGGTCCGAAAACAGAAAATAGTGATTACGAGATGGTTAAATTCATAAAAAAATTTATTAACAAAGAATTGTACGAAAAAGATACTAAATCTTTAGTCTGGAATCTTCCAGGGAACGTAAAGACTGTTGAACAACTTTCAAATAATTTTGATCTAGATATATTGAAAAGGGGGTGTGATATAAAAGTCGAATGTCCAGTGCTTAATCAACGGAAGTTAGAGAAATCATCGAAAAGGATAAAGTTCTATGTAGCTGCTAATCCGATAGAGAAAATCAACCTTGGAAATTTGTCATCCGGGTATAGGATATGGTGGGGAGATCCTTTGGTGATCAACCCTTCGAAAATTAGAGTATTGCCGTCAATAGTAACTGACATAGATAAAGTTATTTTGTTTGCAGAAAAAGAGGAAGGACACAAAATTGGAAGATTACCATTAGTTCTTACGAAAAAAGGGCTCTTAGTGCTCCGACCGTATTTAGACACCCCCCAAGAAGTCGATTTAAGAAAAGGATGGTTGGAGATAATAAATAAACTAGCATCATCTCTAGATTGCGATTACTACGTCCCAGGAAAATTTATCCAGGCCCTATTTTCTTCAAATGTGTATGACAAACTAAACGAGAGTAATCAAGAAAACTTCCAAATAATGCTAAATAATTTTCCATATTGGTATGATGATCTGAACCGAGAGTGGATTAGCCTCGATGAATCTTCTACTTACAAAATTTCCACTTCAGTCTATAAATTTTCACCAGAGACTGAATGAAAATAGATGTGTATTTGTGTCTCCGTATAAGAAAGATCTCTATCATCCCTAATTGATTTTACATATTCCTATCATTTCTCTCAAGTAAGTAAAAATAAGAGGTAAAACAAACTATCAAGCAATACTATCTGTCTCATGAGGATATTATAGATAAAATCAGATTATCTTCTAAATTTTAGCTTATATCGGAAGGAAATGAATTAAATATCGATTTATCGAGAAAATAAACCAGAAGAAATTAATGTCAAAGAAAAGTAGATAATGTTAAATGATGAATTAAAAAAGTAAAAAAAGGTAATGAAAAAAGGTAAAAACTTGAGAAAAAGATGAAAATCTCTAACCCCTTTTCATCTCCCAAAAAAAATAGGACTTGCGAGATTAACTCCACGATAATCATGAAAGTCCAAAAGTTTAAATGTCCGAACTGCGGAAGATTAATAGTATCGACTTATCATGTAAAGGAACATTGTGATTATGAATCAGCGGGCGTAGTAGTTAAAATTGGCGGTGAGTGGAAGTGTGAAAAGTGTGGGGAAACTTGCGATGGGAATATTTATTGTAGCTGTGGAGAAAAGTTTCCAGATAGTTACGCCGAAGTGATCGAGATGGACTTGTGAATACCATGTTGGTGGTAACTTACGAATGCCCAAACTGTGGGCTGAAAAGAGGACCTACAGAACATGCGGAAGGATGCCGAGGAACCGTCGTTAAGGTATCGGGCGAGTGGAAATGCAGAAAATGTGGGGTTAATTGTCCTCCCAGTAACACATCCTGTAAAAAATGTGGAAAAGATATCCCAAAAAGTAATATCGAAGTGGTCGAGATGGAAGTGTGATAACTATTTTTCGAACCATGATTTATATATACTTCTAATTTACTTCCTTTAGTGTTGTAAAAGAGTGTGAACCATGGCAGATGAATATCGGAAACTAGCAGAAAAGATACTTGATATTTTTGAAATCGAGTACAAAGATGACGAAGAGTTTGAAGAATTAATAAATAAAGTTAAAAATGTTCATTCAGTCTACTCAAGTAAAACAGGGAGAAAAATTTCAGCTCTTACTAATGAAATCGGGGAAGTACTTGAAGAAAAAGAAAATAAAGAAGAAATCAAAAATTTACTAGATAAAGTAAAAGAACAACATAACCGATTGAAGTGGGAATAGAAGTGTATTTAATTCAAAAGGAGGAATGATTTGCAGATAGTAAAATTAGGAGGATCTGTCATAACCAAAAAAGACACCGCATTTTCACCTGATTATTCTAATATTTATAGCTTCGCAAAGGAGATAAGCGAATATATAAAGAATCATGATGAAAAGATGATTATAGTACATGGAGGAGGAAGCTATTCCCACATAATGGCAAAAAGGTATGAGTTAAATTCTAAAATTGAAGAGCGACAGAAAAGAGGAGTCTCTCTTACCTCTGGGTCTGCCAGGAGGCTTAATGATATCATCACAGAATCATTATTAGATTACGGAGTCGGAAGAGTTTTTCCACTTCAATCTTCTGCATATTTTTTTGAAACTGAGGATGAATTAAAAGTTTTTATGCAACCTTTCAAAAGATTACTAGAAAATGATTTTTATCCTATTCTCTACGGGGATGTACTTTTAACTGATATGGACATCTCATCTATTATATCTAGTGAGACAGTAATTTGTGAGATAGCAGAAAGGATAAAACCCGATAGGGTGGTAATTGGAACAAATGTAGATGGAGTATACAATAAAGACCCTACACGTTGTTCAGACGCGGAATTGATTGAAAGGATAACTTCTGAAAATTACGAAGAGGTGATGGAAAATTTAAGTGAAGAACACTCATCTGCTGAAGATGTTACCGGAGCTATGGCTCACAAAGTTAAGATGATGTACGAAGTAGCAAAGACAGGTGCTGAGTGTAAAATAATCAATATAAAAGATTATAGCATCAAAGAGGAATTGGAAGAAAAAAATGTTAGAGGGACGGAGATAGTGATAGATCATGAATGAAGAAAAAGAAGTTAAAAAAATTGAGGGAAAACAGACCGCTGTTGATCAAGCTATCAAAATGGTAGAAGAAGCAAACGAAAAAGTAGATTTGACACTAAGGTATTGGGGCAGTAAATGGAGCAAAGAGGAAATTGACGAAGAGCTTGGTTTTGGAAAATTTAAAAAAATAGCTGAAAAGAGAATCAAAAATCAAGGAGTCAAAATCAGGGTTGTAGGCGGTTTCCCAGATGAGGAGATGAAAGAAAATGTTATTTCCTTGATTGATATCGGAGCTGAGTTAAGGATTCTAGAGAGACAAGAAGATGTGAGATTCGTGCTAAAAGATAATGTTGAACTTTTGCTTGTGACGAGTGAACGATACGCCTCGGATTTGCACTATTATTATAGTCTAAAGATTACGACACCTGAATTGGTAAACTTTTTCTCAGATCATTTTAACAACCTATGGACTAAAGCTCGAGTTGTCGATGAATCAGAAATTAGAAGAGGGTGAGATTCTCCAATTCTTTGAAGGTAGAAGGAAAATAGGTTCGTTTGAGATAGAGTTCTATTTATCAGTAAGTCATCTTTGATCAGACCCGGTGATCTTGGTTTGCAGGTAGAAAAGCAAATCTTACTCACAGGTAGGTTCGGTAACATACATGTAATAGAGGTGTCAAAAATGGAAGAAATTAAGTTGGAAAGAAGAAGAGAAGAAAGGCTATGGGAAGAAAATGCTGCTGTTGCACTTGGAATAGATGCTATCAGCCAACAATCAAAATCCCGAAGGTAGATGTGGTCTAAGGAATGTCTACTGAAAAAACCTTTCTTTGTCTTTTTTTCAAAAGCGCGTCGGACGATATAGCTTTATCAAACTTTTTGAACTTTTAAGGATCTATTAAATGTTAGAAATTGTTTAGAGATAAGAAATTAGCAGTGTAGGTAAAAATATTTAATTACATGGATTGACTTTCCTCATTTGCTGTTAGGATGGGAGAAGAAGATCATGTACCGAAGAACCTAAGAAGAGTCCTGTTGGCGGATTCAAATCCTATCTCAGAAGAAGAACATTTGGAAGCGATGGATAATGATAGTTTGAATAAGCTTCTAGATGAATACGTCAGGAGCGCTGTAGAAGAAGATTTCTCTCTTGAGAAGTTCATCGAAGAGGAAGCATCTGAAGTGATTCGAGACGATCTCCCTGAGGATAAGATCCTTTCTTTGCTTGATAGAGTGGAGGATATCTTTGAGTTGAACGAAGATGTGGCCATGATAGATAGCGCTCCTGTGAACCTCTCCATGGAATACGAAGAACTGGATGAAGAGTATATAGAAAAACCCAAAGAAGTTAACAAATCAAATCTGGAGACCGCTTGGGAATGGATAAGAGAAAAACATGAGCTGGGATTTGAGTGTGAGGTTCCTGAAATGAACACACAAGAGTTCATAAATAGATTTCTTAAATTCCAGGGAAACGGTGTTCTGAGGGACAGCGCGGGAAAATTTTTAGAGTATCGTATGAAGAAAAAAAACTTAGAACCAGAGGACTTCGGCGTATGTATTGAAAAATTTGATTTGCATTTTTAGACTGTTTACTCCGTAACAACATTTAATAAAAAGTAAGGTTTCCCTATTTCTCTTCAGTTCAGATCCATCAGTATAGAAATCTAATTGCCGGGAAGCAGTTCTTCCTCCAATAGGGAGCTCTCCATTCTAAATTGACACCTTATGCCTGATCTCTTTCTTTCTATTCAGTCTGATGATCTTTCTCTACAGCAGCCGATTATCTCCCTGCACAGAAGGATGCCTCGGCGTTGTGGAAATTCTTTGCTAGTGTGCTCTAGTGGTTTAAAAGTCCACCGTAATAGTTGTCCTCAAATCCCATATCTACGCCTTTAGTTACATAATTGTAGGAAGCAAACTCGCCTACGTGGTTCACATGCTTGATATCTTCTATCGTGGAGACGTATCTCTCAAAATCTTCGATCGGCACGACAATAACCTTAAGGACTTGTTTCCCGGCATCGCCGAATTGGTAAATTTGAAGGAACTTCACATTGATGAAAATAAGCTAGAAACTTTACCAGTAGAGGTATGCCATATGGATAATTTAGCGTCACGCTGCGTCATGGAAAATAAACTAGAAAGTTTACCAAACGCCTTCAGGGAATTAAAAGGGTTAGAGGAATTGTATCTCAAGAAAAATAGATTAGAAAGTTTGCCATCTGAAATCGGGAATTTAAGGAATCTCAAAGGACTCTATCTCAATGATAACAATCCTTAATTTATAATTATAGTATAAAGATTAAATTATTCCTGAGGCTCATTCCATCCTTTTTCCCATTTATCTATTGACATCTTTGTCGGATGTTGTCTATAAGCACATAATTTTTTTGGGATTATTTCTATTTCATACTTTTTCGCTATCCTTCGGTGTAATTCAGTATCTACATGATATTTCCATTCCTCATTATAGTAACCAACTTCGTTTAAAGCATTCTTTCTAATCATGCAAGAGGAAGGCAAAAGAGGAGCGGAATAAGATCCAGTTTTAGCCAATAATATCTGTTTCAATTCTGTAGAGGATTTTTTACCGAGGCTATTTCTCCATCCAAATTCGTCTCGATATTCTTCTAAATCTATCCAATGGCCAGTATATTGACCTAGAGTAAAATGGGAAGGGGTTTTTATTATTTCTCCTTTAGGATTTATTTCGTCATAATAAGTCCCTACTACACCTACATTTAATTTTTTTTCCAATAATTTCACTTCCTCTTCAAAGCTTTTAGGATAGCGGATATCATCGGCATCGCATATTGCTAGATATTTGCCTTCTGACTCCCTAATGCATTTATTCCTTATTTTTCCTATTCCTTGATTTCCCATTCTTTCTTCATTGGATAAAACAAAAATAGAAGAATAGGATCTCTCATAATCTTCTATTATTTTAAGGGTATCATCCGTAGAATTATCATCACATATAATCAATTCCCAATTAGGATAAGTCTGAGAAATTACGCCCTCAATCGCCTCTATTATATAATCTTCCTCATTATATGCTACCATTATCGCAGATACTAAAGGTCTACTCATTTTTTTAACCCCGGAATTCCCTTCACATATTTTTCTACAACATCTTTTATAGTATAATTAAGAACTTTTTTTCTTGCAGCTCTTCCGATCTCTTTTCTCATATTTTCATTTTCCAACAATACCTGAATATTCTCTTTCCATCTACTAATTTTATCAGCTAATAATAGGTGCTCTCCGTTTTTACCTAAATTTTTATAAGAAGGTATAGGGTCACATATTACAGGCAATCCTACAGACATATAGTTTTGAACTTTTGTAGGGGGTTTTAATCTTTGTTGGATACTGTAGTTCTCCCTCAAGGCTTTACATTCTATTGCAATATCTGCCGAGAGCATCTTTTTTGTCCACTTATCAACCTCTGTTCCATAAGATAACCAAGGCTCAAATTCACACTCCCTCTTCAAACATTCTTTTTCTAGAAGATTTTCAAGCCTTTTATAAGGTTCTTTTAGTTCATCTGGGAAAGTAGGTCTATAATGAACAGGGTTCTCCCAAATAACCTTTCTAGGAACATCTCTATATCTTATTTGAACTCCTAAATTTTTCCTAGGTGCATTTCCAACAAATATTATATTTTTTTCTTTCCTCCAAGTTGAGACATATTTATATTGTTCTTTTGAAATAGATATAACATAATCACTATAGAAAATAGAAAATATATCTACGGGATATTCCATAGACCCATCTACAGGATTACTAATTGTTATAATATCATTTTCTCGACAGTAATTAATTAACTCTTTTCTGAATGATGGGAAATTTTTTATTAGTGTGGGTTTAACAACTATTAAATAATCAGGATTTCCAATAAGATCCTCCGTTTCTATCTCCTCTTTTTCTGAAAATGAAGGAAATTTAACCACATTAGTTTGAATCTCCTCATAACATTCTTCTAATTTGTTAGATGGTCTTATGGCCTGTTCCTTAAAACTTGGGGTTTCATTTTGCGCAGTCAAAAAAATAATTCTAACCATCTTGTTCACCGATATTTTTAGTTTCCTACATTGCATTGGTAATTTATGGTTCGATATATGAATTTTATTCCCCTACATCTCTAATTTTTTTGAGACTAAAAATAGAGAATGACTGTTTAAGTTTTTTCTTCTAAAAATTTTAGCGCTTCCAATCTAACAGTTCCTCAATAGTTTTTAGGAAGTCTTCTTGATTTGAATTGTTTTTCAAGATTTCTATGTAGATAGAGGGTTTATCATCAAATGTAAGAAATGGTCTTATATGATTGTAGAAAAAGATGTTAGCCATTATCTAGTATAAAACATGATTTCTATCACACACACTTTTATGGTATGGATGATTTTTATCAAAAATCCTCCTTCGATCTTTTGCACAAATCAAAGTTTCCCTCACTCGGGAGAAAGTATTATTTCTATTAAAAAATTTATAATTAAATAAATTTCTAGCTAGAATAATTATTCTTACCTCAGTTATTGAAGCATGCAAAAAATTTTTTCTTTCTGTATCAATGGCTTTCTATAGATATATGAGATCATTTCAAACCTGTATTTTAAAATCATCACTCTCACTAGTATTTCTAGTAAATCTCCATTTAACAGAGATAATCATCCCTAACCAACTCACTGAATTCTTTCACCATATCACTTTCCTATCGATTTCCGTAAGAACCTAGAGGTTTCAACACTTTTTAAACACTAGGTTTAGAAGATTTAAAGGAATTTAGACCCGTCTAAGAGAGTGTTTTTTCAGATCCTTTTAAACTACTTTCGGTCTCAATTTGATGAGAAATCTTCCTCGTTGAACAAAAGCCATTTTGCGTTAGAGTTTCCTTTAGGTGATGGAGCGATATTTATTACAATATATTTTTAAGTTGACAATAGCAATCACATATTTTAAAGTCTATTTATGGGATGATACATTCTGAGAATATTTATCTATATGATTTAGAAGGTGATAAATTTTATTCAAAGTGAAATCAGGTTCTACCTCTTTTTTAGAAATACTTCTTTTGTATTCCCCATATTCGGCATGAGCGGTAATCATTCCAAGTTTGTTTCCTGCTACTATATCTCTCCTCAAACTGTCTCCTACTAAAACACTTTTCCTTGGATTAGCATCTAAGTCTTTAAGAGTTGATATGATAGGTTTTAAGCTAGGCTTTGTTTTACCAGTTCTTTCTTTAGATACAGTCGTAAAAAAATATTGATTTAAATTTGTCCAACTTAATCTTGAATAAACATTTTTTTTAGTCGCATCGCTTACTACTCCTAACTTTAAATTATAAATTCTTAGTTTCCTTAAAGTTTTATGGACCCCTTCATATACTTGGAGATGTCTTAGTTTTTCACATTCATAAATACACCGACACTTTTCATAAGTACCTTTTTTGAAAAGATTTCTCCTTTTTAGATATTTAGCTATACAGTTTACATCTTCGAAACTATCTTCTTCTTCTAGAAAGATATTGAAAAGCTTTTTACCGTCCTTCTTGCCAATATATTTTGCCACCTCTCTACATGCCATCTGTTTTGCTTTTATTAAATCAAATAGCGTATTGTCCATATCAAACACAATGGCATCAATAGGTATATCTTTTAAATTTGGTAAAGTGGATTTCACGCTATCAGACATTTTATTTTGAAACAATTTCTCTCTTTAATAAATATCTTTTGTAATTGTTAGTACATTTAGTAATCCTGAAGATTTGCTTCAATAAACTATTCATAAATATTGAGTTTAAGAATACTTTTTTAGATAATATTTAAGAGTTTTCTTCATGGCTTCTCGGGTATCATAGTTTGGCTCCCACCCTATTGATTTTAATTTCTTTATATCAGGTATCCTCCTATCACAATCTTCGTAACCTTCACCATAAAAATTTTCACTGGAAATATTTTCCACTCCGTATTCAAATTTTTTATCAGTAAGTTGTTCATAAATTTCTATCATAAGATAAGCTAAGTCTTTAATTTTTGTTTCATTGCTCGGTGCTCCGATATTAACGATTTCGTTGGTAAAAATTTTATTATTGTTATCAATTATTCTTCTTATTGCCCTAATTGCATCATCGATATACACATACGAACGATAATTTTTTCCCCCATCTACCAATTTTAGGCTTCTCCCGTATAAAAGACAAGAAATGAATTGGGCAGGGACTCTTGGACAGCCTTCTTCTTCATTTTTAATTAGGTAATCAATTTCGGGTCCTACAAAATTAAAAGGGCGTATTATAGTGTATTCTAATCTATCTTCCAATCCTTTAGCATGGATTATCCGTTCCAACAGTTGTTTAGCACAACTATAAATCCAACGATGTTTCTCAACTGGACCTAAGATAAGATCAGTTTCACCCACTTCAAATTTTTTTGCTTTTCTATTTCCTCCTGTTTTCCCGTAAACTTCACAAGAGGAAAATTGAATTAATCTTTTGTTATGTTCTTCACAATAATTTACAACTTTCAGGTTTTCAAAAAAGTTCAACTGAACCACATCTAGAGGCCTTTCAATATATATATTTGGATTAGCATGTGCAATTAAATCTATTATTATGTCTGATCTTTTTATTTCCTCCTCTATTACCCCCTCATCGGTTCTTATGTCACCCTGTATATATTCGAAATTTTCAGCATTTTTTTCCCTTATAAAATTTCTAAATTTTTCATCAGACTTATCAAATCCAATTACATCATGTTGGGAGTCTTTGACTAGCTTTTTAATTAGATGACTACCTATAAAACCATCACATCCTAGGATTAATAATCTCATTTATTTTTACCTCCTTATTATATTTTGATAGGGGACAATTAGATTACCTTTCTTAAATTCCCTATGTATTTTCTTTTTAGATATTCCTTTCTTCCTTGCTTCAGATAACGTGAATTTTTTTCTACCAACTTTTGATAGAAAATCAGTAAATTTATCTTTCGAGAGATATTGATATTTATAATCATTATATATATCTCCAGAGCGACTGACATAACACCAAGGAGGGATTTTAAAAAATTTTTGCTTTTTTAATTTCATTGGCTTGAATTTTAAAGGCTCTTTTTTATTAATACTTGTAATTGTTGCTTCAAACCTATTTATCATTTTTTCCAGTGGAAACTGTTTAGAAATGTAGCTTCGCGTTTGATCAGTATTGAAGGAACTATTAAATATTTCTATAATTTCATCTATTATTCTTTTTTTATCCCCTACATCTACTTTAGTCACATACTCACTTGAGAGAGTTGTTCGGCAAGCCCCGGTCTTAGTAAGAATTACGGGGGTCCCGCAAGCAATTGATTCTAGAGATGCGTTATTACCAAAAGATTCTACAAAACGTCCCACTGTAAGGGTTACATCACCAATAGAGTAATACTTTGGGAGATCTTCAAAATCAACCCATTCATGAATTTTAATATTCTCCCAAACATTCAAATTTTTCGCCTTTTTTCTGACCTTTTCATATGGTTTATTTTTCAACTCAGTAATTTTTGCATCCATCCACTTGGGAATTAAAAGTTTCGTATTTTTAATTTTCAAATCATTAATTATATGGTTTAAAATATCTAAAACCAAATTTATTCCCTTCTTTTTATCAGGCCTATGAGGATATAGGATTATATTTTCATCTTTATTGATACCAAGTTTAGACATAAATTCTTCTGTTTTCCCTCTAGGTTTAAAAAACTTTAAATCTATTCCATTAGGGATTACATTGATTCGTCGATCCAACCCTTTTCTAAATCTCCCCATAGTGGACAGAATACAATTTTTTGTATACTCCGAGTTTGTAATTATATCATCTCTTGAAAAATTAAAACCTGCAGCCAAGGTGTCGGGGTAAACAAAATCTCTAAAAGAAAATATCATTGGTGTCTTAGAAGAAACGAAAGGCCAATTCATCTCAGCATCATGGATATAAAAAACATCGTGTTTTTCAATTTCTTTACCTAAACTTTCTATTATTTGAGCGATGTTAAATGGAGGGGTATTGTGGGGTTCGGGATAAGTTGATTTGTATTTCAATATAGCGAAAACGCTGACATTTTGAGTAAGTTTGAATTTATGTGGGAGGTCTTTTCTTTGGGTACACAAGACTTTAATTTTATGTCCTCTTTTTCCAAGACCAATTAATACATTTCGTAATATTTTTTGGGATCCCCCATGAACTTTTTCGGGAAAAACTGGTGCGAGGGAGAAGACAAGAATTTTCATAGCAGGTAATACTATTATTATTCGTATTTATATTTTAGGTTAGATGGTGTAGGATACTTTTTACTTAGTGAATCTAGGATGATAATTATAGAATCCATCCTTTTTTTATGGTTAGGTTATGGGATGCACCCTAACCAGTGAGATGGTGCCATTACCTTAAAAGAATCCTTGAAACAAAAAGGTTTAGTTGGTGAGAAAGAATGTGTTATTTGAATAGCATGTTTAAGTCCGCCTCTATATGATGGGTATATAAAGGTGAAATGAAATATGCTATATAGTGATATAGATGTCCATAAGAAGTTTACTCATGTAGTAGTGAAAATTGAGAAAGACGAAGTGATTAAAGAAGACGAAATCAAAGCAAAGGAGGATAATATTGAACGATTTTTTGAAGTCGTAGAGGAACAATTCGAAGTTGCCATAGAAGCTACACGTAATTATGAATTCTTCAATGAAGTATTAGAAGATTTAGCAAGTAGGGCTCAGTAGAAAAGGATGTCAACTTAAAAATTAAAAAGGGAGTATCCCATCCTTTTTTAGGATGGTATTTATGGATGGGATGCTCGCTAATTTAGTCAATACTTTAAAGAATAAAAACATTTTTGAGAGGAATAGAAAAACAACTAGGACTAGAGCACTAGATATAATGCTTTATCATCTGGGACTGTCGTTAAGGAAAACTAGAACAATAATATCATCTTTTGAAAAGGTAAGCCATGAAGCGATTAGAAAATGGTATCTGAAAGCTGAAAGTATATTTTCTTTGCAAGAAAAGCAAAGAAACTCTTTAGCAATTGATGAAACAAAGGTAAAGATTCAAGGAGAACAACATATCATTTGGGCAGCAATTGATATCCAAAACTGGGAAGTATTGAAAGTTTGGATATAACAAGGGAGGTCCTCAATAGAAGCTCAGGCCTTCATAAAAGAAGCCCTGAAGAAATGTAAGAATGATCCTAAAATCCATGCGGATGGAGGACCGTGGTAAAAACCTGCTTTGAACAGATTAGGACTTGACTGGGAGCATGTAACATTTGGAAACAGAAATCCGATCGAACAATGGTTTGGAATTCTAAAACAAAGAATCAAATTGTTTTACAAACGCTGGCCACACAATGCTAGTGTTGAGACAGCTCAACACTGGCTGGATTCGTTTGTAAGCATTTATCATTTCATGAGGTGATTAAGTTGACATCCTCGTAGAAAATAGAAAAACATAAATAAATTGCGTAAAATTGGTGCATATGACCCTAAGGTGAGTGAGATGGAAAAAGAGTTAAGTATTGATTGGAATATAAATACTCTCTGTAATTTTGATTGTAAATATTGTTTTCCAGGAGCACATACTAATGATATGAATGAGAATCTCAGATTATTAGACCCAGAACAAATATCAGAATGTTTCAACGAGATTGGAAAAAGTTGGTCAATAAATATTACTGGAGGTGAACCATTTCTTTACCCTAAATTTATAAATCTTTGTACATATCTAACCCAAGATAATATAATTTCCATTAATACGAATCTTAGTAAGAAAAAATTAATCTCTAAATTTGTAGACCAAATAGATCCTAATAATGTTTCTTTAATCAGAGGCTCTGTACATATAGAGGAACGAGAGAAAAGAACGGAGGGTATGGATGATTTTATTAGAAATATCCGAAAATTAAAGCATAATAACTTTCCTGTTAGTGTAAATTATGTCCTTCATCCAACTCTATTTGATAGATTTGAAGAGGATTATGAGTATTTCCAAGAGAAAGGAATTGATATAAAAGCAAAAGTTTTTAGAGGAAACTTTGAAGGCGAGGAATATCCAGGAGCTTACACAGATGAGCAGGTAAATATTTTAGAGAATTATGTTTTTGATGCTTTAGATAAGGAATTTCTAAATAAAAAGCTCTCATTTAAAGGAGAAAAATGTGAAGCTGGAGTTTGTTTTTTTAGTATGGGTGTTGATGGAAGTATTTATCGATGTAGTACTGCTAAATTAGAAAATAGAAGTTACTTAGGTAATTTATTTGATAAGAATTTCACACCTTTTTCAAAACCCAAAAAATGTCCCTTTAATGAATGTAAATGTCCTTACGAAGGGTTAAGATACGCTGATTAATAGTCATGTATGAACCCTAATTTCCCGGCCTTTAAGGCCGTGAGATACAGGGGGATGAATATCTGCTTTAACAAATCTCTTAGTGGATGAGTCCTTTTTCGATCCGTCGATGCGCCTCCTACGGAGACGCTTTAGGTACCTCCAAAAGTCGGAAAAAATGATGTAAATAGTATCCTATAGCCACAGGTTTACAAAACACTCGTTCCTTGAATCGGTAGAACTCTTTCAGAAGTCTAGTGTTTTGATAAAGCTTGTCTCATGGAGAGCTAAACCTATAAATGTTTTCAGATATTTTAAAAATCTAACATTCAAAAAGAAATAAAAAGCATTTTGTTAGGAATTGCTGATAGACACAGTTGTTAAATCTACGAGATGAGTACAGAGAAAAACTATGTTCACATCCTTTTGGTCACCGTCTTTCATTATCCATAGATGAAATTATCCAATAATATGAAGGGGACTAGTTTTAGAGACTAAGAAAGGCCTTCCCTGCGTTCTACAAGAATTTGAAAAATTCTTTTGATTTCTAGAATGTTATTTCAGACAATGAAAGGAGTTGATGAAAATTACCTTTAGTTAGCAGATAAGTACTTATGACCAATGAGTGAGATCACACTTAAAAAGGTGGAACATTATATTTTAGAATCACAATTTTATAACTACGCAAATAATTTTAGTGATTCACTAGCTATTTAAAAAATTCATCCTTCCTCGGAGATTCCTCAATGTACTCAACATGAAAATATTAGATTTCAAATCGGTATTAGAAAGGTAATTCCTAGAATATCTAAGTGACTTTACTGGTAAATAAGAGTGGATGCCCGGAGATTTATCGAGGGGGGAGCAGTCACAAAATCAAAATGAGAAATAGGAATCAATGAAACCCTCTCAAAGGTTAAGTAATTCAAAACTTTTTTTGATAGTTAAAAATTCCCCCTTTAATATTTTTTCTCTAAATGATTTATTATAGACCGTCTTCCCCAAATCTAGTCCATTTAAAGGAAGGTCCATTCCATAAAGTAGTGTTCCAAACTTTACTTTTTGGTTATTTTCCAATGCCTTTTTTATCCCATAAGTTTCCATCTCTATAGCAGAATATCCCGCCTTTTTAATTTTTTTAAGACATTTGAAACTTTCGTCAACAGGAGATTCTACATTGAAAAGATCCCCCTTAAGGAAATCCTCATCAAAGTCACTTAAAAATACATTTTTAATGTCTAATTTTTTCTCACCAACCGATGAGACACATTGAGGAGCAAACAAATCATTTATTTTCCAATTATCATTTATAAAACCACACCCTCCTAAATATAGAATCTTAGAAATTTTATTGTATTCTATCAACTTTTGAGTGATCAAAAAAGCCATATCTTTTCCCCAAGGCCTTGAAATCAGGGTCAACTCTCTATTATCAATATTTATTTTGTATCCTCTTAAAATCCCCGCGTGTTTAGAAGAAATTCTTATTTTCCCTTTAGTTAGCTTTGATAGTTTTCTTATCAATTGTTCAAACCCTCTAAATTTAGGATGTAAACTATCTGTATTGAATTTTGATTCATTCTTATTAGATATAAATTTATTTCCTCTTTTCAGTAGAAGCTTTTTATTTATTAAACCATTGAAAAATATATCAATAAGGCCTAAAATGTAGTTCTCCGGTCGGCAAATAATTATTGTAGGACTCGGATTAATATCCGAGATGAATTTTTCGATATATGAAGATAAATAAGAAGTAGTGATAGTATATGATTCTTCATTTCTCTCCAAAACGTTTTCGATTTGTATACCCTCTAAAATTTTTCTATTTTCAAGTTCTCTATATATTTTTTTTATATGGGTAGATAAGAGATAACTACAAACTCCAATTTCTTTGAATCCGTTATTAGGAGAAGCACTTACAATAAAATTGTTTTTATAAAAATTTACTTTTGAATTCTTATTCAAAACTGAATTGAAAAAAGATATTTTTATTTTTTTAGGTTTTTTTTCTAATTCATCTCGAAGAATATAGGAATTAAGATAATCTCTGCTTAGAGAAGATTTTTCGTGAAAGTTCGATTTTTTAGAATCCCTTTCTTGTTGAGTTATATATTTTCCTAGCATCTCAGTTTTATTTGTATTGCTTTTCATTATAGTTCAGATTTATTTACAAAATAAAAATTTTTGGGGTCTTAAACCTTATTTGAGTTATATGGGAATTATTTCGTTTCACCCGCAACTGATGATGAGGATATAAGGATTATATCCTGCTCACATTTTATCATCATTTTTGATCGTCTTGAAGAAGTTTTCTAAAATATATGAACGAAGTCTTTTCCAAATATTTTCTCAGAGGTTCTAAGTACTAGACTAAAGTGAAGTTTGAATTCGGTGTACTAATGGATGAAATCATCGATTTAATTAAACCTGTATCGATGCTTTTCATGTGCATCTAACCATTTCTCGACCTTACCATTACTTTGATGATGATTATATTTGGGCAGTAATCTAAGATTACTTCTTTTCGATAAACTTTTTTTGTCCTGAGTTAGAAAATTCGTTTCTGCCGTTCACTCGGTTAGAGCCTTCGTGACACAGAGCAAATGTTTTATACCCTTTTCCTTGCAGTAGTTTTCAAATGAATGACTAGTTTCTCCATCACTATCTCTCTTATTAGATAGAATGCTGTACCAAGACCAGTTATCATTCTCTAATTGGTTTTACATGGCTGTATTTTTCATATGGCTCATCCAATAATCCTACAGAAGCTTCAGCACTTCTACTCTCATAACTCTCTATTGGAATTTTAAAAAGATTCAATCGATATCGGGAACAAGTTCCCGATATATTCTGCAAAGAGTATTTTATTACTAGAGTCATCTAAAACGGCGCATATCTATTTTCCTTACTTGTTTTGATGCGCTAATATATGTGAACGGTCGAAAGGTTATGCTTTCGTTCTTAACTACCAGAAAATATTTTGATTTCTCATCGATATAAGGAAGATTCTCATTTTACTAAATTTAAATAATTTTGATATAATAAAAATTTATCAACGGTTTATAACTCCCTAAATTGGAGGGAGTATATTTCGGACTAACTTGTCTCACGAAATAACTTTCGAGTGAGAATTAGGATTAATTCCGACTGATTTCAACTCTTTTATATTATGAGATTTTACTCACGACTTGTTCCGAGAATGGAAGGAATTGCGTTATAACTCCTGTAGATGCATTGTAATTCCATCTTTTCAAGTGCAGCGAGCCCCATATCCAGTGCCTTCAGATGTGATAATTACCTTACTTGGTTAGATACACTAATAATCATCGGATGAGTGCGAAAATTTAGAGTTTCTAGATATTATATTTCCTCCCATTGACAAGTCTATGGATAAAATCACCATTCCCCACCCCTGCACTTGGTGGAATACATAATCATCCCTTTTCCCGAAAGAGTGAGCATACCTATGCCTTAGCCAGTGAGTGATCGACCTATTTTGACTTTAAAATTGAATTTTTTCAAAAAGGCAAATTCAAAACTTCATTCTGATAATTAAATTATCAGGTAATTTTCTTCTTATATTAAGTACTTAATTTGATTGACTATCTCAGCTTCTCCCCTGTTAGTATACCTCCCTGGTAAATCACTACTATCATATTTCAATTTTTTAAGATGATTAAATATATTACTCCAATTACAAGAAAAGAATGCCCCTCTTGAGATTGCTATTGCAAGATTATATTTTTTTAACTTCTTAATCCCCTCTACATCTTCGATAATTCCACGTGTAGTTAATGCCATTGGTATTTTTCCTCTTAATGCCTCTGAAACTACTCCGTATCCAAATTTAGAAATTACGAAATCACAAGCATTGATATAATTTTGACTTTCTGTAGCTTTGTCAGGAATCTCATAGTGGGGAAATGGCATTAAATCATATCCTGAAGAAGTTAGAAAGCTATAATTTTTTTTTATGGTTTCGGAAATTTTAAACTTTGTTTTTTTAGTATTAAAATATGATTTTCCAACTCCTACAAAAACAAGGTTCTCGGTGGGGTTAACGCCCATCTCTTTTCTTTTTTGTTTGTATTTTTTTGTAATTTTCCTTGAAATCAGTCCTATTCGCTTCTTACTTTTGAATGGAAGATTACCAGTTTCAAATGGCAGTATTAGTCCCTTATCTGCTTTCGTATAAGCTTCTTTTATCTTCTTTATAAAATTTTCCTTAGAAAATAAATCCTTATATACTTCATACCATGTGAAATTAGTGACTGCTATCGAAGGAATTTTTAGTTTGCTTGCGCAAATTAATGGTTGGGGAGGGATATCAGATATTAATATATTTATCTTGTTCTTCTTTAAAAAACGCATTTCTCTTTTTATATAATACTGCCAATTATTCAACCATCTCTTTACTTTTCTTTTTGTTTTTGTGGGGTGGATTTTTAAATCATGTGTTACACAGTATCCAAAGTCATTTTTTATATCTCTAAAATTTATCCTTTCCTCATTGTTTACTAGGGATCTTTTCAGAAATTCAAGCGGTTCACTAGTACAGATACTAATTTTTATATCATCAAAATGTTCCAAGAGTTCTCTAATTATAGCTATATCTCTTGTAGCGTGCCCATAACCATGATCTGAAATATAATAAGCTATTTTTATCATATTGATGTTTCTGTCTGCTTTCCGAACATTCTCACTATATTTATGGTTTATTATAGACAGCCTCTGATGTATTGTCACAAAAAAATTATTTATAATAAGTTTCTTAGCCATAAGTAATGTATTGGAACATAAGACATATTAAAAAAAGTGAGGAAGACCCGGATGTAAAAAAATATCTATTATACCATTCTGATAATAAGATTGTTGAAGTAGTACTGATGAAAAATTTTAGACGCGGTAAAAATTCTATTTGTATATCGACTCATGTTGGATGTCCCTTAAATTGTTTATTTTGTCAGACAGGTAAAGAGGAATCTTATTACAAATTAAATGCGAAAGAGATACTTGAACAAATAGATATAATTGAAGATTATGAAGGTATTAATATTGAGATAGTCGGATTTGCAGGAATGGGTGAACCATTGTTAAATATTAAAGAATTAAAAAAATCCATAAAAAACATTGATGATAAAACAATTCATTTATTCACCATAGGAAAACCTTCAAAAATTGATTGCTTGACAAAGTTCTCTATTGATGATCTATTAATCTCCTTACATGCTCCAAGCGATAATTTGAGAAGAAAACTCATACCATATTCTAAACGATATAAAATCAATGACTTAATTAATAGTTTGAAATCATTTAAAAATAATTCCCCCGAAACTAGTATTTTTTTCGAATATTTACTATTCAAAGATATGAATGACTCTAATGAGGATTTAGATAATTTAATATATCTTTGTAAAAATAGTAAAACTCTAGATCCTAAAGTACATTTGAAGTATTATAACGAAACAGAATCTTCCTTACATAGATCTAGTTTTGAAAAATATCTTCATTTCTTGAATCATCTTAGAAAAAATGGAATCGAATGTGAATTAACAGCAAGCCTTGGAAAAGATATAGAAGCAGGATGTGGGCAACTTAAAAAACAGGTATATGGATAATTTTTTTACTTTAAGAAAAGAAAAATACAAGAGAGCTTGTAAAAAGGTGTAAATGGTCAAATATGATATGATGAAAGAAGGCCATTCTCCCTCATTACATTTTTAATTTTTACTCTCTCACGGCTCAGTAGAAAACCTCTCTCATAGGAAAATAATGGAATAATTTTCTAATATTGAAGGGTTTTATTCGATATAAAAGCGTAAATAGAGCATTAGTAAGCTCTAATTCGGAATTAAAATCCTTTCAATCGGAAGAAATAATTGGTTATTTAGCAGAAAAACGCGTTATTATACCTTGGAAAATACGATTATCGTAACTTGAGACCAGTCGAGACAAGGGTTTTCTACACGGCCTCTCTCACCGTAATGAGATTTCCAACAAAGTCTTAAAGAAAATCCTTTTACCTCATGATGTTTTTTTGACTATTCTGATATCTTACTAGTCTATTGGGATTGAAACTAATACCTCTAGCCATATTCGAGTTTGTCACTTTGATTTTTTCATTATATCTGGTCCTTTTGCCGATTTTATGATAAGCTTCATTGATCATGGATTCAGCTCTAGCTCATAACTGTAGCATTTTCTTGTATTCCTAGTCCTTCGATTTCTGTCTCCGTTTAGCGAGTTCTCTACCACTATGATAGAATTGATACCTTCAAAATTTATTCCTTTTTTCAACAAAACATTTCTCTATCAATACACAACAATTCACACATTTTTCTTGAACCTATATTGAAAAATTTGATTTACATTTTTAAATTATTCTAGTGGAAAACTCCTAGTGAACCATCTATATTAAAATAACCATTTTGTTTTGCACGAGCAACAACAAGTCACGACTACGAGTAGCGCAGAGGATTTTATAATAGTGGAGGCAAGCAAAAATGGAAAGAACATCTGAATCCATAATGGGATGTTTTGAAAAAGGGATCGAAGCTTTTGAAAAAAAAAGAGTTTCAAAAAGCGATTAGATGGTTTAACAAAGCGATCTCTATAGATTCAGATTTTGAAGAAGCCTGGACTAGAAAGGGAGAGGCATATTTTGAAAAAGGCAAAAATATGTATGAAAATGGAGAATATGATGGAGCCATTAGGTGTTTCGACGAAACCATCTCTATTTTTCCAGACATTGCAGAACCTTGGATATATAAAGGAAATGCATATACCAAGAAAGAAGTATATGATGAAGCTATCCGATGTTACGAAAAAGCTATTACTATGGACCCTAAAAATGCAGACCCGTGGGACAGGAGAGACGCTTGGTACAACGGCTCAGTAGAAAACCTTTTTCGTAAGAGTGCTTAGTTTTATCAATATTTTTAAATATAGAAGTAGATAAGTGCATCCGAGTGCTGGCTGTCTGACGT
>SL_8KL_010_SEDDRAFT_10000470_pt1 | contig 35227 bp, 34 predicted proteins | sample SodLakKL_010_SED_4_FD_11160 | JGI IMG/M metagenome (IMG submission 11160)
CTAGCAAGACACGCAGGCAGAAAAACAGTAACCGCAGAAGACATCCGACTATCATCCAGACAACTTTAAAGGCTTCTAAAGCTTAATACCTGCATATAAAAACCCGAAAGGAAGCATAAGCCGGTTCATGGCTATGTTTCCCTGTAATACTGAAAAGGACACGAGGGGGTGAAACCCCTCCTCCATACCTTTTCTTCTTTTAGTTTCCCACCAAACTCCAATCTTTAATACACTTGACCACAATAACTCTACAACTCTACAACATTAGAAACAGGGCTGGAGAAAACCATGATAATAGGCAGATTCGGAGAAATATTCCTCAAGTCAAAGCCAGTTAAGAAAAGATTTCTATCACAGCTGGGAAACAACATGCGCACAGCCCTGGAAAAAGAAGGAATAAAGGCTAAAGTATCTGAGAAAAGACTGAGACTATACGTATACCTGGAGGACGACTCCAGAGAACCCAAAGCCCTGAATACCTTGAAAAGAGTGTTCGGAATAGTCTCCCTATCCAGAGCAACTGAAACAGAGCCAGAAAAACAACGGATAAAGGAAAAGTCTGAACAAATGATCAAGGAATGGCCGAATACAGGAACATTCGCAGTAAGAGCACAGAGAATAACAAAGGATCACCCATTCACGAGTAAAGATCTTGAAGAAGAAATAGGAGCAGCAATAAACAATGAAAAAGACCTAGAAGTGGGTCTTGACAATCCTGATAGAACCCTTTACGTAGAAGTATACAATGATAAAGCACACGTGTTCACCGAAAAGGTAAGAGGACCGGGAGGAGTACCACTTGGAGTAGCGGGAACACTTAAATCACCGTTAGAAACACCGGAGGATCTTTCAGCCGCCTGGATGATGATGAAAAGAGGCTGCATGATAAAACCCATGAGCGAGAAGAACGTAGATTCGGAACTGAAAGAATCATTCAAAAAATGGAACCTGACAAATAAAAAACCGGAAGAGCCATTAGGAACAGTAACAGGATCCACGACAATAGAAAAAGCACTAAAAGATCACGAAGAATACCAAAGACCAATATATCATCCCCTTACAGGAATGAACAAGGAAGAAATCGACCAAATAAAGGAGATGACAATAAATTATCAATAAAATCAATAGAAATCCTTTTGATTTTACTAGTTTACATCCAAAGCTTGGGAGCCCATCCAAAACCTATTCTGTAGTCCCATTCATCTTCCCAATCAATATATTTATCTATTTCCTCTCCATCCTCACATTCAATCATTTCTGTACCTGTACGTTCTCCCACTATATCCAGTAAATATGTTCTAAATATTGTTTTCCACTCTACCCAATTACTACATTCTCGAACTCCGTCCTCGTAAAGCTCTTCCGTTTCTGGATCAGAACAAAGACAAACTGTGGGTGTGGTATAACTACCTTGTCGGGGAGCTACTAAAGCCACGGTAAATCCTGTTACTATGAATAATAGGAGAATCAATAAAATGGCTCCGATTATGTTATAAGGTTTACCCTTCTTCCAGAACTTTAACTTCTCAGTCATGATCGACCAATTAATTATATTATATTTTATTTTATTTAAAAGAACTCCTCCCAGCAAAATCCTTAAAAGGTGAGGGGAACTTATAAGTACCTGAGAGGAGAAAAAATAAATGACTGCAAAAATAATATAGAGAAATATTATAAATAACAGATACTTATGTATGACAACTTCCCGATTGCCCTGGAGGCCGAAGCTTGAACAAAAAAACAACAATACTAACCATCACAGCCCTACTACTAACCACAACACTACTACTCACAACAGGATGCAATGGCAATGGTGATGATCCAGTAGTAAATGTAACCGTCAATCGAACACCATTCGAAGAACAAGGACACGAGAATCTGGACCGATTCATAGAAGAAATAGAAATAGGGAAGATAACAGTAGATACCAGAAGAGCATATTTTGAAAGAGAAACTAAAATAACATGCGATGAAGAACTCTGCAACGAAGAAATTGAATTTAAAGAAGATCATCACGGTAAAAATGTTCATAAACCTATTGGTTTTTATATAAATATAAAACCAAGCCTAATACACTATCCCTCCTTCCCTGAACGTGATGAAGAACCCGATTTGAGTATGGATGAAACCTTGGAAGGAACAGATAAAGCGGTTGGAGAAGCTGATTGTAGTGAAGAATACTGCAACCTAGAACAACTACTGGAATACACACTACAACAAACCGAAGAACTAGAAACAAACAAAACCACACAAACAACAGGAAAACTAATAAGGATCGAACCAAGCACCGGAGACATACGAGACACACTCAACCGAATGGGAGAACAAGGACTAAGTCAATACCCAACCCATAGATGGGCAACAAGCCAAAAACTCATGGACGTGGAATGGACAGAAGCAAAACAGATAATAGAACAAACAACAGCAGACACCGCGATCCATATACCAAAAGACGGACTACCAAAACCAGGAACAAACAACATCACAATACAAAAACAAAACATAAACGGAGTGGAAACCTACAACATCACCTATGTTGAACAGGAGAGTATAGGTGATGAAGAATACAGAAATATTATATTCGAAGAATGGACCGGAGATGTACCAGGGTCAGAATTCTGGAGAGATAAATTTGGTATAGATCATGACTTACCAGATTCAGGCAACACCACAACCCGATACATCCAAATAGACAGCGATGAACTAGAAGAAGACGAAACATTCGAAGCAATAGCAAACCTACACCCACCAGAACACTTCAAAGAATACCACGACCTACAAATCAACATCGAAGGAGAAGGACAAGTAGATATAAACCCAGACCAACCAGAATACGAACACGGAACACATGTAACCATAGTACCAGAACCAGCCCACGGCTGGAAATTCCAAGAATGGACAGGAGCATGTGAAAACCAAGGAGAAACATGCGCGCTAGAAATGACTGAAAACAAACAAACAACAGCACACTTCGAAAAGAAAACATACACACTAGAAGTAAACACAGAAGGAGAAGGAACAGTAGACAAAGACCCAGACCAACCAGAATACGAACACGGAGAAACAGTAACAATAACAGCACGACCAGACCCAGGGTGGAAATTCACAGAATGGACAGGAGACAACGATAACATAGAAGATACAGAAGCAGCAGAAACAACTATAAATATGGAAAATAGCTATAATATCCAGGCAGAATTCGAGGAACCAAAATACTATAATAACACTAAGAATATGTCAAAATACTCGGAAAAACAAGCATTTCTAGTTTCAGATGATGATTGGAGAGAGGTACTGACCCTTGTTCCAGTTTCAATTTGGACAGATAATGAAGAGAATCAAATTCATCAACACCCTCTTCTCCTTTACTATCTCGAAGAACCTTCAACCTTTGATGCAGATTCAATGATCCACTTCTTACAACAATATAATCCTTCCTCCCTTAAGATAATTGATGAAGCACCTGAAGAATTAAATAATTTATTGATAGCAGAACCTCCTTTAGGAGGAGATCTAGAAAGAGATCAGATAGATACAATAGAGAAAGAAGACTATTTAGACCACTGGTCATCCTACAAAGAGGTAGTATACGTGGAAGATAATTATACAAAAGCTTTAACCGCTTCTACATATGCTTCTCTGATAAATGCACCTCTAATTATTGAGGATTACAATGATGAGAGGTCTGAGTTAGTTGGTAGAGAAATAATATGTGTAGGAGATGTGGGAGGATGCGATGAAGAGTATACAGTAGATCAGTTAAGAAAAAAGTATCTGCAGGAAACAGAAACGAATAAAGTAATACTTACAAATCCAAATGATCTGAACGAAAACATTAGGTCGGAATTCCAACCGAAAAAATCAGAGGAATATATAACAAAACTATACGGAGGAGCCTCTTTAGCAGCTCCTATCTTAGCTAGTGGAAAGCATGAATTAATATACACCACTAAAAACAGTTCCTTTGAAGAAGTGAATAGACAGTTTACTACTGAATTTCTAGACACCTACGACTATTCCCAAAACGATTTTAACACCATTGAATGTAAAGCAGGAGAACCATGCTCCAGAGGAACAGAAGACTACACTATACAATTAAATCAATCCACCGATACAGAGATAAAGATGAGTTTTGACTTATCTAACCGATCACATTCCCTAGATAAGATCCGGAAAGCCACATTACGTAACATACATATCCCTAACGAATGTTACGAGGATGAAAGAGAGTTTAGACTTGGGGAAGGAACAAATATTACCATAAACGGAGAAGAAACCGAACCTAGCCTCCACATCTGGGATAGTCGTATGGTTAGGGATTACGAGAAGGTATCCATCGCAATCAAGGAGATTAAGGAAGAGGATCTTTGGAACTTCACCATATCAATTCAAAATTGTAATCCCGCCGAAATTAAGGAAGAAGAATTAGTACTCACTCTAGACTACTCGGATGAAGATGGGTCCTTTATAGGGAGGGATAGATTATACCCGATAAGTCGAAAAGGTATGGGAAAAACTACAAATATCACTATAGACGGAATCAAACCAGGAGGAGAAGCCAATTTCACTTTAGATAGTCTTTCCCCTGAGCTAGATTACGGTGTGGTCGTAGAAATACCTGCAGAACTTTGTAGAAAAGAAGAAGAAAAGTATGCTAGTTATTGTTGGCCTCATTACCAAGGAAGAGAAGTAAGAAGGATAAATGGAAGCGAATTACAGGGTGATGAGGTTTCTATTAGAGTAAATGCCACGGATTTCGCCGTATCTGAGAGATTCGGTGTCCCTTTACTACCTTCACCCTCTGTTAGATTGATTCCCTTTGATTCTAAAGATCGTTATCTAACCTTGTTAGCCTCTCCCTTAGGCATCCAGATGTCAGGAGAGTCCTTCAAAGCATTTGGAAATCTTCTCCATCATTCCAAGGATTTTCATTATTCTACTCTCAATGAAGAATACCTCTCGCACCCCAGAGAAAATAAATATATGGAGCAATTGTACACTGGGAGAATATTTGGAATAACTCCTACAGATGTTTCTTCCCATGTAAATCGAAATTTATTTCTCAGTGATTTGCCTCGAAATAGAAAAGGCGCTTTCATATTAAGAGGCACGGATCCATCAGCAACTCCAGAAGAAGTTAAAGAGAGATTAAATATGGAAGAGAAGTGGGGTGAGGAAGGATCTAAAATCTATCAGGAATTCTCCGAATCATATGAGTGCTATAGTTATGATGATCCTGAAGTAGGGTGCGATACACACGAGGAGGCGGTCAATCGGAACTATATAAATTCTTCCTTCACTTTTTATGCTGATCATGGAAGTAAACTGGGAATTCGTCCTATTGATATTCAAGATAAATGGCTAAAGCCCCAGGTGAATATTGTCAGAGCTTGTTCCACCTGCGACTTTAAGAATGCTAAGAGAACATTATCTAATCCTGGACATCTTTTCTGCGCCCAAAATATAAGAAGAGGTTCTTTAGCTTACTTAGGAGCTCAATCTGGATCACTAGGTATTGGACCAGGGTATTTAGATATGGTTAAAAGGTTATTTAAAGAGAATGAAACTATAGGAAAGGCTCACCATAATTATAAGTCTTATCCAGGACACTATGTTCTTATCGGAGACCCCACTGTCAGGCCTAAGTATTGGTAATTCAAAAATTATCTAGAGGAGGTTTTTAATTACCTAAGATCTGGTTTAGGTAGGGCTAGAAATTTTTTAAATTTCTATTTTTAAATCTCTCCTCCCAGGCTTGAATTATATCTTCTCCCATTTAGAGAACTTTTTTATTCTTTCCTTTATCTTCCTTAGAGAATCTGGATGTCCGTAGGAAAGGCTAATCTGGATTTTATCTTGTTAAGAATTCTATGTAGAGTGCTTTTCTTTAACTTCTCGATTTTATTGAATATCCTTTGATGTTCTTCTTGGGGCACTAGTCCGTGGTCACATTCTTTGCACCTGTAGACAGTGAAGTCCTTTATCAGATATTTATCCAGGAACATCTTAGTAACATGCTTTTCCTTGTATTCACCCTGATGGCACATTATGCACTCGATGTCTTCAATATCTTTTTCCATCTTAATCAATCCTCACCTCTAACATTGTTTCTCATGCTTTTTAATATTTTTGCTTCTTCTTCTATGATAGGGATAACACTTACTACTATGAGAATATTTTTTAAAAGAGTAAATGGAATTTTATACCAGTTACCTCTCTTATCCTTGGCTATACATAGTTTCTCACCTGGTTCTTCAGATTCATTCAGTATTATTTCTCCTTTTTCCAGCATATTTCTTATTTTAGTTTCGTAATTAGCCCCTATTCTTTCTACGATCTTTTCTATGTGTCCTTCATCTATAATCATCCTCATTTTATGTATTTCCATAAATAACTCCTCTATATCTCTACTGGAGACCTCTTTTACCAAGATTTTCCAACGATCTTTGGTTAGAAAGAGTGAAAAATAAGGGAATTCTTCTAGGAGATATTGAGGATATTTACATTAATGCTTATAAAAGAAGAAATCATTATACAAACCACGATGACGGGGAAAGTTTAATCAAAGTAAATAGAGTTTCGGTAAAGATGGAAAGAGAAGACTGCCCGAACATAGAACAGAACCTGGAAGACTGCCCATGCACCTATCCAGGATGCCCGAGAAAGGGAAAATGCTGCGAATGCATACGGCACCACGTTGAGAAGAACGAACTACCAGCATGTGCCTTCTCAAAGGAAGCGGAACAAACCTATGACCGCTCTTTCCAAAAATTCATCCAGGATCAGCAGGAATAAAGTTCGTAGAAGAAAAAACCGATAAAACCCAATAGGTATTGAAAATGGTTGAAATCCAATCAAATCCCAAGGAAATAATGAAAGAATTAAAATCAAAGCCAAGAGAATTGAAAAACCTTTTACTGCGCAAAAGCCCGGACAGAAAACTCCTACTATACTTCTCATTGGGCTACCTCGCACAGATGTATATGGACAATGCCGAACAGATGATGAAAGAAGGAAAATCAATAGAAAAAGACTACTTCAGCCGTAAATCAATGCAGATAAAAGCAATATCCAGGAAAGTGTTCGGACAGTCACCAGAAAGGGACATATACACAGGTGAATTCAAAGTGCCCAAAACCTGGGCAGTGGAGATGGATAAAGGAGAGATAGATCAATTGGCACAGTTCTGCGTTCAAAACCTGCCGGAATCACCGAATCTAAGAGATCCTGAGACAATTCAAGAGTTCATAAACAAGAAATTGAAGACATACAAAAAGACAGCGGTGGTTAAAAAATTTATAAAAGAAATAAAAAACACGATGGAGAACACGAAGAACCCAACAAAGCTACTAACACTATTGGAACTCACAGCCTTACTTGAAAACGTTAACGAAGTCCTAGAAGCAGTAAAAGAAGAACAAGAAGAAGAGGAAGAAACCGAAGAGGAAGAAGAGCCCAAGGATACTGAAGAAAATGACAAGGATACGGAAGGAACTGAAGAATTAGAAGGAATAAAAAAAGAAGGAATATCCGTGGATGAAATCAAGTAAGATCCAAAAATCTAAGAATAAGCTGATCCTAAAGAGTTGTTATTATACCTATGAGCTCCTCCACTATTATCAATACCAGAGTGAATCCGGCTATTATAGAATTCAAACCGTCAAAAAGCAGTATCAATACCATTGATAGAGCTACACCCATCAAAAAAGTCTTTCCTTCTTTCTTTATCGCTATGTTCCAGATCCCTTTAAGGATTAAAAACACAGCTAGTAGGGATATCAGGGAGAACATCAGTACATAAGCCTCGGATTTTGGGAAAGAGTGCTCAAATATCAAAAATATGGCAAAAACCATGACTATGAATCCAGCTCCAAAATCCTCTATCGATATTCCGTCATCACCCATATCCATCGCCTTTGATTAACACTCCTATTTGTAATATTTATGCACGCAAGGGTTTATATATTTTTGCAGTCCAAACCTAAAAAAGAAAATAGGTACAATATACTCCAAAAAAGCTCCTAAAAACCAATTTATAAATACACCGGGTATAAAAACAAACACGTGGAAGAAACACCACCAAAAGAACAAAACCCGTTAAAACAACCAAAAAGGTGAACAAAGATGGTTAAATTCAAGAAAAAAGGAACAAGAGCAAAAACAAGGAGCCAGTTAACCAAATCAACAAGAGAAAAAGGAACACCCAATGTCAACGACCTGCTCAAAGAATTCGAAGAAGGAGAAAAAGTACACGTAAAACCCGATCCAGCAATAACATCCGGCCTACCCTACAGAAGATTCTTCGGAAAGACCGGAGAAATAACCGGAAAACAAGGAAAATGCTACAAAGTAAAACTGGACGACCAGGGAACACAAAAAGAACAGATAATCCACCCAGTACACCTAAAAAAACAAGAAAAGAACAACGGGGAAACAAAATCCACATAAAAGCGTAGAAAACACGCTCACCCAGCAAAAACCAACACAAACAACAAAACTTAGCCAGGTGTATAAAAATGATAGGAAAAGAAATCAAGAACAAAAAACCGATAACCATACCGGAAGTAAGAGAAAACCTAGAAAAAAGAAAAGAACAGCTAGGAGACGAAGAAGAACTAACATACGAGCAAAAAACCACTCTACAATACGCGGAGAAATTCGGAAAAGTTGACGCGGAAAGAGCGAAAGAAGCAGTGGAAGAAATAAAAGACCTAGACATAGACGAAAAACTCGCAGTAAGGCTGGTCAACCTAATGCCATTCAACCAAGACCAGGTAAACCTAGTGTTCGAAAAAGAAAGATTCGACATAGACGAAGAAAAAACAAACAAAGTACTCAAGATAATAGATGATTTAAGTGAAGAAACACCGGAATAAGAACCTTAAAAACCACATGAGGAAGATCCAAGATGAAAAAAGAGGAACAGGCAATAGTATTAGAGCACCTGAAAAAGGGCTACAAAAAAGACTACAAGAACAAGCCCATAGTCCAAGCCATAGGCACGAAGTACTTCACGCTCCTAGAGCTAGTTCCAAAAGAAGACAAAAAAATATCACTTGGAGAAAAAATCTACATTGGAAAAGACGACAGAGAAAAAATAGACTACATCAAATCAACCCTGGAATACAAGGACCTCTCCACAACAGCTAAAAACGAACTAGAAAACGTGGCGGAAACCCTAGTAGAAGAAAATGAGGACAAATTCATCAAATTCTTCAACACCACAGGAGCAATAACAATAAAAGAACACAGCCTGGAACTACTCCCAGGAATAGGCAAAAAACACATGGAGAAAATCCTGGATCAAAGAAGAAAAGAAGAATTCAAAAGCTACGAGGACCTGGAAGAAAGAGTAGAACTAATGCCCGATCCAAAAGAATCCCTAGCGGAAAGACTAATAGAAGAGCTAAAAGGAAACACCAAGTACAACCTATTCACCAAGGTCAAGGACAAAAAAGGCAAAAAGAGAGGAAAACGGTGAGATAGGTGAGATTTGTAAAGACACTGAAAAAAAGAGAAAAAAAAGTAACGGAAACCAAAGAACTTCAAAAAATCCTTAAAGAACACGGAGTGAAGTTGGCCTACCTGTTCGGCTCCCATGCCAAGGGACAAATAACCAAGTTCTCCGACGTGGATATAGGTGTACTATTCAAAAAAACAAAAAACAAAAAACCCATAGATTCACTCCGAGTAAAAATCACGAATCTACTCAAAGAAGAAGCTATAGACATAATAGACCTTGAAAGAGCACCACCCAAACTAAAATACGAAGTAATTAAACATGGGAAGATCATCCACGGAAAGAACATATCCAAAGAGTTCGAAATCCAAGCAATGAAAGAATACTTCGACTTCAAGCCCATGGAAGACCTCTACTTCAAACAAATGGAAACAAGAATAAAAAAGGGCAAATATGGACATTGATAAAGACAAAATCAGAGAAAAACTAGCCAACCTCGAAAAACAGGTAAAAATTCTTAGAGAAAAAAGCAACACTGAACTAGAAGAATACAAAAGAGACCTGGACCTCCAATCCATAGTTGAAAGAAGACTATACAAAGCTATACAGATCTCCATAGACCTGGCAATGCACATTGCCTCACAAGAAGGGGAGAGAAAACCAGAAAGCTATGCTGATGTGTTTATAGTTCTCTCAGAGATAGGAATCCTGGACACCCAACTCAGCAAAGAAATGAGTGAAGAAGCAGGATTCAGAAACGTTTTAGCCCACGAATATGCTGAGATACAGAACGAAGAAGTATACAATCATCTACAGGACCTAGAAATCTACGAAAAATTCGTCAAATCAATCTACAGCAACCTCTTAGAAAACTAATCGGAATAAATCAAGATCTAAATGAACCTAAAGCAAAAAATACAGAAACAAGAAAGAAAACACGGATTCCGAGCAAATCCACTAAAGGACCAGTACTTCCTCAAAAACAATCAAACAATACAAAGAATAGCAAGACACGGAAGAATAAAACCAAACGAAACAGTACTGGAAATAGGGCCTGGCCCAGGATACCTAACAAAAGAAATAGCGAAAGAAGCAAACAAAGTAATAGCCATAGAAAAGGACAAGGAACTAAAACCAATTCTGGAACAAACACTAAAGGACCAAGACAATATAGAATACATCTGGGACGACTGCCTTGAAGTTGAATATCCAGAGTTCGACAAAACCGTATCTAGCCTACCCTTCTCCATATCCACACCATTCACATTCAAACTACTAGACTACAACTTTAAAAAAGCGGTACTGGTGTACCAAAAAGAAGTGGGAGAAAAAATGACAGCGGAACCAGGAGACAGCAACTACGGAAGACTCAGTGTTATGACACAAACCTACTTCAACCCAAAACTAAGAGAAATACTACCAAGAGAAGAATTCTACCCCAAGCCAGAGGTTGACGCCGCAGTAATAATACTAGAACCCAGAGAAAAAGAAAGAGATAAAAAATACGACAAATTCATCAGAGAAATATTCAGATACAGAAACAAAAATCTACATAACGCGGTTGAACACGGATTCAACATAGATATACAGGACAAAAGAAAGGTAAAGGATCTCTCCCTAGAAGAACTGGAAGAAGTATACGGAGAGATCAAAAGCGAGATATAGGGTTCAAACCCCATCCAAGGCTTCAGCTGAATAAAGACTACCCAATGTCGATCAATTCTCTTCAATGGATTCAAGTTCTTTTATAATATTTTCCTTACGGGATTCGAGAAGTAAATTTTCCACTAGAGCACTGTCCTCTTTATTATGTTTTATTTCTCCTATCTGGCCTGGGAATAAAGCTTCGTATTTTTCAGGTTTCTCTGACTTTCCTTTATAACTAGTGACTACGAAGCCCGCTCTTTTGAAAAGCTTGTCTATTTTTCCTTCAGACAATTCAGCTACCCTTTTACTAATCTCTTTAACTTTTTCTTCAGGTATCTCTTCCCCAAATTCATTGATCATACATAGAATTTTAATACTCCTTATTTATAAATAGAGAGGTTGACTCTACCCCTCTCTTGCAAACTTCTTCTACTTGAAAGAGTTTCTGTAATTCCTAAATCACTCTCACAAAGATTTAATTAAAGGAAGAACTAAAAGACAACACCGTGAGAAAGATGACCAAGACCGAGACAATAATCCTCAACTCCGGCCAATGCAGATTCAACTCCTGCTACGCCTGCGGATGGGGACAGAAAAAATACCCAGTGAATACGGAGAGACTGAAGAACCAGGTAAAGCAGCTGAACTTAGAAGAGATTGATAAATTAAAAATATACGAATCAGGATCCTTTCTAGATAACGAACAGTTCCCAGAAGGATTTAGAGAATGGCTTATCAGTTACCTCGAAGAAAAAGGGGTAAAAGAAGTATCATTCGAATCCACAGCGAACTTCATAAACAAAGAAAACCTAAAAACATTCAAAGCATCAGATCTAGCCTTCACGGTAGCGATCGGGCTGGAAGCAGCTGACAACCAAGTTTTGGAAAAATACGGAAAACCCTTCAAAGTAGAGGATTACGATAAAGCTGTGAAAAAGATCCACGAACACGGGGGAAAAGTGAAGACTTATATAATGGTCAACATGCCTTTTTCAAAGGAAAAAACCCTTGAAAAATCTGTCCAACACGTTCTAGAAAAAACTGATGAAGAAGATAGAATAATCTTAATCAACACCTATCCACACAACCAATCAGAACTGTTCAAGGACTGGGTAAAAGGAAAATGGAAACCCCTGAACAAAGAACAATTCCTCAAAAGAGTAGAAAGGTGGAAGGATCTTCCTCAAGTATCCGTAGAGTACGAGAACATGTACTTCATACCCAAATTCCCTGAAGAAGAAAAGAAACAAAAAGAACTCAAAGGATGCTCAAAAGAACTCATAACCCACCCACACTACAGAGTATGGCAGGACTACTTCCAAAGACAGTACCAAAAACCCGAAGAAAAAGAGATTCTATTACTGCTACCGTGCAGCTACAAAAAACCCTACCACAAATCAAAAACCCATAAAAAAATATACAACACTATAAAACAAACTGGAAAACAAGACAAGATACACAGAGTTGTACTATCCAGCCCAGGCATTATACCAGTAGACAAGTGCGATAACTACCCATTCACAGCATACGACTGGCCCGAATGGGAAGAAACACCCGAAATAAAACAAAAATATATCCAAGTAAACAGAGAAAGAGTTAAAAAATACCTGGAAAACCATGACTACGATAAAGTACTAGCCTACTTCAAACCTGATTCGGAATCATGGAAGGCCGTGAGAAAAGCAAGTAAAGATCTAGATATACAAATAGAGAACTTACTCAGCGAAGAAGCTTACCAGAAAGTGAAAGAACAGAGAAATCCAGTTACCAAGAAACCAGTCCTCAGATCGCTTAGAAAGAATCTGGAAAAAGAACTATGAAAACAAAACATTTAAAAAGTGTCTCTTCCTTTAATGTAACAAAGATTAACAAAAATTTAACGTGGAAACATGAACTCAAAAATCAATAATGAAAGCTCTTCTAAGTCTCAGGGTGGTATGGAGTACCTGATACTCATAGCCGCAGTACTCATAACAGCATCCATAACCGTGATACTAGTCACAGGAGCACTAGGAGAAAGAAGAGAAGACATACTAATAGAACAATGCAGATCAGCCGCAGCACAATGTAGCCTAGAGAGAGTTGCAAACCCACGAGCACCCTGCGAATTCTGCAGGGACAGATGTATTGACCAGGAGGAGGAACCGATATTCCCGGAGGACCCTGAACCAAACCAACCAACCGCAATAGACTGCTGCCTACTCGGAATGGAAGACCAAATATACACAGGCGCAGTGGACGCATCAGAATGCATACCAGAGCTCGAAGCACAATTCACCTACCAAATCATGGACAGCGAAACAATCCAATTCACGGACCAAACACAATTCACACCACACCACCCAGACTACCAAATAACAAACCGAGAATGGGACTTCGGAGACGGACACACAAGCACAGAACAAAACCCAACACACCAATACCAAGAACACAAATCCTACGAAGTACAGCTCACAACAACAGGATCAATAAACGGAGCACAAGAACAAACAGACACCCACACACAATGGATAGACCTAGAAGCATTCATAATACACAACACAACAGCACACAACACACAACAAGGACAACCACTACAGGTAGACTACGTCATAGAAAACCTAGGACCACAAGAAACACAAACAATCCAAGCCACCACAAACCACCCAGACATACAAGACCAAACAAAAGAACTAACACTACAACAAGGAGAAACACACCACGACACCTTCCACCTAGACATCCCACAAAACGCGGAAACAGGACAATACACAGCAACAATAAAGACCGAGGAACACGAAGAAACGGACACATTCCAAATCGAAGAAAAAGAAGAACCACCAGAACCAGAAGAACACACACTAACCATAAATACAGACGGACAAGGAACCACCATACCAGAAGAAGGAACACACACATACACAGAAGGAGAAGAAGTAACAATAACAGCAGACCCTGACTCCGGATGGGAATTCAATGAGTGGACAGGAGCCTGCACACATAAGGATCTAATCTGTGAAGTAGAGATGGACAGTGACAAAACCGTAACAGCACACTTCCAAGAAGAAGAGGAAACCGAATGCACACCAGGAGAAACACAAGAATGCACAGTAGAAGATAGTTACAGAACATGCGAGAACGAAAAATGCCAGACCGAAAACATCGAATTAGAAGGTGAGCAACATTGTAAGGATGATGGAACATGGGGATCCTGCCAACCAACAGAATCACCTCCTCCAGACGAATGCACCGATGATGAAGACTGCGTTACAACGATTTGTGAACCAGGGGAGACACGGCCATGTGATACTAACAGTTACAATGAATGTGTAGGTAATTCATGTGAAAATACAAGTGATGGTTGTGAGGAGACTTGCAAAGATGATGGTAGCGGATGGGGGCCCTGTGTATGCCCCATAGATGGATGTGAAGATGATACTGACTGTAATGGTGATGATCCATGCGGTGGCAGTTGTGATGATCACCAGGTGTGCTGTGAGTGTTCTATTGGGTATATGTGTGTACCTAAGGAACATTGTCCTGGGGCTTGTCCGTACTAGTTTCTCCTTTTCTTAGTTGATTGTTTTTGAAATGGAGTTGAGGCATTATCTGCCTTGGATGGTTTCTGTAAATGTTTTTCAGTTTTTTAGTATTCTATTTCTGCTATCTTCCATTTTCCTTGTTCTTTTCTTAGTTGATATGTTCTTTCTGTTGTTTCTGAGTATTCTCCGTGTATCCAGGTCCAGTTTGCTTTTACTGTTGCCTGGTCTTCTTGTATTTCCTCTTCTAGTATATCTATTCTAACTGTTGATTCTTCCATCATCTCTCTTACTTCCTGTTTTTGCTCTTCTGTTGCGTTTTCTGCGGCTTTTGCTCTTTCTCCTGTTAGGTATTGTTCTGCTTGTGTTAGGTTTGCTTGGTTCATTGCGTTTATGTATGTTTCTACTGTTTGTGCTGGTGTTTTTTCTTCTTCTGTTGGTGTTGCTGTTATTAGTAAGCCTGCTATGGCTATGATCGCTATTATCGCTGTGGTTATCCGTAGTATTTTTTTGTTTTTCTTCATTTTTTCCAGATTCATGTTCTTCACTCTCAACCTGTATTTGTATAGAGATTGTGGGTTTATAAATGTTTATCTATCTCCCACCCAACAGTTCATCGTACTTCTTTCTAGCTTCCTCCACGGATTCGACTCCCTTTACTATAGCTTTACCACTACTGTAAACAGAGATCTTTATGTTTTGGTTTTTTAACACGGTTATTTTGTCTCCGTAGGTCTCTGCCTCTGGATTTATTCTTTTGAGTTTTTCCGGATCCGTTATCCTTGGGTAGAGCTGGACCGATTTCTCACTGCATCTTTTCCTGGCCTCCTTTACCCTTCCGAGTTCTTTGTAATTTCCTTTACAGGCGCTGCAGTCTCTTCTCTTATTTGTTTCTAATTCATTGAAGCTTGTTTGTTCTAGGTTGATGGTTAATAGATTCTTCATAGGCTTGTCTTTGATTAGTTTAACGAGTTGATTCACCTGTAGTGCTGAGATGATTTCGGCTATTCCGGGTGAGATCCCCTCTTGGTCACAGGTTTTTTCACTAGCCGGCTCCTCTCCAAGAGCGCATCTTAGGCAGGGTACGTCAGGCAGGACCGTCATTGTCATTCCTCTTGCTCCTCCTATCATGCCTATGATGAGAGGAATCTCTTCTTTCTTCGAGTAGTCGTTCAATAACAGCCTGGTCCTCAGGTTATCGGTTGAGTCGATTATTGCATCCGTTTCCTTTATTTGATTCTCGATGTTGTTCGAATTGATGTCCAGGGAGGAAGAACTGATTGAGCAGGATTCCTTTGGAGTTATTTTCCTGATTTTTTCCTCCATTGCTTCAGCCTTGAGCTCTCCCACGTCCTCTTCCATGTATTCCTGGTTATCCAGGTTTCTTTCCTCCACGAAGTCTCTATCTATTAATTTTAGATTCGTGCCTATTTTACCAAGGGTTTTCGCGGTCTTTGATCCCAGTGTACCCAGCCCGATGACCGTGCAGTGAGTGTCCCGAATCTCTTTGTAATCGGTGCCTAGATATTTCCGAATCCTGGTTCTCTTGTTGCTTTCTCCCTTCACTTTGACCACCATTCCTAAGTATATTTACTCACCAAAGACATAAAACACATAGTGATGTTAATAAGATAGGAGTAATACGGATCAATAGAGATCCATGAAGAAGTGTTTATATGAGGATACGATTTCAAGGAGATAATTCCAGTGAAACCAAAGAGATTGATACCGATGCAGAGTTTGTAAAAGAACTCCTGGAGGAAAGAGGGATAAATCCAGTTACTCATGTAGTCTCCCTCAATGGCGAAGTAGTCACTGAAGATGAAGAGATTCACGAGGGGGACAAAATAAAGGTGCAGAAAGTGGTCAGTGGGGGATAGTTTGAAGTATTATTTTCTTTTCATTGATAAAGAATAAAAAACAAGCTTACCTTGAGGGTAATGAGAAGCAAGGGATTTAGATGTCGGAAGAGGAAAGAGGATCAAGAAGATTTGGATGGTTCGCAGGAGTATTCGTACCAACCTTTCTCAGTATAGTCGGTGTAATCCTATTCCTTAGATTAGGATACGTAGTTGGGGGAGCTGGTCTCTTTGGATCCATCGCGATCATTGTCATAGCGGTATCGGTCACCATGGCTACGGGTCTCTCGCTTAGTTCAATAGCCAGCAATATAAGAATTGGAGCTGGAGGAGCTTATTCAATAATAAATAAGACCCTTGGACTCGAGATCGGTGGCAGTATAGGCATACCGCTCTACCTCGCTCAATCACTTTCCGTGGCTCTATATGTATTCGGTTTCACCGAGGCCTGGAGGTACATATTTCCAACTCATAGTTTCGTCCTTGTTTCACTGGTAGCTTTCCTCATACTTTTCCTACTAACCTACCTCAGTACAAGCATCGCTGTAAAAGTACAGGCAGCGGTATTTATCCTTATTTGCATAGCTTTGGTGGTTATATTCCTCGGAGGTTTTCAATCCGGGCCAACGGCTTTCGTGACTCAAGGGAGCGCTGAAGCTCCTGGGTTCTGGACACTTTTCGCTATTTTCTTTCCAGCAGTTACCGGTCTCATGGCTGGGATAGGTATGTCGGGAGAGCTCACCGACCCCAAAACACAGATACCTAAGGGAGTGATATATGGGCTGGGCCTGACCACCTTGATATATATTGCTACAGCTATCATGATAGCATATTCGGCTGCCGGACCGGAACTTATAGAAAACACATTGATACTGGCAGATATAGCTTTGGTATCTGAATTAGTGATAATAGGGATCCTTTCAGCAACTTTTTCCAGCGCTTTGACCATGATAATAGCCGCACCAAGGGTACTGGAAGCACTGGGAGGAAATTCAGTCATTCCTAAGAGCGATTTCTTCAAGCAAACTTCTGGTAAAGGAGAACCCAGAAATGCAGTAATGTTCACCGGGCTAATACTGATACCCGTTATACTTGCGGGTAGCCTGGACTCCATTGCACAAGTACTCACGATGCTTTTCCTTATAACTTACGCCATGATAAACGTGGCGGTTTTCCTGGAACAACAATTAGGTTTAAGAAGCTTCAGGCCAACGTTCAAAGTACCTAAATATGTTCCACTGTATGGGGCTATTGGTTCTCTAGTTCTAATGTTCCTGGTAAATCCCTACGCTAGTGTAGCGGCGATAATGGTAATAATAGGAGCATACGCATGGCTGGCAGGGAGAACAATTAAACAGGATAAAGGAGATGTGAGATCAGGACTATTCAGAGCTCTATCTCAGTGGGCTGCGGAAAAAACCCGGACACTACCGGAGTCATCAATGCACATATGGAAACCCAATATGATAATACCGGTACAAAGCACCAAAACCCTTAGAGGAAACTTTCCACTCATAAAATCCATAGCGTACCCGAATGGAAGCATGACAGTACTCGGGTTTAAACCTAAGGAAAAATCCGAGGTAAAAGATACTCCAGAAGAGGATCTATCCAACCAAGAAAGGAAAAAACAACTCAACATGCTGCCCGAGTTAGTGGATAAATTCTCGGAAGAAAATATATTCACCTCATACTCCACTGTGAACTTCGAGAACTATATAGACGCATTAACAGTATCCATGGGAGCTATGGACAGCCAAGCATTCTCACCAAACACTTTATTACTGCCTTACAACCCAAACGAGCTCCATCAAGATGATTTGAAAAGTATAATAAAAGAATCCAAAGAACAGAGATGTGGAGTTGTACTATTCGACCGGGATGAAGAAATAGGTTTAGGTACTGAAGAAGACATACACGTGTGGATAGATCCAAGAGCCCTTGATCAAAATCTCTTCGAGCAAAGGTACTACGACCTTGCCCTGCTAATAGCATACAGCATGAAGAAAAACTGGGATGGAATCATCCACATCTGGATGTGTGTAGATGAAGAAAGAGAAAAAGAAGCAAAAAGATACCTCCACAAACTGGTGTACGAGGCAAGATTACCACACTCAACCAACGTGAACGTAGTGACCGATGAATTCCAAAAAACCTTTAGAGAAGCACCTGAGGGAGACATCCACATACTACCCTTCCAAGAAGAAGATATAGAAGGAGTATCTGAAACAGCAAAAGCTGAAAATAGATCAATGCTATTCGTGTTGGACTCAACAAGAGAAAGCATACTAGCATAAAAAAGATCAGTGAATTAATTCTCTTTAACATATCGTCTATCTACTAATTACCAACACCTAATTAAAAAATAAAACACAAAAGATACACATGTTCGAAAAACTCAAAGATATACTCAAACCCAAAGAAAAAGAACCCGAAACAACCTATATAGAAACCACTCTACCAAAGCTACACTCCAAACTGCAAAAAGAAAAGAAACAGATCATACAAACAAAAGAAAAAGAAGCACGAGAAAAACTAAAAAACCTAAAAAGTGCAAGAAAGAACGTAAGAAAAAAAATAAAGGAACTAAAACAAGAAGAATTCAGCAAAGCAAAGGATCCCGAGGATGAATCAAGAAGAAGGATCCCAGTAGGCACTTTACAGGACCTTAAAACCAATTACTGCGACAAGGCGGAAAGAGCACTACGAGAAGTGCCAAAAGACTTCGAAACAACTTACCAAGGAGTGAAAAAAGCCCTGGAAGAACACATCGAACTCCTGAACAAACTCAACTCAGTGACCTACAAACAGGCCTCGGCACTACCTAAGTTCCAAACTCATAGAAAGACCAAGAAAGCTATAAAGAAACTTGAAAGAAGAACAAAAGAACTTGAAAAATTCCTAAAACAGGATTACAAGATAAAGAAAATACTCAAAGAAGCCAAAGAAGCAGCAGAAACGCTAAAACAAAGACAAAACAAAGAAAAAAACTTGCAAAAGGATTTAAAGAACAAGAAAAAGCAACTAAAACAAGCTGAAAAAGAAGAAGATGAAGCAAAACAAAACCTAGAGGACTACGAGCAAAACAAAAAACACGATGAAATCGAAGAACTCCGCGCACAGAAGAAAGAACAGGAGAAGAAGAAACAAAGACAAGAAAAACAGATTAAAAAGGAAATAAAAAGACTGAGAAGAGTTTTCAAGAAATTCAAGCACCAAGAGGCAGGAAAACCAGCTGAACTAACCGGAAGATTACTGAAAAACCCATTAAAAACTTACCTAGACATAGAAAAACAAGAAATGGAGAAACTGCTCGATCAGATCCTCAAAGCCATAAACGAAGATAGGGTAAAAGTAAACAAAAAAATGAAAAAAAGAGTGAAACGAACCAAACAGAACCTGGACGAACTACAAAACAACAAAGAAACCATAGAGGAATCAAAGGAAAAAATAACGGAATTAAAGAAAGAGATCCGGTCCTATTCCAATTTCCTGGAAAAAGGCAAGCACCTTGAAAAAGAACTAAACCAAGCCAAAAATCAGAAAAAAAGGCTAGAAGAAGATATAAAGAGCCTGAGAGAGAGTTTAAAACAAACGAAACAGAGAATAAATACCCTAAAGAAAAAACTACAGAAAAAAGTAAACCAGAACGTAAAAGCGATCCAAGTGGACTTGAGATAAACCCAATACTTATTTAAAAAATCGATAAACATGAAAGAAGCCCGATACTACCAAAAACAAAACAACCAAGTCACCTGTTACCTCTGTCCCCACACCTGTAAATTAAATCCAGATGAAAGAGGCAAATGCAGAGTAAGAAAAAACGTAGATGGAAAGCTATACTCCACTGTATACGGAAAACCCAACGCGGTTCACATCGATCCGATTGAAAAAAAACCTCTCTACCACTTTTTACCGGGGCAAAGAGCACTATCAATTGGCACTGCAGGATGTAACCACAGCTGCACGTTCTGTCAGAACTGGAGAATGAGCCAAAAAAACGAGGAACAGATCAAGTCAACTTCACTATCACCAGAAGAAATAGTAGAAAAAGCACAACAACAGAATACAGATATAATAGCCTATACATATAACGAACCAACCGTGTTCTTCGAATACATGCAAAACACCGCTGAAAAAGCGAGAGAAAAAAACATAAAAAACATAGCAGTGACCTGCGGCCTTATCAATCAAAAACCCCTGGAACAACTATGCGGATTCATAGACGCAGCTAATATAGATCTCAAGTACTTCTCGGATCAACTATACAGAGAAATATCAGGAGGATACCTAAAGTCGGTTCTGAATACCATAAAAACAATGAAAGAAGAAGGAGTATGGATAGAGATAACCAATTTACTAATACCAAATTTAAATGATAATGAAGAAATGATAAGAAAGATGTGTGACTGGATAGTGGAAAACATTGGAGAAAACGTTCCTTTACACCTATCCCGATTCCACCCAGCATATAAAATGAAAGAGAAACCACCCACCCCGGTCGAAAAAGTGAAAAAAGCCAAAAAAATAGCTATAAATCGAGGTATAAACTACATTTATATTGGTAACATCCCTGGCGAAGCGAGGAACACTGAATGTCCTCAATGCAATGCATCTCTTATAGAAAGAAGAAACCTGAAACCAAAACTCCAGAATCTAAACCCTGAAAAAGGAGAATGCAGTCAATGCGGTGAAAAAATACTTGGAGTATGGAAATAGCTATAAAAGTGTTAAAAATGACTAGAAAACCCGTGGCAAGAGGATTCTATCCCTTTGACAAAGAAGAGCTGGAAAGAAACATAGGGGAAATGCTTCAAAGAGTTCCAGAAAAATCAGTAAATCCAAAAGGGTTGATAGTGCCTCATGCAGGATACAGATTCTCTGGAAAAACCGCTGCACACGCATATAAGACCCTTGAAAATAAAGAAGTAAAAACCGCAGTAATACTCGGATTCAACCACACTGGAATAGGAGAAAGATCAGCTCTATCAACACAGAACTGGGAAACCCCGCTCGGAGAGGTCAAAGTAAATGAAGAAATATCTGAAAAACTACTGAAAAATCCACTAATAAAAAAGGACGACTCGGCACACCAAAGAGAACACAGCATAGAAGTACAAATCCCATTTCTAAAATATCTGATTCCTGATATGCAAATTATTCCTATCTCATTATCAAATCAATTGAAAGAAAAAGAAATAAGAGAAATAGCACGTAATCTACGAGCTATTGACTACGAAGAAAATATAATGATAATATCATCCGATTTACACCATGTTGGAGCTAGATTTGGGCTAACACCACAGAAGGATAATCTAAAGTATCTAAAGGAACAAGACGAGAAATTTATAGAAAAAATCAAAACTAAGGATATCCAAGAGATAATAGAAAAAGGAAAAAAATCCACTGTGTGTGGATTTATACCTATAGCTGTCGCTTTAGAAACACTTAAAGAGAAAATAAAAGGGGTTAAAGTACTCCATAGGTCCAACTCCTATGAAGTCACTGGGGATAAGTCTTCCGTGGTGGGTTACGCTAGCATTGCTTTATATTAGTTTTTTCAGTACTCTGGGATTTCAGGAGCTGCTTCTGGGTCTGCCGGAAGTTCAAATGTTCCTTCAGGAATGTCTATGCCAAGCTCCAAGGAATTGATCCTTGTTTCAAATAGGACTGATTGTCCCTGTTCTTCGAATTCTATCCTGTCGAGTAGGGAAATTCCTGTTTCTTGATCATAGCACTGTTCCATATCCATTTTCATCTCTTCCGTTCCGTAAATTCCTTCTATTTCTTCCGTGATTTCCATCTCCACGTAGTTGCACTTTCTACCAGCTACCTCTTTTTCTTCAACTTCGTCTTCGGTGAACTCTATGTCTCCTTCTTCTATCATTTGTTCCAGTTCTTCTCTCCCTAAAGTCATATCCATTCCCGGAAAAGTTTCTTCTTCCTGGCACATCCATTCACCGAATTCTTCAACACAGGTGAATGTTCCTTCTGGCACCATAAATGTGGAAATCTTCATTTCTCCCGGTATTTCTCCCTGTGCCTGCATGTCTTGGTCTTCCCATCCTTCCATTTCAGGTTCTTCCATTTCTGGTAGTTCAAGAACCATGTCGTTCCTCACTTCTTCGTTTCCTTGAGTTGTATAGCTCACGAAGTTCCCTTTCATCTCTATTTCTTCCATCATCATGGACATGGAAATCATTGCTTCTCCTTCTGCCCTGTGTGCAGGTATCTCTTCTACCTTATCTATGCTTCCTAGGACTGCCTCTTCTGGTGTTTCTGCTTTTGTTCTACCTATCAATTCTGGGAAGAATACTGCTCCTATTGCTATTGCTGCTACCGCTATTAGAGCTATTATCGTAACCGCTAGAAATTTAGTTCTATCTTCCTCTGTTTTTTGATTTTCCTCAGTCATTTTATCGACCTGTTTTTGTTACGTGCTTATGACTTTTATGGCTTTTCTTTATTTAATAAATTAACTTTTGATTCTTGACAAGGATCTCAGTATCAACCATGAAGCGAGGTAACTGGTTCTGTTATTTATCTGCTTGGATGCAACTTCGCATATATCCATTCCAACTACTTGTTTTTCAAATACTCTTTTGAGCAATTCATCTACTTCGTCGGGGCTCTTTCCCTGCGGTTCTGGATAGGCGACTCCTGGAGCATGCGAGGGATCGAGTACATCCATGTCCACTGTGAGGTAGATTGGTTCCTTGAGTTTCTGGAATTTATTCTTTTGATTGATTTTCTTACCTTCATTTTTTCCTTGTTCCGTGTACTGTCTTGTTCCTATTTGAAGAAGATCTGTACCTGGTTTTTCCTCCTTTAATCTCTTTGCCCAGGTGCTGTGAGCGTATTTATTTCCGTTTAGGTCTTTATCTAGATCTTTGTGAGCGTCTAACTGCACTACGGAGCTCGGTTCCAGTGATTTTGCCAATGAGAGAGATACCAGGTGCTCTCCGCCTAGTGCTACTATAAAGGAATCTGGGTTTTTCTCTTTTATCTCTTGAATGGTTTCTTCCACTCTTTTTTCTGTCTTTTCGTAGTCTCCAGGAATTATATTTACGTCTCCAGCATCGTGGATATTTAGTTCTTTCAAAGGGTTTTTATCTAGGTCGGGCTGGTAGCTCGTTCTGTGTTTGAGCGCTTGTCTTACTGTTACTGGTCCGTACCTCTGGTTTCCTTCGGAGTAAGCGGTTGAATCGAATGGTACACCTAGAAAAACTACGTCCGCTTCTTTCAGTGGATAAGTGGTTGTGAATGATTTCGATGTGTGGAGCATTTTTTCTCCTCTATTCTTTATTCTTTTCAGTCTTTTTCTTTATATGCTTCATTTGGAGGATTTTTCAGAACTTTTTATATATCTTTTCTATGATGGTTGTTTTGTCCACTATTATAAATCCTATGAGGAAGATCAGGCCAAAGGCGTACCAGGTCATTGCCTGTGGTGCGTTTAAGTAAAGTGTACTGTTTCTGGTTATTGAATAGAGCGGGAACAATACGAATTGATCCAGGCTATACGTGCTTAATGGGTAGAACGGATACATTGGAGCTGTTACCATGTCCAGGATGAAGTGGATAGCTGAACCAATGAAGAGCAGGAATACTGCAAAGCTGTATTTCTCTTTGAATTTTTTTAGGATGAAGTATAGAAGAAGTAATGCCAGGGGCAGAAATATTGAGTGTGATACAGTGGCTCTGCCGGTTGCTTTTATATGTGGTCCGAGTATATCTGGTAGTATTCCTCCTATAGCGATTACGATATAGTAGATTGATGGTATTCTTTTATTTCTCTTTACCTTCAGATATTTATCATATACGGCTAGGACAAGTAGAGGTGCTGCTATGTGAGCTATCGGGAACATATGTTAATTGTTATTTATTAAATATAAAAAGTTGTCTCTTTCCCCAGGCGATCTCTTGGTTAGTTGGTTTTTTTACTTGTACTTTGATTCGATGGTGGTTCCGTTGAATTCTTTGCCTTTGATTGTATTTTCCAGGGACTTTAAATCTCTTCCATCTAGTACATGGGTTTTTATATTTGCTCTTTTGATTATTTTTGCTGCTAGTTGGTCGAAGACCACGTTGGATCCTGCGCTGTATTTATCTTTTGACACTATATCGATTAGTTTTTTGTGGGTTAGCTTCTCCAGTTTCTCTGCATCTTCGTGCTTGTTCGGGTCTTTTGTGTAGACTCCGTCCACTGAGGTTGCTTTGATGAGTCTTTCCGTCCCCAGTTTTTCGGCTAGTATTGCTGATACTGCGTCGGTTGTGTGTCCTGGATGAGTTCCTCCCATGGTGACGATGGAGTAATGATTGCCCGCTGATTCTGCTTCTTTGAAATCTTGTGCTGGTACTGGGTACACGTCTTTTCCAAGTGCTGCGATGAGTAGTTTTGCGTTCAGTCGGGATGATTTGATTCCTAGTTCGTCCAGAGTTGTTTCATCAGCGCTTAGTTTTCTACCCCAGTTGATGTAGTCCCTAGCTGTTTTACCTCCTCCTACCACGATGTAGAGATTTCTCTCTCTGGAGTGTTCTTGGATTAGATCCGATAATTTCTTTAGATTGGATACGTCTTCACCTTCAGGTAGAAGTATTGAACCTCCAATCGATATTACTAGTTCCTCTTCATTCATTCAACATCATTTTTCTAATGTAATCGTGTTATATAACGATGATCTTCACTTTTTATTTTCATTTTAATAGATTTTTGATTAGTAAACTTTTTATTCGCGAATGGAATTCGCGATATATATCGCAGAGCATTCGGATAACATTTTGTGTTTCCGATGTATCGAGAACCCAGGGTTCTCGCATACTTTGCTTCTGCGAATATCTAAAAAGTTTTTTGCACGCCGGAGAAGGGATTCGAACCCTTGTGGCCGTGAGGCCACCGGTCCTCGAAACCGGCGCATTTCCGCTCTGCCACCCCGGCAGATTTTTTAGTTAGGTTTTATTAAAATTCTTCATAATCCTTGTAGGTACTTAACTACTATGAAGGCGAAGATTAGAGGTACTCCGTATTTCTCTATTATCCCGCCTGTCTGTATTGGGCCTTTTATACGTATTTTTGATTCTTCACCAAACCATTTTACTCCTTGCGGGTTCAGAGAATCTATTATTAAATGACTTAAGTATCCTATTATTGCTCCTAGTAATATGGGAGACCATACGGCTCTTCCTAGGTAGTTTAAAGTTGTTGCTATTATCACTATCCATGCTGTTAATCCGTATAATGTATGGGTAACTCCTCTATGGGTAGTTATTGTTGATATCCCTGTGGAAATCATCTTTGTGAATGCGGTCCAGTGGCTTATGAAGCTCTTTGGATGGTCTATATCTACTATTAGGCTCGATATGGCTGTGATTATTATTCCTGCCGCTGTTATCTGCATTCCTATTATGGGGCTTATGAATAGGTATAGAGCTGTTCCTGCCATTATGTGTGATCCGTGCAGCATATTTAAGTTAAGTATTTCTTGTTTTTATAATTGTTTGGACTTGTTTTCTTTGTTTCAATTTCTTTTTATTGATTGTATTATGTGTCCCAGTCCGCTCAGTATGAATGCTCCTCCTACCCAGTACTGGATGAGTGCTGGGTAGCTGATTACTAGTATTCCGGTTGCTACAAGGATCAGTCCTATGAAGCCCGCGGTTATTTTGCTGGTTTTTTCCATTTTGTTTTCCACCTCGTCTATTACGTTTATTAGTCCTAGTAGGTTCCAGGGACCGTGATCCAAATTGTGTTGCTTTGCGTATTTCTTTAGTCCCGAGCTTGTTTCTTTCCAGAATTCGGCGAAGAATATGAAGTTGAGCATTAGGAGTGAGATGAGGATCACGATTGTGTAGGTTATGCCTGCCCAGTAGTCGGTGAAGTGAGTTAATAGCAAGCCTATTTCGTCGAAGAATATTCCCAATCCCGCTCCGTATAGTAACGCGGATATTCTGTCGGATAGTCTGTCTTTGTGTACGATAGAGAGCCATCCTGCGATTATTATCAATGCAAGGCCGTAGTAGAAGTGGTGTATCATGTAGGTTTCGAATGGGAAAATGTCTCTTCCCGTCCAGCCGTTTACCAGGAAGAATACGTAGAGCCTGGAGATTAGAAATGATACTAGGAACGATATGAATATCAGGAAAGGTGTTTCTTTCTTTTTTTCTCTGAGTCTTTTTATTATGCGCATGTTTTTCTTTTTTGTTTTTTAGTTTATATTTTTATATGATTAGGAGTGAGATTAGGAATCCGAGTATTGATCCTGCGGTTACTGGTGGTAGTGCGGGTATCGCTATTCCAGGCCTTTTGAGCAGGTAAGTGAATAGTATTACGAGTGCTGTGAGCGCTCCGAGTGATGCTGCTATTGTTTGTATTATTCCTATTCTTAGTAGTGATACTGTGAATACTAGAGGTATTGCTAGGTCTCCTCCTCCTAGCTGGAATGTTTTGCTGTATTTTTTTAGTTCATTTTTATTGGTTTTTTCCGTTTCTTCTTTTCTTGGTTTTTTTCCTTCTAGTTTTTCAACGTGTTTTGGCTCTCCTTTTGTCTGTGTTGGAAAGGCTGCTGTGAATGCTCTTGGTTTTTCCGTTATTGCTTTTGCCATGTAGACCATGTGTTTTGTGTAGAACACGGAGATGAAGTCGTATATTCCTAGGGCTAGCATGAATATTAGCACCGGTATTATACCTATTGATGCTCCCAGTACCGCTCCTGCTCCCGATACTGCAATTGTTAGCGCCATGTTTTGCGTCAGGTAACTTCTTTTGTAGAGGTGGAATGCTGTAAGCGTGAATCCCAGTATTAGCCCGATTGGTATTATCCCGATTCGTGGTATTGGTATACCTATTGGGATTAGTAGTTGGAACACTATTAGTGATGCGAAAAATATCGCTACTGCTTCAAAAACCGTTAGTATTTCTTTTTTGAATTTTATCACTAGTAGTATGATGCCTGTCAGTGCCATTAGGTAGGCGAATAGCCATACTGATATCATCGGGCTCCCTGGGTCTCCTAGTGCTGGTTCTACTGCTCCTATTGACATTAATTGCAGGTATCTATAGCCTGTAGTTATGCCCAGGAGTTGTACGATTAGGAACATTGTTATTAGAACCAGCATTATCTGGGTTTTAGTCAGCTTCATCTTTAAGCTCCTGGAATGGTTTTATTTTTAGGCTGGTTTGTAGACGTTGTGTGCTGGTGTGTAGATGTCTCCGTTTTTCTTTAGTTTTTTGAGAACTTCTTTTACTTCGTCTTCTTCGATTCCTTCTGCTTTTGCTTCGTCTTTTATGGCGTCGTAGGTTGCTTCGTCGTACTCTTCGTTTATTCTTTTCACTATGTTCATGGTTTTCTTCATTTTGTCCATTTGACTCTTGCTTGATCCGGTTGCTATGATGTCTATGTCGAATTCTCCCGTATCTGGATCCATTCCTATTTTCTTTAACCATGTTTTTTGTAGGTTTATTGCTCTTTCCGCATCTTCTAGTTCTACTTTTTCGGATAGTCTGCCTTTTGCACTCGCTTCGGCTAGTCTTATAACTGCTTCTAGTTGTCTTGCTGTTATTGGGACTGCTTGTTGTTGTTCTCCTATTTTACGCATTTCTACATAGAACTCCTGCATTCTCTCTTCCGCTTCTTCGCTCAGGGTTGGTTGTATGTTCTTCCTTGCGTAAGCTATGTATTTTCTCAATAGCTCTGGATCTATGTCAGGTGTTACTTCCTGTGTTTCTATTTCTTTAGTCCTGTCTTCTTTTTTTCGTATTCTTTCTCCTGCTGCTTTGTGGGTGTTCAATATGTGGTCCGCCATCTCTTTGTCTCTTTCTTCTTCTGGTTGATCCTTTATTGGGAACATCAGGTCGAACCGGCTCATTAGAGTTGAGGATAGGTTGAATTGTTCCGCGGGTAGTTCGTTTGGATCGAATCTCCCGTACTTTGGGTTTGCTGCTGCTAGAACGGATGCATTTGCTTTGAAGGTGCTCACCATCCCTGCTTTCGCCACCCTTATCTTTTGTGATTCCATTGCTTGATGTAGGCTGGCTCTGTCGTCCGAGTCTATTTTGTCCAGTTCGTCCACTAGCGCCATTCCTCCTCCTGCTAATACTAGTGCTCCTGCTTTGAGAGTCCATCCTTCGTCTCCGAATTCATCTTTTTCCGCGGATGCTGATAGTCCGGCTGAGGTGGAGGATTCTCCTCCTACGTAGATTCCTTTTGGTGCTAGGCTTTCTACGTATTGTAGCAGTTGTGATTTTGCTGTTCCTGGGTCCCCTATTAATAATACGTGTATGTCGGAGCGCATTGTCATTCCATCAGGTTTTTCTTTTCCTTTGGTTCCTCCAAATAATTGTAGTGTTATTGCTTCTTTGATGTCTTCGTACCCGTATATGCTGGGTGCTATGGAGCTGACTATTTTTTCGTAGATTAATGGATCGTTTGAAAGTTCTTTTATTTTTTCTTCGTCCCTTGGTGTTAGTCTTAATTCTTCGAACTCGGTTTCTTTTTTCTCAACGTTGTTTACATCCATGTATTTGTTGTATATACTTCCTTTTTTCTTGGGTTTGTTCAGTCTTAGCACTCCTGTGATTTCCACGTTGTCTCCTGGCTGTATCTCGTTTGTTAGGTCGTCCTGTATCCATCCTGTTATCGGGCTTGGCTGTTCTCTTCCCCTTGTTCTTTCCAGTTTTTCCTGTATTTCCATTTTTTGAGTGTCAACAAATTCGGATTCTTCTTCAAGTAGTTTAAAGCTCTTTCTTCCGCACTGACATTTGTTAGGTGTCTTTATCCTGTTGTCCTTGTAGTCCTGCCTTATCCTTTGAGTTGTTTCGCAGTGTATGCATTGGAATACTCCTAGGGTGATCTTTGGTTTCACTTCTGTTATTTTCTTCACGACTCCTTCGAATGACACTAGTTTGTTGATTTGCTCGGAGCTGAGTCTCTTTATCAGGTAGGAGTATTCGTCGGGTATATCGGTGAACCGGACATGTGGCTCGAATTTGTGTTCTTCCATCCCTATGAATGGATCTTGTGCTTTTACTGATTTTTCAAAGTGGTCTATGATGGTATAAGGGTCTTTTATAAGTAGTTCGGCTATTTCTGGGTCGTAGGAATCTAAATCAGGGTAGCTAACTATTAGTGATTTTTTTTCCGGATATTGAGTTGCTAATTCCTCGAGTTGGTGCGAGTATTCCTCTTGTATAAATTCTTCCAATCTTTTCTGGTACCTGCCGGTTACTTCTGTTGGTTGGGTGGTCCCTTTTTCTTTTTGAGGTTGGGTTGTGGCTTGACTGGGCATTTTGATCCTCTTTGTTGATTTTTTGATCTGTGTTGATGATGGTTCTGCACGGGATAATATTATTGTTTTTCCAGTAATTAAATTGAATGGGTTATTTATATGAAATTAATCTCTCTTCCGTGCAGGTTTTTTAAACAGTTACTCTTCCTTGAATTAGTTCTTTGTTCACATAGTAGCTTTGAAGAACATTAGAAGTATTACTACTGCTATCGCGATCACTAGTATGGTTTCTAGCCTGGATAGCATCGTTGTTGACACGTTTATTTCCACGTATTCCGTGAATCTATGAGTTTTTTGATCTAAGTCTCTGAAACTTGTTTCTATCTCTAGTTCGGTGGTTCTCCCCGCATCTTCCGTGGCTTGGAAGCTGCAAGTTGTTTCGAATTTTTCTCCTGGTTTCATTTCTCCGTAGTATCGGCTGCAATCTTCTTTTGTGTTTATGTACTCCAGTTGATCGAACTTTGCATTCACGTTAACTTCTTCTAAGATTTGTTCTCCTTTATTGGTTAACTCTAAGATTAATTTATTGTCCTCTCTTGGTTCTATTCTTCCTTTTTGGAGTGTAGTTTCCAGTTTGAGAGGGTTTTCTCTAACATTTAGGTTGACCGTGCGCAGTTGCATTGATTCTTGGTTGTAAAATAACTGAGTTTTGATTTCATGGCTTCCTGTTGGTGTTTCCTTCCAGGTTTTTATCTTCATTTGCTTTGTCCAAGATTCTCCTCTCTCTATTGATCCAATTGGTATTTCTTCATCTATTTCCAAGGGAGGTGATTTGATTGTGAGTTCGGTGTTTTCTATTGAACTTTGTCTTAAGTTTTCTATTCTTACTTCTAGGTTCGTTGAGTCTTTCTGATATATCTCTTCTTCTGTAAGGGTTACTTCTCCTTGTATATTTGCTTGGACAGCGGGCAGGATCATTATCGTGGCTATTACTACTATTAATATCCTAGTATAGATTCTTTTATCTCCACAGGTCTTCGACGTCTTCGGTTTTTCTCTCATGTTTTTTGTCCTCCGTTTTGAATTTATCTTTGAATTTGTACAGTATTAGACCAACTAGTACCGCGGATAATCCTCCTATAACCGTCCAATTGGTATCTCTTGTTTCTATTGGTTCGCATTCTTTCCATAATCCATCTGAACCGCATCTCTGTATTCCTTGTTCTCCGTTGGTTGTGCATTCTCGGGTTTCTCCGGGTTGGCACTCCTTTTCGTATTCGTTAATTACCTCTTGCATCTCAACCAGGATATCTTCTATCTCTGAGTACTTGTTTTCCGCTTCCCTGCATTCTTCCATCTCTATTTCTTCTATGTCTTTTTCCGGTTCGCATTTTTCCCTGGCTTGTTGTATCTTTTCTATTACGTTGTCTTCCAGTGCTTTGAATCCTTGGTCAGTCAAGTAAGATCCTGGTACTTCTTCCGATGCTTTGTTGGTTATGTTTTCCAGGTCCTCGGAGTACTGGCTTAACTGTCCTATTATTTCATTTCTTTCTTTTTCTTCCTCTGATATCTCTAGTCTTTCGTTCAGCTTTGAGGTGAACGAGGCTACTCTCTCATCAATGGTGTGGTCAAAGAACTCGTTGATGTTGTCTCGGTTTCTTATAAGATCTGTTTTGATGTTTTCTATTTTCCTTTGTCTTATTATCACTGCATCGGCTGCATCCTCTAGATCCAATCGGTCCTCGAGATCTACCCATCCGTTGTCGTACGCTTCACTTAGTTCTGAATTGAATTGGTTCGCTATTGGCCTTATTTCTCCTAGAGTGTCTGCTAGTGATTCCTGAAGATTGAATACTTGATGGATTGATTGATAAGCGCTTGTTGGGTCCATTGGGCTGTTTATATTTCCTAGGATAGATTCAGTTTCTATTATGGTGGATTGTAGTTCTTCAGCTATATCTATTGTTTCTTCTAAAGATTTTTCTAGAGCTGCCTTGCTGGGCAGGGCTTCCTCCATTGAAATGTTTCCTTCCAGTGAGCCCTCTGTGAATAGCTCGAGCTCTTCTTTTTGTTCAGTGAATTCTGATTTTATATCTATTGCGAAATTGAGCGTTGATGATAGGTAGTCTTCTATTCCTATATCTTCGGCTTCGAAGGAACCAGCTACGTATTGAATTCTTACTATTGTTTCTCTCGCCTCTTGTTCGGCTACTTCTCCTGTTTCAGCGTTTATTGGGAGCATGAATTCTCTTCTACCGTGTTTTTTCACGTCAAAGACCCAGTATTCGTCCCCACCGAACTCTACTCTTTGAGAAGGATTTAAGTCTAGGTTTTCTCCTTCTATTGCTTCTACGTATTTCATTGCTTCGTCCGCTGCTTCTTCCCTGGTTAAGGTAGCTGTTGCTGTGGATGTTATTAAGAGTATTAGGGGAATTATCTTTATTATTTTTCGAAGTTTTCTTGTCATGTTGATCGTTTATGTTGAATAGGACTACGATGTTTATATTTCTTACCTTGTCTCCAGGTTATTCTCCCATGATTTTTTTCAATTCTTCGTACGCTTCTTCGGATTTATGGGTTTTCGGGCCTCCTCCTTTTACTTCTGTTTCGGATCCACCTGCTGATCCTCCCATTATTTCTGAGCCTTTCTCCACTGGTTTCTTTATATCTTTTTCGCATTTATCTCCTTTTTTACCGAGTATTTTTCCTTCCGTGATCAGTATTATGTATTTATCTGGATTTTGTTTGATTTTTTTGTCAGCTATCTCTTGAAGTAGCTTCATGTCCGCGTCTTCCATGTATATAATTCTTTCATCGTTTTCTTGTGTTTCTCCTTGGGCTACTTTCTTTCTAAGTTCTTCTATCTTTTTTTCTCTTTGTTTCCATTCTTTTTTCATCTTCTTTACTTTTTCCACTACTTTGTTTTGGTCGGATTGAACTATTTCAGCTATTTCATCTAGCTTCTGTTCTTTTTCTTCGATTAGTTGTCTTAGTTTTTCTCCGGCTTTGTATTCCATTCTTATCACTCCGTCCTGTTTTTTTGAAACATTTGTTATTTTTATAGCTCCTACTTGTGATGTGTTGTCGCAGTGTGTTCCTCCGCAGGCTTCCACATCCCAGTTTTTTATGTTCACTATCCTTACTTTGTTTCCGGGTATGTATCCTCCTTGGTATATTCTGAACCCGTGTTTTTCTTCCGCTTCTCTTTTGCTCATGATCTTCTTCTCTATTTCTATTTCTTTTTGTATTGCTATGTTTGCTTTTTTCTCTATCTCTTTTATCTGTTCCTCACTTGGAATCTCGTAGTGCGTTAAGTCTATTCTTGCTCTTTCCTTGTATTTTTTTGCTCCTGCTTGCCATACGTGTTCTCCCAGTGTCTTCCTCGCTGCTCCGTTTATGATGTGGGTGGCTGTGTGGTGTTTTGTCAGGTCCTCTCTTCTTTTCTTGTCTATTTTTCCTTTTACTTTTTTTCCTTTTTCTATTTCTTTTGTTGTTCTGTGCAGGATTACTCCTTCTTTTTTCTGCACGTCGTCAACTTCTAACCCGTTTATCTTTCCGTGGTCGGGTTCCTGTCCTCCTGACTCCGGGTAGAAAGCTGTTCTATTCAGAATTATGTAATTATTTCCGTTTATCTTTTCGTTTCCCAGTACTTCTGCTTTGAACTTGAATGTGCCTTTGAACTCCAAGTTCTCTTCGTGGTACAGGGTTTCGGTATTTGGATAGTTGGATGTATCTACTTTTAACTTCGGTTTTTGTTCTTTCTGTTCTTTTTCCGAGTGTTTTTCAGCTATCCTTGCGTATAGGTCCGAGGGTATTTCTATCTCTTTTCCTTTTTTCTTTGCTTCCTGTTTAAGTGTTTCTGGTGATATTCCTTTCGTGTCGTAGAGGTTCACTATCTCTTTTGGTGTTAGTTCCTCTTTTTCTATTGCTTTCTCTATATGTTTCTTTGATTCTTTGAGTGTTTTTTTGTATTTCTTTTCTTCGTGATTGAGTATTTCGTTCAGTTCTTCCAGTTGTTGCTGGGTTTCCGGGAACATTGGCTCCAGGTACTCCGCGTGTTTTTCGGCTATTTTCATGAAGTCTATGTCCCATCCGTGTTTGTCTTTGTAGTCGTGTATTCTTCTGTATAGGGTTCTTAGGTCGTATCCTCCTGATGTGTTGCTAGGTAGTGCTCCGTCGGTTATCGCGAATAGTAGTGTTCTTAGATGGTCTCCTATTGAGTAGAGGTTCGCTATCCGTGTTACTTGTTTTTTGAGATTTTCTTTGTCCGTGTTTATCTTTTCAGCTATCTCTCCCCATTTCTTCTCTGTGTTTTTTACTTCTTCCATGTCCATTGTTCCGGAGTGGGATAGGAATTCTCTATATTTTTGGGTTTCTTTTATCCCGGTTCTTTTGAATAGGTGATCGCATACTGTTGGGAATTCTACTTGGTATATTGTGTGTTTCCCGGTTAGTAGCCAGGGTACTCTTGCGTGTCCCATTCCCATGTCCAGTACCTGTATGTCCAGGGGTTTGTATCCGTTTTCTTTTATTTTGTAGTTCATGTAGACTTGGTTTCCTAGTTCCAGGCTTCTTGAGAATATTTCTAGGGATACTCCTAGGTTTCCTCCACCTCCCCATTGGTCTTCGTGTATGATTAGTTCTTTTTTCGGGATTTTCAGAGTATCTGTGAACCATGTGAAGTAGTCCTTGAAGTATTTCTGCTGATCGAATTCGCTTGGTTTTTTGAATGCGTGTTGTCCTGTCATGACGAATGAGGTGTTGTGTCTTCCTGTGATCCCTACGTTGTCCGTGTCATTGAATCTCATGCACATTTGGGGGACTATCAGTGGGTTGGCTGGTGGTTCTACTTCTCCCGACACCACGTGTGGCTGGAAGTCGTAGATCGATGCGTTTGTCCAGTATGAATCTTCTTTCCATCTTGCAACTACGGGGTATCTTTTTATTGAGGTGTAGTTTCTTTCTTCCATGTGTTCTTCAAAGCTCTTCCAGGCTTTGATATAGTCTATGTCCTTTTGATTTCCTGGTGGGTTGTTTATGAAGCTGTAGCCTTCTGTGCATTCTGGCTCGTCACAGGTTTCTCTTTCCTCTATGGCCCAGAAGTATTCCCCGCATTCGCTGCATCTTTGTCTTCTGTATCCTTTTTCTTTCAGGGTTTCCGTGGGGTAGTGTTCTTCGGGTTTTTCACTGGCTTTTTTCTTTATCTGCTTTTTGAGTTCCTCTATCTGCATTTTTTCTACCTTTTTTATCTTTTTTGAGGTGCTATAAGAATTTTAAGGGTATTGGGTTTTTTATGATAGTTGCTCTGTTCCTGAGTCAATTGTTCTTATTTTTATGTGTTTCACGTATCTTCCCGCTTCTCGTGCTAGGTCTAGGAGTTCTTCCCTTTTGACCTTTTCTTTTTCTTGGTAGTCTGGGTTGAGTGTTCCTTTTTCAGAGGTGAATGCTTGTAGGGTATAAGTATCGGTATAAGTTCCTATTGTTTTAGCTATTTTTCCTATCCAGTGTTTTGAATCAGT
>SL_8KL_010_SEDDRAFT_10000471_pt1 | contig 35164 bp, 32 predicted proteins | sample SodLakKL_010_SED_4_FD_11160 | JGI IMG/M metagenome (IMG submission 11160)
TCTATTATCTGGGAGTAGTGATTGTAGCAGATGCAATATTTATATATTCCCTCCTATTACTTAAATCACCAAAGAGATCACAAAGATTCATAAAATTCGCTATGGTGGTAGCTCTGATAGCATTTCTCACTGGAGGATTAATATGAACGTGCTTGATTACATACTGGACAAGAAGGATGAAGAAACGCTTCATATGGGTCTTATCGATCCCGATGAACAGAGTCCTAAAGAATCAGGGGAAATAGCTCAATCTTTGGAACAGGTCGGTTCTGACGCTGTTATGGTCGGCGGATCGACCGGCATCACGCAGGAAAATTTGGATAGAACGGTCAGAGAGATGAAAAAGGTTACCGATTTACCGATCATACATTTCCCCACTGAAGCTGGAGCTATCTCTCAACATGTCGACGCTATATATTTTATGAGCATGCTCAACTCGAAAGATCTCAACAAAGTTGTCGGAGAACAAGTCGCCGGCGCACCACATATCAAAAAATTAGACATCCAACCCCTTCCCATGGGATATGTAGTCGTTGAACCTGGCATGACCGTAGGAGAAGTAGGAAATGCTGATCCTATACCTCGTGATGATCCTCAGATGGCAGTTAGTTTTGGATTGGCTGCCCAATATTTAGGGATGAAACTATTTTATTTAGAAGCAGGATCAGGAGCTCCTGACCCAGTACCCATAGATATGATAAAGACCTGTAAAGAAAATCTTGACATCACTCTGATTGTTGGAGGAGGTATAAGAGAGCCTGAACAAGCAGAGAAAATAGCAAGGGCTGGTGGGGACGTGATCGTGACAGGAACTGTCCTAGAAGAGGCTTCCAACATTGATACTAAACTCGAAAAACTGATAAAAGCCGTGAAAGACATATAGAATAGATATGGAAAATACTGTTCTGATCTCGGAAGAAGGAAAGACTTCCCTGCTGTACCGCTTACCGAGTCTTAAGATTCAACTTCCTATCATTGCAGTACTCTCATTGCTGCATGGTTTTACTTTTCCTCTAAATGAAATATTAACATATGTAATCGTACTCAGTATTGTTTTCATCCCCACAGTTCTATCAGTTTTCATACTGCCATATCTGAAATCATATAAAATGCAGATGAATCTCAGGCAGTCTGGAAGCATAGCGCTAGTCTCATTACTATCCAGTATTATCCTTTATTGGATACTGATCTATATCGGATTCTCCGTTGGGTTTTCATTCCTAATTTCGTTCGCGTTTCCCGTTTCCCTCAGATTCATGGCCATTACTGGTGGCTTTCAGTATGATTTTAGAAAATCTTTACTACCAAGTCTCATTCAATCTTTACTTCCATTGCCGCTTTTTCAGATTTTCTTCGAAATTGGCTTTTGGTCTATATCCGGATACCTGATAACTCTTGTGATAGGTATAACAATAGTTTTGGTTTTGATACCCTTCCTTAATAAACCTTTCAAGAAAGATTTTGGTGTTCCCACTTTCAAAGTTGTAAATATAGTCATCAAAACTATCCTTGGAGATGAAGAGGGAAAAAAGGAATTGGAAGAATTTTTTGGAAATAATTCGATCGTGGGCGATATCGAGTACACGATATATTCATTCAGGACTGAAGAAGATAAAAAATACAAAGCTCTATTCGTGATACCAGGACTTCATCCTGGACCATTAAAGGGCGTTGGAGGGTCTAGATTAACCAATATACTGTCCGAGGGGTTAAAAGATCATCATAAAAATGTATTTACTTATCATGCCCCTTCAACCCATACCATAAATCCTGTTAGGGAAGAGGATTGTAAAAAATTGACAGACGCCATAAAAGCGGATTTGAAAAATTTAGATTACTCTAAAAGAGCGAGTAAATTCATCAGAAAAGATGAGAACGGGATAGTCGGAGCACAGCGTTTTGGAGACAACGTTTTCACCAATCTTTCCTTCTATCCAAAGACTGCTGAGGACGTCCACGCTTCTGTCGGAAAAATAATATCTCAAATCGGAGAGACCCACGGTTTCTCTGAAGTCGGTGTTGTAGACTCACACAACTCTGGTGAGAGAAGAGTCAGTAGTATTTTTTATCCTACACAGAGGACCAAGAAGATCATAGATCTCTCGAGTGATGTCTTCAAAAAAGTTATGGGAGAAAAAATAGACCAGTTCAAGATGGGAACCTCTTCCCGAAGTAATTATGAAAAAACAGGTATTGCTCAAGAAGGGATAAAGGTTGCAGTTTTCGAAGTTAATGGGCAGAGAAGTGCCCAGGTTCTGATCGATGCCAATAACATGAGAAAAGGACTCAGGGGAAAAATACAGGATGGTATAGAAGATCTAGTCGATATTTCAGAGATCCATACCACTGATACACACGAAGTCAACACCCTGTTGCATAGCCATCAACCGCTCGGAGCGAAGATATCTCCTGAAAGATTGATCGAGGATATCAGGGAACTTTTAGAAGAGGCGATCGAAGATTTGGAATCAGTAGAAGTAGGTGTCAAGACCAGTACATTGACCGATATGGAGTTGATGGGACCCCTAAATACGAGTAGGGTAAATGCCGTATCCGAAACGATAGCTAGTATCGTTCCTTTAACCTTGATAGTGACATTTTCATTTCAATTTATACTGACTCTCTTTATTTTTTCAGTGGTTTGGTGAAAACAGTTATATATTTTATTTAATTCTTTTTGGAGCGGAGTATTTCAAATCTACATCCCCACATCGTATAAGCCCGGTGGTTCGTAGGAATTAAAAATTCCTTCTTCCACCGCACTTCACACTATAGCCCGGTGGTGTAGCGGTCAATCATATGGGCCTTTGGAGCCTGTGACGACGGTTCGAATCCGTCCCGGGCTATCTTTAAGTCATCTATAATAGAGGGTTTTGGAGATGGACTCTGAAGAAGAGCCATGGTTTGAGGATGAGGAATTCTGGAAAGACTCGCCTTTCAATATAGACCAGATGGAAAGAGCTCCGAAAGAAATCGATAAGATCGAATCACTAGTAGACCTAGATCTAGATATGAAAATACTTGATCTCTGCTGTGGTGTAGGCAGACATTCTATTGAACTAGCAAAAAGAGGTTACGATGTTACAGGTGTAGATCTAACAGAACATTACTTAGAGAAAGGAAAGAAGAAGGCTGAGGAAACAGAGCTTGATATCGAATTTGTAAAAGAAGATATGAGGGAATTTAAGAGACAAGAAGGATTTGATGTTGTCCTTAATCTCTTCACTTCATTTGGTTTTTTTGAGGATGAAGATGAAAATATGAGAGTCCTTGAGAATGTTTATGATTCTCTCAGACCCAATGGTAAGTTCATTCTAGATGTTATGGGCAAAGAGATATTAGCACGTATTTATGAAGAAAAAGATTGGTCTAAAGCAGATGATGGATTCACCCTGGAGAAAAGGAGTGTTGATAAGGATTGGTCTTGGATGGAAACTAGAAGGATAATTATAGATGAGCAAGGCAAAAAGGAGTATAATGTCTCCCATTGGATCTACAGTGCTAAGGAATTGAAAGACATGTTAAAACAAGTCGGCTTTACTTCTATCGACGTTTACGGTAATTTTGAAGGCGACCCCTATGACGAAGGAGCGGAAAGATTGATTGTTATCGCGGAGAAGTAGATCTTTAGATAAATTTATAAATAATCTTAAAATTTTTAAAATTAACTATTTCTCTTTTTACTTTATTAATTTAGTTTTTTTAGTAAATCTAAAACATATCGATATATACTTAACTTATGTTTTTGCAATAATTTAGAATAACTAAACTTTACAATTTATTTTAACTTTTTTAGTATTAACGTTATTTACAAATTATTTTTAAAAATAGATTACACTCGGTTATTCAAAATGAGTACAAAACAACCGAAAAATCGTAAAACTCGATAGAATGCCTTTTTTAGGACGCCGAGGGTATCCCCATTGGAGGAAATATAGTAAAAGATCGGCCTCTTTCAAAAATAGGGGGTAAAAATTTCTATTTTCTAACTATGCAAAGAAAAAGATGTCGGAAAATGTATGTTTTCCGACGTAATACTTATATATTAGAAACAAAGACGTCGGAATTTGTATTAGATCTTACGTCAGAAAATTACACCCCTTTCTAAGAAAGGATAACTAAATTTTTTTATAAATATATTAAGTGAGTATATCTTTTTATAGTTGTTCGAAACATATGAATAAACATAATTTTGAAAAAACATAAAATAATTAACGTATTTGATTTAGGCACAATATAGTAAATATAGTTTATATTGTTTATGTAGTAAATTTACAAAACTAAGATTTAGATTTATTGTTAATTAATTTAATCTTTAGCAAATATCAATAAAAAATTTAGATATATACACAACTCTCGCATTCCGAATAAAATCACAAAACCGTATAACGAATAAATTCTAAATCAACTTAACATCAACCTCTCCGTTCTCGATTTTTACTAATCCTAAATTATCGTCGGATGCAGGACCCGGATTCATGTAGATCGTTTCCTCTTTTTCTATGATACCCCGATCCTCATGAACGTGCCCGCTTAGGACAAGTTTGGGCTTGTTTTCTTCGATAACAGATGGAAGTTTATCGCTCCCCATGTGTTTGTTTTTAGAAGCTTCGTCTAGAACACCGTATGGAGGTTGGTGGAAGACAAATACATCAATACCATCTGATCTTTCTTTAAAAGCTTCTACTTTTTCTGTAGAATAATCAGAACCAGAAAGACCAATAAAACTAATACCATCTTTCTCTACTCTCTTCAACTCGATGTATTCTCCTCCTGTTTCATCAAAAGCCTGGTGAACAATTTCAGGGTCGCAGTTACCGATCACACCAATGACCTCGATCGGTATCTTATCTAAGATCTCAACAGCTTGTTCCTTGTCTCCAAAATGTGTTATATCTCCGCATATGACTGAAAAATCTGGATCGTATCTATGGAACGCTGCGTTTATCTTGTTTAAAGATTTTTTAGAGCCGTGTATGTCGGATATCACGAGGAATTTTGCTGACATGGTATTACAGATTAAAAAGAATATACTTTTATAATTCCTTTCCTTTGACTGAATCGATTAAACTTGACGGGTATACTGAAAGAAAACAAAATAATTATAGAAGAGGAAAAGAAAGCCGATCAGATATATAACAAGGGCTATTTCGGCGAACCTCTTTCTCATGGTGGCCTGGAGTTAGACCTTTATGAAGGTCTCTATTTGATGGAGGCTGACAGATTGAGGATAACCGACGAAAACGGAGAAGATGTAGAAAGAGAGGACATAATTGAAAAGATATCAGAAGAAGATTTTCACAGGGAATATCTTCCATATAAAGATATGAGGATGAGAGGGTATGTGTTGAAGAAGGCCTCAGATCCCGCTTCTTTTAGGGTCTTTCCAAGAGGAGGAGGACCAAATAAAACTCCTTCAAAGTACTGGTTATTCACCTATAGGGAAAGAGACGTCTTCGATATAAACGAAGTGATCGAAAATCATGACCAAGTCTCTAATCTAAAGAAAACCATGTTAACAGCTCTAGTCGACGAAGAAGGCGATGTTACTTACTACGTTTTTTCGACAATCGACTTAGATGGAAGTATTGAAAAATATGATCAAGAGAAGTTAAAAGGCCTTTTATACGGAGATGGAACTATAATAAATAGAGATTATGAAAAACTGTATAACGATAATTTTTATGGATTTGAAGAAGAAGACACACTCAGATTGTCTATCTACGAAACTTTATATCTCGTCCAAACAAACTCACTCCATATCACAGAGATCGATACTAGAAAACCATTAACTGAAGAGGATTTAAAATCAATATATGAAGAAAATAGAAGTGAATTTCAGACAGAATATAATGTATATAAAGATCTTAGAGAGCGCGGTTTGATACCGAAAACAGGGTTCAAATATGGCACTCCTTTCAGAGCTTATTCGGCAGATCCTGATGAAAAACATGCTGAATATATAATACAACCACTGAGAAAAAATTACAAATCTCAATGGTATCAAGTTAGTAGAGCTGTAAGAGTTGCTCATAGTGTAAGAAAACATTTTTTATATGCTAGCGTAAAAGATAGTGGGGATGTAGATTATCTGAAGATAAAAAGAGAAACACCTTAGTTCTTTCTACGTTTTTTCAAATCTTCAGCGATCTTTTTCAGTAGTTCTTGTTTATTACCTTTTTGTTTAGGTATGATAACTCTACCGTTACTTTCATACCAAGTAGAAGGATGATGTTGATGTTTTTCTATTCTATTAGGGATATCCCACGAATCCAATATGTCTCCGATTTCATCGATGTTTGGAGAATTTACAGCTAGCTTTTCAGGTACTCGCCTACCTTCAGATCTAGAAAACTTTTTATCGAAATATTCAGGAAAGATGATCCAAGTTTTTCTCTCTCTTCCAGCCATCCTCAGTCCTCTACCAGGACAGCATTTATGACTCCATCCTGACCAGGTCTAGACGTGATTTTAGCCTTGCCATCCTCTGTTTCTATTATGGCTCCTTTGTTCAGGATATTCCTCTGTACAAAGTTTGGATTCGCTGGATTCTCGATTACGTTATTTATTTCCACTTGTTTAACGTTGCCCTCTTCGTCTGAAAGATTTGCCTTTTCGGCTCCGACGACACGTACTTTTTGATTTCCACCGTAGGATCTCACAGTCTTTATCTCTTCTTCAGCGAGTGATGGAAATTCATAATCTCTGCTTATCTCGAACTTTCTTTTTTTTCTATGATAGAACCTCTTTCCGCCTGTGATTTTCCGTTTGGATTTACCTTGCCAGTGAGTCATCGTAATTCCTCAATCGTTGTGAGTTACGAAACCTTATATAAGCTTTGCCTTTACTTCAGTCATAATACTCAAATGAAGAGGAAGATAAAATCAAAGCAGATATGAAGACTGAAAAGCCGAAACCGAAGAGCACCCCAGTAAAAGTTCTAAAAGCGTTAAAGCTCTCGTAATCAGTCACAAGTTGGATACTACCATCTAGAACGAGTGGAAGTGCCAAAATCCCTCCTATGATAGCTAATATTGTTATCTTCTTAATTTTCGGCATATTAGTATCTAAATTCATAGTGTCTAGAAGTATATTCTCTAGATCCCTTGCACCTCTAGTAAAGCTCATAAGAAAAAAACCTAAACTGAATCCAACAAATATACCTACATCCCTAGCACAGACCGGCATCTGGTTTCCATTCAAGCTGTAAGATCTTTCGTGTTTTTGATGACAGTTAAGGTCACTGAAAAGATAGATAGAACGATGATAAGGATTTAGATCCTCCCATTCATCACTGTGGACTACACGGTTAGCAGCCCCATCTAACCCTTCAACAGTACCTGGTTCTAGGGTGAGAGGAGCAACGAACAGGCTAACGGTATAGAAAAGAACTACCAGGAAAAATACGAAAACGATCTTGTTCGTATTTCCCGAGAGATATTTGAAACTGAAATCCATTATATCATACCTCCTCCGTGATTTCCTCTTTTTTCACTTCCTTTTGATCTCCCGATTCCATATCTTTCAAGGCCACCACCTCATTTTTCACCTCTTCTTCACCGATGATCAAAGAGTACTTAAAATCGGCTTTATCAGCAAATCCAAGAGCTTTTCCGACACTCCTATTTTTGAGGTCTATATCGCTCCGTATACCGTTCTTTCGAAGCATAGAAAGCACTTCATAAACATAAGGTATTGCTTCTTCCCCTATGGGTATAAGGTAACAGCCGACTCTTTTCTTTTGGAAAGCTTTACCTTCTTTTTCCATAGCTAAGAGCAATCTATCGAAACCGAAGGAAAAACCTTTAGAAGATATTTCCGTTCCAAAAATATCGCCTAGGTTATAATCTCCTCCACCGCAGATCTGCTTCTGGGCACCTAGTTTTTTAGCATCGATTTCGAATACAACTCCAGTATAATAGTCTAACCCTCTGACAGTTCTGAGATCTACGAAGAGATCTTCTTTCTCAATACCATAATAAGAGAGGCAATCTATCACGTCCTCAAGATATCTGTAATGTTGGGTATCTTCAATATATTCAGGGATCTCTTGAAACGGAGCGTCTAAAAGCTCGATAAATTCTTCTTCGAGTCCAAAACGGTCTAATAACTCCTCGGTCTCATCCCCTTTATCGATCACATGATAAAGCTCTTCTATCTCTTCACTTGAGAGGCCCTTACTTTTTAAGTGATTCCCTAGTATTTTAAGGTTAGATATCTTCATTTCTACTGCGTCTTCTATTCCTAATTTTTTGATACAATCGTAAGCCAGGGCGATATTTTCAGCATCGGCCCGGGCGGTGTCTGCACCTATCAACTCCGTTCCAAATTGCCAGAACTCTCTATATCTTCCTGATTGAGGCCTTTCGTACCGATAGGCTGGACCAAAGTAAAATAGCTTCAAAGGTTTAGGGTCGCCTTTTAAGCTCTCTGAATACATCCTCATAACAGATGCAGTGAATTCCGGCCTCAAAGCTAGCCCTCTCCCACCTTTATCTTCAAAGGAGTATATCTCTTCCACGATAGATGGTCCCGATTTTTCTAAGAACAGCTCAGTATGTTCAAATGTAGGAGTTAGAATCTCTCTATATCCAAAATGCTCAGCTTTTTTCCTTAGTTGGTCTTCTAATCTCCTCCTTGATTCCATCTCATCGGGCTGGAAGTCCCTAGTTCCTCGTGGTCTTTCTATCATAATTTGACTTATGAGGAAATGGTATATAAGTATTTTAAGAGAATCAACAAAAAGTTCTTAACTCCATTAAATTATTCCAAACTATGAAAGATGACCTATCACCAAAAGACGGAATAAAATTTCTTCCTCATTTTCCTACAGTACTAGTAGGGACTGGAACAGGAAACGAATCAAATCTTATAACAGCAGCGATGATCCATGTTTTTTCCATCGATCCACCTATGATAGGTATCGGCATCTCACCCGAAAGACATTCTTTCGATTTGCTAGAAGATCACGGGCAATTTACTGTCAATGTACCTGATAAAGGCATGCTTGAAAAAGTAAAGGACTGCGGAAGCGTTTCTGGCAGTGATGTAGATAAATTCGAAGAATTCGATCTAACGAGAGAACAAGGGGGCGAGACCCTCGTACCAGGAGTTCGCGAGTGTCCGCTCATCCTCGAATGCGAACTTGAAAAAAGAATAGAGACCGGAGACCATCATTGGTTTGTCGGCAAAGTCGTTGGAGCGATGAAATCTGATAATTTTAAAAGGTCTGAAAGTATAACTTATTGGGGTGGAGAATTCAGGACTCCTGGAGAACTTCTAGACTGAATCAAATGTCCTTTACTCTTTGATTCTTTCCATGGCCTCATTTAGTGAATCCAGTTCCTGGGAAAAGCAGAACCTGATTAGATCTTCTCCACCTTCATCAAAGAAAGATGTCCCTGGCACTGTGGCAACGCGCTTATCTTTCACAAGATGATCGGCGAACTCAACATCGTCCATATCATATTTTCCTATATTGGCGAGCATATAATATGCTCCTTCAGGTTCTAAAGGATCCATCCTAGTCTCTTTTAGCCCTTTGTAGACTATCTCCCTTCCTTGACGGTAATAATCTAACATATCATCGTAATAATCTTCAGGAAGGTCAAGCGCTTGTACAGAGGCTTTCTGGAACGGTTTAGGGGCGCAGACAGTCGTATAGTCGTGTGCTTTCCGAATCGGTTTCATGAGCTCTTTAGGAGAAGCGACATATCCTACTCTCCAACCTGTTACAGAGTATACTTTCGAAAACCCTCCTATAGTTACGGTCCTTTCTTTTAAACCATCTAGACTAGCTGGAGAAATGTGTTCTCCTTCATATATGATACGTTCATATATTTCATCTGTGACCAAGATAATTTCTTCATCGATACATAGATCTCTTAGAAATTTCAACTCATCCTTTTGAAATACCTTTCCAATGGGGTTATGAGGTGTGTTCAAAATCAGAGCTTTTGTATTTTCACCGACCTTCTCTTTTATATCTTCCTTATTTAGGTTTAAGTTTTTGTCGATGGTGGTAAATCTAGGTTTTCCAGAGGCCATCGAAACTGCGGGAACGTAGTTCTCATAAAATGGTTGAAATATCAAGACTTCTTCACCTTTTTCAACCAGACTCAAAATAGTCGACATTATGGCCTCGCTAGCTCCGCAAGTGATAGTTATCTCGTATTCAGGATCATATCGGATTCCGTTAAAATTTCTTAATTTCTCTGCTATCTTCTTTCTCAACTCCTCAATACCCCAAGTAACAGAATATTGATTCAGTCCAGAATCTATAGCTTCGATAGCACTATCTTTCATAATATCATGGGTTGGAAAATCTGGATAACCTTGAGAGAGATTGATCGCGTCGTGTCTCTTCGCCTTCCTCGTCATTTCTCTAATCACTGATTCACTGAGACCTCTTACTCTCTCAGCCCCCTTCATGATTTTCACTCACTATATATGTAAGTTCCCGAACTTTGATCTAAAGCATCTAAAAGATTTTCTGGGTTGGTAATCAAAGCTTTTTCGCCGCCTTTTTCAAGAAAATCAATCGAAGCTTCTATTTTCGGTCCCATGCTACCTGCGGGGAAATGTCCTTCGTCAAGGTATCGTTTTGCCTCTTCAATATTCATCGATTCTATAACTTTTTGATCTTCTTCATTAAAGTTCAGATACACATGTTCTACATTGGTGAGCATTATCAAAAAATCTTCATCGATATCGTTTGCCAATACAGCACTAGCTCTATCTTTGTCTATAACGCCTTCGACACCGATCAAGCGATCCTCTTCTTTCAAAACAGGAACTCCTCCTCCTCCAGCAGATATCACTATATGACTCTCTTCACCGCTGAAGACGAGGTCTTCTATGACTTCTGATTCAACGATGCTTAGGGGTTTAGGAGAAGGAACGACCCTTCTATATTTACCTCGAGCAGTCCTTTTGAGAGACCAATCCTTATCTTTTTTTATCTCTTCTGCTTCATCTTCAGAATAGGTTGGACCTACGAATTTACTAGGTTCGTCAAAAGCTGGGTCATCTTCATCGACTTCCACCTGGGTCACGATACTTGAGATATTTCTTTCTATTCCGATCTCCTTAAGTTTATTTTTTAAAGTCTGTTGAAACATATATCCTATCTGTCCTTGGGATTGTGCTCCGCATATGTCCAAAGGCATAGCTGGAACAGAATCAGCTGCTATCTCATTTTGGAGTAATATATTTCCTACTTGAGGTCCATTACCGTGAGTTAAAACTAGGTCATAGCCTTGTTCTATCATCTTTGATAATTTCTCACAGGTTTTTTCCATTATTTCGAATTGTTGTTCGGCCGTACCCTCATCTTCAGGTCTAACGAGCGTATTTCCACCTAGAGCAACTAAAGCTGTTTTCATAGATATCCCAATTATTTTTAATAAGGGAGTATTCCAATACCAGCAATGATATATAAATTTTGAGAGAAGGATTATCGATTAAATATCTTAGTAAGTTTGAAAAGTCCTTCCTTTCAAAATAGAAAAAGTTAACAACTCGTCCTTTCATTTTGAGATGGTACAATGGAACTGAAAACTTTAGAAAACAAATATGAAGGGGACTATAAGGTAAAGATAATCTCTCCTGAGTTCACCTGTCTCTGTCCTGATAAACCTGATCAGCCGGATTTTGCTACCATATCAATAACATATGTTCCTGATAAATATCTGATAGAGTTAAAGTCCCTGAAATATTATCTTGTAGGATATAGGAACCAAGAGATATACCATGAAACAGCTACAAACAAGATAAAAGAGGACTTGGTAGATAAGCTTCAACCTCGATACATGAAGGTTAGAGGTGACTGGAATGTAAGAGGAGGTATTACGACCATCGTCGAAACTGAATACGTTAAAGACGATTGGGAGAAAGATCCTGCAGAAATCGAGATAAAATCTACCGAGCATACCTCTACAAGCAGATGATCGTTTATCATCTGTAATCTAGTTATTGTAGGAAAAAATTTCTAAAAAATTCGATATATCATCTTAGTAAGGTATTTGAAAGATAACAATTAGAAAAACAGAGAAAAAAGCTTCAAGAAGGATTCTCTAAAAATAGATTAAAAGAGGAAAGGTTTTTTGTTTTCATCAGGGGGTATAGCTTTCTAGTTTGCCTTCAAGAGTCTGGTCTTCCTTCTTCTCGTCAACATATTTTATCGCTTCGAGGACAGCGGGTTCCTGCACCTCTTTTTCACTTTCTTGCTCGGCATCGGGAACGCTTTCAGATAGACCCATCGCATCTAGGCCAATCTCGTCAAAGAACTCTTGGATATAATCCATCTTCAGTTTCTCAACTAGTCTATAGAGCATCTTGTCTGCCATCTCAAAAGCATCTTCCGGGCTTTCGTCAGAGTGCACTAGTGTTTTATCATTTTCAAAAACGGTGGTGGCATTGCTCAGTTCAGAGACGCTTTCCAACGCGGATTCTGCCTTTTTATATCTCTCTTTTTCAGCAGAGAAGGGCATTACAGCATAGGTCACTACCATCTTTCCGTTTCTTCTAGCAAGGTCCGCGATCACTTCAGAGGCACCTGAACCAGTGCCTCCACCCATGCCAGCGACTACAACAATCATGTCAGCATCATCTATGGTCTTCAATATTTGTCCTTCGCTCTGCTCCGCCGCTCTCTTTCCTATAGATGGGTCGCCTTCTGCTCCATTTCCATCGGTCAACTCTTTTCCGATCAACATTTGCCTGTCTGCGTCTGACTTACCTAATACTTTTTCGTCAGTATTTATAGCCACAGTTTTAACGCTGTCTACGTCTTTTTCGGCGATGTATTCCACGGTGTTGCATCCACATCCACCAACACCGACCACGTATAGGTTTGACTCATACAGAAGAGAATCCAAGATCTCCTCTGCCGTATCACTCACAAACTCTTCCTCAGATTTGGGGTATTCGGGGCTTTTCTCCTCCATTTAATATCCTCCGATATTTCGGGAATCTAATGAATGTCCTACAATTAACAGGTACTATCTCTTCATGTATTCGTTCTCTTTTTCAGCCATTCTCTTGAAAGATTCTACTTTGCTGCTCAACTCACCTACAGTGTCATACTGACTTTTTAGTTTCTGTATATCTTCTTTCAATAGTCCCTCTCTTACCAATTCATGGATGGCATCCTGCCAATCGTTGTAGTGTCCCATGTTTATAAGATACTGTATATTGTTCTTTAACTGGGTAGGTAGTGTAATACTCTCAGGAATCTCTTTCTGACCTATCGGCGGGTTGTATCTTTTTATAAAGTCAAGAGCTGCCTTTCTCAAGAATTCTGATCGGTTACTGAAATCATGTCTAGCTATGAATGAGTCTATGACTTCAAGATCCTCGTCAGCCACTCGCAGCGAGATTTTCTTTTCCATTTTATCTATCACCTTTAGTGCGTATTTCGTCTTACATATATGACTTATTGTATGACTAGTTTCCTCTTAGTGTAGGACAATAAGGTAAAAGAAATCAAACTATATAAATATTTTGTTCGTATGATAATTGATTTAAAATATCTATGAAAAAGAAATAGATGTCTTACATTAAAATTTTTGTCCTACAAGTTATCCTAAAAGGTCAATCTCTCTTGACGCTAACTGAGAGTGAGTATTACCTCTCAATTCACCTCGTAGGTTAGGAATAAAAAGTAACTTTTCTAGGCTTCTTTTTTACCATTTCCCAACCAACTAACCAAAAATCTTATTTTATGGAACTAAGTAGGGCTCTATAGAATTAAACCGGATTGGACTATGTCCAAGTTAACGTCGGACAAGATTTCAAGAAATCTATTACCAAAATGATATTAAATAGGGACCAAAAACATTAAGTCTATGGTACTTTGATGGGATTTTCACAGCGAATTGGTACCTTGACACCTTAGCTTAGTTCGGCAGTCCGTCAAAAAGGATTTCCAACTTACTGCATATCTACTCGACTCGTTACAACTCGCCACCGTAGCTTAGTTCGGCAGAGCGGCTGACTTGTAATCAGCAGGCCGAGGGTTCAAATCCCTCCGGTGGCTTGCCTTTTCTTATTTAAAGGCCGTTCAAGATCCACTAAAAATAGAGGGTTTTTCATATGTTTTTATAATTGATGGTTTAAAACCCTCTAGAACCTTCACAAATCCTTCCGAAAGCTCTGACTTCTTAGATTTTCCTTCAGATAGATGAAATGGTTCCGCGGACCCCCCTTCACAAAATAAGAATATTTAATGCTTGCTTCTTTATGCTAATATATTGAAATATTAGGAAAAATAGTAAATACGCCTATTCGAATTCAAAATCACCATGTCAAAAAGTGTTTTGATAACTGAAGATACCCAATTCATGCGCAAGACATTAAGGGATCTGATCTCCGATCATTATGAGGTAGTAGGTGAAGCGGAGAATGGGAAGGAATGTTTAGAGATGATGGATGAACATGACCCGGACCTTATAACATTAGATGTTATAATGCCGGAGATGGATGGATTAGAAGCCCTTCCAAAGATCAAGAAAAAGAATGAGAATCAGAAGGTTATTATGGTCACCTCAGTAGGGCAACACGAAAAGATAACTGAGGCGATGAACAAAGGAGCATCGGGTTACATCATAAAGCCATTCGATGAGCAAAAAGTTCTGGAAGAGATAGAAAAAACTTTTGAAACCTGAATATATCTTATCTTTTAATTTCAGAGTTGTTTTTGAATATCCTGAACTTAAAAACTCACTCCTCTTGAAGGTATTCTATAACTTTCTCAGTTATAGCAGACCCCATACCCTTTATTTCACTCAATTCGCCTTTAGAAGCTTCTTTTAAATCATCAACACTTTTGTAACCGCTATCATAAATCCTCTCGGCAAGCTCAGGACCAACATATTTTAGAGTCTGTAACTCTTCTACTGCTTTTTCTTTATTTTCTGTATCTTCTTGTGTAGATTCTTCAACTTCAGTTTCGTCTTCTCTAATCTCTTCTAGAGTCTCTTTCAACTCATCCCTTTTCTCTTGCAACTTGTCAACTCTTTCTTGCTTAAGCTTTAAGGAATTTCTAAGTCGATTTTTCTCCATTTTAAATTTGTTTTCAACCTTTTTCTTCTCTTCTTGGATCTCTGATAATTCAGATTCTAAATCTTCTATTTCTTCTTGTAAATCAGAGATTTTAGATTCTCTTTCTTCGAGCCTTTCTTTTAGTTCTTCGTTTTCTCTTTTTAAACCTTCGAATTCCCTTTTAGAATCACCTGCTTCTTCAAGCCCTTCTTTTTCCAATTCTTCCGGTTCCTCAGCAATTTCATCCGTCAATTCTTTCCTCAGGGATGAACGAAGCTTCTTAACTTCTTCATGTCCTGGCTCGACTTCTAGAGTTTTTTCGGTAGCTGCCCAAGCCTCTTTGAGTTCACCTGTTTTTCTAAGATAAGCAGCATAGATGTAATGATAATTTCCTTTATCAGGTTTCAAATCGACTAATTCTTTTGCTGTCTCTTTCGCTTTATCTAGTTCCCCTCTTTTTTCCAATATGAAAGCTTTATTCAAATAAGCATCTTCGAAGTTAGAATTTATAGATATCGCTTCATTTATAGATTCAAGTGCTTTTTCGTATTCATTTTCTTTTATATGACATAAAGCCTTATTATTCAATGCCACATGGTCCTCTGGATTTCTCTCCAGCACCTTCTCAAAAAATTTAATCGCCTCTTGATATCTTCCAGCCTGATATAGGTTCTTTCCTTTCTTTCCCCATTCTTCGATTTCCGACTTATCAGGACTGGTTTTTCTATCGTCACTTCTCTCAGTCTCCTCTTCCTCTCTCAGCCTTTCCCCATACTTTTCTATTTGAGATAGCATATCGAATTTTTTCAGAAGTTTGTAAAAAGGAGTCCCACCTACGAACTCGATCTTTTCAGTTTTCTCCACTTTTCTATCTTTTAACCTTGTAGTTAAAAATAGTCCATATTTTTTCCCGCCTAGAAGTTCATGTAACTCTTTTATCTCTTCCTTAAGATTTTCCTCTGAACGACTGCATTTTATCAGATAATCTCGTTTTTTACCTCCTCTCTCGATATCTCCTTCGACTAAGATAGAATCATCTCTTGTTTCCATAGAGAAAATGTCAAACCCCATCTTTTCCAAAAGTTCTGAAGATATCTTTTGGAAATTTTCTTGGCTAATAGAATTCACGATCTGTATCGTTTCTTCTTCACTTAACAAGCTTTCACCTTCAGTTTTGAGTCGAGGAAATCCTTTGGGACGTAGATTGAAGTTGTCTTACATAACTTTTGTGATTTTTTAACAGTAAGACCAATTTAAAAGAGATATAGACATTAGAAATTTACAGTCCGAACATCATTTTACCAAAAGATATTAAACGAGTATTTTTATACATAGGTGATAAGATGACTAATATGTTGATTTGTTATTATTCAAAAGGTGGTACAACTGAAAAAATGGCTAAGGAGATATCAGATGGTGCCAAAGAAAGTGATGCAGATATTGAAGTAGATCTAAAATCTGTAGATGAAGCTGAAATAGAATCTTTACCGGAATATGATAGTATTATACTAGGTTCTCCTACTTATTACGGACTTCCAAGCGCTGAGATAAAAGAGTTCTTAGATAAAAGTATAGAACATCACGGAAATTTGGAAGGTACTGTAGGAGGAGCATTCACCTCAAGTGCAAATACAGCTGGTGGAAATGAAACGACGATAATGGCCCTATTGGAATCACTAATAATCCATGGTATGATAATAAAAGGCATGCCAAAAGGTGACCATTATGGACCTGTTGTTATAGGTGAACCGGATGAAGAAGAATTGAAACAGTGTAATTATTATGGCAAATGGATGGCTGAGTTCGCTGAAAAGATAAATGGATAGGAGGGTTTAATATATGGAATTCAAAAAAGTCGTCGAAAAGAGAAGAAGCGTTAGATCTTACACTGAAGATGATATCCCCAGAGATGATATAGAAGAGATAGTGAAGATCGGTCATATGGCTCCTTCTGCGGGTAATAGACAGGCGAGAGACTTCATAATCGTGAAAAAAGATGAGGAAAAGGAAAAATTGGTAGAGAATGCATATGGACAGTCATTCATAAGCGATGCTCCTTGGGTGATCGTTGTTTGTGCGAACAAAGAAAGGTCTGCTGAAAGGTACGGTGATCGTGGAAGAGAACTCTATTCTATCCAGGACGCCACCGCCGCAATAGAGAACATGCTTTTAGCGGTGGTTGATATGGGGTACAGCTCATGCTGGATAGGAGCTTTCGAAGAGGATAAAGTCGCTAACCAACTCGATATCCCTGATGGAGTTAGACCGATAGCTATTTTGCCGATAGCACATTCTGAAGGTGAGTCTGATAAACCGGAAAAGATGAAAGCTGAAGAGCTGACACATTATGGCGGCTGGTGAAAGTAAAGAAGATAGTGATCACCTTATACCTCACCTTCTTCGATACGGTGAAATAGGTACTAAAAGTTCCAACATCAGAAAACATTTCGAAGATATATTGATAGATAATATAGAAAGGACCTTCCTTTCAAGAAATAAAGAGGTGGTCTTGGAAAAAGAGGGATTGGGTAGAATATTTGCTTACACTCAAGATGAAAATTCCTATCTATTTTCTAGAATATTTGGAATTGTATCCTACAGTCCAGTTAAAAAGTTAAGATCTAATATCGAAGAGATTAACGACGAAGCGAAAAAATTTGCAGATAGAATATTTGGAACTTTCGCGGTCAGGGCTAGGAGGGTAGGACAACACGAATATACAAGCCAAGATATCGAAGATGAAGTTGGGAGGACAATATTAAACCGGAACCCAGATTTACAGGTGAACCTAGATGAACCGGAACATGAATTTCATATCGAGGTCAGACATGATAGGGCTTACATCTTTACAAAAATAGAAGAAGGACCCGGTGGCTTACCATTGAGTTCACAGGGAAAAGTAGCGGCTCGTATAGAAGATAAATATGATTTTTTAGCGACTTGGTTGATGATGAAGAGAGGGGCCCGTCCATATGTTTTGATCCAAAATGAAAGATGGGGCGATAGACTTAGAAAATGGGATCCAAATCTCAAAAAAATCGATAGAAAAAGTTTTGATAGGGTATTGAAGAGTGAACATCCTAAAGATATCAAGGGATTAGTATCTGGTGAAAGACTAGAAGATTACTCGGAAAAACAGCATGACGTAATGATTATCAGACCATTGATAGGATTTACAGAGAAAAAAATAGAAAAGTATTTTGAAATTATAAAGAGATTGGAGAGTAAATGTAAAGGAAATTAACCTAGATGGGTGACTGAGTCAATCTATGCCCATTTCTCCTCAACGACCTCTTCATCTATAGGTCGTATTCTTCCTCTAATGTTGGTATATTCTCCCTTCAAATCTAACTGTCCCCCATAATCTACTCCACCGTCGATCTCGACATTTTCAAAGATTTTTACATCTTTTTTGCTTAGAATATTTTTGACTATCGTATTGTTTTCCAAGACTACTTCTTCTCTAGCATTTATATCATCCACTTTACTTCTCTCAGCGATAGACACATTATCACCAGATATTTCACCATGGATCTTACAATCTTTTCCTATCTTTACATCCCCTGATTCAGATAATATATCACCATGAACGATCGTTTCATCATCGATGATTATATCATTCTGTGATTTTAAAGAGGCTTTCACCGTAACTCCATTTTGAACTTTGATTTCACCATCTGATTCTATGTCTTCGGTTAACCTAGAACCTGATCTCAGTATGATTTTATCGCCATCTTGACTGATTCTATCGTCTACTTCTCGTTCCTTACTTTCATCCTTCGATTTTTCTTCGGCTTTTTCTGATATTTCTTCCTTTTCACTCGAGTATTCCTCCTCTAATTTTGGCTCTTGGATAACATCTTGATCAAGTTCAGAAGACACATCTGATGAGGTTTCAGATTCAATTATCTCCGATTCCTCCTGTTCTCCTTCGACCTGCGTAGATGTTGGACTTTCAGATTCGATCGTCTCTATTTCTTCCTGATATTCTTCGGTTTGCATCTCTGATGAGGTTTCGGAATCGATTGTCTCCAACTCCTCTTCTTCCTCTTCGACTTGGGTATCTATCGAACTTTCAGATTCAATCGTTTCTAGTTCTTCATTATCTTCATCGACTTGTATATCTATCGGGGTTTCTGAAGCGATCGTTTCTGGTTCTTCATGATCTTTATCGGTTGGCATCTCATATGATGTTTCGGACTCAATCTTTTTCGTCTTTTCCTCATCCTCTACATACTCTATATCAGTTAGACGATCAGACTCCGTCGTATCGGTTTCTTCTTTACCTTCATCTACTTTTTCCGTCTTTTCTTCTTTTATTGTCTTTACCTCATCACGTAACGAAGAAACTTCATCTTCCAATTTACGCAGCGTTCTTACAAAGGCGGGTTCTTTCTTCCTTAGTTGCGACTTTTCCTTTTTTGCCTCTCCGATTTTTTCCATTTGGTCTTCGAGATTTTCTTTCTCGTCCTCTACTGTAGCTATGACTTCTTTTGCTATCTCCTCTTTAAATTCTTTTTCTTCACGTTTATCCTCAGGTTTTGTTCTTAAATTTTCTAGTTCATCTTTCAAAGCTCTATTTTTTTCCCTTAAAACTTCCACCTCATCCTTTATAGCTTCTAATTCATCAGTATATGAAGTCTGGGAAGGTCTCTCTTTCTTTATTTTTTCTTCCTCTCTCTCTATATAATGTTCCTGCTTTTTCAAAAAATCCATCATATCCCTTACTTGGGAAACTAGGTCTTCACCATTTTGAGGGATATAGGTTTCCTCTTTTCTTTCTCTTGCGTTTTTGATATCAAAATCGAGTTGGTTTTTCAACCTTTGGGCATCGTTATTTCCAATTTTAGAGATATTAAAAGAGATAAGGAATGTACTAGATCCACCTTTTATTTGGTCTTCGATGGAATGTATGAGTTTTATAATTTTAGAAGTGTCGTTTTTAGATATGAGATAATCTATATCATCAAGAAGTACTATACCACCCTCTTCTGAAATGAATCTCTTTATTGTTAGACCTAGTAGATCGAGTTCTTCTGGGCCTATAGAAGTCCTTCCCCCCGAGATTGAAAGAGGAACGAATTTTACCCTTTTGAGATCGAATTTTTCTTTTAGTTGATTGGGAGTTTTTTTAGTTATGCACAAACCCGGTTTCTCCTGAGTCAGCGAACTTAATATTTTAAATAGAGGAAGATCTTCTTCGGTTTCAATTAGATAAGTATTTCCAATTTCAAATTCTTCAGCAAACTCCATTTTTCCATCCTCGATCTACACTATCTCGAATATAACCTTGAATAATCAACTTTTTCCTTTCTTAACGTGTATATCATGACTCTTTATAGTTATAAATCTTCACCTCATATAAGACAAAAAACTTTATTTCTACCATCTTAATATCCGTTCCCGTGACAAGATGACTTCGACTAAATCCACAAGCGCTGATGGCGTCGAGTGGGATCTTTCTGATCTATATGAAGGACCTGAAGATCCCCAATTGGAAAAAGATATAGAGAAAAGCATACGAAAGGCAGAAAACTTCAGAGAAAAGTATAAAGGCAGGATTGAAGAGGTAGAGCTCTCCCCTACAGAGTTTAAAAAGGCTATGGAGGAATATGAAGATATTTTTGAATCTATAAACAAGATATCTTCTTTTGCTTCACTTTATCATGCAATGGATACACAAGATCCCGACAGAGGGGCTCTCCTCCAAAGAGCAGACCAGAAAAAGAGCGAAGTCAAAAACAAATTGATATTTTTTGAACTAGAATGGCAAGCTTTATCCGACGAAGAAGCCGAAGAGTATATGGAAAGCGAAGAGCTAGAACATTACGAAAGCTACCTTAACAATTGGAGGAGATATACACCTTATATGCTCTCAGAGTACGAGGAGCAGATTATTGAATCACTGCAAAACACTGGGAAAGAAGCCTTTAAACGTCTATTCGATCAAACTGTAGGAGATATCACTGTCGAATTTGAGGCTGGAGGAGAAAATTATGAGATGGTCCTTGACCAAGCCCTTTCCGTGCTCTATGAGGAAGATAGAGAAAAAAGAAAGGCTGCTGCAGATGCAGTTACTGAATCATTAAAAGAGGAAAATAAACTTTTGAATTTCATATTCAATAATATTGTCCAGAATCATACTACTATTTGTGAATTCCGTGACTATCCGGACCCAATGACACCTAGGAATCTAGACAATAGAGTGGATAGAGAAACGGTTGATGCGCTTATGGAGACGGTCGAGGAGAACACACATATCGTGGAAAGATTTTATAACTTGAAGAAAGAGATCGGTGATTTCGAAGAACTCTACGATTATGATCGGTATAGTCCTCTTCCTGGAGGTGTACCAGAGACCAATTTTGAAGAGAGCCGAGAGAAAGTATTAGATGCCTATGAGAAATTCACACCTGAGATGAGAGATATAGCTGAAAAATTCTTTGAGAATGATTGGATCGACGCAGAGATAAAAAAAGGAAAGAGAAGCGGGGCCTTCAGCGCTAGTACGGTCCCATCTGTCCATCCATACATAATGTTGAACTTTTCCGATAAAACTACCGATATGCTAACCATGGCACATGAACTCGGACACGGTGTCCACCAGTATCTTGCTCGAGAACAGGGAGCTCTTCAGCAGAGTACTCCTTTGACCACAGCTGAGATGGCGAGCGTTTTCGGTGAAATGTTGTTATTCGATAAATTGATGAACGATGTTGAAGATGAAGAAACGAAATTAGTGCTCTTAGGAAACAAACTCCAAAGAGATTTTGCAACTGTATTCAGACAGGTCATTATGACCAGGTTCGAACAGAAGTTACACGAAGCACGTAGGGAAAGTGGGGAACTAAAAAGTGAAGAGATAAACGAACTCTGGATTGAAGCAAATCGAGAGGAATTTGGTGACTCTGTTGAACTTAGAGACGAATACGGATGGTGGTGGAGTTACGTACTGCACTTCGTTCACTATCCTTTTTATTGCTATGCTTACGCTTTCGGTAACCTTTTGGTTTTAGCCCTTTATGATATATATCAAGAAAAGGGTGAAGATTTCGTACCACAATATCTAGATCTTTTGAAAGCCGGAGGATCAGAGGATCCCAAAGATCTTCTTCAGAAGATAGGCATCGATATAACCGATCCAAACTTCTGGGAAAGAGGGATCAGAGTACTAGAAGAAAAGGTAGAAGAGATGGAGAACCTCGCAGAAGAATCTAAGGTGATATGATCCTCCAAACCTAAACATTTTTAATGTATAAACTCTTAATTCCAGCGTGATATCAATGGATTGGGAACAAGAAGAGATTAGAAATTTAAAAGAGAACCAATATATCATAATAGATGAGGAACCCTGTGAAATAAAAAGTATTGATACCTCCAAACCGGGGAAACACGGAGAAGCAAAAGCCCGAATAGAAGCTAAGGGCATCTTCGATAACAAAAAGCACAGTATGTTAAATCCAGTCACGACCAAGATAAGGGTCCCAATAATCGATAGAAGGAAAGGTCAAGTCGTAAATAAAAGCAGTGGAGAAGTGAACATAATGGATCTTGAATCGTATGACACTTTCCAGATAAATGTTGACGAAGATACATATCAGGAGATAGAACAGGGTCAGAATATCAGGTATCTGGAAGCGATGGGACGGAAGAAGATAATAAAGACATGAATCAGGATAGAACCTTTGCCGGTTTTGATTCCAGCTTTGAAAAAGCAGATTATGTGCTTGTTGGAATTCCTTACGACAAAACTTCTTCTTTCCAAACTGGATCTTACAAAGGCCCAGAAGAGATAAGAAAATCTTCCTATTGTTTTGAACCTTACCTAATGGAATATGGGATATCCCTTGATCAGGTAAGTCTACACGACTTTGGGGATTTAGACGAATATGAAGATTATGATGAACTCTGTATGGATATAAGGGAAACATTATCTAGGATAGTAAACGAAGATAAATTCCCTATTCTACTTGGCGGTGAACATTCTATATCTCCGCCTATAGTTTCCACGATCAATAAGATCTTTTCAGGTCTTACAGTTATAGTCCTGGACGCTCACCTAGATTTTAGAGACACCTACGAAGGTATAAAGCACAGCCATGCAACAGCTTCTAAAAGGATATCTGAGATCGTTGGTATCGAGAATGTTATAGTAGGTGGGGTTAGATCAATATCCGATGAAAATGCAGAGGTGGAAAAACCCGTCTTTTTAACTTCTAGAGAAATAAAAGAGCAAAAATCTATTGAAAAGATATTACCAGAAAAAGACGAGCCAATTTATCTATCCATAGATATGGATATTATAGATCCTTCCTATGCTCCCGGAGTAGGAAATCCCGAACCCTTTGGATTGTCTTCGCTTGAAATGAAAGACATAGTATCTCAAATATCAAAAAATCTTGTAGGAACAGACATCGTTGAAACAAATCCGAAATATGACTGTTCAAATATTACAGCAAATCTAGGAGCCCGTTTGGTATATGAACTGATTGGGTCTAGAGAAAAAAAGAGATAAAAAGAAAATAAGATTTTTACGCCACTTTTTCGATACCTTCTTCCTTAGATACCTCATCAGCACTGAAAATCTGTTCTGATTCAACTCCAGTAGCCACTATCATCACTTTGATTTTATCTTCTAAAGTTGGATCTACGCTGGCACCCCATATTATATTGGCCCCTCTGATCGCTTTCTTTTCAACGCTTTCTGCCACCATCTCGGCTTCATGAACGCTCATATCCTCTGGGCCGGTCACATTGATGAGTACGCCTGATGCACCGGACATATCTACATCAAGAAGCGGAGAATTTATGGCCTCTTCTATTGCCTCTTCTGCTCTCTTGTCCCCGCCGGCGTCGGATTCACCCATACCGATCATGGCTTGTCCAGCTCCTTCCATGATAGTTTTGAGATCATTATAGTCTAGGTTCACAAGGCCTGGTTTGGTGATTATCTCTGTCATACCTTTTATAGCGCGCATAAGCACCTCATCGGCGACTTTGAAAGCCTTATTCAAAGGCAGTCTAGGTACAAGGTCTAGCAATTTATCATTTGGAATGACTATAACAGTATCTGCTACATTCCTTATCCTTTTTAGACCCCATTGGGCATTTTTCATCCGAGACTGACCTTCAGCTTCAAAAGGTTTGGTCAGAACCGCTATCGTCAGAGCACCTGCTTCTTTTGCCACTCGAGCAACGGGTGCAATCGAACCTGTACCGGTTCCTCCACCTAATCCACATGTTAAAAAGACGATATCTGAATCTTCTAATATCTCTTCATATTTCTCTTGAGACTCTTTAGCAGCTTTTTCTCCAATACCTGGTTTAGCACCGGCTCCTAAACCTTTTGTCAGATTCCTACCCATCAATACTTTTCTGTTAGCCCTGACGGTCAATAAATCCTGAGCGTCGGTATTACCGGCTATCAAATCAGCGCCGTGAATGCCTTCTTCTGATATACGATTGATGGTGTTACATCCGGCTCCCCCAAGGCCTACTATATGTATCCTAGTCTTGAGGGTCTCCAGGACCTCCTTCAATTCTTCATCTGTTTCAGTGTCTTGATATCCTTCATCTTCGGCCGCTTCTTCGCTAGAGAGAGCTTCATCCACTAATGATTCCATGGTTCCATCGCCTCATTTTTTATTCTCATCGTTCCTGTAATTAACGAACTATTATTAATATTTATGGATTATACTCACCCAATATCAAGAAAGATACTAACCAAACTCTATAAATAACAAGTTTAGAATACTAAGATAGATAAGATGGATAAAGACTTGACAATAATCGGGAGTGGACCTGGTGGATATGTAGCCGCTGTTCTAGCTTCTAAAAAGGGACTAGATGTAACTGTGATAGAGAAAGGACCCATAGGAGGAGTTTGTACCAATTACGGATGTATACCTTCAAAGGCACTTCTTTCGACTGCTGAGAAGATAGAGAACATAAAAGGAGCTAAAAGAGACGGTATAATGGCTGCATTTGATGGAGTCGATTTTGATAAGATAATGTCTAAAAAAGAAAGAGCAGTGAAAGTATCTAGAAAGGCCATCAAGAATCTCTTCGAAAAACATGAAATAGAGATGGTAGAGGGGGAAGCCGAGATCGTTAGTTCTGATGAAGTAAAAGTGAATGATGAAATCATAAAATCCGATTATATGATAGTAGCTACTGGCTCCAAGCCTATCTCGTTACCTAACATCCAGATAGACGGTGAAAATATATTATCGAGTAGAGATGCTCTAGAATTAGATGATGTTCCTGAGTCTCTTTTAATCATCGGTGGAGGATATATAGGTGTTGAGATGGCCTACATCTACTCGTCTTTAGGGTCTGAAGTGACTATCATCGAATTGATGGATGATCTTTTACCCAATATGGATAAAGGGCTGAGCGAAGTTGCTGAAAAAATGATGAAAAGAAAAAGGGTAAAAATCTTCACGGGTTCGAAAGTTACCGAGGTGGAAAAGAACAAACCACTCGAAGTTCAGATAGAAGGAGATACTGAGAAGAGTATAGAAGCAGAGAAGGTCCTTTGCGCCGTTGGGAGGAAACCGACTGCCCCGAAAAGTGAAATCGAATTAGTCTCTGAAGATGGCCATATAGACGTCGATGGTCACATGAAAACGAAAATCGAGGATGTCTATGCTATCGGAGACGTAAATGGCAAGTCGCTGTTAGCCCATTCAGCATTTAAGCAGGCTGAAATAGCAGTAAAAAATATCTTAGGCGAAGAGGCTAAAAGTTTTTCTGAATTTAGTGTACCTGCGGGTATTTATACTCACCCTGAGATGGCGAGTGTAGGCTTAACTGAGAAAGAAGCTAGCGAAAAGAGTAAGGAGATCGATGTTGGAGAGTTCCCTATCTCTGCAACAGGAAGAGGTTCATCTACTGGCGAAAGGATGGGTCTTGCTAAAGTGATAGCTGATTCAAGGAACAAGATATTAGGTGTGCATCTAGCTTGCCCAGGAGCTACAGACATAATCATGGAGGCTGCTACTGCTATTGAAAAGGGGATGACGGCCGACGAGTTAGGTGACTTGATCCATCCTCATCCGACCTATTCTGAGGCTATAAAAGAAGCCGCTGAGAACGTTTCTGGTGAAAGTGTACATTCGGGTTAAGTTACTTTCATTCATATAACTATAACGCACGCGATAAATACATTTACTAAATACTCCTTCATTATTTAGATTTTAGACAAAATTAATTTAAAATAGAAGCTATATACATGAGATATCATGAATAAAGACGATCGATTTGATCCTCAGTCCTTAGAAGAAGAAATAGACAATTTCTGGAGTACGAAAAGCATTGATATGAAAGCAAGTGAGTCAAGAGAGAGGGGTGAAAAGATTTATGCCGTTCGTCCCCCCATCCCGGCGAAGGACTGTCCAAATTGGGATGAAATTTATTTGAATATCGTTTATGACGTGTGGTCTCGATTTAAAAGTATGCATCATTTTCATGTTAGGAACGATATCGGATTGGACCCTTTTAATTCGAGGATAGAAAAAATATTGATGAGAGATGAGGATACAAACCATCTGAAAGCACTACCAGATGAAAAAAGATTAGAGATGTTATCTGAGATCGAAGATAAGTCCAGAGAATTGATGGAGATCACATCTGATGAACTACGTAATTTAGGGCTTTGGATGACATCCGAATTCGATTATAAAACAACTTCCGGAGAATTTGTAGATTCGGTATGGTGGAGTTTTAAGAAATTGAATGAAAAAGATCTATTAGTGAAAAAAGAAAAGCCTTTAAGATGGTGTCCTGAATGCAGAGTTTCTCCTTCCTCATCAGAGATCTCTATCATAGAAGAAAAGAAGGAAAAAATATTCATCAAGATACCTTTAACTAGCGGTAAAGGCAGGTACTTTCTACTTGAGGTAGAAGACATTTGGATGCTTCCTGCGAGTCTTAATATTGCTGTAAACCCTGATTTTGAATACGCGGTAGTTAAAATATATCATGAGAGTGAAAATCCAGAGCAATTCGTTATGCTCGATAAGAATATTGATAATCTCATGGATGAACTCGATATAGAAGACTACGAAATATATAATACGATCGATGGGAAAAATCTAGAAGGTCTCTCTTTTACTTATCCTCTAGAAGAGAAGATACCAGAAAAAACCGAGATTGAAAACAAAAATAGTCGAAAAGTGATAATTTCTGATAAAGTCGATGATGAAGGGACAGGATTTATTCCTGTAGTTCCAGAATATAAAGAGGAGCATTGGGAGATTGCAGAGGAAAAAAATTTGGGAAGATATAACCCTGTCCTCAAAAATGGCTATTTTGATGAGGGTTATAGAAAAAATAAATATTCTGGTCTCTCTACTGTGGAAAGCGAATCTGTGATTGTAGAAGATTTAAAAAGCAAAGATCTTTTACTCGCAAAAAAGAAAATAAACAAAAAAATCGAAATGTGCGACTTGTGCAGGAATAGATTGATCAGATATCCAGTGCGAGGGTGGTTTTTAGAAGCGTCCCAGATCGAAGAGCAGGTTAATGAAGCAATGGAAGAGATTGATTCTATACCTTCGTCTGAAGATATAATACCTACAGACTGGTTGCTTTCTAGGGATAAAATATGGGGTATCCCTTTACCAAGATGGGAATGTAATGACTGCGGATATGTATTCCTACCATCAGACCGTGAAGACCTTGCTGAGATTTCGGACTTCGATATTGAAGAAGATATAAAAGTTAATGCGCTAATGACCTCTAGATTGGAGTGTCCTGAATGTGGAGTAGAGATGAAAAGAGAAAAGAAGATCTTAGATCCACTTTTTGTACAAGCTTGTTCTCCCTGGGCTCAATTAGGTTACCCTAATAAGGAAGAAGAATACGAGTCCTGGTGGCCCGGTAAGATACTTTTAGGAAAAAAATCTGAAGATGTTGATTTGCTTACAGCCAATTTTACACTTTCATTGGGTCTTTTCGATGAACCATGTGCTGAAAAGATTATCTCCCTGGGCCCTATCTCTAGTGGGATCGAGTATAAAAATGTTGAAAACATCGTTAGTAAAAAAGGACACGATTCACTTAGACTAAACTTGCTTTCTGATGAACCACCGTGGACTCTAAGAAGAATCACAAGGTCTGATTTAGAATATTCACATCCGTTAGCTAGAGTAGTGTGGAATTTAGGAAAGTTTTTTGAAAAGAATCTAGAAGATTTAGAGATCGATATTCAGAACATCGAATCTTCATTTGAAGGGGAACTAGGACAAGAGGATAAGTGGATACTCTCGGCCCTTGAGAGTAATAAAAAAGAACTCCAAGATTACTATGAAAAAACCAGATTAGACTCGGCTATTGAGTTATTGGAGGAAACGATACTAGAAGATGTTGCTCAATCATATATAAAGAGATGCAGAACTAGACTTGATAGGGGTGACGAAAAGGAGAAACTACGAGTGATGAGGACATTATATTTACTTCTAAATTCGATATCTAAACTTCTAGCTCCTGTTTCGCCTTTTACAGCCGAAAAAGTATATCAAATAATAGATGGAAGTAACCAGAGTGTATTCATGGAAGAATGGCCTAAAAGAGATGAAACATACATTGATAATGACATAGAAATGATGATGGACGAGGTAAAAAATATAGTCGATAAGATAATGCATATCAAAAGAAGATCCGAATTACCCGAAAAATGGCCTCTTAGGAAAGTTGTATATAAAGCTAAAAATCAAAAAGGATTAGATTTAGCAGAAAAATTCAGTGATTTCATAAAAGATCAAGGTAGAGTGAAGAACATCGAAATCTTAGAGTCAGATGAAGAGTGGGAGAAAATTATATTTAAGGCTGAACCGAACAGGGATGTAATAGCTGATTCTTATAATCAGTGGGTAAGAAAGATAGAGACCCTTTTGAACCAAAAATCATCAAAAAAGATAAAAGAAGGGATAGAAAAAGGCGGATTCGAAATGGGTCTTGAAGGTCGGATAATTGAGATAGATCAAGACATGGTCTCATTCAAAAAAGAAATACCAGAAGGTTTTGAAGAGATCTCTCTAGACGATCAAAAAATATTCGTAGACTTAACCGTGACTGAGGAGATATGGGAAAAAGAGATGGTCAGGGAGATCATCCTCAGGTTAAAAAGTATGAGACAAGACTTAGACCTAAGTGAAGGAGATGAGTTAGAAGTTTATCTAGATGCTGATAAAGATGTTATCGATGCAGTCAAGAAAAACAAAAATCAAGTTTCAAATGAAGTAAAAGCGCGGGTGATTAAACTAGAAGAAGTAGATATGGAGAAAGCCCAATACATTTTAGAATGGGACGTGAATGGAGAAATAATGGAAATAGGTATTAAACCTCTTTATCGTGGTAAGATGATCAACTATTATTCAAGTATCTCAGGTCTAGACACTAACACTGCCGAACTACTTTATGAAGCAGGGTATACAACTCCAGACTCTATTCTTGATGTGACGCCGTCTAAACTCTCCAACATTGAGGGTATACAAAGCGATTTTGCGAGGGATATCTTGGAATTTGTTGAAGAGAACGATATAGATGATGTGCTTGAAGAGATAAAGGAAGAAAGAGAAGAAGAAGTCATAGAGGAAAAAAGAGAAGAAGAAATCGAAGAAGAGGTAGAAGAAAAAGAAGAAATCCCAAAAGAACTACCAGAAGGAGTTTCCAAGAGTTCTACCTACCTAATCGAAGAAAAAACTTCAGATAAATCTTTCAAATTGTTAAAAACCATACTTGAGACTGGAGAAACAGGCCTCTGTGTAACTAGGGATTATCCTGAGAAAGTCAAAAAGAAATATAATATTGAGGATATAGAGATGATCTGGCTCTCTAACGTGGATAGAGAAGACGTGATCAGACCTAAGAGTCTAGAAAAACTCAGTTTAGCTTTGGAAAATTTCATAGCGAAAACCGGGGGTGTGATTTTGTTGAAAGGTTTGGAGTATGTAATCACAAATAATGACTTCAGGACTGTACTTAATCTCATACAATCGATCAAAGATCAAGTGGCTGTACATGAATCTATTTTATTGATACCCGTTGATCCTTCATTGATGGAGAAGTATCAATTAGACCAGTTAAACGGTGTGGTCGACAGTATGCTTGAGGAGTAAGGGTGTCTTTTATGAAAATAGGGATAGTAGGTCCTGGAGCTATAGGTACATTTCTTGCCGGAGTTCTTGGCCGTGAGAACGATGTCGACTTAGTCGGGCGAAAACCTCTTGATATCAAAAAGATAGAGGTGATTGGGAAGACCAAACTTGAAACGGAAGTAAATTATACCGATTCAGTCGAATCACTTTCAGACAAAGAATTGGTAATAGTGTGCACTAAATCTTTTGATACCGAAAAGGCGATGGCCTCTTTATCAGATCACCTTTCATCTGATTCTCCAGTTCTATCTCTCCAAAATGGTTTGAACAATGAAGAGATCATAGCTGATTTTGTTGGAGAGCGAAAGACGATCGGAGGCATTACCAGTAACGGCGTAACTTATTTGGAACCAGGAAAGGTAAAACATGCTGGAAAGGGGAAAACGGTGATAGGTCAGTATCCTAGGGGAAAGAATGAGAAAGTTGAAAAAGTCTGTAGTATCTTTAACAAGGCAGGTTTAGAGACTACTATAGATGAAAACATCCTTGTCAAGATTTGGGAGAAGGTCATAATAAATTCAGGTATAAATCCTATAACGGCGATTTTAAAAATAAAAAATGGCGTTTTAGTAGAGGATGAATATCTAACTCACCTTATGGAAGAAACTGTGAAGGAAAGTGCTGCTGTCGCAGAAAATTACGTTGATTTGGATAAGGAAAAGATGGTAGAAGAGACTAAAAATGTTGCTGAAAGAACTTCCGACAATTTGTCGAGCATGCTCCAAGATATAAAGAATGAAAAAAGAACAGAAGTGGAGCAGATAAATGGAGCGATAATCGAAAAGGCGGGGGAAGTAGGAATTTCATCCCCTGTTAACAAAGTTCTGTATAATCTCATAAAAGGTCTTGAAAACAGGTATGTCTGAACAATTTTTTTATCTTATGATTTCTCCAAGGAGATAGATATCTTCAGCCGACTTTATCTTGACTTTTTTCCATCCTCCTATTATATCTTTATCCTCTTCTTTTAGTACGACTACCTTGTAGTTATTCATCCTGCCTTTGAGTGAATCTCCCTTACCTTTTTCCAAAACTAAAACATCGGCTTTTCTCCCTACGTACCTTTCATTCAAATCTCTACTTATCTTGAATCTCAAGTCGGTCATCTCTTTTGATCTCTCTTTCTTTTTCCTTGAGTGAACTTTGTTTTCCATCTCTGCGGCCTCCGTTCCTTCTCTTGGACTGAATCTAGTAACGTTGATCACATCAGGTTTTTTCTTGAGGACCGTTTCTTTTGTCTTCTCAAAATCTCTTTCCGTTTCACCAGGAAATCCAACAATTACGTCGGTGGAAAGGGTCAAATATGGGAATTGGCTCCTAAACTCTTCTACCGTTTTTTCCCATTCCTCGACCGTGTAATTCCTATTCATTTTTTTCAGTATTCTATCAGATCCTGACTGTAAAGGTAGGTGTAGAAATTTGTAGATCCTATCATCTTGCATCAGTTCGATCAAATTCTGTTTTATAGGTTCTAGAGTATCAACGTTCATCATGCCTATTCTCAACCTATAATCCCCCTCTATCTTCAACAGTTCTCTTAGAAGTGCGGTGAGATCAGTATCTCGATCTCTACCATACAGAGCTATGTCTTGACTAGTAAGGCGTATCTCTTTGGTAGATGTATATAACAACTGTTCGAATCTTTCTTTAATTTCCGTTATGGGTCTGCTTTTGATGTTGCCTCTAGCCAGCTTGGTTATACAGTATGTGCAGTTCCCCAAACACCCTGAAGAAATAGGGATGGTACCTATTGGGGAGTCTTCTCTAGAGCTAAGGGTCTTTTTCGACATCTCAACTTGCGAGGGTTGAATAAAATCTAGAGCCGAACAATTTTCCTGCATCTCCCCTTCATCGGTTGAAGATAAACATCCAGCCACGATAACTTCAGAGCAATTCTCCTCCAGTTCTTTGATTCTTCTCTTCATCCTTTCTTCTGTTTTTTTGATCACTACACAGGTTCCTATGAGTGCTTTGTCAGCCTCATCAGGAGAGTTTACCTGCACATGCCCTTCTTCTTCCAGATTCTCAGCTATCATCTCCGTTTCTCCCTGGTTCATCGTGCATCCGTAGGATTCAACGTAAAATTTCATTTAAACTCTAATTCGAAGGTGGGGGTATTTTATATTTACCTTTGAGTTTTCGATAGTTGACAAGTTCTGTAGACAGGCTTCTATCTTTCCTTCATCATCTCTTCCATCTTTTTTTCCATGAACTCTCGCAGTTTCTCGTTCATCTTATCCTTCATCTCTGGTGGTATGAGTTCAAGTCCAAGATCAGCGCTGGTTTTTGCCAACATAGCATATGCATAAGCTTCCTTCATCTTAGCTTCCGTCAGAACTTTAACGTGTTCTTCGAACTCGGACTTCAGTTCTTCGTTTTCCTGCAGTTTGTTCCTTATTCGGTTTTTGATCTCATCCTTTATCAGTTCTTGGACCGCTTCGACCATCAAATTCTCAGTATGAAGGAGATCCTCCCCACCTTTTAGAAGGGAGTCTAAAGAGCTATCTGTTCTATTCAATTTACCACTCATATAGCATAATAATCCATAATATTAGTGTTTATCGGACTTTCATGTACCGGTTCCGGATATCGGGTAAAATCCTTTATAATACGGTGGAGGTAAGCGCAAATATGAGAGTCACTCTTGCACAAAAAAAGCACAAGATCGGAGAAAAAGAGAAGAATCTTAAAACTATCGAGAAAACTGCGGAAGAAGAAGAAACTGATCTTCTCATATTTCCAGAGATGTTCTTAACCGGTTATTCATTGAGAGACAGAACATGGTACGAAGCTGAAGAGATACCAGGGCCTTCCTCTAAAGAAATATCACGCGCTGCAGTAGAGAACGATATGAATATAATATGTGGAATGCCTGAAAGAGGAAAAAACGACGGGAGGTTGAGGAATACAGCACTTTTAGCGACTACTGAAGGGAGACTTCAAAAATACAGAAAAACATATCTGCCAAATTTTGGTCCATTTCAGGACAAAAGGTATTTTGGTTCAGACGATGATATACCTGTTTTTGAAACACCTATCGGAAAGATAGGCATGCTCATCTGCTATGATGTCTTCTTTCCCGAGATAACTAAAACGATGGCACAGAAAGAAGTGGATATAATCGCCGTTATTTCGGCTTCTCCTTCCACTACTCGAAAATATTTTGAGAGAGTCATCTCTACCAGGGCGATAGAGACAACAAGCTATCTCTTCTATTCAAACCTTGTCGGTAGAGAAGAAAACATGTACTTTTGGGGCGGAGCGACGGCGATCTCGCCTAAAGGTGAGATCATTGATAAAGCTAGTTATTTTGAAGAAGACATGGTTGCTACCGAAATAGAATCGGAAGCTTTAGAAGATGCAAGAAGAAACAGGCCCGTTTTGAACGATACTAGAAAAGAATTGATGGATTATGATTTAGAGTAAGATCAGATCTTTCCACTGAGATCAAAGTCTAGAAGTTTACATTGTCTTCTTTTTCTATAAAGCAAAGGACGGAATAATACTATACCGGTGAATATCACCAATCTACCTATCTATATAAAAATTAATAAGACAATTATATTAGTAAAAATCATTCATCAGTAGAAGTTTAATAGCTTCCATCTTATCGAGAGGGTGTTTATCACCTGAAGTCCTGTGTGGTCTCATATTGTTGTAGCTGAAAACCATCTACCACTTACTTTATAGCTTTTCTTGGATACTTAATATATTCTTTCTTTATTACTTAAGTTAACAGCATCTTAGGTCTATTGAGATCTCCTTTGACATCATAGAAATTAAAGAAAAAAAATTTGTATGTAGTCTAAGATACACCTTTTGATGGTCAAGATATTCAACAGGAGGATAAAAAAGGAAACTATCAAACATTTTTGTTTTCAGAGCATCTTAGCCGGACTTGTATTTTATTTGGGATTGGGTTTATTACCTTTTCTTGCAGAAGAATTCGTTTTGGTCGCTGCTGCCGGTTCTACAGCGTTCATCGTTTTCGCGATGCCCTCTAGTAAAACTGCCGATCCTAGGCGCGTCATAGGAAGTCACTTTGTCTGCGGTATGATAGGTTTCGCCTTTTACGCCACCTATCCAGTTTTTTTCTCTTTTGAAATAGCTGTTTCTATTGCCCTTACCGTTTCTATATTAGCTATGGTCTCTCTATGGTTAGAGCATCCACCTGCTGCAGGCACCGTCCTCTTTTTCGTTATCGATGCAGAGCCCGCGGCATTCATTTCTTTACTCTTATTGATCACTATAATGGGACTTTTATCCCACATTTTCCATCCCTATCTTTACGATCTCGTTTAAGATCAGTAGAGTAGTATCAAAGCTATCACAATACCCTGACCTACCAAAATATACCTCACAGCGTCTGTCAGACTGACTTCTGAGATGATTCTTTTTACATCTACGTGCTTCACCTGTTCAAATAACGGGTAGAGTATAAACGCAATGGGTAAAGTGCCGAGTAGCAAAAGGCCGCCTTTACTTATCAGGACGCTAAATTCTAGGTAAGTATTCGACAAAACAGCATTGTTCCCAACTAATACCGCAGCACCAGGTATGATAATATTGTTCATCCATATCGTGCTGGTAGTTCCGATAAATATAGTCAATCCAGCCAAGATTATTATAGGTTTCATCATGCTTATAGGCGCTTCAATGTATTTACCTTCCTTGCTGGCGTGATATATGATCCTGAAGACGGAAGCCGCTATCAAGACGTGGATGATGACTAGAGGAACGAGAACAAGTGGTCTAGTAAACGCAGATTCTAACACCAATGCCTTGCTGTAAAAACCGTTCAATGGGGGTAGACCTATCAATGCCAGCAAACCTATCAGAAATGTAGATGCTAAGATCGGGTGTCCTTTCTTTAATGAAATCTCCCTGATATCACCAGTTCCGTACAAAAATATGAAAGAACCTGCAGATAAAAATAAAAGCGGTTTAAAGATCGAATGATT
>SL_8KL_010_SEDDRAFT_10000477_pt1 | contig 34939 bp, 26 predicted proteins | sample SodLakKL_010_SED_4_FD_11160 | JGI IMG/M metagenome (IMG submission 11160)
ACTGTAGCTCAGTTGGTAGAGCAATGGACTGAAAATCCATGTGTCGGCGGTTCGATTCCGCCCGGTCCCACACCTATTCAAAAGCCCTGTATCGCAGAAGTTTCGCGGTGCCGGGCTTTTTTTTTATTTCTAGAAGTTTTATCTGCTGTTCATTTTTTATGGCAAAAATCCTGATTACATTACGAGTATGTTGGCAATCTCAGGTAATTATCATTCATAAAAGAGGTATCGCTATGGGGAAAAAAGCTTTGCTGAATAAAGCAGCTGCATCTGTCGCTATTATATTATTATTTGCACTCACCATGGGACTTGGCGGCTGCGGAACGAGTGAGCCTGCAACCGGCATTACTCTTACCGAGGAACAACAAAATCTGCGGGAAAACCTGTTTCAGGAAGTGGATGCCAAGCTGGAAACACTGAAGGAGCTTGATGCAAGTGTTCTGAGTCCCCGCAATTATGAAACCGGCATGGACCACTACAAGCAGGCAGAACAGCACCTGATCCGGGGCAGGGACGTTGACCGGATCGAATCCGAACTGCAGCGGGCCATGCAAGCCTTCGATCGTGCCGAAGAAACAGCAGATCTGGCACAGGTTACCTTTCGAAGTGCCATTGAAGCCAGAAATGATGCTTTGGAAGCCAAAGCTCCCGTTTTCAGCTCCGATAACTGGATGCAGGCCGATGCCCAATTCCGTACCGCGGCAGTATCCCTGGAAGACGGAAACGTGAACCGCGCCCGCGGACAGGCAGAAACTGCGGAAGACATGTTCCGGGCCGTTGAGCTGGAAGCCATCAAGGCAAACTATCTGGACGACGCACGGGAAACGCTCAGCATAGCCGCGGAGGAAGAGGCGCAACGCACGGCGCCAAGAACTTTTGCCAGGGCCAAGGAAGAAATCGAGAACGTGGAACAGATGCTGGCTGAAGACCGGTATGACACGGAAGAAGCCGGACGTCTCGCAGAACTTGCTGCTTACCGGGCCTCCTATGCCCGCTATCTTCATCGTGAGATCACGCGTATGCGCAGAGAAAATGCCACGTTTGAGGACCTGTTCCTGGAAGTGGAGAAGCCGCTGAACCGGATTGCCGAAACACTGGACGTTGACATCCGCTTCGACTCTGGTCTGGATGCGCCAGCCGAAACCATCATCAGTGAAATCGAAACTACGCTTGCCGACAAGGAATCCCGTCTTGTATCCGCACAACAGCAGATCCGGAACCTCCGGATGGAAAACGAAAGCCAGGCGGCACGCATCCGGGAACAACAGAGTGATATTGCCATGCTTCGATCACAAGTTGATGAAAGAGGCGATCTGGCACAATTGCTGGAAGTGCAAAGACAGCGCGACGAAGCAATCCAGAAAGTTCGCAACCTCATTCCGCCGAGCGACGGTGATGTGTTTCTGGATGGCGACAACATCCTGATTCGCCTCCATGGCCTGACGTTTCCGGTCGGACAAGCAACCATTGAACCCGCGTATTTTGATATTTTAAGACGGGTTCAGGATGCCATCCGGCTGTTCCCTGACGGCAGGATTGCCATCGAGGGACACACCGATTCACGTGGCAGCCTGGAACTGAACCAGCGGTTGTCCGAGGAGCGGGCCGATGCCGTGATGCAATATATCCGTGCCAACATCGGCACCGATATCCCCCTTGCATCCATGGGCTTTGGGCCGGAACGCCCGGTCGCCAGCAATGAAACGGAAGTCGGACGTGCGCGCAACCGCCGAATCGATGTGGTAATTACTCCGGGCTGGGTTGACTGATGAATCATGCCCCGGGCAGGGTTGACCGTAAACTATGTCCCGGACAGGTCCGCCTGTCCGGGGATTACTCCCCCTTTTTCGTGCAGAAATGAGAACCGCATCGACTTATTCCGTATCCATCCGGTGGCGCAGCCCTTTCTGAAGCCGCCTTGTGATAGGGCCGGGATGTCCCGCACCGATTTTGTGCCCGTCAATGCTTATCACCGGCTGGATATCCGTGATGGTTCCCGTGAGCATGACCTCATCCGCCAATCGGATATCCTCTTCACTGACCGGCATCAGCCTCACGGGGATGCCTTCTTCTTCGGCAATTTCAAACACCACATCGCGCGTTATGCCGGACAGGATGTACGGGGAGTCGGGATAGGTCCACAAGGTACCGTCAAAAACGGCAAATGCATTGTTTTTATACCCTTCGGTGATAAAACCGTCCCGGACCATGAGCACGCCGCCGGCGCCCCGCTTTTTCTCCTCTTGGGCAGCCATGACGTTGGGCAGCAAATTTACGGTTTTCAGATCACAACGTGACCAGCGGATGTCCGGCACCGTTATGGCATGCCCCCCTTTTTCAAGGATAATGGTATCCGGCACGAATGGCGATGCCATCACCATAACAGTTGGCGGTGTTTCCACGGGGGATAGGCATGGGTCCGTGGCAAGGCTGCACCCCGGGTAATCTGCAGGTAAATCGTGCCCTCGCCGTTCTGCAACCGGTTTTCAGCCACAAGCTTCTCCATGATGCCCGGCAGACCGTCCCGTTGCTCATCAGGAAACGGGATTTCAAGCTTCCGGATGCCCCGGTCCATACGCTTCAGATGCGCTTCCAGGCGGAACAGCCTGCCATGGACCACTCGGATCACCTCATAGATGCCGTCACCAAAGAGAAAGCCCCGGTCATTGACAGAGATCGTTGCCTCATCGCGTGACGAAAATCGGCCGTTCAGATAAACTTGCATCGCTTTTTTACTCCTGCCTTTGGTGTTTTTTTGTGGATCCGGAAACAGCCTCTTCCCTCAGCTTTGTCAGGTAGGTGTCTATCGACCGGGATGCGCGCTTTCCATCCGCTACCGCCTGGATCACCGTAGCCCCGCCGCGCGAGATGTCGCCTCCGGCATAAATACCTGGACGGGTAGTGGCACCGTCGGCATCCACCACAATGGTACCCCATTGGGTTGTTTCCAGTCCCGGAGTGGTCTGCTGGATAATGGGATTCGGGCTCTGGCCGATGGCCACGACCACCGTATCCGTTTCAATTGTGAAGTTGGAACCTTCGATCGGTATCGGCCGGCGGCGGCCTTTCTCATCGGGCTCGCCCAGCTCCATTTTCTGACACTCGATGGCTTTTACCCAGCCGTTTTCATCACCGTGTATGGCGACAGGGCTCGTCAGGAAGTGAAACTCAATGCCCTCTTCTTCGGCGTGATGGACTTCCTCAATGCGCGCCGGCATCTCTTCGCGTGACCGGCGATAGAGCAGCAGCGTCTGCTCCGGACCCAGCCGCTTCGACGTCCGGACGGCATCCATGGCCACATCGCCGCCGCCCAGGACAACCACCTTGTTCCCGATTTGCATGGGAGTGTCAAATTCGGGAAACTTGTAGGCCTTCATCAGGTTCACGCGCGTAAGCAGCTCGCTGGCCGAATAGACGCCGCTGAGATTTTCCCCAGGCACATTCAGAAAACGCGGTGAACCCGCTCCGGTGCCGATATACACCGCCCCGAACCCCATCTCGCCGAGCAGTTCATCAATGGTGAGGGTTCGACCGATGATCACATTGGTTTCGATCTTCACACCAAGCGCCTTCACGCGGTCCACTTCCTCGTCCACAATCTGCTTTGGCAGGCGGAATTCCGGTATGCCGTATTTCAACACACCTCCGGCCTCGTGCAGCGCTTCGAATATGGTGACGTCATAGCCCATCTGGGCCAGTTCGGCAGCCACGGTAAGTCCACCCGGACCCGATCCCACAACCGCCACGCTCTGACCCTTCGATTCCGCCAGCGGCGGCGGAGTGAAGGTTCCGGTGCGCGCTTCGTAATCGGCCAGGAACCGCTCCATCTTGCCGATGGCCAGCGGCTCAAGCTTTTTCCCGACGATGCAACTGTTTTCGCAGAGGTTCTCCTGCGGACAGACACGTCCGCATATGGCTGGCAGATAGTTCGACTCCCGGATTTTCCGGATGGCACCCGCGTAGTCGCCCTGGTAAAGCAGCTGGATGAATGCAGGGATGTCCACATTGACCGGACATGCCTTCATGCATACCGGATCGTTGCACTCCAGGCACCGGTTTGCCTCCGCGATGGCCTTGTCGATATCAAACCCGTTGGAAACCTCGCAGAAGTTGGTGATGCGTTCCATCGGATCCTGTTCGTTGGGCAGGTGGCGCGGTATTTTCATCCGCTCCTTCGGCTTCAGCGCAATGACCTTCTGCCGCTTCGGCGCCTTTTTATTCTGCGATTTGCTATCCGGCGCTTTGTCGCCTGCCTCTTTTTTTTGCTGACCGTTGCCGCTCATAGGTGTTTGCAATCCGTTGTTTCTGTTCTGTTCTTCCAGGTGCTGAACGCTTCCTGCTCCGGACCTGCATAGGTCCGGTTGCGCGCAATAAGTTCGTCAAAATTGACTTCATGGGCGTCAAATTCGGGTCCGTCGACACAGGCGAATTTCATTTCATTGCCCACCGTCACCCGACAGGCACCGCACATGCCGGTACCATCCATCATAATGGGGTTCAGGCTCACCCACGTGCGGATCCCGGGCTCCCGGGTCACATTGGCCACCGCACGCATCATGGGAAGCGGTCCGATGGCGTATACGGCATTGGGCTTGCCTTGTCCGGTAATGACCTCCTGCAGCGCATCGGTTACGAATCCCTTCTTGCCGTGCGACCCGTCGTCGGTAGTCACGATGAGCTCGTCCGAGACCGCAGCCATCTCATCCTCCAGGATCACAAGCTCCCTGTTGCGGGCCCCGATGATGCTGACCACCCGGTTTCCCGCTTCTTTGAGCGCTTTGGCTATCGGATAGATCACAGCCGTTCCCACACCCCCGCCGATACAAACCACCGTCCCGAAATCCGATACCGGAGTGGGCTCGCCGAGCGGACCGACCACATCCATCAGGTATTCCCCCTCCACCATTTCCGTGATGATGTGCGTGGTCTTGCCGATGGCCTGGACAATAATGACAATTGTGCCCTTATCCGGATCGGAATCCACAATGGTGAGCGGAATCCGTTCCCCCGTCGGCGTTGGACGGACGATTACAAAATTGCCCGCTTTCCGTTTCCTGGCGATCAGGGGCGCTTCCACCGTGAGCTTGGTGATGGTCGGCGCCAGCGTTTCGGTTTGAATAATATGATACACGGAATTGCTCCTTTCTTTATGATGTCACGGCTGCAACAGGATTTCCGGGATTCCCGGAACTGTCAGACAGTGATGAAATTGGAAACGAAATAATAGTTGCAATTACCAGCTGAGGATGCTTCGGCTGCCCGGAAAACCCGCAAAAACGTGACAACCGCAGATAATACCGTATAAGCAATTAACTATAATGATTATCTATGTTTATTACAAACTGTCACTCCTGCAAATTGTTGTGGGAGCCGTCACAAAATGGTGGTGAACCCGTCTGCTTGCATCCGCACCAGGCTACTTTTTTTTCTTTTTCCACCTTTTCAATCAACGGGCGGAACGAGGTTGGCTTGTGCGACCCGTCACAAAAAGGTTGGTTTTTTGAAAGGCCGCAGGAACACCATGCGTACGTTCCCGGTTCTGCTTTCAATACGTAAGGTTTGTCTGCGGCGACCCTGGCTTTATCCATAGACAGCTTCTGTTGAGGTGTGATAGATTGTCGTGCTTCCCGATCAGAAAGGAAGCACGATACGGTAATCGGAAATGTACCGGAAATCTAATGCATCGGGAGCAAAATGAAAAATGGAAACGACCGGTTGGAATATTCCGTCGCTTCAGGAGCCGATAATCGGACGCACCCCGTTGATGATAAACTGTACGCCAATGGCCAGGGCGATGAATCCCATCATGCGTGTCAGTGCCGTCATACCCGTTTTTCCAAGCATGCGTGTCACTTTTCTGGATACAGCAAGCAGTCCGAATGAAGCAAGTGCCACCAGAAAAATGGCACTCAGCACTGCTGTATAGTCAAGGACCGTAGAGGACTGTGTCGAGAGCCCAAGCACAAGCGCAATGGATCCGGGTCCCGCCAGCATGGGCATGGCGAGCGGACTGAATGAGATATCCGGCTTGCGAAATGCCTCGGATTGATCCGCCGCGGTCAGTTTTCTGCCCTGGCTGTCCGGATCCAGGAGCGAATAGGCCATTTTCATGATGAGCAGGCCACCGGCAATGCGGATTCCCTCAAGGCTTATGCCAAAAAAGCTGATTATGTAGTTGCCCCCGATAAGAAACACCACCAGGATCAGCACCATGTACATGCTGGCCTTGAGTGCCTGCTGTCGACGATGTTCGTTGGTGTCCCCGTCGGTCATCGCCAGAAAGAACGGCATGGCTGCAAACGGGTTGGCTATGGATAGAAGTGAGGTAAAACTTGCAAGCAATAAGGCAAAAAATGTCATTTACGGTATTCCTGTTGACGTTGCTGTACGGGCGTGGTCGTGTTGAAATGGTTGCGCTGAAATGGTCGTGTTGAAGTGGTCACGTAGACAAGGTCGTGTTGAAGTGGTCACGTAGACAAGGTCGTGTTGAAGTGGTCACTTAGACATGTTCGTGCTGACGCGTTTATACTGGCGCCGCTGCACGTCTCCTCGGTGAGGGTTGTCGAAATATTATAACAAGCGACTCCAACGGATAATTTCGATGCCAAATTTATGTATATTTAGCCTCGGAATGAATTCAAAAAACACCGGATTTTTTATTGTGATATGGCTGATAAAGAGATTTCCTGGGACTCCCTGCTCGAGAAAACAAAAACCATTCTGAACGAGGCCGCTGACAGAGAGGAAGCGATGCAGCATATCTGCGCCCTTCTGCACCGCGAAGTCCCGCATTACGACTGGGTCGGTTTCTACATGGTGGATCCGCTTGCCGAAGGCCAACTCGTCCTCGGCCCCTATGTCGGCGAACCCACAGAACACATACGCATTCCGTTTGGAACGGGCATCTGCGGTCAGGCGGCCGAAACACGAAAGACGTTTATCATCAACGATGTGAAAGCCGAGTCCAACTATCTCGCCTGCAGTCCCGAAGTGGAATCCGAAATCGTGGTACCCATCATCAAAGGCAAGGAGCTGATCGGGGAGATCGATATTGATTCCGAAACAAAAGGGGTGATGACCGACCGCGACCGCAAGTTGCTTGAAGCGATCGCAGGCGAACTTGCGGAACTGTTCTGAGGAGACGGGATGCGTTTCAGATCAGGCGCGCCACTCCCGCCATTATGACGTGACACCAAAGCTGTCGCGGCATCCCAGCACACCTTTCGTGTTCATTGCCTTTCGTGTTCATGTATCAGGCAAGCAACGTCTTCAAAAACTGCCCGGTCAGGCTTGCGGGGTGGTCTGCAATCTCCTCAGGAGTCCCTTCACAGACGATGTTCCCGCCGCCAAACCCGCCCTCCGGACCTATGTCGATCACCCAGTCGGCGGACTTGATCACGTCCAGGTTGTGCTCGATGATGATCACCGAATGCCCATGGTCGATGAGCCGGTTGAACGATTCCAGCAGTTTGGCGATGTCCTCGAAATGGAGCCCGGTCGTGGGCTCGTCGAAGAAGTACAAAGTATGCTCTTTATCGGTTCGTGACAGGTATTTCGCCAGTTTAACACGCTGCGCCTCACCGCCCGACAAGGTAGTGCCACTCTGGCCCAGACGCAGATAGCCGAGGCCCACATCTTCCAGTACCTGCAAACGGTTGACAATCTGCTTCTCATCCACAAAGAAATCAAGCGCCTCGGACACGGACATCTCCAGCACGTCATGGATGTTTTTACCGCGGTATTTGACGCCAAGCACATCCTTCCGGAAACGGGTGCCGCCGCACGCCTCGCACGGCAGCTCAATATCCGCCAGGAACTGCATTTCTATGGTCTGCACACCCTCACCCTGGCACGTCTCGCACCGGCCGCCCGGCACGTTGAAGGAGAAGTGACCGGCCGTGTAGCCCATGATTTTGGCCTCGCGCGTCTTCGAGAAAAGATCGCGTATGCCGTCAAAAGATTTGGTGTAGGTGGCGGGGTTGGATCGGCTTGACCGTCCGATCGGGGACTGGTCCACCATCTCGGCCCCGTCGATGTACTGCAGGCCCTTGAGCGACTTGAACCGTCCGACCCGGTCGTTGTACACGCCCAGCTCCTTCATGATGCCCGCATAGAGGGTACGGTGGATCAGCGTCGATTTGCCGGAGCCGCTGACCCCGGTCACGCAGACCAGCTTGCCCAGCGGCAGGCGCACCGACACGTTCTTGAGGTTGTGCTCGGATGCGCCTTCCAGCACGATCTCCCTGCCGCTTCCCTTGCGCCGCTTCTCCGGGATGGCAATGGCTTTTTTCCCGCTCAGGTATTTTCCGGTGAGGGTTTTGGATGCGAGCAGGCCCTCGTAGCCGCCCGAGTAGCACACTTCTCCACCATGCCGGCCGGCAAACGGGCCGATGTCGATCAGGTTGTCGGCCGCGCGGATCATTTCCGGGTCGTGTTCCACCACCAGCACGGTGTTGCCGATGTCGCGCAGGGTCTTGAGGATGCGGATCAGCCGTTCATTGTCGCGCGGATGCAGCCCGATGGTCGGCTCATCCAGCACATACAGGCTGCCGATAAGCGAGCTGCCAAGCGCGTTGGCCAGATTGATGCGCTGCGCCTCCCCGCCGCTGAGCGTGTTGGTAAGCCGGTTGAGCGTGATGTAATGCAGCCCCACTTCGTCGAGGTAGCGCAGCCGCTTGCGGATTTCGTATAGGATCTGTCCGCCCACGTCCATTTCGTACTCGGAGAGTTCCAGTTCGTCGAAAAACCGGCGGGCATGGCCTATCGTCATCTCCGAGATCTGCCCGATGTGCATATCAGCGATCTTCACGAAGAGCGCATCGCGCCGCACCCGGTAGCCGTCGCACTCGGGACACCGTGAGTACCCCCGGTAACGCGCGTAGAAAACACGCATATGCACCTTGTAGAACTCGCTGCGCACCTGCTCAAAGACACTGTGAATGCCGGGATACTCATCCTTGCCGTACCAGATGATGTGCCTGACGTCTTTGGAGAGTGAATGGTAGGGAGCGTCGATGGGCAGGCTGTAGCGGGCCGCCACCTTGACCAGCAGCTTCAGGTTTTGTCCGAACTTGGGAGAATTGAACGGCTGGATGGCGCCCCCGCGGATGGAAAGCTCTGGATCCGGGATCACCTTGTCATCGTCGATGCCCTGTACGCGTCCGAATCCCTCGCAGCTCCGGCACGCCCCGAACGGATTGTTGAATGAGAACATCTGCGGAGTGGGCTCGGTGAAGTCGATGCCGTCACGCTCGAACCGCTCGCTGTACATCAACTCCTCTCCCTTGTGCAGCTTGATGTAGCACCGCCCGCGCCCTTCCAGAAAGGCCGTTTCCACCGAATCAACGACCCGGCTGCGGAACTCTTCGTCGTCCTTTTTGATGGCCAGGCGGTCGACTACCACGCGCACCTGGTCGGGATGGTATTTTTTCAGGTTCACCTCGTCGCGGCTCAGGTCCACCATCTGCTCCTCCGGCAGGAGGATGCGGTTCAGCCCCTTCTGCCGGAAGATCTCCAGCTCGGCGCGCATTTTTTTGTTCTTCTCCATGCTCACCGGGATCAGCACATAGAACCGCTGTTTTTCCTCCAGCTTTTTCAACAGCTCCGAGGCCACGATTTGCGGCGTATCCTTGCGCACCGGCTCGCCGGACACCGGCGATATGGTCTTCCCCACACGGGCAAACAGCAGGCGCATATAGTCGTAGATCTCGGTGGTGGTGCCGACCGTTGAGCGTGGATTGGTCGTCGTGTTTTTCTGCTGGATGGCCATGGCCGGCGATATCCCCTGCATGAAATCGACATCGGGCTTGTCCATGCGCTCCAGGAACTGCCGGGCATAGCTGGACAGGCTCTCCACATAGCGGCGCTGCCCCTCGGCGTAGATGGTATCGAAGGCCAGACTGGACTTGCCCGATCCGCTTACACCGGTCACCACCGTGAGCTTGTTTCGCGGTATGGTCACATCCACATTCTTCAGGTTGTGAACCCGGGCACCTTTCACGACAATCGGCGACTCGGAGGAACGCCCGTTTGTGGTTTTTTTTGCGATGGAGACTGGTTTGTTTTTCAAAGTTGATGTCGTCCGGGATGAACTCATGGAAAAGAATATGGCGAAACCGAGAAAATACGGCTGCTGCCGGGATCGGCAAGGATCTGCCGGGAACGCCGGGAACGCCGGGAACTGCAAAAATACATGTTATGCCACCATTGATACAACGCCTGTCATATCCCTCTGGTTCCGGAATTGGCAATGTCAGAAATCAGCAGCCAGATATATACGGAATCAACTATGCCCGGAAAAACTGTGACCGGAAACAACAGCGTCACGTAAATGCGGCAGGAGGCTGCAGCCTATCCCTTGTCAGCATACCCGCGGGTGACCTCCATGATGTGCCGCTCCATGCCACTCTTGATGTTTTCGCGCACATGTTCCACACCTTCGTCGATATACATGGCGTGGATGAACAGCTCTTTTTTGTCATCGGAAACTTCAATGCTGAGAGTTCCGGGCGTGAGGGAGATCATGTTTGCCAGCAGGGTGATTTCCAGGTCCGAGGTCACATCCAGCGGAATATCCACCACGCCGGACTGCATATGGAAACCCGGGCGCATCACATCGATGGCCACCCGGATGCTGGACGCTACCAGCTCCTTCAGGAAGAAAAGGATCAGTGTAATCCCCTTCCAGACGCGGCGGGTGTAGTTGCTTTGATCGATGGCCGGACCGACCACCACCAGCACCAGGTAACCCAGCACCAGGCCGACAAGCAGGTTCCCAAAAGAGAACGTCGCCGTTACGGCGGTCCAGATCAGTGCCAGGATGATATGGAATAGAAAAATTTTCATTGCGGTCCCAATACGGCTTCAATGTAAACGGATGGATCGAGGAGCTGCTCGGCAGCGGTCATGCACAATTCGAGCAGCGGCTGGGCATAGAGTCCGACTGCGATAATCAACCCGGCAATGATCATGACCGGAATCATGAGGATATACAGTTTACCGGCACCGAAAAGTTTGATTTTGCCAAAATGTGCGGGCGTTTCCTCGGGGACGGTCCCCCAGAAAGCCGACAGCCAGATTTTGGTCATCGAGAACAGGGTGAGGAGTCCAACCAGGATGGCCACACCGGTGATCACATACTGCTCGATGGAAAGACCCGCTTTCACCAGGCTCAGTTTTGCCCAGAAGCCGGACAATGGCGGGAATCCGGCCAGTGCGAACGCGGAGATCAGGAACAGCACGGCCAGGAAGGGATAGTGCTTGTAGAGGCCGCCCATCTTTTTCAGTTCAAAGGTACCGAGCAGACGTTGTGCAATACCGCTTATGAGGAACAGGTTGGACTTGGCCAGGATATTATGCAGCACGTAGAAAATGGCCCCCATGATCCCCATGGCGGTATTAAATGCCAGGCCCATGATCATGTAGCCGATCTGGCTCACGATGTGGAACGAGAGGATCTTGCGGAACTCCATGTGCGAGGCCGCGCCAAGTACGCCGATGACCATCGTAAAGCCGCCCACCCAGAGCAGGATCGTGTGCAGGTACTCATTGTGGGCACTGTCCTGGGTGAAAAGCAGCGTGAATACGCGAATCAGCGCATAAACCCCGACCTTGGTAAGCAGTCCGCCAAAAATTGCGGAAATAGCCACCGGCGGTGTGTGATAGGAAGCCGGGAGCCAGAAGAACAGCGGGAAAACGGCGGCTTTGATGCCGAAGGAGACCATAAACAGCATGGCCGTGGTGGTGACCAGGCCGGTGTTCTCCACCTGGGGCAGCCGCACCGCAAGATCTGCCATGTTCAGGGTACCGGTCATCCCGTAAAGCATGGCCACGCCAAAGAGGAAGATCAGCGAAGAGAACAAGTTGATGAAAACGTACTTGAGCGCTCCCTGCAGCTGGTTTTTGCTGTTGCCAAGCGCCAGCAGGATAAAGCTGGCGATCAGCATCACCTCGAACCATACATAAAGGTTGAAGATATCACCCGTGAGGAAGCTTCCGTTCACGCCCATGATCAGGATGTGGAGCAGCGGATAATAGCCGAAACGTTCCCGCTCCTTGTCTATGTCAAATAAGGAATAGATTCCGATAACCACACCCATGATGGCCGATATGCCAAGCATCAGCATAGTCAGCATATCGGCGACCAGTGTGATGCCGAAAGGCGCTGCCCAGTCACCCAGCTGAAGCACCTGGATGCCGTCTGTGTATACGTCACGGAACAGCATCATGACCGACCCCAGCAAAACGACCATGCCGAGCACGCCAAACCACCGCTGAAGGACAGAAGATTTCCGGAACAGCAGCGCCAGCGTGGCGGTGATCAGGGGAATCGCGACAGGCAGTACAAGCATTCCGTTCATGCGCCCCCTCCATTCTTGAAATCATTCCTGGGGACAATGGCCGCCGATGTATCCTCGGCATCCTCAAGCAGCTCATCCTGGTCCACAGTCCCGAGCTCACGGTAGCTGCGGTAGGCGAGAGCCAGGGCAAAGGCGAGAAGGCCAAATCCGATCACGATGGCGGTGAGAATCAGCGCTTGCGGAAGCGGATTGGCAAACGGCGCAAGAGGCTCAAGGCTGCCGGCTTTGATAAGCGGCGGATTCTCGGTGGATATGCGTCCAAGCGAGAAGAGCGCCAGGTTTACGGAGTTGCTTATGAGAATAATGCCAATGATCGTCAGGATCAGACTGCGCCTCAGCAGCAGGTAGATGCCTGTGGCGAATATGGCTCCGGCAATAATGGGAAGTATCGTATCCATAAAAACAGACTACCCTTCTTCTTCGAGTGAAAAAATGACGGTGACGATGAAGCCGACCACACACAGGTAAACCCCGATATCAAACAGCAGGGGCGTACTTAATTTCGTGTCTATCGCACCCCATTCAATGAAAAGCCATTTCCCGGTCAGGAACGGCTCTGCCACAAACATGGGAATCAATCCGCTCACGACGAGGCTTAGCAGGCCAACGGAAATGAGCGTAATAGGATGGATGCGAAGCACCTTGCGCGTCGCTTCTGTCCCGAACGCGATGGCGTAGAGCGTGAACGCACCGGCTCCTACCAGGCCGCCGATGAATCCGCCTCCCGGCTCATCGTGTCCGCGGAAGAACAAAAACAGCGAGAACAAGACCAGAACACCGATCATCAATCGTGTAGCCGTATGCAGAATAAGGCTTTTCATCATGATCCTCCTTGTTTGGAAGCGGCACCGGAGGAGGTTCTGCCCCCGGTATTCGTATCAGGCGGCGATCCAAACCGTTTCATTTTGATAAGTGCGTAGACCGCCAGGCCGGCGATGGCAACCACCACGACCTCTCCCATGGTATCGAGCGCCCGGAAGTCGACCAGGATCACGTTTACGATATTTCGCCCGTGGGCCAGCGGATAACTGGCTTCGGCATAGAATTCCGAGATGAACGCATCAAACGGCGCTGCCGTTACCGCAAGGATCAGCAGGGTCATCAGCGCGCCCGCTGCCACGGCAATAACACCGTCCCGGATCTTCGAGGTGGTACTCCGGAGCTCCTTTAACTTGGGTACGTGGATGAGCACCAGGACCACCAGGATCACGGTGAGTGTTTCCACCAGCACCTGGGTCATGGCAAGATCGGCCGCACCATGCATGAGGTAGATCAGGGCCAGGGCAAATCCAACCACACCCGCTCCGATGACCATGGTCAGCCGGGAGTGCCCGAATGCAAGCATGATGCCCAGCGCGGTTATGATGGCAATGGAAAGCGCCCATTCCTGGATGAGCATATTTTCAAAGCCGGGATTCCACACAATCCCGGAACGGGTAAGGAACGTGTAGCCGACGGCAACCAGCAGGGTGATGAGGATGGTGACGAGGTAGTTCGACATCAGGCCGTTCTGTATGGTGCGGGTCTGCCATCCGGCCAGCCCGAGCAATCCGTTTACCAGTCCGTTGTACCCCCTGATTGGACCCATGGCAAACCCGGTCTGGTACACTTTCATCGGGGCCGACTCCCGCAGCCCGTCCCAGATCCGGTAGACCAGGATACCGCCGGCCAGTGTCACCAGACTGAGTATGAGGGGCAGATTGATACCATGCCAGAGCGACAGGTAGAAGTCCATGGGGACACCATACACGCTTGATGCCACCGGAACCATCAGCGATGTGTCAATGAGAAACGGCAGCACGCCGAACAGCACACTCAAAACGGCCAGAGAAAGGGGGCCGATCCACATCGAGAGCGGGGCCTCATGCGCTTTTTTGGGTGTTTCCACCTTGGCGCCGAGGAAGGGGCGGATGACAACAATAGCCGATGCCGCCACGATCGCAATATTGGCGATGACGGCCAGGGTTATGACCAGCACCGGCCAGAGCGGCGCCTCAAGGGCGGCCTCGTAGACCAGCTCCTTGGCGATGAACCCGTACAGCGGCGGGATACCTGCCATGGATATGGCGGCCAGTGCCGCAGCGGCAAACGAGATGGGCATGAGGGTGCGGAGCCCGCCAAGCTTCAGCACATCCCGGGTGCCGGCTTCGTGGTCCACGGCGCCGGCGACCATAAAGAGGGCGCCTTTGTACATGGCGTGGGAAAGGATGTAAACGGCAAGGGCCTTCATCGCCATTTCGGTACCCAAGCCGATGAGCATGATCATGGTTCCCAGCGCCATCACGGTGGAATAGGCCAGGATCTGTTTCATGTCGGTGAAGCTGAGCGAGAGCCATGCGCTGACAAGCAGGGTGAGCAGTCCGAATCCACCCACAAGGATCAGCCAGATTTCCGTGGAACCGAGGACCGGGTTCAGGCGGGCCAGCAGATACACACCGGCCTTGACCATGGTCGCGGAGTGGAGGTAGGCGCTGACCGGCGTAGGTGCGGCCATCGCTCCCGGAAGCCAGAAGGAGAAGGGGAACTGGGCCGACTTGGTGAAGGCACCGGCCAGGACCAGGATCAGGATGGCAAGATAATAGGGATGGTTGCGGACGATATCGCCTTCATTGAGCAGCGCCGAGACCTCCCAGTGTCCGGAGGCAAAGCCCATGAGCACGAGTCCGGCAACCAGGGCAAGTCCGCCGATGCCGGTGACCAGCAGTGCCTGAAGCGCCGCCTTGCGGGAGTTTTCCTGCTCGTGGGTAAAACCGATCAGGATGAACGAGGTGAAACTGGTCAGCTCCCAGAAAACGAAGATACTGATCAGGTTGTCCGCCAAAACAACGCCGAGCATGGATCCCATGAAGAGCAGGATCGCGCAATAGAACCTTGGCAGGTAGGCATCGCCGGCCAGATACCCGCTTCCGTAAAGTACGATGAAGGTACCGATGCCGGTAATGATCATCCCGAACATGAGGCTGAGACCGTCCAGGTAGAATGCAAGGTTCACCTCGAACAGGGCCATCGAGACCCATGTGGTGGACTGCTGCACGACGTTGCCTGCGGCGATATGCGGCAGCCAGGATGCAAGATAGAGAAAGCTGCCAAAAGGCAGCAGCGCAAGCACCCACCCCGATTTTTCCTTGAAAAGCTTATAGATCCAGGGGGATAGCAGTGCGACGATAAAAATCAGGGCTACTACGGTCAGCATAAAAGCCTCCCGCCGCATCCGGATGTTTTATCACCGGGGTGCCCCGATCTGAAAAAATTTATTGAAACGTTCATATTCCAGGATTTTGAACGATTTGTAATCTGTGATACAGGTCGTGCTTCCTCATGGATGCACTTAAACTCAATCATCTTCCGGCAGCTTGCCGGCCTGATGTCCGGGCGTCCCCGATCGCTCATAATAGGTCTTCAGGTCATCGACAACAGTGCCCTTCCAGAACTCTACCCCGCTTTTGTAGGCGGCGCGGCCGATGGTGTGCGCCGCTACCGGAGCCGTCATCAGGATAAAGATGATGGTGGCAACGGCACGGGAAATGATCCCGATCTCCCCATAGGTGAACGCCACGGCCAGGAGAATGAGGCCCGCACCAAGGGTACCGGCTTTTGTGGATGCGTGCATCCTCATCAGGATGTCCGGCAGGCGGAGTATGCCAACTGAGGCGACCAGTACGAAAAAACCACCTGAAATCAACAGTATCCCGGCAATGATCTCAGCCATGCGTGCCCTCCTTTTCGTGTTTTTCAGCCCTTACGAAAACAAAGCGGGCAAAAGCGATGGTGCCGAGAAAAGCGACCAGCGCAAGCACTATGGCCACATCAAGATAAACCGGGTGTCCGGATGAAATAGCGTATGTTGCAATCAGACTGATGACCACAAACGCGATCAGATCCAGAGCCACAACCCGGTCGGGCAGGCTTGGACCGATGATCACCCTGACGAGTGATATCAGGAGTGAAAGGCTCAGCAGGACATACACAATAATAATTGCAAGCGAAAAAAAGTCCATTTCGATAATTGCGTGAAATCTGTGACGAATGGGGAAAATATCAGATAAATTTCGTCAAACCTCCGGTCGATGGAACGTGACAATATAATAATCTGCGGGATTTGCCACAAAAAAATAGGAATCCGGGATGGTGCGCACTATTCCACACATGCCGCCCTTTCACTCCGGGGCCTCGTATGGAAATAATCCGAAAAATCGTATACTGGCAAAACGTATTATTGTGTCTTTCCTCCTATTCAATCGATACAGAATGCAACTTCCATTTTTTTTAGCTAAGAGATTTGTTGCGGGAGAGGATTTTTCCCAAGCGGCACCCAAAGTGAGGGAGCTGAACGAAAAAGGGATTTCGGTTACCCTTGATTTGCTGGGTGAGAATGTAACGGACCGGAATACGGCTGACGCCACAACCAGGGAATATCGTAAACTGCTGGATGGAATCCACGAACAGCAGTTGGATTCGACCATCTCCATTAAGCTGACCATGCTCGGACTCGATATCGATACCGAATATTGCCGTCAGAACCTTTTCACCCTGCTGGACAAGGCGCGGGAGCGGGACCAGTTTGTGCGCATCGACATGGAAGGGTCGGATTACACCCAGCGCACACTGGATCTTTTCTTTGATGCCCGGGAAAAATACGGCCGGCATGTGGGCATTGTCATCCAGGCCTACCTCTACCGGAGCCGGGAGGACATCGCAGCGCTCGTTAAGGACAACGCCGATGTTCGCCTCTGCAAAGGAGCATACAACGAACCGCCGTCACTCGCCTATAAAAACATGGCGGATATCCGTGCGGTATTTAAGGAATACGCGACAGAACTGCTCAAGGGGACCGATTTCACCCGCATTGCGACACACGACGACCACCTCATCGAATGGACGAAGCGATTTGCCGATGAAAACGCGATCCCGAAGGAGAAGTTCGAGTTCCAGCTGCTGTACGGATTGCGCCTGAGCACCTGCGAGGAGCTGGTGGATGAGGGATACCGGGTCCGCATTTACGTTCCCTACGGCACCATGTGGCTTCCCTATTTTTCAAGGCGCCTGAGGGAGCGCAAGGAGAACATCTGGTTCATACTGTCCAACATGTTCCGGAAATAGCCCTCCCGACAAGCTTTATTAGTGCCTTTTGTCGGGCCGGGCACTTCCCGGAACCTGCCGGACATTTGTACTACAGCACGTGTACTACAGCAGCTGCACTACAGGCTGATGCCCACTACAAAAAACAGGTTCTCCGCATAGGGATTCACGGATAGAACCGACGTCAGGTCAAATGAAAACGTATCCGATACCCTGATGGTTCTTGCCGTGCCGAGACCCATATTGATGATCCCGGGTCCGCTGGTCTCGTAAGCGGCAGACTCCATGGGCGTCATTCCGATAAAGACATCAAAGAGGTCATGTCCATATCCCAGCTCGAGATACACAGAGTTGTCATCGTCATTGTGTACAAACATGCCGGCAAAAAACGATATGGGAAATGATTCCAGTCCCTGGTACCCGATTCCCGCTTCGATGAAATGCGCCTCGCTGCTGAACCAGGTTTCACTTCCGGTCAGCCCGGTATGGTGGACAGGGAAGGTGTAGTCGGTGACCATGAGCGAAAAGGCTCCGGCATCGGTTTCAAAGGTATAGGATGCGAAGAGATCAACTTCTGTTCCACCTGGGTCCCCGCTGGTTGCAAATGCTCCCCAGACACCGATTTCCAGCCCGCCGGCAGCATAGGACAACTCCGGCTGCAGACTTGGACTGTTGCCAAATTCGAATCCGCGCCAGACATACCGGCTCGTTATGTCCAACCCCATGTTCCATTGGGCAATAGCCGGCGCCGACAGCATCAGGACGGATAGGAGTATTAAAACAAAACCTTTACTTACAATAGTGATTCTCATAATTTATTTCCTCGTACTTGTTGATTATCTGAACGGTAATTGACGAGACAAGCAAGAGCATCGCAGTCACAGCTGTGATGCTCTTTTATTTTGTGCCCATCCCGCCATAGCTCCTGATTCCAACATCCGTTGAAATCAACAAGACAATAAATAAATTTCAGGCAAATACCAATATTATGCTTTAATATTTTATTGTTTTTTCTATTTTTACCTTAATTAGTAATGGAAAAGCGCTTGCATGGGTCTGCTAAACTTTTGTCAATTGCTGCCGGACCCAACCCCGGGCCGCCTCTTGCCGCATGGCGGGTATTGCAGAGATCAGTTTTTCCGCTCTTCGAAAATCCTGTCCAATGCCTGGATCACTTCCCCTATCCCTTTTTCTACTTCGGAATATTGCAGCTCCCTTTTTTTTGACTGCAGATGATTCCACAGCCCTTTAAGTATCCTCAGATCTTCGTCTTTCAGATCATTATATGCCGTTTCAAAATTCCCCTTCGGTTTCAGATACAAATCCACATGTCCTTTAGCCCATACCAGGACAAAATCGCGGTTCTTGCTTATGTTTACTTTCATCTGTTTATTTTTTTTGATTCAATAGGTCAGATAGAATGGCCATGACGGTTATAATCATGCTCCTGTGTGACGGGGAGCCGTCATGGCCATTTCATGTAAAGATTTTGGTTAAACAGGTAACAGATAACAGGTAATCGGCGAAACATTTTAAATATCAGAAGTGGTAACTTTGCAAATAAAAGCACCTGATTTCGGAAAATATACGGCAATGATTCACAAACAAAAGCCCCCAGTTTGCAATTTTCAACCCAATTCAGCCAAACTGAATTACATAACAAGCGGCAACATGCAGACGCGACCTGTTCCGATCAGAGCAGGAGGTAATCCTATTTCAGAAAAACTATTATGTGACCCGAATGGTCAAATCTAACATATTGATTCCATAAATAAAAATGAACTTTTCCTGAATATGATTTGCCGATAATGCAAAGCCAACTCTTTTTTAATCAGAGGAACTGACCCTGGAAATGTTACACGGGAAACTATAATTACATTATAGTGACTGCCATAATTAATGTCATACAAGACAATTCCCGGCCTTGCAAAGAAATGCTCTTGGATTAGAATAAAGGAAAAGTTAAAGAAATATCACACCCGAACTGGAAGAAGTCGTGGCTTCGGTTCGCCGGTTCGTCCATTATTAACCGCAAGTGCGCTACGCATATCCGTGTAATTTCCCGGCTGCCGCTAATCCAGGTGCCTACGCCGGTTGCAGGTTACGAATCATCCGGTTTTTCATTACTATTACGGGTAGTATGGGGAGAGCAAGAGACGATGTGAGGAGCAACAACAAGACATCCAAAATAATCTGAATATTATGATCGCCACTATTCGCTTCTTTCTGTTCCTTTGTCTGGCACTGATGACTGCATCCGGGTGCGGCTCTGAGCCCGATTCTTTCCGGGACAATGAAATACGCCTGCACTGGGAGGTTACGAGCAATTTTCAGCATGAAACATATGCGTACAACGAGCTGAGACTGGTAAATAACGGAACCCGGGAGCTCGGGGGTGACTGGTCGCTCTATTTCAATTTCATGAGGCTTATTGATGCGGAATGGTCGCCCGATGAAGCCGATATAACCCATATCAACGGCGATTTTTACCGGATTACGCCCACAGTGTTTTTCGACCCCTTGCCGCCGGGCGACGAGCTTGTCATCCCTTTCCGTGCCCGCGGAGCCACGATCCTGGAAGTTGACGGCCCGGATGGCGCCTATCTCGTTTTTGATGACGGACATATCGCAACCGCAGAGATTGTGCGCGGACCTTTTGAGCGGCCGGAGCAGTGGCACCGGTCGCCCGATGACGCCGTGCCCCTGGCCACTGCAGAAGTACTGTACGAAAAAAACCGGGACCTGACACTTCTCAGTCCGTTTGAGATGACAAACATTGTCCCCACACCCGTCTCAATGCGGGGCGCGGGCGGACCTTTCACATTGAGCTCCGAAACGCTTATCCGGCATGAGGAGGGGCTTGAAAATGAAGCATCGTTCCTTGCGCAATCCCTAGAGCAGATCCTTGGAACACGTCCCGGCAAGGCACTGCTCGGCGAGTCCCCGGATGGATCCCTGCACGAGTCTCAGAATGAGTCTCCGGGTGAGTACCGGGATGAAACAGATGTGTATGGCATGCCGGATAATGCCAACACCATCCGGCTTGCAACCGGCACCGTTTCGGTGGATGGAACCCGAAGAGACGCCGGTGAAGAGGCCTACCGCCTTGAAATTACGGACACCGGCATCGAAATTACCGGCATTGATGCGGCGGGGGTTTTTTACGGAATCCAGTCGCTCCGCTCCTTTCTTCCCGTGGATATCTGGTTTGCTGAAGCACCGGTCATCGAGCTCCCCGGGACAGTGATCTTTGACGCCCCGGGATTCCCCTACCGCGGATTGCACCTGGACGTTTCGCGCAACTTTCAATCGGTGGAAACGGTGAAGAAACTGTTGGATGTGATGGCGTTCTACAAGCTGAACCGCTTTCATTTCCACCTTACCGACGATGAAGGCTGGCGGCTGGCCATCAACGCCTTTCCCGAGCTTGCCGAAATTGGCGGCCGGCGCGGACACACGCTCGATGAGCGCGAGCACCTGCTGCCATCGTACGGCTCCGGCCCGTGGCCCGACGCCGAATCATCCATGGGGACCGGATGGTACACCCGGCAGGAATATATCGACATCCTCCGGTATGCCGCCGAACGCCATATTGAAGTGGTTCCCGAAATCGACGTGCCGGGACATGCCCGGGCGGCGCTGGTCGCCATGCAGAACCGCTATGAACGCCTCCTGGATGAAGGCCGGGATGAAGAGGCCGAACGCTACCGCATCCACGACCCGCATGACACTTCCGAGTACATGTCCATCCAGCGCTGGACCGACAACGTGATCAATGTCTGCCAGGAGTCGACCTACCGCTTCCTTCGGACTGTCTACGACGAGCTTATTGACATGCACAGCGAGGCAGGCGCACCACTGTCCTCCATCCACATCGGCGGTGACGAGGTGCCCGACGGCGTGTGGGAAGAGTCACCGCAATGCCATGATCTGATCCGCCGGGACGACAGCGTGGATTCGGTCGACGACCTGATGGACTATTTCTTCGCCCGGTCCCAGGCTGATCTGGCCAAACGCGGACTCACCATGGCGGCATGGGAGGAGTTTTCCCTCATCCGCGATCCTGAAACGGGGCAAATGGTCCCCAATCCGCTCTTTATCGGCGAAGCCATCCCCTATGTCTGGTCCAATATCTGGGGAACCGGCACCGAGTCGTACTCCTACCAGCTGGCCAATGCAGGGTACCAGATCCTGATGAACCACGCATCCAACTTCTACTTTGACCTCTCCTACCAGAAGCATCCCGAAGAGGCGGGCCTGTTCTGGGCCGGTTTTGTGGACACCCGCGACCCCTATGCCTTCATCCCGTTTGACCTGTACAAGAGCGGCGTCCGTGATTACCTGGGCCGTCCCATGCCCGAAGATGTCTTCGACGGCTATCCGCAGCTGACGGATGAGGGCCGGGAGAACATACTCGGCCTGCAGGCGCAGCTGTGGTCCGAGACCTTCCGAACGCCCGACCGGGTTGAGTACATGGCCCTGCCCCGCATTATCGTACTTGCCGAACGGGCGTGGGTCCCGGAACAGGGGTGGATGGAATATGAGGATCGGGCCGACCGGCTGGAGGCCATGTCCGGGGCCTGGAACGAGTTCTCCAACCGCCTGGGTCAGCGGGAGCTTCCGCGGCTGGATCATATGAACGGCGGATACGCCTACCGGATACCGCCGCCCGGCGCAGTGGTCAGGGACGGCATGCTGCACGCCAACGTGGCACACCCCGGATTCGAGATCCGCTATACCACCGACGGAACCGAGCCGTTGGAACACTCACTGCGTTATGAAGATCCCGTAGCCGTCTACGGAATCCCGGAAATTCGCCTGCGCACATTCGACACGCGGGGCCGGGGCAGCCGCACATCCACCCTCAATCTGACCGGGCCCTGATACCGGTCTCGGACCAGCCCCGGGTCCGTGGCCCGAAACAGCGTTATGGCGGAGAGGCCCGTCCGGCCCCGGCGGTTATACCCCGGCAATACGCCGTTTGTACTCAGAGAGAGCCGTCTCGAGGCGCTCCTTAGCCGTGGTGTCGCCCGGGATGTTGTGGGATGGATGGATGTACAGCTTGACGCCGCGATCAGCCAGGAGTTCGGCCGTGGTGGCGATCGTCATCCACACAATGCTGACAAAAGCCATGGTGGATACGGGCGCTATCTTGTCCTGGTGGTTTTTCAGGTCGACCGACGCGTCAACGGCAGGCACACAGGAATCAATGAGCACGTCGGCCAGATCCCCCAGCTTCTTGCCGGAAGAGTGCCGCGACTTGTCCTTGCGGAAGGCGCTGGCTGATCCGGTCACAACGATTTTCATGCCGCGCTTGCGGGCTTCCAGGGCCACATCAATATTCACATTGTTGATGCCCGAATGCGAAAACAGCCACATGGTGTCGCGCTGATCGAAATCGTAGCTCTTCATGATTTCATTGCCATACCCCTCAACGCGTTCCAGGAACACAAACTGGCGCACGCCCATTTCACCGGTAATGCGGGTGAAGAAGGTCAGAGGCAGCTCGATCATCGGGTGGAAACCGACGAATCCACCTATTCTGGGATACATCTCCTCAATGGGAAGGGTTGCGTGTCCGCATCCGAACGTGTGTACCCATCGTTCGGCTTCTATGGAATCGGCCATCAGTGAAGCTGCTTTTAGGATATTCTCCATCTGCGTCTCTTCGATCTTGTCCAGTACATTCCTGGTGTTATTCATCCATTGTTTTGCAAGCTTCATAGTACGGGTTCCGATATGGTTAATGGTGGTAAATGGTATGAGTGAAGATCGTCAGGATCCGGACGGCGGTTCTGCCTGACCCGAAGACGAATCTCTCCTGCCGGACGGCGGTTCTGCCTGACCCGAAGACGAATCTCTCCTGCCGGACGGCGGTTCTGCCTGACCGGGCGCCGGACCTGCCTGGATGGATGATGGCACCGCCTGGCCGGACGCCGGCATCCTTGCCATAATGACCTGAAACAGCAGGAAGGAGACGGCAATACTCCCGGGGATCATCAGGAGTCCGTTGCGCAGCCCATGCCCTTCGGCTATGACGCCGATGATCCAGGGCACCAGCATGCCGCCAATGAGCGCCATCGCCAGCACTACGCTGAATGCCGTGCCGGAGAGTTTGGCGTACAAATCCCCGACGAACGCCAGGATCACCGGAAAGACTGCGGCAAAACCGATACCCGCCAGCATCATGCCTATGACACCTGTCGTCGTACTGCCGGACATAAGCATGATTGAAGAACCGGTGAAGGAGAGAAGGAAACTGAACCGCAGGATTGTGGCGGAAGGCACCCTCAGCAGCATGTAACCCAGCACGACCCGGGCCATCATAAGTGCGAACCAGAACAGCGACAGGAACAGCACCGCCCGGTTGGCATCCACTGCCAGTTCTTCCACGAAAAACGTGGCCGACCAGCCGCCCATGGACATTTCAAGTCCGCTCTGAAGCATGAGTATGATCCCGAAAAGCAGCAGCGTGCGGTCTTTGGCAAGGGCAAGCCCATCGGCAAGCGGGAATCCCTGGGCATGCTTTGGGCTGGGAAACCTGAGAAAAAGGAATAGCATAAACGGGAGGATGATCATGACACCCACACCGGAAATCAGGATTTCGTAGGAATAATGGTCGAGCATGCTTCCAAGCAGCAGCGGAACGCCGAACGCCCCGACCCCGAAGAACACACCAAGGTAAGTGAGCCGCGATCCCCGTTTACCCTCGCTGATGTCCGAGACCAGCGCATTGGTCCCGCCGTTGATCGCGCCGCCGGCAAATCCGGTGAAAAAAAGCGCCAGGCGCAGCATGTCCATGCCCGGTGCAAAGGCAATACCCTGGAATCCTGCAACGATCAACCCGGCACTTATGATGAGCAGCGCCTTGTAACCAAACCGGTCCACCAGCGGACCAAAAACCAGCGATCCCGCCAGCATTCCCAGACTGAGCAGCACGAAAAGTGAGCCGGCATCCGCCTTTCCGATACCGAATTTCAGGATGACAGACGGCAGGACCGAACCCAGCACGGCCATTACGATTCCAAAGATCAGCATGCCAAAGCATGCGGACATAAACACCAGTTTTTTATTGTAATGTGCCATTATTTCTTTTCTGTCTTTGTTATCTCATTGCTGCAAAATACTTTAAACTGCATTTTTTTACATTCTTTTTATATTCATGCCAATTTCTCCCCAAGCCCGAGCTTCCCGGCACCGATGAGACCGGCATCCCCGCCAAGTTGCGATTTTTCGAGACGGACCTGTTGCATGCTTATGGGCTGAGCCCATTTTTGTGCTTCGGCAGCGATGTCATCCAGGTAGTTTGCGGCCGGACCAAAGACACCGCCCCCGAATATGATTTTTTCCGGATTGAAGGTGCTCACCAGGTTGGCTACGGCCATGCCCCAGCAGCGGAGGGCATCTCCGATAACCCTGGCAGCGGCAGGGTCCCCGGCTTCCGAAGCCTCAAAAACATCCTGTGTGCTTATTTCACTCACCTTCTTCGATCGCAGCACGCTTTGCATCCCGGGCTCCATCTCAAGCAGATCACGCGCCGATTTCACAATTCCGGCACCCGATGCGTGATATTCAAAATATCCGCAGGATGCGTATTCCTCCCTGTAATCCGGATTCAGGCTCATCCATCCGACCGCCCCCGCTATATCGCCGTGACCGCGGATAACCCGCCCGTCGCAAAGCACCCCGGCACCGATACCTGTCCCGACCGCAAGAAAAATGGCATTCGAACAGCCACTTGCCGCACCCAGCCATGCCTCTCCGAGGATATAACAAGCGCGGTCGCTGTCAATGCGCACCCGGATTCCGTTATCCGCCACGGTCCGCGACACTTCATCCAGCAGCGGATAATCATCCCATCCCGGAATATTCGGTGCCCAGACCGTACCCCTCGCCGCACGGTAAATCCCCGGAACCGATATCCCGATACCGGTCACCTGTTCCCCGCCGAAAGTTGCGAAAGTTGCGTTGGAAGCGCCGGCATCTTTCCTGCACCGCCCGCCAGCCTGGGAACCGGCGTTACCGCCAGCCTGTCCGCCGCCGTCCATCAGCTCCGCTATCTCTTTCACGATGAGCGCTCCCACGTCACGGCCGCTCCTGCCGGCCAGAGGCGTGACCTTCCTGTCAAGTATCTCCCCCGACTCACGGAACACGGCCACCGCCAGCTTGGTCCCTCCCAGATCCACTCCAAATACCGCCATAATGAAAGCCCTGTTTGTAATTTGCCAATGTGGAAGAATGCGAATGCTTGAAAGAAAAAGCAGCAGCGCGAACACGAATACGGCACGGTGCTGACTGAAACCCGGGTACTGCCTTGAGGTCACGGAAACAGGTCCAGGTTCCTGCGCTTGCCGAATGCACTGATGTTGAGCGTCACGGCATAGGTTGACCGGGCCAGGGCGCCCCGCACCCGCGCCAGCGACGTGTAGTAGTCGAAGTAGGGGAAGGCCGAAATATCACCGACAATAAACTCATACCGGGAAACCGCCTCCTTCCACGTGTCAAAAGACTCCGTGACATCGACAAAAATATAGGGTTCATAGCCCTCCATATCCTCCCAGTTTTCAGCAAAGTAGACTCCCCGGATTCCACGGTGCCGCGGGTGCTCACTGTCGATTCCCTCCAGGGATGCCAGCAGAATGGCATCGGTGACGACAGCCCATGTTGTGCTGTGATCCCGGTGAATGCTGTTCTTCCAATGCGTGATAATGTGGGTGGGCCGGACCTGCCTGATGACGTCGTTCACATACATGCGGGCTTCCTCGCTGTCAGGGATTTCCGCATCGCGGTAGGGGCCGAAAAGCACCTCCGCACCCAGGATTTCCGCCGCCATTTCTGCTTCGCGGCGTTTCTGTTCGCCATACGCTTCCGGCGTCATGCCCGGATGGCCGCGCTCACCAAGCGTCAGGTGCAGCATCACAACCCGATCGCCGTTTGCGGCATGTTTGGCCAGCACCGCTCCGCAGGAAACCTCCATGTCCCCGGCATGTGCTCCGATGGCCAGGATCGTCCGGGGAGTATCCGCGCCCGATCTGCTCTCACTGAGTTCGCTGGCATATCCCTCCGCTCCTGCAAAAAGTACTCCCAGGGACACCATCACCATCCACCCAATTACCCATTCCTGTCTCATAATAACCTCGATATGATTTCAAAGCCGGTTGTTGTCACGCATACCCTTATCCTAATAATATCCGACTACCGCCTCACACCGCCAAATTAATCTGCGGCTATTCAAAATGCTACGTCTGAAAAAAATCTGTAACAATGCCGACGCTGCATTCTCCTCTTTTACATGGAATCGAGAACTATGCAATAATTAGTGAAAAGGTCATCTGCGAGAGCTGATGCCGCGAGGGTTACATGAGACCTGAAAAATTTGAACCAGTTGTAGATGCCCGTGACTTTTTTGAGAACTCAGGGACCGGAATAATCATTATTGAGGAAGACGGCGCCATTAGTCTGGCGAATGAAGAATTTGCGCGCAAATCCGGCTATTCACGTCATGAAATAGAGGGAAAGATCCGGTGGATGGAACTGGTCCACGAGGACGATGTTGACCGCATGACCAAGCTCCACCGGCTGCGCCGGAAAAAACCGGAGAACGTACACTCGAGTTACAATTTTCGCTTTAAAAAGAAAAGCGGCCTGTCGGGGGAGGCCATGCTTACGGTCATGCTAATTCCCGGAACCCGGAAAAGCATTGTTTCCCTGGTGGATATGACCGGACGTCGGATGGCGGAGGAAGCGTTGCGCTACCAGAGGTCACTTCAGCAGCTTCTGGTGGATCTGGCCAAGGGGTTCATCAACATCATCCCGGACAAGGTTGATGCGTATCTGGAGGAAATGCTGGCCTCGATCGGTTCCTTTACGAAAATGGACCGGATCTACATTTTCCTGCATGACCATGACCGCCAGACGACCAGCAACACCCACGAATGGTGTGCGGAGGGAATTGCTCCGGAAATAGATAATTTGCAGGACATTTCGTTCCGGTTGCTTGCGGACATCCTTAAAACCCACAGAAAAGGGAGTGTTTTTCACATCCCGGATGTCCTGGCCATGCCGGAAAGCGACAGCATGCGCCGTATCCTGGAGCCGCAGGGAATAAAGTCCGTTTTGTTGCTTCCGCTTCAGCATGAGGATACGGACCTTGGGTTCGTCGGCTTTGATTCGGTCAGGCAGATGCGGCTGTTCGCCGGGACGGAGATCGACCTGCTCAAGGTGGCGGCCGAGATCATCTCCAATGCGCTCATCCGCCAGCTGAAGGCCCGCACCATCCAGAAGAACCTGGATGAAAAAAACATTTTGCTGGCCGAGATCCACCACAGGGTCAAGAACAATATGGCCATTATATCCAGCCTGCTCACTCTGCAGTCCGATTTTTTCAGCACCGAAGAAGAGACCAAGGCGGTCCTGGAGGATATGCAGCAACGCATCAAATCCATGGCGCTGGTCCACGAGTTGGTCTATGAGCACGACAACCCTGCACATATCAATTTCGGTGAGCTTCTAAAAAAGCTGGTTTCGGGATTCGCCAAGGTGTACAACGACAAGGTGATCGATGTGGCGATCCAGGCCGATGATGTCATGCTGGACCTGAACCAGACGATTCCCTTCAGCTTGCTGGCCAATGAATTGCTCGTGAATGCCTGCAAACACGCCTTCAAGGACCGGAAACATGGCCTCATTGATGTGCTGTTTGAAAAAGGCACCGACCATATGCGGTTTCTCGTGAAGGATAACGGGGTGGGTCTGGACGACACCGACATGCTTGAAAACCCCAGGACGCTGGGTTACACCATTATCCGCACCCTGGTCATGCAGCTGGAAGGCAAGCTCGACATCCGGTCCGATGACGATGGATTCATTGCGGATGGGCGGTTCCCGCTGCAAGGCTGATTTCAGCATGGAGGCCGCAGCCGGGCCTGCAGCTGCTCCGGGCCTGATGTGAATCCGTGTTATTTTGCAAGAAGCATTTGCCTGGTCTGAACGAATCCACCCGATTCAAGACGATACATATACACACAGCTGGATAATCCGCCGGCGTCAAATCGTAATAAACAATGCCTATTTGTCCACCCAGCTTTTTTTAGTATGTTCGCAGGCAATTTGTTCGACCTGTTCCTTAAGACGACCGGCTCACTGGTCCAAAAAACGATAAATCTCATACACCTTCTTGTGAATGCCCAAAAAGCGCTGCAGGTTATCTATGGTTTTGAGCTTGCTGCCGGGGTGGTAGAGCCGGATGATGACCAGATGGCGAAACAGTTCCCGGGCAATCCGGCCATAACCGATCCGGTCATAAATACGACCAAAAATCAGCTCCGGACCAATTACTTGTGCCCGGCTGTTGCCGAGCGAAGAAACATAACTTTCCACCAAAGCATCTTCCTCGCTGGCAAACAAGTCCATGGTTCCTTGCATGCGCGGTAGTTCTTGACGGGCTCGTTGGTGCAAATAAGTAATCTCTTCGTTGGTTCGCCCTGAACCAATGGTTTTAATCAGCCGATGCTTCCCACCCTGCTTGGCAATAATCTGAATGCTGACACTGCCGCTTCTATTTTTTTTTCCCGAATAAACATGCTCCAAAAAAAGGCATGCAGCACCCAAATAAAAAATTCAACTACCCAATATCAGCAACTTACATCAAGGAAAAATCCGCCTTGCAGTAAACAGGAAAGTCATATTATTATATTTAGAAAACTTATTAGCATTGATGTCCTTTATTACTATTTTTAATTAACGGACCTTTCATAGTGAGCGGGTAAAAAGTCACGGTTGTATCGGTGGGGGTAATGTGTCCGCCCGGTATAACATACGTGCAATGTGCCGGATTTCGGTAGTGCTTTTGCCTGACAACAGTCCAGTTCAGGAGAAACCACCATCATTCAACCAATATAATAATGGCGTTAAGTATGAAATTTTGTTACCCGTGTGCACAACTTTTTTTACTCGTATTTATCATAGCTTTAATACCGGCATCCGTCCAGTCCCAAGGGTGGGAAGGGGATTTTGGATTTGGAACTGATGGCCGGATCCATGTTTTGGCTGAAGGCCCGGACGGACAGTTGTTTGTCGGCGGGGACTTTGAACATGCGGGGATTCTGGAAGCTGAAAATATCGCACTCTGGACCGGAGAGGAGTGGCAGAATATCGGAGATCTCAATGGCAGTGTACATGCCTTATATATCCATGGGAGTACCCTTTATGTTGGTGGAAGTTTTACTGCAATCAATCCGGCCGCCGGCGAGGCCATTAATGCCCGGCGGATCGCCCGATATGATATCAACAGCGGACAATGGAGTGCCATGGGAGCAGGATTCGAGGGTATCAGTACCTCGAGAACCCTCACCATTGAAATGAACGAAAACGGAACACTCTACGCCGGTGGATGTTTTTCAAGGTCAGGGGACGAGAGGCTTAATGGAATTGCGGCCTGGGTTGGAAACGAATGGGTTCCGTTCACAGTGGGCACCGAAGATTTCGAGTTTGTCGGACTGGAGGGAGGTTGTGTCAGCGTGATCTATAACGATGAACTGACCGGCAGCCTGTTTCTCGGAGGCGGTTTTCGTAATGCCCGGATTTTTGACAGTAATTACGATCAATCAGATGGATACCGCAACATACCGGTCGGCGGCATCGTGCGCTGGTCAGACGGCAACTGGCATATGGTCGGCGGCGGCACCTGGCGGCGCGCCGGAACGGTGACCAATGTATCAACCGGTCTTATCAGAACGATCGCCCGTCACCCCGACTCGGGCCGGCTCTATATAGGCGGAAGCTTTGACCACCTTATTGAAGAGGAACTGATCGACCCATCCGATATCGACCAGAACAATGCCATGCACGCCACCAGTTTCGCGTACCGTGAAAACGGGGCCTGGCACGGTTTTGAAACCACCTCTTTAAGTACATCGAAAAATCCGCTGAGCGGTCAGGCCCGAGCCACTCTGAATCATATGTTCATAGATGGGGAACGCATTTTTATTTTTGGGGATGTCATTACTCTGGGTACACAGAATCAGGGCTCATTTACAACAGGCGGGGTAGCCATCTATAACGATGCTGATATGGAATACGAGCTGGATAGTGAAGGGTACAGCATTCTGGGTAACGGTGCATGGCACAGATCGGCAAGGACAGTACCGGGTTCCCGCCCCACCCGGGTTGGGCTCAAAGCGGGCGATAATATCTTCATAGCCGGCGAGTTCAATGCCTTTCACCGCGGAACCACAACCAGCACGCTGCTTGATATGGATAATATTACCCGCTGGGATGGCGAAACTTTTCATCAACTCGGTTTTGGTATTGACGGGGGGCGGGTCACGGCCCTGACCATGGCTGACGGATTGCTCTATTTGGGCGTTGCCGGCAACTTTCGGCGCGCCTACGTTGGATCGAAAACCTACGACGCCTCCCTGGCCATTGCCTACGATCCGGAAGCCCGCGATTTTGTCCCCCTTCAGGGTGGTATCTCCCGATCGGGTGTGGGCTCTCCCGGAGCGCTGATTCATACGATTATTGAGGATCCGGACACCGGCGACATCTATTTCGGCGGTAATTTCATATATGGCATCAACGAGGACGGGCTCACGGAAGCGACACGCAGCCTCATACGCTGGGACGGTTCCCGATGGCATGAGGTGGAGAACCTCTCCGGTGGAACCGCCTTGTGGGATCCGATGGTCAACGACCTGCATATCAAAAACGGCCAGCTCTATGTAGCCGGATATTTCTCCACCATCCCCAACCGGGGAGATCATCAGCGCAATCTGATGCAGCTTGACCTCACCAGCGGAGAGTCGGTCCCGATCGATTTCCCAGAGGAGTGGGGACTGGGCGGTCGCAATTTCATCTCCCTTGAAAGCGACGATGAGGATCTTTATATCACGGTTAATATCCACGATATCAGAGATAATGAAACGGGTACCCTGTTTCGAAAGAACCTGGAGTCGGGAGCGGTGGACCAGTTGAATGGCCGGCTTCGGGGCTTGGCGGCAAATAGCTCTAACGAGGTCATGATGCGGGACGGAGAGCTGCTGTATCTCGCCGGGGATTTCAGGGACTTCCGGCAATGGGATGAGGACGGCCAACTGATCCAACGGGATTTCCCTCCAAATGTGATGATTGTCCATCCCGAAACGGACACGTGGTTTTATCCACCCGAATCGGTGTTACCGCCCGGCAGCATAATCCGGGATATCTACAAATCCGGCAACACCATCTATTATGCCAATCAGGCCAGTGACGAGGACAGGGGAATCAGGCTGGATATCGGTACCGGTGAGGCCCATCCGGTCGGGGACGGTCTCGACAGCAATCCCTATTCATTTGCCCGTCAGGGGGATGATCTTTGGGTTGGCGGAGGGTTCAGCCGACGGCTGGCCCGGACGACGATCGTAGATTCAGAATCGGCCCCGGTAGCTATGGCGAAGCTGTCTGCGGTCAATGCGCTCACGCGCACCGGAGAACAGGAGACGATGTACCTCTATGTTGCCAATGTTGGGGATGCCGATCTGACCTGGGATGTGTCCGTCTCTTACACCGATGAGCACGGATTTGGCCTGCCTGATGGACTGGTGGTACCGGATTTTGATAACGGATCGGTAGATCCGGCAGCAGTGGGTATCATACCTCTTCAACTTGAGGGTGGATCAAATACAACCGGAATCTATCGGGTTGAGGTAGAAGTTACCACCAACGGAAGCGCAGAACCGTTCCTGCTGGAACTGGACGTGACTGTCAACCGTCTTTTTGCCGCTATGGACCCGTTTCCTGCAGCCGATACAGTGGATGCAGATGTGAATACCCCACTTCAATGGACTGTGGACGAAAATGCCGACGAGATCACCGTCTATTTTGGCACCAATCCCGAGCCAGGGACCGAGGAAATTATCTATCAAGGCGCGCCGATTGCAGCTCTGGACTCTACCTACTACAGTGGCCCACTGGAATGGTACACCGAATACTATTGGATGGTGACCAAATCAAACGAAATTTCAGAATCCCAAAGCCCGGTCTGGTCCTTCCGAACCATGGACAACCCGGTACACGGCACCTGGACCCAGGTGGATATCGAGGATTTTACCGGCCGGTTGGATAAAACCCATTTCATCACACCGCAAGCGGGATGGATTCTGAGCAGTTCGCAGATCTTCCGGACTACGGATGGAGGCGCGTCATTTAATGAGGTGGTTCCGGCTGACGAGGAGCCCGATTTTGAATGGCAAAGAGATTATCAGGAAATATTCTTTTCGGATGACCAGACCGGATGGATCATCAGCAGATATGAGGGGATCTTTCGAACGGATGACGGGGGGGAATCCTGGAACCGGATCGCTGACGGAACGGATCATACAATCAATTCCGTATGGTTTCATGGGCCGGATACCGGCTGGATGGCAGGAACAAACGGTGAAATCAGGCGAACCGGTGACAGCGGGCAGACCTGGGAGGTACTCGACTCGGGAACCGAATTCACGCTTCGCGAAATCCGCTTTGCCGACAGCCAGAGCGGCTGGGTAGTAGGGCATAACGGTACGATTCTCCGGACCACGGATGGCGGTAATACCTGGCAGGAGCAGAGCACCGACTCGGACCAGAATCTCAAGGGGCTTACCGTGCATGATGCACAAACTGCCTGGGCGGCTGGAGACGACGAAATCATTCTCTTTACCGATGACGGCGGGACAACCTGGTCGACCCAACATTTGGCTGAGGAGATAAGCTTCAGGACTCCGGAGCTCGAAAATATTTTTGCCATTGACCGGGATACGGTGTGGGCGGTTGGTGGGTACCGGCAGATTGCACTGACCATGTTCTCCACCGACGGCGGACTGACCTGGGCCCGTGTCCCCGCACCAGGGGGGTGGCTTATCGAGGACGCCCACTTCACCAGTACGCAAAGCGGATGGGCTGTCGGAGTGGAAGGTACTATCCTGCGTTATTCCGGTCCGGGAGCGGGCACCGATGAGGACAACGGTGAAGTGGATACCTCGGTCGATCCCCTGGCCGATATTCCGGCGGCTTTTTCACTGAACCAGAACTATCCGAACCCGTTCAACCCGACAACGCAAATTCGTTATGCGCTGCCGGAAGATGCTTCCGTGCAAATACGTGTCTACAATGTGCTTGGACAGCAGGTAATGTCACTGGTAAATGAGGTCCAGAGTGCGGGCCGGTATGAGGTGCAACTGGATGCGTCGAATCTTTCAAGCGGCATCTATATCTACCGTCTGCAGGCAGGACAATATGTGGAAACGCGGAAGATGATGCTGGTCAAATGAACCTAACTTTAAATAAGGACTGGTAAAGACAAAAGCCCTTGTTGTCCAATAACCTGGATAAACAAGGGCTTCAAGTACGCCCGGGAGGACTCGAACCCCCGGCCTTCTGATCCGAAGTCAGACGCTCTATCCAGCTGAGCTACGGGCGCATTTACTGCCATTACCTGGTGCCGAAGAAAAACTTTTTCCACAATCAGACAGGCGTGATAACGATAATGCAGAAAATATGGTATTTCACGGTCAGGCAAAAGAAGCGATTGCTCCAAAATTCCGCAATGATTCCAAGCCTAATCGATGAAGAACTGAAGCGCAACCGATGAAATGCTGCAAATGTTCCGGGGCAAGGGCAGGTCCGTTACCCGGTGAAAGAGCGAAGCATTTCTCCGGTGAAATGGCGGGGCCGGTCACCTGCGAAAAGACGGATCCGCTACCCGGCAAAAAGGCCCTCAATGCGTTTCTCTGACTTGAGCTGCTCGATGAAGTGCTGGGAAAGTGGTTTTTCGACATAGTCCAGCACCTGGCTGTAGGTCTTTGCCTTTTCCTTGTCAGCGCCATCCACCGATGAGGAGACCATCACAACCAGCATGTTGTCCTTATAGCTTCGGTTCTGCACTTCCTCAAGAAAATCCCATCCATCCATTACCGGCATGGTAATGTCAAGCAGCACAAGGAACACCGTCTGGTCGGACGATGTATGATCGTCCAGATACGAGATGCACTCATCCCCACCACGGAAACTTTTGAGATTCGACAGGTTCACCCCCGCTTTCTCGAAAAATCTCGTATGCAACAGGTTGAAAATCCTGTCATCATCCACTAATAATAGCTCTTTCCTCATAAACCAGGGTGATCACTCTCTGAAAAGTGGTCAGGCCGATGCTGAATTTCTGTCTGTAAATGAATACCTGTCCGCAATAATTATCCTCGAACCTGAAATATATCACGTTTTTTTGCGAAATCATCCAGATTTGTACGCCCGGGAGGACTCGAACCCCCAGCCTTTAGGACCGGAACCTAACGCTCTGTCCAGTTGAGCTACGGGCGCATCCGGTAAAGATTCAAAGATACGACTTTTCAGTGATTACTGTACAGGGGAAATATGCAACGCGGCACGCCATTTTGTGTCCGGACTTTTCCTTCTGCTGCATGGTTTTTTTTCTGTTGGATGGGCTTCTTTCTGCTGCATGGTTTCTTTCTGTTGGATGGGCTTCTTTC
>SL_8KL_010_SEDDRAFT_10000479_pt1 | contig 34909 bp, 37 predicted proteins | sample SodLakKL_010_SED_4_FD_11160 | JGI IMG/M metagenome (IMG submission 11160)
ATAATAAGGATAAGAAGAAGAGCATAAAAGATTATTCCGCTAGGGATTTACGTAGGTTAGCAAGGTTGGTAGGTAATAATGTAGTAGCAAAAGAGCTGGACGTTGCTGAAGGTACAGTTTTGAATCATATAAAGTAGTAGATAAATAATAGTTTAGGATCAGTTAGAAGGTGGTGGTTGTTTGAAAAGGTTAGATAAGGAACGTATGGTAGAATTATATAATGATGGTTATGGTTTAGTAGCTATTGCGGAGTTATATGATTGCAGTACTACACATGTGCGGAATATACTGCTTGAAAATGGAGTACAATTACGGAGAAAGGGAGTTTCGAGTAAGATTTATGATGATGATACCGTTAAAGATGTAGTAGATTATTATAAGCAGGGTTATAGCATAAAAGAACTTAGGGATATGTTAGGCATAGGTTCGGTATCGATAAGAAAGATTTTGACAGATAATGGTGTTAAGATACGTGGTCGTGGTAGAGGACGTATTAATTTTAGTGAAGAAGATTGTAGAAAGATTGTGGAAATGTATAACAGTAAGTATACTATAGAGTCTATTGCAAATTATTATAATGTCAGTATAAATACTATTAGGCGTGTGTTGGTAGAACGGGGAGTTAGGATTAGGAAACCTAGTGAGATCCATAGGCATAATGAGGAATATATAGAGCAGATTAGGGATTTGTATAGTGAATTAGGGAATTATAGAAAGGTAGCAGAAAGGCTAGGTACAACTAAACAGAATGTGTATAAATTGTTAAAGAAGTATGGTAAGCATAGTAGTAGTTAAAAATATAAATCTATTTTGAAAAGGTGTTGACATTTAAGATTAATGATGTTATACTATGATTGAAATATATACGAAGGAGGTAGATAAAATCATGAATAATAATAATGTAGATAAGGACAATAGGATTGTTGAAGCTTTAGAAAAGGCGGGAAGGGATGGTGATTATGAAAAGCATGAGGAACTATGCCGAGAACTACATGAGTATGATCATCCTGGAGACCGTTGGCAAAGAGAGTTTGAGGAGCATCTTGAGGATATTGTAGATGATTCTGCACCAATGTATGAACCAGAAGAAACAGATTGCTATATAATAGTTAGAGTTTGGGACACCATAGATAAGGAACACGCTTCATTCTACTTCGATCAAGAATCGGATATTGACGAGTTTTTTGAAAAATATCCGAAATATATCTTACAAGGGGTGGCTTATGAAAGTAAGGAAGTGGTTGATGCTTTAAAGGATAAGTAATTACTGAGTCCTGAGTATGACTATAAATTGCTCTATACTTATGATAGTTAAATAAAACGAAGGAGGAATAAGAAAAATGCAAATGAAAGATTTTATAAGAAAGGGATTTGAAGCTTTTGATGGTATTAGAAAAGTAAACGGTTATAAGGATGTTACTACTGATGTTTCTACCTATGATTTAGCAGAGGTTTTAGTAGGTTGCAGCAGGAAGCTGTGGCTGAAGAAAAATAAATACTCTGCTAAGGAAAAAACATATGGCGAGTTAATGAGAATTATGAACGCTCGCCAGGTAAAGCAGAATGTGTTGGATATTTTAGATGCAGGAGGAGCTTCTTTAGGAGAAGCGTGTACTGCCTATTTTGACGTAAGTGGAGTAGAAGTAAAGGCACATATAGATGCTGTTGTTAAAGGAGAAGATGGTAGCCAGTATGGTGTATTAATTTATACCGTACGTGAGGGAGCGTTTAAGTATTTAGATGTTGTTAAAGATACGCATTATGTAAACGCACAATTGTTATTGTTGAATAACGGTTTAATCAACGGGATATATATATTCTATGCGGATCGTGAAGGCGAGAATGCTATTAGCGATCCGTTTTTTGTAGAATATGATAGTAGGATAGCAGATAAGGTAATAGACGAAGCTGTAAATGTAATGGAATCGGAGGAGGCACCTGATCCTGTAGAAGTTAATTTAAAATATAAGGAATTAAAGAGCGGAGAGTTAAGCGTAGAACTATCTGCTTGGCAATGTGATAGGTGTGATTACTATGGTGTATCTTGTGAGGGTACGTTACCTGAGGATTGGTTAGGGTTGGGTGTAATAGCAAAGATAGATCCTGATAAGGGTCAAGTTAAAGTAGATAATAAAAAGATTTCTGCTGTGTCGGAGGTTGAAGATATTATAAAGGAAGTTTGGATAAGAGACGCTGTAGGGATTGTGGAATTTGTTAAAAATCTTTGTGGTTAAGGTTAATATTATAAGGAAGGGATAGGTGATGTTATGAGTAAACCGAGTTGTGTAAAATGTGAGAAGTATATGCATCCAGAAGAAAACGGAGTGTATCTTGCTGAGACAGCAGGTATAGAAAGGAAGCTGTATAGGGTTTGGATGGGAGATAAATGGAAATGTAGGGTCTGTGGTTACGAAGTTGTTTCAGGTTATGGGCAGGGTCCTATAGCCTGGAGGCATGGAGAGGGCATCAAAAATGTTGTTAAATGCGTAGAAACTTTAGAAGAGGAGGGAAGGACAATAATATATAATCATGAGAAGTAATATCTTTTACGTATGAATATTCCAAAGGAGGTTTCTTTTTATGGAATGTTTAGAAGGCTTAGAAGGCTTAGAAGAACTGTTTGAAAAGGATACTGAGAAGGCGAAGCAAATTACAGATGCTATTAAATACATACCGTATAAATATAGCAATGTAAAATTGGATACTGAAGACTTTAGGCAGGAGTTATGGATAGTAGCATTGCAATTATTGGAGAAGGGTAAACCTGCTGGTTATATAGTGAAATCTTTATGGAATCGGGCAATAACTATGTATCGGGAGCAGAAAAAGAAACCTATAAGTATGTTAATGCCTGATGAGTATGTAGACGATTATATGTGTGGTAGGAAAGATATAGATAGGATAGTGATAAAAGATTTTGTGGAGAGGTATCCGACAGGCAGTTTGGAAAGGCAGTATTTATTGTATAAACTGCTGAAGTCGGAAGATATATCTGAGGAAGAGGCAAAAGAATTAGGGCTAGATTTAATAAAAATTCCTGTTTCAGAAATAGCTGATATGGAGACTGATGAAGATATTGCTGAAGTAATAGGCTGTAAAAATGTAAAAACTTTATCGAAGAAGAAGCAAAAAATGAAATCTGATTTGAGGGTATATATAAGCTAGTTATTAACTGTTCTTTAAAATCGTGTTAATAAATTTTAACATAAAAAAGATGAGAATTTGAAGCACTTAAACCGTTTATATATAGTACTAGAAAGATTCCCAAAACCTAATAACTAGAAACATCATAAAAATCTAAATAAAAACCTAAAAAAAGAATAACAAAAAAGATATAAAAATAAAGAAGAAAAATAAAAAGAAATAGAAAAAAGAGGATAGAAAGGAGGGTAAACATCTAGGATATCTAGAAGATCTTAATATTACTAGATAGGTATTGTGTTAAATTAAAAAGAAAGGTGGGAATATTATGCTTACTGGAGTACAGCAGATATTTAATAGCTTAGGTTCTGAAGGTGTTAGTGATCAGATGATTAATTATATTAAAGATGATATAGATAATTATTCTAATGATCCTAGAGTTCAATGGTTTATAGATTATTTAAGGAGATATGCGGGAGAATTAGTTACTGATTTTTGGTTAAATCATCCTGGCATGTATGTATGTGGAGGTTTCGTAAGGTATTGGTTCAGTTATAACTGTGATATTGAAAATGATGTACCTATAAAGGATATGAATGAAGAGGTTTTAGACATAGATTTTTATTTTAATAGTGTTAATTTGTTTGATAAGTTTATTCAGTATATAAAGGATTCGGGAGTAAAGAGATCTTCATTTTATTATACGGATAGAGCAATTACAGTGGTTGTAGATGAAGGTAATGCTAAAGATAAATTAGGTAATGTATATCCTATTCAGGCAATAAAATATGTAGTAGGAGATCCTATAAGTATATTACAAAATTTTGACTTTACGATATGTAAGGTTGCAGTAAATAGTAGGGCGGTGTTTATGCATGAGTATTTTGAAGATCATTTGTATAAGAGATTGCTGAGGTATACGTATTCTGCATTGCCTTTAGCATCTTTGAAGAGAGCTTTTAAGTATCAGGGAAGAGGATTTAGGTTATTGAACTCGGATATGTTGTATATACTGGATGATATTTATAGCAAGGTAGATTTTAGTAGTATGGAAGAAATACTGCAAGCTATAGAATCTTTTGATCCTCAATTGGTAAATGCGTTTATCGAGGATCAAGATATTTTCGAGTAATAGGTATAGGTTACAGGCATTAAAATTGTTAAGACATCTTAATAATTTTGGTAGAGATTTTAGGTAGTAATTTGCGTTTATACTAGTAGAAAAATATAGAGTTTTTTAAGGATATTATTGTGTTTGAAGGGAGGTATGATTGTGAATGAGCGGATAATGAGAGAATTAGGTTTTGGGAAGGAGGTGGAAAACATAAAAGAAGGTAAATGCCCTGTATGTGATAAGCAGGTAAAAATAGAAGATTTTAGGAACGGTATAAGTTTTAGGGAATATAACATATCAGGGATGTGTCAGTTTTGTCAGGACGATTTTTTCGGTGTGGATTAAAATAAATATAGATTTATTTACAAAATGGAAAGGTGTGATAAATAACTATGAATGTGTTGTATACTGTGAAGTTTAAGGAAGATGATGGGAAAGCTTTGGTGGTAGGTATAGGTGAAGGTAAGTTGGTATTGTATCAGGATGCGGATAATATGTTGCTTGAAGTAAGCCCTGAAGAAGTAGTGCCTTATAAGGAATTGGTATTTTAGGGTTGTTATTAAGGGAAGGAGGAATACATAACTTATGAAGGGTGGTCATGCAAGCAGGATAGAATTGTTATCTTTAGACGGGGATGGTGGTGAATGCCTTGAGGCTTATGAAGGTTATTTTGAAGTGAGGATTGATGATGTAGGAATGGCAACTATAACTGTTACGGGGGAATCTTTTTTATCAGTAGGAGGGGCAATTATTGAAAATTTGAATGTATCTGATCAATATTCGTTTCATGTAAGCTATATCATGAAAATCGTGTGGAGTAATTAAAACTGTAATGAACGGAGGCATATTTTATGGAAGAAGATATTAAAAAGGATTCTGGTTTAGAAAGTTTAGATGCATTTAGTAGTAGTTTTTGTCCTGTATGCTCTATAGAGATTGATTTGAAGGATTTTGATGATATGCAATCGGTGAAGGAGTTTAGGATTTCAGGGTTGTGTCAGGTTTGTCAGGATAAGATTTTTTCTAAATAATATTTGTTGTATAATATATATATATACAATATATATGCGTAAGATAAATAAAAAACTATGATTGGGAGGTATTTTTATGAAAATTTATGAGAGAAACGATGTAGGTAGAGTAGGGGTATCGTATCCGATGGTGGGTTATGAATTTTTAGAACCGTATGTTTTGAAGAATGTGAATGATAATACCACGCTAAATTTAGAGAAAGAAGCTTATAAGCTGTTAGTGTGGTATTTATCGTTGGGAGGCTCTAATTTTTTCAAGAAGTTATTTGCGGTAGATGTAGAGTTGTGGAAACAATTTGTGGAAAAGGTATTTGGTGAAGAAGAAGTGCAAAAAGTGTTGCAGGATTTAAACTTGATAGTAGATAATGGCAGGGTATTGGCGGTTTGTAAGAGTGGTTCGCCAGTACTTGATCTGTTGGAAAAAATACGGACTGTTATGGATAGTTATGTTGATAAGTACACGATATATTACAAATTTGAGGATTACGTTTTAGAATCTATTTTATTAAAGGATTATGATTTGATGTCATCTTACGGTATTGCATATAGCTATACTATGAAAGGTGGCTTTTTGCATTTGTGGGATGTTTTTTACAAAGATGGTATATTGTTTGTGTCTTCTAGTAACCTGAGTTCTAGGGTAGATGAAACCGTAATAGACTACGTAGATTTCGATAGTTTTTTAGAACATTCTATTGTGTATCGTGACATTATGGTAGATGATATTGATGGCATTATACGTGATTGTCAGGATATGTTCATGTCGGTAGATGAGATTTATAATGTTATGAAGATGTTAGGCTATAAAGTAACGATGGGCTTTAAGGAGGAGATATTGAACGAAGAAGTTTCGGGTGATAGCTTACATTTATTGGTGAATATATGGGATCAGATCGAAAAAGATTTTATCGGTAATGATTACGACATTTTTGCTACTCATCCTCTTCGTAGGTCTACTATGTTTAGCAGTGTTACTTATTATGATATGTTGAAATACTTAACCAGCATGGTGATAAACGATAACTATTCGTTGAACATTATGGATGCTGTGATGAACTGGGTGGTATCTGGTATTACACATTATAAGATTTTGCATAGTAAGTAAGATGCATAAAATGTTAAGTAGTTTTAAATATTTTTAATGAGAGATTTATGGTTATATATCGTTTATACTAGCACAAAGGATTATATAGTTAAGTAAATCAGTATATTTAGTGTGAGGAGGTAGTTATGCCATTAACGGTTGATCAGGCTACTTATAATAGATACGGCAATTGGTTACATAGATTGCAGAATTTGGCTGATTTATTGGAAAGAACCGATGATTTTGATGATATTGGTAGAACGGGTGAGGCGTGGTATGTAGCACCTCAGTTATATAAAATTATATATAAGATGATTTTATTAGACCAAAATAATGTCGATGTAGATAAGCCTACTAAGGTAAATAAGCTGGTAAAAATAAGTACTTATATACCTAGATCTGTGTTGGTACGGTGTTATGGGCTTGATCCAGTAGTATTGGGAGGTTTGTATGTAGAAGGCGAGGTATGGTTGATACCTGATTATTATTATCGTAGGAGCTGGAACTATTATTGGGGTGGTTTGTTGAACCCACGGTTGAGCGATGGCATGCCAAGTAATGATGAAGCTTGCTATGGTACTTTGAGATTAATAGACGTGGAGAAAAAGATTTATGGTGTTCTATCTAGGAACGGCATATTAGATAGGCACGTGTGGTATTCCAATCAGTGGTCGTATCCTGTTTTAGAATAATATGGATTGGAGCTTATATTAATGGATGCAACTGTGTATCGATATAATAATGTAGTAGTGGTGCCAAACGTGGAGGGTAATGAGGAATTTGTCGATTTATGCCAGCAGTATTTTAAGATGATCGTAGATGATAAGAGAGAGGGTACGGTAGTATATTATTTTTACGATTTATTAGACGATGGTTCATTATCTATTTTTCGAGGTTTTGAGATGTTTCTTCCTAATGTCGTAAACGTGGTTGATTGCGAAAACCGAGAATTGCCTGATATTTTAGCAGATGATGATTATATAAGACATGTTTTGGGGAGTATAACATTACGTAATGATCAGATACTGTCAGCGAAGAAGAGTTTATTGATAAAGAGAGGTATAGTGCAGTTACCTACAGGTAGTGGGAAAACTGAAGTTATGAGTGCTATGCTGAAGATTATTCAGGATTATTTAGGATATATACCTACCACTTTAGTATTAGAGCCTACTGATAGGTTGGTGCAGGATACAGTAGAGCGTTTTCAGGAATACGGTATGGATTGTTGTGATTATCATTCTACACGTAAGGAAGGAGTATCTGGAAGGGTAGTAGTAGGCACTCCTAAAGCTATTTATAACGATGTGGTAGATGATATAACTACTTTAAACGATGTTAAGGTATTTTTTGTAGATGAATGTCATCATCTTGGGGCACTTACTTGGCATTCATTATTGTTATCCATGTGTAAAATTGAGTACAGTATAGGTTTATCTGCATTGGCTGTAGACCATCGAAAAGTGCCTGTTAAGGATCTTTCATCTTTAGAATTTGACGAAGCTTTGATGGTAGGTGTTACAGGACAGGTTATTGTGAACGTTCCTCCAACGTTTTATATTGATAAAGGTATATTGGCTAAACCTTGTTTATTACAGCTTTATAATCCTGCTGATGAGTATATTATAAATCCTTTTAATTGGGTGGCAGTTAGAAAGATTATTGTGGAGTCGGATTCTAGGTCTGGCTTGATTGCAAGTGCTGCAGGCGTGTTTGCGGATATAGGTTTTAAATCGTTAATACTTGTGGCTACTAAAACTCATGCTTATCAAATATTTGATCATGTTTACGCATTAGGTTATGCAGATCGTTGTAGGATATCTTTTGGTGGTGGAAAATTCTTAAGAAATAAGGACGGAAATTATGTGGATTGCGGTGATGAAGATATTATGGGTATGTATGATAGAGGAAATATTAATATTCTGATAGGCACTACTCATTTGTATGAAGGGATTGATGTGCCAAATCTTGATGTAGGGATATTAGGATTCGTTGGAAAAAATCCTCGAAGGATAATACAAGGGATAGGTAGGGCTATGCGGGCAAGTAAATCGGGTAACTATGCTTATATAATAGATTTTTCAGATGATGGTAATATACCTTTAAGGGTGCAATCAGAAAAGAGATTAGATGTTATACAATCCATGATAGGGGTAAAGAAGGAAGATACTTTTATGGGTATATCTATTAGCGATATGAAAAATATAGTTTATAGCAGGGAGGGTTTTAGCTAGGATTAAAAAGTATGTAAAAAAATAATAATTGTAGATACTTAAGATGTTATATAATATGTGGCATAAGGAGGATGTGGTATTGCGGTCTAATAATGAGCTTCAAGAGTTGTGTTTATCTACGATATTAAAAGATGTTTATTTATTTAATAACTTTAAGAATTATATAACAGAAGAGTTTTTCAGTGTGGATCAATACAAGATAATATATCGTGCGTTATTGTATTTTTATCGGAAATACCAGAATATGCCTCAGGAAAAGGAATTAGTAAGTGTAATATATGATATATGTGATCCTTCTGTGGAGCGTGTGAATATAGATAGTATAAAATCGTGTATAGATGATTTATATAACGCTCCTGATTACGAGGAAGCATATGTGATGGAAAAGATAGAAACTTTTATAAAGACAAATAATATATATAGTACTTTAAAGACTTATTTGCCAAGCGTGAAGAATAGTGAAGATCATGTAATAGAAGAGTTAGGTAATAAGTTGGTTGAAGGTTTAAGCGTAGATTTTCGTAAAGTTGATCTGTTTACATTGGGCGATGTTTCTAAATTAGCTGGTGTGCGTAGCGAAGCGATTGGTAGCGATGATCAGTCTTTAGTGATTAAATCGGCGATAGACCCTATTAATTATAATTTATTATTTAAAGGGTTTAAACCTGGTGACTTAGTGATGATGGTAGCAGCACCTGGTGTAGGTAAAACTACTTATATGATTAACGAAGGTTTTTATGCATCATTGCAAGGTTTTAAGGTTTTACATGTGTTTATCGGTGATATGACGAATTACGATGGTTTTGTTAAGTATGCTTCAAGAATATCGGGTATTACACAAAATGAGATAGTAGAAATGAATGTTGCTGAACAGGCTGAGCTGGTGCGGACGCATAATTATAACGGTATTTTTAATCGGATAGATATGTTATCGTATCCTGCATCTTATTTAACGGTTGATAACTTGTTGCAGGAGGTATCAAGGGCTAGTAGATATATTGGAAAGAAGTATAATATGATTGTTGTAGATTACGCTGATAACTTAGTAGAAGAAGATATTATGATGTATAAGAGCGGGGGAGATATATATAATATGCTTTCTTATATGGCTAGGTCTAATCAATCTGTTGTAATTGTAGGAAGTCAACCTAAACTAACTTATTGGAGGGAGGAGATAATTCCTAAGGAAGGTGCTTCTGAAAGTTCCAAGAAGCAACACGTGGTAGATATAATGTTAACGTTTGGTAAGCCACGTCAGGATGCTAAATATGGAACTATGAATATTGCTAAGGTGAGGAGGGGTAACGATGGTAAGCTAGTTAGATTAGGAACTGATATGGGTAAGGTGCAGATGTATAGCATAAGTGAACAGGATTATTTGAAGTTGAAGTCGGCGGATGAGTAGGTTACGAAGAGGGGTGTAGGTAATGCTAAATAAGGGATTGTCTGTAATAACGTCTATATTTGGGCATGAGTATAAAGATACTGGTAAGGATGCAGAGATTAGGTATCAATGTGATAGGTGTAAATCGTTAGGAAAAAGGTTTGACGATTATAAGTTGTATGTTAACTATAAGAAAATGCTATACTGGTGTCATCGTTGTGAGAAAAAAGGAAGGATAGATTTTAGTGGTGCAGGTAGGGATTATTTAGCTGATATAGACGTTATAGATGTTATAGACGATTATTTATCCAATGATAATCAGCATGGTGAGGGGAAAAAAGAAGATAGTTCAGTATCTTATGTTGTTCCGCCTTATTATCCTGAGCAAGGTGAAGTATCTCATAATTATTTATTGAGCAGAGGATTAACTAATGGCGATATACGGTTCTATGATATAAGAGTATCTGGTGTGTTTGATAAAGATAATTATGGCAGGGTTATAGTGCCAAATCGAGTATGGGGTGGCGTATTAACCGATATGTATGTGGCACGGAATTACTTAAATGACTACAAAAAATATAAGAATCCTCGTGGTAGTGCCAGTAATAGCACGGTGTTTAATCTACATAGGATTCCTGATAACCCTGATTATCTAATAATATGCGAAGGAGTATTCTCTGCTATGGCTGTAGATAGGAATGCTGTGGCTACTTATGGTAAGAATTTTAGCGAAAAGCAATTAACATCTATAATTGAAAAGAATCCTAAAATCGTGTATGTTAGTTATGATCCTGATGCTATGCATAAGGCGGAGGAATTATGCGAATATTTATCAAGGAGGTTTGATAGTACAAAAGAGGTAAGGTTGGTAGAGTTGCCAGACGATTTAGATCCTGCGGATGTAGGTAGGGAGAGGTTTAGGGATTACTTGGAGGACGCTTATTTGTATAAAGATAGTGTGTCGTATATTATTGACGGTATGTTGAAAAAACAATAATGAAGATTGGAGGATTTTAAAATGAGTGAAGAACAAAAACATTTAGATCTTTCAAAGGTAATGCAGATGGCTCAGGAAGAGTCTAGTAAAGGAAGTGGTGATGGTTCTTCGGAAGAGTATAAACACAAGCTGATTTACCCTAGGCAAGGCACTCTTAAGGTTAAGCTATTGTATAATCCGAAGGCAGAGCTTGTAACTAGGAGTGTAGATAGGCATAGGGTAGAGAATGTAAGCATAACTTGTTTAACTACGTATAATGAATCTTGTCCTCTATGCGAGGTGATTAACTCAGTGCATAATGCAATGGGTAATGATAACCTATTGTGGAGGCAGAAACGTATTACACGTGGTTTTAGTTTTGCACAATACGTAGATAGCGATTATAGCTGGGGTAATGATGAAACTCCTCCTCTTGAAGGGGAAGTGATCTTTTTAATGTATCCGTGGAGTGTTTTTAATCAGCTCAATAAGATATTTAATGAAGCAGGAAATCGAATAGCTGAATTGGTTGCTACTAATGAAGGTTTGGTGGTAGGCATCAATAGAGAAGGTAATGACTATAGGGCTAGTGTTGATGTGTTTCGTGGTAAATTTAAATCTTGCGATTCTGAGGAAGAGTTCTTTGCGATGATAAATGATTTACCTAACCTTTATGAACAGGTAGCTCCAGTTACCCCTACTGATGAAATACGTACTAGTATAAAAGATGCTGCGGATAAGTTACGTAAGCAATATCTCAGTAACAGGGTAGATGATGTAGGGCAACCAGGACAATATACTAGTAATGCTCCGATTAATAATAACTTAGGCAATACTGCTAATCAGGGGCAGAGTAACGCTACTGCGGGTTATCCTTCACAATCTGTTCCGTATCATAATAATAACAGTAGGGATGATGATCCTAACGAAGCACAAGGCGGTAGCGGTGGTGATGGTGGTGGCGAAGGAGTTCCTGAAGTACCCGAATGCTTTAAGAATTACGGTTCGGTAGATGAGAATAAGTGTTTGATCTGTCCTTATCAAATTCAATGCATGGAGCTTAGCGGTGATAAGTCATATAATGCATTTGAATAATATACGGTGAAGGATTATAAAACTATGAAAGGTAGGGTTTAGAAATGGCTAAGAATAAGAAGAAGAAATCTGATGAATCTACTTCTAAGCCTGATGAAGTGCGTTCAAGCATAGATGAATTGATGGATAATACTGATTTCAGGCAAAGCTCGGATACTAGCATTCTTACGGGTGCTCAAAAGACTCCTACTCCGATAGAAGTATTGAATATCCTTTTAGGGGGCGGGCTACCATTAGGTATGGTAGCCCAATCCTGGGGTCCTCCTGGCGGAGGTAAATCTACTTGGTTATATCAATCTATGGCATTATTCCAAGAAAGGTTTCCTGATGGACTAGGCATTATAATAGACGTGGAATCGTCTGCTGATGCTGAAAGAATTGGATATTTGGGAGTACAATTGGATAGGGTATTAAGATTACCGTCAGCTTCTATAAAGTCTGGGTTTACTAATTTAATACAGGTGATAAAGAATAAGGAAAATAATGATAGTTTGAAAGAGATGCCAGTATTCGTAATATGGGATACGATAAGTAAAGCTAAAGCTGAAGATGAATCCGTGCAGTCTAGAATGAGTGCTATGGATCGGGCAAGGATTATAAAAAATTATATGGCAGAGTTGCTACCGTTAATAGAAAAGCATCATATGTTTTTAGGGTTGTTGAATCAGGTTATTTATTACGATAAGGGGTACGGTTATCAGGGTGAAAAGGCAGGTGGAGGTATTTCTTTGAAGCATGATCTTCATTTTTCAACTTATATTAAATCTGAGAAGTCAGAATATGAAGGTCCTTTCATAAAAACTGTTGTGTCGAATATGGATGTTGATAAGTCAAAAATATCTCCAATTATGCATAATATACCTATAGTATTAGACGTATCTCAAGGTGGTAGGATAGATACAGTCAGGAGTTTTGTAGATTATTGTTGTAATATTGAGCTAATAGAACAATCTAAAGGATGGTATAACTTTGCTCCTGTGTTGAAGCGTTATGAAGGTACTCCATATTGTGGTTATCTTAGCAATAAGAGTTATCGATACCACGATTTAGTGGAGGCTTTTAGGGAAAATACTGAGTTATACGAAATGTTCGTGGTATTTATAGGAAATTTAATAGGTAGTATATATTATTTGCAGAAGGGTATTATTGATGAGTACATAGTGCCGATTGATAAAAAATATAATCCAGATATATATGAAAAGGAGTAATTACATATGACTAAGCAATTAAAGTATGGTGTGATGTGCTACACGTGCGGAAAAGAGGATGTTTTATGCTCTAATTGTGGTGCAAACTCCATAACGGGTCTCCATTTGGTCGTTGGTTGAGACAGCAAGAAGAAATAGATAGTAAGTATGGGTTTGTTGCACATAATATAGATTATATATGGGAGAATCCTAAAACGGGACAGTGGATGCTTTTAGAAGAAAAGATGTTTAACGGGAAACTTAGCGGGGCACAGGAAAGACAATTTAAAAGAATGCATAATAGGGTAAAACATTATGAAAATTATTATGGGTTTTTTATTGTAACATTTGAAAGGACATCTCTAGATGATGGTGCAGTATATATAAATGGCAAGCAGGTAACAAAGGATGAGCTAATTAGATTTTTGAAATTTGAAATAACGTATCCGTGTTATTTTGGGGAGTAACTTCTTAAATGGTGGTGGGGTAATGAATAGGGTATTTAACGATGTAGCTGCTATAGATGGATCGTATATTATGCATAGATGTATGATGCAACCGAATTTGTGGGAATTGAGAAATGAAGCAGGTGAGCGTACTGGCGGATTATTTGGATTTATACGATCTTTGTATTATGAGATTAGGAATACTAATTATTTTCCTGTTGTATGTTTTGATTCTGGCTTTAGCGAGTTTAGACTAAATATTTATGAGGATTATAAGAACGCTAGGGAGAAGATTGAGCAATCTATGCTGGAAGAAGAAGTAGATGAGGATGAAGATTATTTAACTCAGTATAGAAGGCAGAGAGATATTGTTATAACTTTATTATCTTATTTAGGTATTCCAGCTATTAAGGTGAAAAATTGGGAGGGTGACGATTTAATTACATTACTTACGAGGTTATCTAATAGATGCGTTGTTATGACTGACGATTGGGATATGGTGCAATTGTTGGATGATAACGTGTACGTGCGTAGACCTTTGAATAAAGAGGACTGGCATTTAGAAAACTTCTTGAAGGAGTTCGATTATGATAACATAAGAGAATTTGTGGTAGCGAAGGCTATTATGGGAGATCCTTCTGATAACATACCTTCTGTTACTAGCGGTTTGGAAAGAAAGTATAGCATAGGTAAAAAGAGGGCAAAGATTATAGCAAAGATTATAATAAGAAACCCTGATAATTATATAGATGTGCTTGAAAACATGGATGATAACTATGTTCAGGGTTTTTTGATGAGGTTAGATGATTTTGAGCGTAATTTAAAATTGATAGATTTGAATTACGTGCCTAATGATAATAATGTTATTAAAAAGATAGAGGCGGAAGTTTATGGTCGGGTACAGCAATCTAATTTTTTTAAGGCGGTATCTTTGATAAGAGAGTATGATATTTTGGATATTAATTCGGAAGAGATTATATCTACGATGCATATGTTATCACATAATTTAAAACAGGAAGGGGAATAGCATATGACTACTGAACAGCAATTTAACTTAAATAACTTGTGTAATTATATATTATCTGTTATTGCAGGAGTCGTGGAGCTATCTGATTACGAAGAAAATATGATTAGAGGTATGATTACTAATATACGTCAGGGTGCTCCGAATACTAAACAAGCTTTAAACGATTCTATAGAAAATGTAATTAACTCTAGATCAGATGTTAATTATATATTGATTAAGATGCGGGAAAGACGGAGGGAGATACAGCAGGAGTATAATTTACATTACGATAAAGGTTTCACACAGCTTACTAAGCAGAATAGACCTTCAAGACAGGCGATTGAGTCGGAATTGCATTATATTAACGAAACTTTAAAAGAGTACCGTGATAAGTTGGAAGTAATGGATTACGTGATTGAATTTTTGACATCTGAACTGAACACCTTAGATAAGAAGCATAAACATTTAGAAAATAAGAAATTTGATATAATGTGATTTTTAGTGAGAGTTTGGCAGGGTGTAACCGTTTATACTAATGATAAGGAATATATGTAAATAAAAAGGTGGTGTTTATGCGTGGCGTTAAGTAGCCATGATAATATTCATCAAAAGGACGTAAATGTTAGTAAAAAGAGTTGTTATGATTGTGGATTGCATGTTAATTGTAAAAATCAAGTGTTTCCCAGAGGTACTTTTTATCCTTTAATATATGTTATTGGAGAAGCTCCTGGAGTAGAGGAAGATGAGCAGGGTAAACCTTTTGTGGGTGCATCGGGAAAATATATGAATTCCGTGATGGGAGATCTTGAACTCGGTGAAGGCAAATGTAGGATATTTAATATGGTGCGTTGTAGACCAGAAGGTAATAGAAACCCTACGGATGATGAAATAAGTGCTTGCAGTAAGTATTTAATAGCAGATATAAAAAAGACATTACCTGAGGTTATTGTTACTGTGGGTGCAGTTTCGACTAAGTATATACTCGGTGCAAAATATACTAGTATAACTAAAGTAAGAGGTCAGGTATATAAAGTTGAAATAGGTGGTAAAGAATTTTTGGTGGTACCTACTTTTCATCCATCGTTTGTTTTGAGGAAAGGTGGTAAGGGTGAGGTAGCTAATCAGTTTCATAGTGATTTTAAGAAGGCTCTGGAAGTAGCCAATAATTTAGATATAGGGATTGATAATAATGAAGATAATGTTGAGGTTGATAAAGACGCTGATTTGTATAACAAAGAGACGGTATTAATAAAGAATAGTAGAGATTTAGAGGATTTTATAGGTAGTTATGCTAATGAGACTATTAAGATGTCTTTTGATTATGAGACTAATAGCCGTTTACCGTTGGCGGAGGATAGTAAGGTAGTCGGGGTAGGTTTAGCTTTTTCGAAGGATGTAGGTGGCTATATTGTAAGAGAATCTTTGGATTATAAAATGGATGACGCTGAATGGCATAAGATTGTTGGTAGGTTAGTAGAATTGTTAGACGAATATACTGTTATTGTACATAATATGCCATTTGAAATACCATTTACTGTAAAAGAATTTGGTTATTATTTAACGAATATTGAAGATACTTTGGTAAAATCTAGGCTACTTTCAGGTGGGGATGGAGGAGACGGATTAGTGAATCAATGCATGGAACGGTTAGGGTATCCTAAATGGGATGTAGTAGTTCATAATTACGTTATAGGTTGTGAAAGTATAATAAGTAGCTTGTTACCTCCTGCTTCTGGTAAGAATAGATCAGAATATTTGTATTTGAAGAATAAAAGTATAGACGATTTATATAGGTATATGACTACGTTAGGTAAGTTAGATAATAGGCAGAAGGCTTTGAAGGAAGGATTACTATTAGTGATTAATGTAACTTCTGAATATTACACAGGTGACGATTATGAATATATTATGAAGTTGATAAAAGAACATTTACTTGCTTTAGTAGATGTGAGATATAGCGGGAATTTTAGCTACGGTTGGATTCCTCTTAATATAATATATAAGTATGGTTGTTATGACGCTATAGGCACTTACCACTTGAACGATATTTTGGACGGTGAGATAGATAGGTTATCGAATAAGATGAATTTAAACCTGTGTGAAGGTTATAATAATATGATTAAACATTTTAAAGTTGGCACTAGGATGGAGATTAATGGGATTTATTGGGATGATGATATTGCAGAGGATGAGAAGAAGAGCTATGAAGTTATGATCCATGATGCTATGTTAGGCATGTTAAATACTGGCTTAGTGGATGATTATTTATATTATAACAATAAAAATGGTAAGTATATGAATGATTATATATACAATTATAGATTAGGGGATGTTATGCATCACTATGGTAATATACATAGTATTAATAAAACACATATTGTAACGGATCGTGCGAAATTAAAATATAATCAGCTAGCGGGCGAAATGGGTAGTGATTATTGTGAGTCTATTAAGTCGGATTTTGTGCAGTATTTAAAAGATATAATTGTTAATGCGGATAGTTATGGTGATACAAAGGATATATTTAATCCTAATACGTCTACTGATGATTTTAAGAAGTTTTTGTCGGGTATATTAATAGACGACGACGTGAAGGTATCTAATTTTGTGGGTGGGTTACAGAATGTAATGTTGGAAAAAGATTTTGTTAAGGATTTGCAGAATAACGAATATAATTCTGATGAAATTGCTATGTTTAATGCTATAGGTAACATTTCTCAGAAAGTGCAGGATGGTCATATTGATGAACTTGAGGCAACTAGAGGTATTTTTAATTATGTGAAGAATTTTTTGGATGGTAATAATGTTATAACATCAAAACGGTTGCAGGAAATTGCTAAGAAATCTTTTTCGATGGGATTAGAAGATTTATCCGAAGAGAGTATTGTAGGATTACATAATGACTATGTTAGGATGGGCGTAGATGTAGAGGACGAGAACACTTGGAATATACAGTATCATTTTTTATATAACTATCGTGTTTATAAAAAGTGTGTGAATTTGGTATCAAGTTATATTGATGGTACTGTTGGTCGTAGGTCTGTGTGGGTAGTGAATAAGGATAATTTAAGAAGTGGCAAGGAAGTAGTGCTTAGAAAGAGAAGGTACGATCATAATATTGCTATAAGTAGTGACGAAGAATACTTATTACAGCCTGATTTTAATATATGTGGTACTGTTACGGGCAGGTGGAGATCAGGCGTTCATACGATACCTTCAGAATCTTCTATAAAGGGTATTTTTACTTCTCGGTTTTTGGGAGGGTCTATAGCTACTCCAGACCTTTCTCAATTTGAGGTTAGGATGTTAGCTGCAGCATCGGATTGTAAATCTTTATTGAGTGCTTTGAGTGATGGTATGGATATTCATAAGTTTGTGGCTTCTAAAATTTGGAGAAAATCCGTTGATGAAGTTTCTAGTGCTGAACGTAAATTTGCGAAAGGTGCGGTATTTTCGATAATATACGGTTCTGCTCCAGAAAGTTTTGCTCAGTCATATATGCATGGTGATATAGATGGTGCTAGGGAATTGTTCAATAACGTTTTTACTTCGTTTCCTGAGATAGGTGATTATATAAAAAACAGGCATAAGGAGTTAGAAAGCGAACACAGGGTGAAGTTGTATACAAATAGGTATATTAATATAGTGCCTCGAAGTGATAAAGATTCTGCTATTAATGAAGCTAAGAGGAAAGCTCAGAATTATCCTATTCAGGGAGCTGCTTGCTTCACAGGAGATACAGAAGTTAAGCTTCTTAACGGTACAACTAAATCTTTTAAGGAACTTGTGGATGAGTACAAAGATAGAGAGTTCTGGGTATATAGTTATGATAGGTCTACAGGAAAAGTAGTTCCTGGTAGAGCTAGAGATCCTCGTGTGACTAAAATTGTTAACAAGTTAGTGTATGTTACTCTCGATAATGGTGAAGTAATTAAGTCGACTACCGATCACTTGTATATGAGTAGGTCAGGAGATTACATAAAAGCTGAGAATTTGAAGCCAGGGATGAGTTTAATGCCTTTATATACTAGATTATCAGGAGATACTGATGAGATTCCTGGTTACGAAATGATTCAAGATCCAGATGACTCTGTATGGAGGTTTACTCATAGGAGAGTAACTTCTGCTTTAGAGTTTAGTATTCCTCCTAGATCTGTTAGACATCATAAGGATTATAATAAATTAAATAATGATCCTGATAATTTAGAGATTATGGATTTTATCGAACATAAATATTGTCACGGAGACTTACATTCGGAGTATATGAAGAATTATTGGAGGGATAATTATGATTACATGTGCTCTACTAGAAATATGATTGTTCATAGTTATATGTGGGATTCTGATGATCCTAAATGGGTTGAGTGGAGAAGAAGAAAGAAAGAGCAGTTGTCAAAAATTGGAAAGGACTTGTTTAGTCAAGATTGGTTTAGGTTAGTTATAAGAAAAGGGTTGTTTGATAAGTTATTCAATGATCCTTTAAAATATGATGAGTGGAGATCTAAGATTTCTGAAACTATACGGAACAATGATACTCTAATTAAAACTTTGTCAGAGACTATGTCTAATAAGAATCGGAGACGTAAAGAGGAGTATCCTCAGTGGGATGAAAATCAAAAGAAAGCTGTATCTAAAGCAACTAGTGAAAGGAATTCTTCTGAGGTAGGTATGATATCTACTAGGAAAGGAAGGGTGTTATCTTTCTTAAGATCTATGTTAGAGATTTTTGATGAGGATGATATTAAGGAAGATAATTATGATATCTTAAGAGATCAAGTGCCTAGAAAGAGAAAAGCTACTTTATCGAACATTAAGAAGTATTTTGGTAGTCTAGACGAAGCATTAAAAGAAGCAAAAAATTCTGCTAGTTATTATAATCATAAAGTAGTTGACGTGCAAGTAGTAAATGTAGAGGATACTCCAGTGTACGATATTACAGTTGAGGATTACCACAATTTTGCATTATCTTCAGGAGTTTTTGTTCATAATAGTGACCTGTGCGGTGTTATGTGCTATGAGTTAGATGCTTATATAAGTGATAATGATTATTTATCTAAAGTGTTTATTTTTATTCAGGATTCAGTAGGGGTGGATATTTATCCTACTGAATTATTTCAAGTATGTGAGAAGGTGGTGCCTTTATTAAATGAGTATCCTGGCGAACAGTTCGGAGTTCCTGCAAAGGCAGATTTAACGATTGGTAAATCTATGGGAGAGGAGGTGGAAGCAAGTAATATAGATGTTAATTCTCGTTACACGAGAGGCTCTATTGTTTTAGAAGGTTATAGTGATTATATACAGAGTCTTATAGATAATTGGAGGAGCATATATACTTCTGTATCTGTAGATAGTTTACCTGTTAATGATAACGGTGATTATAAAGAAACTATATACACTCCTCGTTCTGATTTGTTTATAGTTAAGAAGGTTATTAATAGACACTATGGAACTTATAGGGATTTAGTGAAGGTAAAAGTTACTATTGATGTTTAGTTTTTGTGAACGATGTAATATAGATCTTTGTAAATGTTTGGGGGTAATATAGTGCTATTAGGGGTATATGCTGATCCTCATTTTTCTTTAACTTCTTCTATTCTTACGGGAAGATCTTCAAATAGTAAGTATACTAAGAGGTTAGATATGCTTATTAATACTTATGAATGGATGTATGAACAGTTCGGGAAGGATGTTGACGTGATAGCTGGTTTGGGTGATATTAGTGATTCTTATGTAATGCATGCTGAGGAGATAACAGCTTTAGGTGAGTGTTTATCTTTTTCTAAAGGTGTACCAGAATGGCATGTTGTGGGTAATCATGAGAAGTTTCATAAGAATCCTGGCTCTAATTCAATGGCTCTTTTAGATAGGATAGATCATATTACTGTTTTTGATGAACCCGCTGTTGTAAATGATGAGGTATCGGTAATGCCTTATCAGGATACTGTAGATAACGATATTTTTTATAAACTTTCTAATAAGGTATTGTTATCTCATCTTAATATTATTGGCACTTATGTGGGTAAAAGGTATCGTATAGAACATGGTGCGAAGCCTGAAGTGCTTGTTGAAAATTTTGATACGGTACTTAATGGGCATTATCATGTTTATTCGGAAGTCAAGAATGTAGTAAATGTAGGTTCTGTAGTGGGTCATAGTTTTGGTGATAATTACCTCGTGAGGTATCCTTCTATTCATGTTTTTGATACTAATAGCTGTGAGATTGTGAAGTCTTTAGAAAATCCTTATGCTGTGTTATTCGTAAAATTTAATGCTGTAGATATGGATTATGTTTTTGATTGTATAAATGATCTTAATGATAATAGGCGTTATGTTGTGGAGATAACGGTGCCTTATGAGTTAAGGGATCATGTGGGTGCTTTTATGGAGTCTAATAATAGTAAAGTAAAAAATTGTATAGAAGCTTATCGTATAAAGGGTAAGGTAAAATCGTATAAAGATTATGTAAGGGAAGACGATGTAAATATGATGAATTATTCTTCTGGTAAGGAAGCTTTAATCGATTACATTAATAAAGATGATAAACCTGCGGTACCGAAAGAAGATGTTATAGATTTTATTAAAAGTAATATGTAGGATAATATGTAGGAAAGGTATGAGGAACTATGTATATAGATTTTAAAAGGTTGTTAATTCAAGGTTTTTTATCTATAGCTAATGAGGAAGTATCTTTAGCAGATCAAGGTTTAGTATTAATCATGGGTATTAATGAACATGAAACACATTTTGAATCCAATGGATCTGGTAAATCGTCTATATTAGAAGCGATAGTATGGGTGCTGACTGGGAAAACACCTAGAGGGACTACTGACGTAGTAAATAGGCATTGGGAAGAGGGATATTGTTTAGTAGAATGTGATTTTACGATAGAGGGTATAGAATATACTGTAAGAAGAACTGTGAATCATCCTGATCACGGTAGTGGTATATCTATGTGGAAGGACGGTCAAGATATATCGGGCAGGACTAAAACAGCTTCTAAAGAGGTGTTAGAAAATGAAATTCCTTATATAACATACGATGGATTAATATCGATCATATTGTTAAGTCAAGGTTTGCCTGGCAGGTTATCTAGTTTACCTCCTGCACAGCGTAAATCTAGGTTGGAGGAGTTATCAAGAACTGAGTACATATACCAGGATGTTAATGATAGGGTATCTACTTTGTATAATGAGTATACTAAAGAATTAAATGAGGCAGAGAAGAATTTAGTGGGTATAAATGTGGATCTTAAGAATAAGGAGGATTTATTGAAGTCTAAGCAGGATGAACTGAATAATCTTAAAAATACTAGTCTTATAGACGACGATTTAGCGGATTTTTATAGACGATGTATTGATGATGGTGAAAATATGTTATTGGATATTACAGGAAGGATAGGCGGGCTAAGGCAAGAGAAAGAGACTATAGGGTACGAAATGGGAGAAAAGAACACGGATCTAGGTAAATATACGAATGAGTATAATAGTATATTAAAGGATTATAATTCTTTAAGCGAAGGTGAAAGTATAAAATGTTCTCATTGTGGTATATCTGAGTGTCCTGTTTGTGGTGCAAGTTTGTGGGGAGAACATGATATACAAAGTAAGAAGGACGATTTAAGCACAAGGTTACAGGGCATATCTGATAAGATTGAATCTACTAGGGGCTATTTATTAAGTTTAGACGAGCGTGTACGTAATATAGATAGTGAAATGGGTGTTTTGGAGGGGCAGAGGGATATTATAAATAATAAGAAGCACGAAGTAAACGCTGAATTATATAAATATGATAGATATTTAGATGACGTTAAGAAATATGAGGAAGAGATTAAAGGTTATGAAGAAGCTCGGAAGGATATTTTACAGCGTTTAGATGAGGAGAATAAAAGAAAAGTAGATGCAGAGAAGAACTTGGAGATATGTAAATATCTTAAGAATAATGTAATGAAGAAGTTTAAAGGTTTTTTATTGCAGTCTGTGATAGATTATATAAATCTTAAGGCACGGAGCGGTTCTATGCGATTGTTTACTGAAAGGGATGTTTACCTTAATTTACGTGGTAATAATCTTGATATTAAACTAGGGGATACTATGTTTGAGAATTTGTCAGGCGGTGAACGTAGGCGGGCGGATTTGATACTCCAGTTAGCTCAGCGTGATCTTGCTAAAAATGAGAGAGGGTTTAGCTCTAATATATTAAGTCTTGATGAAGTGCTTGATGGTTTAGATGATGTCGGTATTAATACTGTGCTTGATATGCTGTATGAAAAATCAAGAGAAGTAGAATCTATGTTTGTAGTGTCACATAAAGAGTTGAGGGATGTAGGATTTGATTATAAATGGGTAGTGACTAAAGGAACTGATGAGTTATCTAGAATATCATATATATAAAGTATATAAAGGAGGTATTAATTTATGGGCGAAGAAGATGCAAAGTTAGGGCATTTTATTGAGTTAGGTAGAGTGAAACCTTGGAGAGGTAGGGTGCTTGTGGAGAATGTTACACTTGATGAACAGGAACAGGGTAGTGGTATATTTGTAGTCAAGAAAGGCACAAGGAAGCATTCTGTAGGTAAAGTGATTAAAGTAGCTCCTGGCAGGATTAACGATGACGGTTACGAACTACCAGTAGAAGTGCAGGAAGGTGATTATGTAGTATATTTGAGACCTGCGGGTAGTAAGTTGACGGGAATACTGACCGATAAGTATGAGATAGTACGTCAGATAGACTTAGAATGTATTATTGAAGATCCAGATGATTTTGATATATTAAAACGTTAGGAGTGGTGTTAAGTTGAAGATTAAATTGTTAGTTATCGGTGATGGTTATACGGGATTATGTCAGCTAGCTTCAATATTACATGTTGCAACGGATGATATTGGGGGTATTTATTATTATAGTAGGCATAAATCTCATATTGATGAATGTGTTAATTATAGGGATAAACTCGACAATTCGGAATACGTAAATTTTACTAATGATTTGCTTGATATTCCATCTGATATTAACTATATCGTGGTATGTACTGAACCTACAGTTAAGGATTTGGTGGGTGTAGTACAGCATTATATAGATGAGTTTAAGCATCTATATAAACAATCGATAATAGTAATTAGGTCGTTGTTACCATTAGGTGCTATGAGAAAGGATATAAGGGATCAGTACGGGGTTAAAACTGATCTATATTATCTGCCTTTGTACGATAGCGATCATTTAGATGATGTTGATTTTAAGAATCAAAGTATGCTTGTAGGAGTTAGCGATGATGGTAAGGTGAATAAGGACACGGTATATAAAACGTTAAGTGCAGTATTAGGGGATTGTAGTAACATAAGAGATGTTGTTAGTTGGGAGTCAGCAGAATTGTCGAAGTTAGAATATGACGTACATAAGTTGATAAATGTATCTTACATGAATGAAACTTTGAATACTTGTAAAACGAATAATATAGATGCGAGGGATATATTGAAAACAAGGAAAACAAGTCGTCATGATGGTTATATGGTTAGATACTTAGGGTTAGGCTATGGTGGACCCATAAAAAAGAGTATGGAACTGTATAAGCAGGTAGTTAGTAGGGACGATAACCTTTCAGAAGCGGTATTGGCTGATAAAGTAAATGAATTACAGAAGTATAAGGTTTTTGAAGATATTTATGAACAGTATAAGGTTATATTGAATAATCGGAGTAGAACTGTAGCTGTTGTGGGTATGACATATACTTACGGAGCAAGCGGTGTATATGAGTCTCCTTCAACGGATTTGGTTAAGATGTTATCTAGAGATAACAGAATTAAAGCTAAAATAGAAGTTTTTGATCCTAACGTGCAAAGGCTGGTAGGTTTATCTGATGTATCAATGCATGATAGTTATGAATCGTTGAAAGATTGTGATTTAGTTATTATGACACACCATAGATTTAGCATGGTTATATGGGAAGACTTATTAAAAGTGGGTAGAATTTATGATTGCAGGGGATGTTTATCCGAATATGAATACCACTTAGATAACAAAGGAATTATTTATAAGAGATATGGTTGTAAGTAAAAGTATTTAGCGGAGGTTGATGTATATGTCTATATATGTAGTAAAGAGAGATAAAACTCGTGTGGAGTTTGATAAGGGTAGGATAGTGACGGCGATTGAGAGTGCTATGAATGAGACTGATGCAGGGATTGATAGAGGGCTTAGTAATCGGATTGCGGATATGATTCGGCGTGATTTGGAGGTTGGTGGTTATGAAAGGGATGTAGAGGTCATTCAGGATTTAGTGGAAGAATATTTGATGAAGAGTGATAGGACGGATGTTGCGAAGAAGTATATTTTGTATAGGGAAGAGCGAGCTAGAAAGAGGGAACATAGTGCGTGGGATTTGACTGATTTACAGTTTGATATATGGAAGAGGAAGTATGAATTTGCCAATGAAGGTTTTGAAGGTTTTTTTTATAGGGTGAGTGGTGGTAGTGAAGAAGTGAAGAAATTGATGAGGGATAAGAAGTTTTTAGCAGGTGGTAGAACGTTAAGTAGTCGTGGATTGCAGAATTATGGTATTAAGGCAACTTATAGCAATTGTTATGTGTTACCTCCTGTGGAGGATAATTTGGAAAGCATATTTGATACAGCTAAGGAAGCTGCAAGAACGTTTTCTTATGGTGGTGGTTGTGGTTTTGATTTAAGTAATTTAAGACCTGCGGGTTCAAGGGTAGAGAATGCTTCTGTAGTATCGACAGGTCCTAATTCATTTATTGATATTTATTCGGTAAGCACTGAATGTATAGCACAGAAGGGTAGAAGGGGTGCTTTATTACTTAGTCAGGCGTGTTATCATCCTGATGTAGAGGATTTTATTCGGTTGAAGTTAGATCCTAAGAAGATTCCTACAGCTAATTTATCGGTAAGGATAACTGATGATTTTATGGAAGCTATTAGGGATGGCGATACGTATACATTACGGTTTGAATCTGAGAAGGGTGATGTTATAGAGAAGGAAGTTAATCCTAGGGATATTTTATATACTCTTTCAGAAGCTAATTGGAGGGTAGGCGATCCAGGCGTTTTGTATTGGGATCGGGTAAAAAGTTGGAACTTAATGAGTGAGCATGATTCTTACCAGATAGTAGGTGTTAATCCCTGCGCTGAGCAACCTTTGCCAGCTTACGGCAGTTGTAATTTAGGGGCTATTAATTTATCTGAATTTGTTAAAAATCCTTTTTCGGAAAATGCTTGTTTTGACTATGAATCTTTTAGCGAAGTAGTAGGTGCAGGTATTAGATATTTAGATGAAGTATCGGAGGAAGGGGCTGAGTGCCATCCTTTACGTCAACAGAAGGAAGTGGTGAGGAAATGGAGACCTGTAGGCTTGGGTATAATGGGATTAGCAGATGCATTGATTAAATTAGGTATTAGATATGGTAGTGAGGAGTCTTTAGATATATGTAGGAAAATAGGGCATACTATGATTAATAAAGCTTTACAACAGTCGGCGTTATTGGCTAAAGAATTGGGTACATTTGCTGAGTATGATAAAGATGCTTTGTTTGAGTCGGAATTTTTCCAGTTTAATGCTACTGCTGAAACAAAGAAGATTGTTGGTGAATACGGACTACGTAACAGCCAGTTGCTAACTATAGCTCCTACAGGCAGTTTATCTACTATGTTTGGGGTGTCGGGAGGTATAGAACCTATTATAAGCAATGTGTATTATAGAGAAACTAAGTCTTTATATGATGAAAGTAAATATTATAAAGTATATACTCCTATTGTGAAGGAATATATGGAGCGTTGTTCTATCACTTCTGAAGAAGAGCTACCAGACTATTTTGTTACTGCGAAGGATATATATTATAAGGACAGGATAAGGGTGCAGTCTGTTTGGCAACAGTTTATTGATGCTGGTATATCTTCTACTGTTAATGTAGAAAAAGATTTTCCGATTGAGTTAATAGAATCTATGTATATATTGGGATGGGAGTTAGGATTAAAAGGATTAACTTTGTTTAGGGACGGTTGCGAAAAAGAAGGTATAATCAGCACGGAATCTAGTAGTGTTAATAAGAATGAATTATGCCCTGAGTGTGGGAGCATGATGGTTCACTCGAATGGTTGTAAAGAGTGCGTGAATTGCTCTGCGGGGTCGGTTTGTTCATTGTAGAAGGTGGTTGGATATGTCATCTACTACTGCATTTGCGGATTTAAACAATGAACTTAAAGATATTTCTGATAAGTTTTGTAATGGAGAAGTTTTATATGAGGAACTATACGTAGGAGTAAGAAAGTTAAGCAAAAGGATGTTGAAGTTTTATAAGATGGCTCATAATGACGATGATATAGATAATATTGCACATAACGTAGCAACGGAGATGTATCTAAGGGCGGTAAAAGATAGGTTGCCATTAGATAGTATTGGTTATAAATGGAATAGCTTTTTATATAAGAATTTATGGAGGCATACAAGGGATTATTATATAAAGGATAATGAAGAAGAGATTTTGGTTGGTAGTGCAGACGAAGTTGTTGTTATATGCCACATGGATAATAATGAATACTTAGAGTTTGGGGATTTGATTGGCAATATGGCAAATAGAGTGGTATTATTGATAGAGGGGGGTATGCGTTACAGGAAGGGCAGTTTAAGGAGAAGTTTTTTAATTATGTCTGTAATGGCGACCTTAAGGTTTGGTGAAGTCCGAGTTATAGGCGATATTGATAAATCTTATGTTAAGTTTGTAGCTAATAAGGTGAGGGAGTCTATGAGAAGTTATATGTACTACTGGATATATAAGGATAGGGAGTCAGATTTTAGCCAGATATTGTTATATGCGGAGGATGATTTGCTTGGGTAAAGATATAGATATGTCGGATATGCTTAGTCAAGTATTTGAAGCTGAAGATTTGTACTATGTGACGTTGCTTATGATGTATCTTTTAAAAGATGATAGTAGATATTCTTTGTTGTCTGAGTTATTTTTGATAATGGATAAGCAATCTTTTTTGAATTTGTTGGTGTATTTTGAAGATCAATATATTAAGATACCTAGTAGAGATGAACTTTTAAGGTATATACGTTTGATATTGTTGTATTATCATTATGATATGCAATCCATGAATTGGAAGGAAGCTTTGGAAAAGTCAGGATTTAGCCACGAGGAAGATCATTTTGCTAGGAAGAGCTTGTCATCTATAAGAGAATATTTAAAGGATTATAAGATTCCTAAATGGGGGGATTTAGAATGATTGATATTCAAGATATAGCTAATAAAGAGATAAATAAGATAAATGGTAATTTTGATATAGAGGATAGGGAAGTATTGTTGCATAATGAAATGAAGAAGAAGATTAATAATGCGGGTAAAAGGTTTAGCAAAGAAATAGAACATATTTTATCATGTACTGCTGAAGGCGATGCTAATAACATACATGATAATATATCGTTGTTAAGTAGCTGGTTAGGCAGTAGCGTTGATAACGTAATCGTTGTGTTGAAGATACTTTGTGAAAAATGTGGGGGTGCAGGTGATTAAATTTGGCTGATATACGTGATTATTTAAAATTAATGAGTGGTCTATCATCAGTTGCAGAGAAGGAGTTTAGGAAGGTACTGGAATTATTGTATTACGTGATACTGCATAAGATTTATGAAGCTTCTGAGTATAGTGATGATCAATTGAAAGTAGAATTACCTTTTATTGGTGATTTAGCTATAGATTTTATACCTAGTAATTTAGAAAATACTGCGGATGAATATTATTTAAGAATAAAATTTATTCCTAAGAGGCGTTTTCAGGATGATGTTAAGAAAGTGTATTTACATAGGGAGGATATTTTGACAGATAAGGTTGCGGAGGGCTATTTTGATCATATAAAAGATGTTTATGAAACTATATTAGAAGAGGGGGATTATAAGGTTGAGTAATGGTAGCAACAATGATGAACAACTTAATAAGAGCCTGGTGGAGCGAGATGGTATTAATAGTAATGTATCTCTTGAAAAGCTGATTGAATTGGATGAAAGTGGCGAAGATTTATCTAATCTGGTGGATCAAAGGACTATTAATAATATTCGTTCTTTTCTCGTGCTTTATGTTAAGAATCAATTTAGGCGTATTTTGAAGCTGACTAACTTTGTAGAAAAGATGGAGGACGCAATCATTAGCAGTCTTGATGATCCTAATAGCCATAAGATGGATGATGTCATGAAAACTATGAAGACTTTACAGCTTTCTTTAGATAAGGCATTAGGGCTGGTACAAAAGATTTGTAGTAATGATGATTACTTGCAAGTGGTGGTAGGTAAAGCTGAGAATATAAATTATATATATCAGCAGGGGGAAGAAAATGTAGTTAATCTTGATAAGTTGGTTGATCAGGATTCAAGAGAAAAGATTAGGGGGGTGATAATGGATATTCTTGATGACTTGAATGCAGATACTTCCGAAAGTAATGAGGAGTATATTATAGACGTAGATTCTGAAGGATACGTTGAGGATGAATAATTTTTTTAAAAGTTTTTATGTAAATTTATTCAATTTATGTAACTACTTGGAAGATATTGGATTAGTTTTACAGGGATGTATAAAATGACTTTGATGTAGCAGAATTTGTAACAATTTATTACTCTAGAGAATTTCTAGGAGGGAGTGAGTATTATATGTTAAATATTGATCAAAATGTAAATTATGTAAGAGTTGAAGGTAAGATCCAATCATCTCCAGTTTTTAATCATGTGTTTGATGATATAGGATACTACAGTATGGTAATAGAGGTACCTAGAATTAGTGGTAAGTCTGATTTTATTAAGGTTATTTTACAGGAGAAGATGTTAGTAGTGAACGGTGTTTTATTGGATTTTGGTATGCTGGTGGGTGTCGTAGGATCGCTTGTGCAGAGTATGAAATATGGTTATAAAGATGTTTTGGTATTAGCGAATGCTGTTGATATTATTGATGTTCCTGGAAGGGGGGAAGAAGGTTTTGAAAATACTGTAGTTTTTGGAGGATGTATCCATCAATGGTATCCTATTCGTGAAGTTTCAGAAGGAAAGGAGTTGAAAGTGTCGATAATAAAAAATGATGTAGGTAAGAGACCCGTAATGTTGAAGGTTGTGTCTTGGGGCAAGAGTGCGTATTATATGGAGAGTAATTATAGCTTGGAGGACAATATAATTGTAAAGGCTAGGCTGGAGAGTAGGATGAAGCCACCTAAGGAGGGATATAACACAGAAGAGTATATACGTACGCATGAGAGTTCTTTGTTATCTATATTACCATCGAATAACTAAAGGGGGTAAAAAAATGAGAGGTATTTATAAGGTTTTATGGTTTGGGAGGCATTCTCCTAGTAAAGAGCAGGTGGGTGCTTTAGAAACTATTTTTAAAGACAACAGTATTGAGGTTGTACATTTATCTAAAACGTTTAATTCTGGTAAGGAAGTAGTAGAAGCTTATAAGGATTATAATTGTGACGATTTAGTAGTGATATTGCCTTATCATATGATTCAGGAAGTTATTGAAGGAGGTGTTAAACCTCTGCGGTGTATAATGAGGCGGAAGTTTACAGAAGATTCGGGCATCAATAATGGTGTAAAGTTTGAGTTTTTAGGATACGAGCGTTTGGAAGAGGTAAAGATAAAATCTAAAACTTTGTATCGTAAAAATAGGAAAGGCGAAGGGACGATGGATGATGATGAGGCATATAATTTGGTAATGAGGGGTATATAAAGGATAATATTATTGAAGAAAGGGGTTTTACGGGATGATAAAGCAATATACTCATGGGGATTTAGATGGAGTAGGTTGTTCTATAATTTTATCGTTGGTTTATGGTAGTGATTTGGATGTGGAGGTTACTAACTACGATCGGATCAATAACGATATGTTAAGTTTTATTAATGGTGGTAATATCGGTAAGTACGATAAGGTATACATAACTGATATATCGGTGTCGGATGAGGTGGCTTCTAAGCTTGATGGTTTACATAAAGACGTAACGTTGATAGATCATCATGCAACTGCATTGGATCTTAATAAGTATGCGTGGGCACAGGTAGTGGTAAATGCGGGTGATATGAAGTATAGTGCTACTAGCTTAGTGAGAAATGCTTATAGGAATAAGTTAGATGAAGCTATATATCGTATATCGTGTAATACTAATAAGGATAAGTCTGTGGTGGCATCTCATATCGATAACATAGTCGAATTAATAAGGCGTTATGATACTTGGGATTGGTTGAATTATTATGATTTTTATGAACAGGACGATACTCCTAAGCAATTGAATGATCTAATGAAGTTGATGGGTTTTGATAGGTTTTTAGATTTGTGTGTTAATAGGATAAAAAGAGTGGATAATATTATAAGTGATCGGGAGATGTTTTTATTAGATTTAGAAGATGATAGGAAAAGGAGGTATATAGATTCTAAACTGTATAAGCTTGTAAGGAAATATCTGTACGGTTATAAGGCAGGTATAGTTTACGCTGATCAGTATGTTTCTGAGTTAGGTAATAGCATAGTCGAAAACTATAGCTGTGATTTTGCTATGATCATTAGCATGGATGGTACGGTTAGCTTAAGATCTAAGGGTGATATAGATGTTTCTGAAATTGCAAAAGGATTAGGAGGTGGTGGGCATAAGGCAGCAGCAGGTTTTCCTATTACTGAAAAAACTTTGCAAGATGTAACTAATAATGTTTTATGTGGTTTATTGGGCGAGGAGGTAGTACAGTAATGACTTGGAATCTTTATGAGGGAGATTGTTTAGAAGTTATGAAGGATTTAGAAGATAATAGTATAGATGCTGTAGTTACTGATCCTCCTTACGGTTGGAAATTTATGGGAAAATCGTGGGATTATAGTGTTCCTAGTGTAGAAGTTTGGGGGGATTCTTTGCCAAATGAAAAGACTTTCACCGATCAATTTGTGAGAAAAAATTTAGATGCAATAGGGTTACCTTATGGTGAACAAGGGTCATCAATTCTCGATATCAGGGAAGCTCTCAAAAATGCTAGTAAAACAGGTAAAGGTGGTATAGGTAAACCCGAGTTTATAGCGCAATCAGGAGAGTTTTTGATTATTATTGAAGATAAGTTGGAAAACGATAAAAATATTAAGCTTGATGAAGAAAATAAGTTAGATTTAAGCACGAAAGCTACTACAGAATATGCAGTTAATGGTGCAGTTCATTATGCAAGGCACATTGCTAATAATTCTTCTTTTAAAAAAATTTTTGCCATCGGTGTTACCGAGGATGAAAGACACAATATAATTCAACCCGTATATTGCACAAAAGAAGGCTACACTTTATTACATAGAGTAGAAACATTTGAAAACTTTAATGAAGACAATATTGAAGAATATTTCAGATCAGAGATACTAGGGGAAACACCAGCAGCACAAATACAGCTTCAAGAGATTATAAAGTTATCCAAGGAGCTACATGAGGATTTAAGAAACTATGGCCAGCTTACTGAACAAGAAAAACCTTTGGTAGTATCAGCAATATTACTGGCTTTAGAGGATGAAAAAAACTTTAAACCTGAAAATCTAATTGGTGATGAAGTAGATACTGATGGTAAGAAAATTATCAATGCATTATCTAACTACTTAGTAATTGCTGAAGTACAACCTGAATCAAATAAAAATATAATTCTTGAACAGTTTAATTTTATTGCAACTAGAGTTAAATTAAATGATATTGATAGCAGACTAGGAAAGACCCCATTGAGACATTTTACAGACTTTATTAATGATAAAATCAAAGAACCAATTAAAAATAATATAAATGATGATATATTAGGTCGCTTTTATGGTGAATTTGTTAAATATTCAGGAGGAGATGGTAAAGGCTTAGGGGTCGTTTTAACACCTTCACATATTACTGAGTTAATGTGTGATTTAGTAGATATAAAATCTAACGATATTGTTTTAGACCCTGCTGCTGGTACTGGTGGTTTTTTAATTAGTGCTATGTATAAAATGTTAAAGGATATAGATAATGAAGAAGACAAGGAGAAAATCAAAAAAGAACAAATACATGGTATTGAAATAAGGGAAGACTTTTATTCAATTGCAACAACAAATATGATACTTCGTGGTGATGGTAAATCAAACCTAAGAAAAGATGACTTTATTGAAAATGTTAACATCAAAAGTTTAAAAAAATTGGGGATAACAGTAGGACTAATGAATCCACCATATTCACAAGCAAAAAATGAAAGTACCGCTCATTTATCTGAATTAAGTTTTATTGAGCGCCTATTAGATTCTCTGCAGCCTGGAGCACGATGTGCTGTAATAATTCCACAATCAGCTATGGTTGGAAAAACAAAAAGAGATAAAAACAAAAAAGATAGTATTCTAATAAAACATACTTTAGAATCTGTTATAACATTAAATAAAGATACATTTTACCATATTGGAGTAAACCCTTGTATAGTTATATTTAATGCAGGCATTAAACACGATTCCCATAAAAGAGTAAAATTTATCAACTTTGAAGATGACGGTTATGAAGTAAAGAAACATATAGGCCTTGTTGCGACAGAAACTGCAAAAGACCGAAGAAAGAAGTTATTAGATGTTTATTTTGATAAAGCTGATGCTGCTTCCTCTTTTATTGTAAAATCAACTGTTGAACCAGACGATGAATGGTTGCATAGTTTTTATTATTTTAATGATGAAATACCTTCTATAGATGAATTCAAAAAAACAATAAGTGATTTTTTAACTTTTGAATTTTATATGAAAAGCCAAGGCAAAAGTTATTTATTTGAGGAAAATGGTGATTATTGATGGAATTAGAAAAACTGTTGCAAAGTGTTAAATGGAAGGAATTTAAAGTTGAAGATATAGCAAAAATTGATTCTGGTAAAGACATAAATGATGATGAAAAACAAGAAGGAAGTTTACCATATATTGGGGCTTCTTCTGTCATGAATGGAATAACTCATTTTATTAGTAATCAATCTGCATTAATAGATAAAGGTATTCTATCTGTTGCAAGAACAGGCAGTGTTGGAACAATATTTTTTCATCCATACAAAGCTTGTTTTTCTAACAATGTAAGAAGAATTAATATTAATACTGAAAACAAGTATATCAATTTATTTATAAAAACTGCACTAGAAAAACAAAAGGTTAAATTTAAATACGGTTATATTATGGGTACAGAACGTATAAGAAGACAAATAATTAAATTACCTGTAACATCTGATGGCAAGCCTGATTGGAGTTTTATGGAACAATTTATGAAGAAGGTTGAGAAAGAAGTAAATCCAGAGTTTGATTTTTGCACTTATGAAATATTAGATAATAGAGAACTGAATGGCCTTGAATGGAATATTATAGAAATAGAATCAATTTTTGATATTGAACGGGGTCAAAGATTAACTAAAAAGGAACAAAAGAAAGGAAGTACCCCTTATATATCATCAAGTGCAATAAATAATGGCTTAGATAATTTTATAAATCCACCAACCAAAATGAAGAAACACTCAAATTGCATAACAATTGCAAATAGTGGTAGTGTTGGTATAGCATTTTTTCATCCTTATGAGTTTGTAGCATCTGATCATGTTACAGTTTTAAAAAATTCAAAACTTAATAAATTCAATAGCTTATTTTTAACTGCAATTTTAAGTAGGCTGAGAGAAAAATATTCATATAACCGAGAAATTAATAATGAACGTCTAAAAAGAGAAAAACTAATTTTGCCTGTAAAAAATAAAGAACCAGACTGGGCATTCATGGAAGAATATGTGAAAAAAATTAACAATATAATTAATAATAATTTTGAATGTATCAGTGATTTTTAAATCCGTTGACCTTAAAGCAACCTTAAAAGGGGAGAATGAGGGTAAACATTTAAACAAAGGGGTTTTTCAGTGCGCCTGTAGCTCAGGGGTAGTAAGATTACTAACTTATAAAGGTGCAGTAGTGTTGGATCCTTATGCGGGTAGTGGTACTACAGGGTTAGCGTGTTTAAGATTAGGCAGGGAAGCAATAATGATAGAGAAGGAATCGGAATATTGTAGTATTATAAGGGAGCGTTTGAATAATATACAGCCTAAGTTGTTTGAATAAGGACAGAAGGGTGGTGATAATAGGTGGCGTGGAAGGTTATGCAGGGGGATGTTAGAGATCAATTAAAAAATATAGAACCTAATAGTATTCAGACGGTTATTACTAGTCCGCCATATTGGGGCTTGCGGTCATATTT
>SL_8KL_010_SEDDRAFT_10000482_pt1 | contig 34862 bp, 32 predicted proteins | sample SodLakKL_010_SED_4_FD_11160 | JGI IMG/M metagenome (IMG submission 11160)
GAGCCGTGAGGCGGCGCTCGACCGGTTAGACGAACTGTTCAAAGCGGTCGAGCCGTCGGGGGAAACGGGGGACGGACGGGACGCCGAGGAAGCGATCCTCCCGCTGGTCGACGGATCGGTGCCGTCGGTGCCCGAGTCGGCCCCGGAGCGCAAATCGCTCGTGGCTGACCTCCGTGTGCTCTCGTTGCTCTCGTCAAAGACGGGACTGCGGATCGCCGGTCCCGACTTCGATCCACACTATCAACACTCGGGCGGCTACGGCTATACCTGGTTCCGCGACGACGCGGAGATCGCGGGCTTTCTCCTCGACGCCGACGAGCGGCTCGACCTCGATCTCGGCGACTGGCATGCACGCTCCGCGGCGGGCTATATCGACGCTCAGCGCGAGGACGGGTCATGGCCCCACCGCGTCTGGCCGTTCAACGGTTCGATCGCGCCCGGCTGGGCGAACGCACGGCTCGAAGCTGGCCCGGATCACGACTACCAGGCCGATCAGACGGGCAGCGTCGTCGCGTTTCTCGCACGCGCCCGCGAGGCGGGCATCGAGCCCGACGGCCTCGAAGGGGCGCTCGTGTCGGCCCTGCTCGGGCTCGATGAGACCCTCGAAGCCGACGGGTTGCCCGTCGTCTGTCAGAACGCGTGGGAGGATTCGATCGGGCGGTTCGGCCACACGGCGGCGACATTCCTCGAAGCGTACGCCGAACTCGCCCGACATGGCGCGGGGGTCGGTCGGGAGGACGAACGGATCGACGGCGACGTGGCGGCCCATGCCGAGGCGCGTGCACGTGAGGTGTACGACGCAATCGATCGCCTCTGGGTGGCCGATCGTGGCTGCTATGCGCTCCGTGAGACCGCCGATGGCGAGCTTGACGATCGGATCGACTCGGCGACGCTCGCGCTCGCGGCCGCCCATCGCGCCTACGATGCGCTCGGCCCGGACGAGGCGGGGGCCGTCGACGACGACCGACTCGATCGACTGGTTTCACACGTCGAGACGGTCGTCGATGGGCTCACACGCGAGACGGACGCGATCAACGGGCTCTATCGCTATGAAAAGGACGGATGGCGGCAGGCCGGCCAGGGCCGTGAGAAGGTCTGGACGGTCTCGACGGCGTGGGGTGCGAACGCCTGCGCGCAGTTGGCCGTGTTGCTGGCAAGCCGCGACGACCCGCGCGCGGAGGCGATCGGCACGCGGGCGCGCTCGCTCCTCGCGGAGGTCTCACCCGGTGGGTCGTTGCGCGCGGAGACGAGCTACCTTCCCGAACAGTTCTTCGATGACGGGACGCCCGACAGCGCGACGCCGCTCGGGTGGCCCCACGCCATCCGGCTGGCGACGGTCGCGCTCCTCGCGGACCACGGGTGGCTCGATACCGGCGCCACCGTGCGCGCGAACGCCGACGACTGACGCCCATCGGGCGGTGACTCGCCCTGGCCGTGGCGTTTACACCGGCCGGTGACGTATCCCGACCCATGAGCGAGGGATCCGTCGACGATCCGGAGACGGAGCGGCAGCGAATCCGCGAGCGGAAGCTACGGAAGCTGCAGGAGCGGCTCGAAGCCGGCGAGTTGGGTTCCGGCAACGGTTCGGACGCCGGCGATGGCGGCCTGAACGATGACGGTTCGGCCGACGGTAACACAGGAGCCGGGCGAACCGCCCCGTCGGAGCCGATCGAGATCGTGGGCGAGTCGCAGCTACAGGAGACGGTCGACGCGCACGACGTCGTCCTCGTCGACTGCTATGCGGAGTGGTGTGGCCCCTGTCAGATGATGAAGCCGGCCATCGAGGCGGTCGCGGCCGGGACCCCCGCGGCGGTCGCGACGGTCGACATCGATCGCAACCGGGGGGTTGCCGCCGCGCTCGGCGCGCGAAGCGTCCCGACGCTCGTGCTCTATGCGAACGGCGAGCCGGTCGAACGGCTCGTCGGCGCACAGGACCGGGGGACGTTGGAGCGGTTGATCGAACGGTACCAGTAGGCCACCGGGACGGTGTCGGCTTATCGTATCGGCTTTGTGCCGATTACTAGCAATACTGTAACCTATCACCGTGACCCAGTGGTGTGCGAAAGAGCGCGAGTGATGGCTCAAACCCGTTCCGGAAAATCGCTCTAACCCGTACCAAACGGTGTCTACCCTCTGTTCGACTATCCTACCAGTACAGTTACAACCAACTGTTCACGGTATTGTGAATATGGGAGCAACACATGCGACAAGCGCGGAAGAAACGTTCACCCCACCGTCGAACCCGATCGGCTACCTCGCGGTCCTCATGGCGCTCATCACGGGCGTGTTACATCTGGTTGCCTCAACGAACGCCATCGAAATGAGCGTGGTTCTCGCGGTGCTTTTCATCCTCAACGGTCTCGGCTTCCTGGGCGGGTCGATCCTCTATCTAACCAAGTTTTGGAGTCGCCCGTTGTTCCTCGTCGCAGCGCTTTACTCGATCGTCACCATCCTGGCGCTTTTCCCGGTACAAGGGTGGGGCATCGAGGCGTTCTACATCCAGGGTAACCTCAATCCCCTTGCGGTGATCACGAAGGCTGCGGAGGCCGTCCTCGCCGTCTGTGCGGTCGCCCTCTATATGATGGTCGACGAATAGCGGGAAGCGATCCGCTTCGGCTCAGTCGTCGCCCTCGGCGACGGCGACCTCCTCGGGCTCGTACAGCTCACCCGCGCGTTCGAGATCGGAGAGATATTCGTCGGCGTCGATGGCGGCCTCACACCCCATGCCGGCCGCCGTGACGGCCTGCTGATAGTGGAAATCGACCACGTCGCCCGCGCCGAAGAGCCCGTCGACGCCGGTGGCCGTCTGATCACCGCCGCGGCCGCCCTCGGTGAGCAGATAGCCCTCGTCGTCGGTCTCGATGGGGAGTTCGTTGAGGTACTCCGTGTTCGGCGTGTGACCGATGGCGAAAAAGACCGCGCCCACGTCGAAGTCGTACTCGCGGACCGAATCGGCCGTCTCGGGGTCCTCCAGTTTCTCCTTTGGATGGCCGTCGGGGTGCTCGACGAGCGTCACGTGATCGACGCCGTCCTCGGGGGTCCCGTGGATCTCGGTCAGCTCGGTATTTAACAGGAGCTCGATCTCGCCCGCCTCGACCTTCTCCATCGTGCGGTCGATCCAGACGTCCTCGGCGCGGAACTCCTCGCGGCGATGGGCGACGTAGACGGTGTCCGCGAACTTCGTGAGGAAGTTCGCCTCCTCCATCGCGGCGTCGCCGCCGCCGACGACGAGCATGTCCTCCCCGCGGAAGAACGCCCCGTCACAGGTCGCACAGGTGGAGAGCCCGTAGCCCATGAGCTCCTCTTCGCCGGGAACGCCGAGGGTTCTCGCGGAGGCACCGGAGGCGGCGATGACGGCGTCGGCCGTATAGACGTCGCCGTCGCGGAGTTCGACCCGGAAGTGGCCCGCGTCCTCACGCGTGAGGCGCTCGATGATCCCGTTTCGGGTCTCCGCGCCGAACTTCTTCGCCTGCGTCTTCATCTCGTTGATGAGTTCGGGCCCGGAGATCCCCTCCGAGAAGCCCGGGTAGTTCTCAACGTCGGTGGTGAGCGTGAGCTGGCCGCCCGGCTCGTCGCCCTCGATGATCAGGGGTGCGTTGTTCGACCGTGCCGCGTAGATGCCCGCCGTGAGCCCGGCGATACCGGTGCCGGCGATAAGCAGACGGCGGTGTTCGACGACTGCATCACTCATGTCTGAAGGTTTGCCACGGCGAGGTATGTACGTTCCGCTGTCGGAGCGACACGCCCAGTGGCATCGCCGAAGACGGCCGAAGGCGAGTGAACTACCCCACCCTACCGCTCGGGCTGACGCCCTCGCGCTTGAGGGTGGGGCTTCCTGTTTCTACGACGCGCTTTGCATCCACAACCGAGGACACAGGGAGCGCAGTCTCCACAGGCGTTGATTCGGAGCGTCCCACTCCTAACCGCTTGATACCGCGAGAAAGAATGTTCCACGCCGCGTTCGCGTCTCTGTCCGCCTCGAAACCGCACGCCGGGCAAGAGTGTTCACGCACCCACAGCGGTTTCTCGGTCGAAACGCTGCAGGACGCACACTCTTTCGTCGTTCCGCGCGGATTCACGGCGACGAAGTGCGTTCCTTCGCGTTCGCACTTGTATTCGAGCATCCGCAGGAACGTCCCCCACGCCGCTCCCGCTCGGTTCCGCGAGTTGCCCGGGAGTTCGACTAAGCCCTTCGCGTCCAAGTCCTCGACGGCCACGAGGTCGTACTCGGTAGCGTAGTAGTTCGAGAGCTTGTGAAGGAAGTCCAGACGTTTCTGTTTCAGGTCGGCGTGGCGCTCAGCCACGACCTTCCGTTGTTTCTCCCAATTCGCGGACCCGTGTTCCTTCCGCGAGAGGTCGCGTTGAGCGCGTTCCAACCGCTCGCGTTCGTCGGACAAGTCAAGGGATTCGACGGCGGTGCCGTCGGTGTCGTGAGCGTACTTGAGAATCCCTACGTCGATACCGACGCACTTCTCGGGATTTTCAGGCTTCTTCGGCGGGTCGTCGGGAGTCTCAACGCCAAGGATGGCGTACCACTTCCCGGTGGGTTCCTGCTTGACCGTGACGGTCTTAATTTCGGCGTCATCGGGAAGGTCACGGTGGAAAGTGAGCGGGATCTCTCCGAGTTTCGAGAGCCACAGCCGAGTCCGACCACTCGTGTTCTTGAGCTTGAAGCCAGATTGACTGTAGGTGAAACTGCGGTACTCGCCCGGTGGCTTCCACTTGAGCGTGCCGACGCGGTATCCGTTCTCTTTGCGACCGCGAAGTGTGGAGAGGTTGTCGTATAGCCGTTGTACGACTTTCTGAAGGACTTTCGAGTGAACGCTTTTCAGGTCGTTCCACCACTTCTTGAGGCTCGGCAGGAGCTTCTGCTCTGAGTATGCCGAGATGTTGTCGGTGCGGTTGAGTCGGTGGAGGAAGTGGTTGTAGACCTGCCTACAGGTATCGACAGTCCACGCTAATCGCTCTTCGAGCGCGTCGGATGGTCGGAGTCTATACCTGTAGTTGTAGTTCATCTACGAGCGTTCTTCGATGAGTTCGTCAAGTTGTCCGCGAACGAACGACGAGAGGTTGAGGTGGTTGTCCTCGACCCACTCGGCTTGGTCTTCGCGGATGGTGATGTTTTTCCGTCTCACTATATGCGCACTATACGTATTTGTGCGTATAGTTGTTGCGATTGCGTGGGCCTGTGAGCCGAGCGTCGAACGTGTTTGAGAACTGTGCGGCGCTGTATCCCCTCCCTACTCGCTCCCGTTGGTCGCTCGTTGAGGAAGGGGCCTTAGCGCCTCAATTCAGGTAAAAACGCCCCCTCGGAGCGCCCCTCATCGGGTCGGCGATACAAACCTACTTCCCATACGCATGCGACCAATACACATGGGTGCCGAACGCACCGATCCGTCGACCCAAACGCACTCCTACGGCGGGGAGGCCACGCCCGAGCGGCTGCGTGAGATCGCCCGCTATTTCATCTACATCGGGATCGTCGGCTTCGGCGGGCCGCTCGTCCATATCGCGATGATGGAGGACGACCTCGCCGGCGACCCCGACGATCCGGACGGGGCCGGGTGGACCGACCAGTCGACGTTCATGGAGGGACTCGCGATCTGTAACACGCTTCCCGGGCCCGCCTCCACCCAACTCGGGATCTTCATGGGCTGGGTTCGTGGCGGCACCCTCGGGGCACTTGTCGCCGGCGGCGCGTTCATGTTGCCGACCTTCCTGCTCGTCGTGTTCTTCTCGTGGATCTACTTCGCGTTTCAAGCCGTCCCCTCCGTGGAGGCGTTCTTTTACGGGATCAACCCGGTCGTCATCGGCCTGATCGTCGGCGCGGCGTGGTCGATGGGCCGGTCGGCGCTCGCGGAGGGTCGAACCGATCTGGAAGTCGAGGTCCGTGGTGATACCTGGCAGATCGACTTCCTGCTCCTCGTGTTGTTGATCGGCACGATCCTCGTCACCGCGGTCATCAACCCGAACCCCGTGGTCGCCTTCGTCGTCGCTGGGCTGATCGCCGTCGCGCTCTACCGCTCGGCGTGGGTGCGAGCGAACCTCCGGGCCGTAAGCACCGGTGCGGTCGTCGGAGGTGTTACCGCCGCGGGCTACGTCCTGCGTGACCGCATTCTCGATCTCCTTGGCCCGAGCGCCCGCGCCGCGTTGGAGGCCTCGCCGATCTGGGGCGTCCTGCTCGTGCTCTGGTCGAACACGTGGGTCCAACTCTTCGCGTTCATGCTCTATACGGGGTCATTCATCTACGGCGGGGGGCTCGTGCTCATCCCCTTCATCGAGAAGTACGTCGTGAACGAGTTCGCGTGGATGACCGCCCGGGAGTTCGTCGACGGTGTCGCCATCGGTCAGCTTTCGCCCGGACCGGTCGTGATGACCACCGCGTTCGTCGGCTACAAGGTCCTTCTCGACGCCTCCGGCGGGCTGATCGCGATCGCCGTCCTCGGCGCGCTCGTCGCGACGATCGGCGCGTTCGGCCCGTCGTTCGTCTTTATATTGGGCTTTTTCCCGTACTTCGCGCGGGTCCGCGAGAACGACGTGATACAGACGGCGCTCACGGGTGTGAACGCCGCGGTCGTCGGGGCGATCCTCGGCGCGACGGTCACGCTCGCGCGCGAGTCGTTCATCGTCGACGGCGTGCTCGATCCGCTCACGGCCCTTCTCGCGGTCGCGACGTTCGCCCTGTTTACCCGCGGTGTCGACGCGGTCTATCTCATCTTCGGCGGCGGTGCGATCGGGATCGCGGCGTTCTTCGTGTTATAGGCCGTGAACGGGACGATCGCAGGGATCGTAATGATCGATTGGATACCTTTCGACGGCTTGCATATAAAGCTCTGAACTATTCAGACCGAGAGATGCCGATTCTCCCGAGGAAAGAACAGCCTACGGTTTATATCCTCTCACCGGTCGTCCGTTCAATCAGAGGGAGAACACAGATGTCAACCCAAGCGCGGAACGAATTTGGCGGGCGGTTCGGTGGAGTAGAGTTATTCGGCAAGGCACACTCGCTGTCGGCGCTGTTCATCGTCACGCTGCGGGCGGCGATCGGCGGGATGATGCTGTTCGCGGGGCTCGGGAAGTTCGCCTTCATCAGCGGGGAGGCGTTCGACGCGAGCGGCTACCTCGTCCACGGGGTGGACGCAGCGAGCCCGGTGAGCGGCCTCTACGCGGCGATGGGGTCGAGCGCCCTGTTCATCGAGATAACGAACGTGCTCGTGCCGGTGACGCAGGTGTTGATCGGCCTCGCGCTCATCGCGGGGGCGTTCGTCCGGCTCGCCGCCTTCGGTGGCGCGCTCCAGATGCTCATGTTCTACCTGGGCGGCTGGGAGGGTGAGTGGCTCGCGTTGTTCGACTCGACGCTCATCTACGCCATCGTCTTCGCGACCGTCGCGGCGTTCGGCGCGGGGCGCATCCTCGGGCTCGACGCCTACATCGAGAAGATCGAAATCGGCGGACAGCCGCTCGTCGAGCGCTTCCCCGTCGCCCGCTACCTCCTCGGGTAATCGCCCATCACCGTCCCGGGGCACCCGGGCGATGACGCGGCTCCGCTTTTTATCGGTGTCTCACGTCGCGAGCGACCGCGAACGATTCCACTGGCACACATAGGTTTATCACCCCTCCTCTGGTGGACCCACGTGAATGACCCCTCCACCGACCGACGACCATCCCCTCCCATCGGCCAGCCACGAGGAGGCGTGGGTCGCCCACGCCGCGCTGTTGGCCGCCGGAAAGACCGCGGTCGACGGTGGCGACGACGACCCACCGCACGTCCGCCCGCTGGGACGGATAGAACGGAAGCGCTCGCTCGCACCCGAGGAGCTGACGCTGCTTCGGGACGCCCTGATCGACTATCTCGGTGACGCCCCGGTTCGCGACCGTGCACCCGGCCGGGCCCTCCTTCGGCGGGTCGTCGATCGGCTCGATGCGGTCGAAGCGGACGGTTGTGGGGACGTCGACGCCAGTGTGGGGAGCGACGACCGTTCGGCATGGGAACGGACGTGATCCGATCCCCGAGTTTTAATCCGTTCTCGCGGTAGGTACTGCTATGGATCTGTCCTCCGCGATCACCGCAGTCGTCTCCACCTTGCGTCGACGGCCCGCGGATCTCCTCCCGTTTTACCTGCTCAGCACCGCCATCCCGATCATCGCCCGAACCGCGGTCTTCCTCTCGCTGGCGGCCGTTTACGTCCACCTCGAACTTTCGGGACGGCTCGCCGAGGCGCGGGCGGCCCTCGACGGAACCGACCTGACGCCGCCCGAGTTCGGCGACCCGGGCGAATTCACCGGCGGGGAACCCGACCCCGACGCGTTCGACGAGGCCGCATTCGAGGCGTGGGTTGAGGGGCTGATCCCCGTTCTCGACCCCCTCCTGTCGCCGCTTGCCGGCGTGTTGCTCGTGGTCGGTATCGGCGCATCGGTCCTGCTCGCGATCGGGTCATACGCGGCGATCTCGGCCGGGCAGATGCGCGCGGTCTTCGCCCGGCTACGATCCGAACGTGGCCTGACCGCGGGGATAATGGGCGTCCGACGCCACTGGCTCACCTTCCTCGGGCTGTATCTCTCGGAGTTCGCGCTCTGGATCGGGGTGATCCTCCTCGGCTCGCTCGCCATCCTCGTCGCATTCGTGATCAACCCCTTCGTCGGCGCGGCGGTCGCGCTCGGCGTCTTCCTCATCGGCTTCATCGTGTTGGTGGCGATCCGGATCCTGTTCGCGTTCGCCCCAGCGGCGGTCGTCGTCGACGACACGGGCGTGGCCGGGGCGCTCACCGGCGCCGGCGGCTTCATCCGAGCGAACCCGATCGACGCCGCCGCCTACCTCGTCGTCGCGATCGGCATCCTCATCGGCGCGTCCTCCGCGGCCTCCGCGCTCGCGTTCGTCGGCGGCGGCGCGGCGGTCGCGTTGGTCGCCGCGGTGATCGTCGCCCCCGCGCTGGATCTCCTCAAGACGGTCCTCTACGGCGATCATCGCGACGCCGTCGATCCGGTCGATCCACCTGAGGCCCGGATCCGTGACCAACTCGGCGGCGGGATCCGGCGCGGCTGGCGTGAGATGGCCACCTTCGTTCGGGCAACGCCGGGGCTGCACCTGTTTACCGTCGCCGTCGCCGTCGGGTTCGGCGCGCTCGGGTGGGTCGTCGCGACCCCCTTCGTCGACGTCCTTCCGACGTCCATCGAGGCGCGCCTCGACGGCCACTTCCCGCCGGCGGCGACCCTCGAGTTCTTCGGCAACAACTGGACCGTCGCCATTTCGACGGCGATGGCGGGCGTCGCGTTGGTGATCCCCGCGCTCTCCTCTATCGCGTTCAACGGGTTCTTCCTCGCCGGGATCGCCGCGTTGGAGGAGAACCTCGAGGTGCTGATCGCGTTCGTGATCCCACACGGGATCTTCGAGATCCCGGCGATCATCATCTCGGGTGCGCTCGGCGTTCACCTCGGGCTCGTCGCATGGCGAGCGTTCCGTGGGCGAGCCGACCGGGAGACGTTCGCCGATGCCTTGGAGCGGTCCTTCTGGGTGCTCATGGGCGTCGGGATCCTGATCACGATCGCCGCGGTCATCGAGGGGTTCATCAGCCCGTACTACTGGCAGTTCCTCCTGTGAACGCGGCCGCCATCGATCGAACGGGCTATTAACCGACGATCGCCTATCCCGTTCCGTGCAGAACGTTACCGACCGCGTGCGAAACCCGTTCGGGATGGAGCCGGGCTGTGAGCGGTACGTGCCCGGATACGGCGACGTCAACGCGGACTTTCACATCATCGGCGACCACCCCGGGGTACACGGGGGACTCGACGCCGGCATCCCGTTCACCGGGGAGACGTGGTCCGCCGCGTTCATCGACGCGCTCGTCGAATCGGGCCTGCTGGTGCGGGACGGAGGCGATTTCGGGAATAAGAATGGCGAAGCGAACGTACCCGAGGACCTGGCATACGGCGTCGGGCCGACCTACCTCTCGTACCTCCACATGTGTGCGGTGGCGGGCGAGCCAACCCCCGAGGAGTACGACGATATGGAACGATTCCTCGACGCCGAGGTGCGGGCGATCGCCGCGCACGTTCTCCTGCCGGTCGGGGACCGCGCGACCGACCACGTCCTCCGGAGCTACACCGCCCGTGCCTGGAAGACCGAACTCAACATGGAGGCGCTTCACGCGGAGGAGTTGCTCGGGGCCGGGTGGCTCGTCCTCCCGATCAAAGAGCCCGCCGAGTGGGTCGACGGCGACGCCGACCGACTGGTCGAGGCGCTCGAGGCGCTGCAGGCGACCGACTTCCGTCGCGAGAGCGACCTCGGTCGGTTCATCGCCGGGAGCGACCCCTATTTCGTCCGGTAGCTTCCCCGTGCCGGCGGACGCTTCGCCCCCATAGATTAATGTTGGCGTAAAATCACCCCGGGGATATGTCTTGGCATGCAGTCGATGAACTCGCGAGCGCATTGGACGCGACCAAACGGTTGTTGTTCCCGTTCACGTGGCGCCGATGGGTCGTTCTTGGCGTAATCGTGTTTTTCGTCTCGGGTGTCTCCGGATTCAATCCGAGCGTGTCGCTGTCGGTTCCGGATTTCGAATTCGTTGTCGGGCCGGGGGAGCCGACCGTTCCCGGATGGGAGGAGCCGATCTGGTGGGAGGAACCCGTCTTCGATGACCCATGGAATGAGGAGGTGTGGACCGCGGCGGCGTCTGAAGCCGGTGGATCGACGACGTTCCTCGCCCTATTGCTCCTATTCGGTCTCACGGCTGCCATCGGGATCGCCGTCGCGTACGTCGCTTCGGTGCTGGAGCTCGTCTTCGTCGAGGTCGCCCGTACCCGGGAGGTTCGGATCCGTGGCTTCTTCGGCCAGCACGCACGGAGCGGTGCGTCGCTGTTTCTCTTCCGGATCGCGATCCTCCTCGCCGTCCTTGCTCCGCTGATCGCTGTGGTGATCCTGACCGCCGTCTCCGGTGGACTGTTTCTATTTGCAGTCGTTCTCGCCTCCCCGCTGCTCATCGTGGGTGTGATCGCACTGTGGTTGCTCGTGTTGTTTACCGACGAGTTCGTCGTACCGATAATGGTCGTCGAGGACCTCGGTGTGCTTTCGGGTTGGCGAAGGTTCTGGCCACAGCTTCGTATTGAGGCGAAACAATACGGCATGTTTGCGGTCATCCGTGCGCTCCTGGGGGTTGCCGCTGGGATACTCTCGGGGGTCGGTTTTGCCGTCGTGACGGTCGTCATCGCGCTTCCAGTCTTCCTTATCGGCATCGTCGGCGTGGCGCTACTCGGTGGCGTTCTCGGAAGCGGCTTCCTCGGCATCATGTGGATCGTCGGGTTGCTCGTTATTTTCGTTGCCGGGGTCGTCATCGTGGGAACCATGGCGATCCAGACGCCCATCCACGCGTATCTCCGGTATTATAGCCTGTTTGTCCTCGGGTCAATCACGCCGATGTATGACCTCGTCACGGACATACGCGCGGAGATCGACGCGAAAGGATCGGTTTCGGACGACGAAGGTGAGATCCCCCCCGGTACTGAAGAGCCAGCGGTCACCGAGGGGACGGCGGGCGGAGATGACGGGGAAGATCGGGTTGAAGACCCCAATACGACGGACGAAGACGACCCGGACCGCTGATCGTCCATGAGCTGTCCAGTTTCGTCCTGCATTGCCCCGATGTGCTGATCGAAGCTCGAAATATATTCGGTATTCGCGGATGATCCAATTTCTTTACGCCCGGATCGAAGCCATATTTGTCACGAAAGCCCGCGTTTTATACCGTCAACCGGTAGTGAAAACAGACGCCCGTTCGAGCGGGCGTCGGCCGCGGGACTGGTACTCCATGGACGCGGCTTGGTCGACGGCCCCTCCGGGCCGTCACCGATCTCTTCACGGCGAGTCACGACGCACTCGTGCGGATCGGACGAAGGCTCACAATGAGTGGTCGTCCATCATCGATTCCCGACACAGCGAGTCGATATACCGTCCGACGTGGTCGTCCATGCGACGTTTAAACCCGTTTCGTCTGGCGAGACGGTCGATCTCGCGGGAGACGTACGTTCCGTACTGGACGGCCTTCTTGTCCGCCGCGGCGACACCCGCGGGGACGTATTCGGCGGCGGCGCACCGGAGGGCAACCTTGCGCTCGGCGGGCGTCGCGAGCAACTCGCCGGGAAGTTCGAGCGCCGCAGCAACCAGCCGGTCGTCGAGCAGCGGCGCGAGCGGCTCGATCCCGGCGGCACGCAGTGCCACCACGTCGCGTTCGAGCTGTACGGGGAGGGTGGCGACGGTCTCATCGCGTGCGCCGCGGACGGTGTCCGCCTCGACACGGTGATCGGTCGCCGGCTCGACGACCTTGCTATACCCGCCGAACAGCTCATCGGCCCCCTGTCCGACCGCCAGCCGATCGAAGCCGTCCGCGGCGGCCGCCTCCGCGACGAGAAAGAGGGGGATCGCAATGTTGAGGTCCATCGCATTTCGTCGGCCGGTCGCCGCGGCGACGGCCGGGATCGCCCGTCGAAGGTCGTCGTGGGTGATCTCGACGATACGGAGGTCACGGTCCATCGCGGCCGCCGCCTCCCGTGCGGCAGCGATGTCGTGACAGCCTTCGAACCCCGCGACGTAACACGGCGCGCGTGGGAGCGCCGCGGCGACGACTCCCGAGTCCACGCCCCCCGAGAACGCGACCGCGACGTCATCGGTCGGCGAGGCCCGCAGGTCGCCGACGACCCCGCGAAGCGCCCGGTCGACCGCCGCCTGGGCGGCCGACGGTGCCGCCGGTTCCGGCGACGGCAGCGACCACCACGGCATCGTGGCCCCGGGCGTCAGGACGGCCCCCGCCGGGAGCGGCTTCGGATCGGCGAGGTCGGTCGGGTCCGTGCTCCACCGCGGAAGCCGGTCGTTGGCCGTTCCCCCCGGCTCGACCCCACGATCGATGAACAGCGGCTGCCGTCCGAGGACGTCCCTGACGAGCGCCGGCTCGGTACCGTCATCGATCGGGGCTTCGGCGAGGAACCCGGCGAAGCCCGTCGTGCCCGGGAGCGGGTCGCGGTCGGCGAGCGCCCCTCGAACGAAGTCGGCGGGTGCGCCGATGAGGCCGTTGTCGTCGTTGCTGCCACCGTCGATGCGCCCGGCGTGCAGGCGGGACGGTTTATCCTCCGGATCGCTCATCGGAGCCCGTCTATCGCCCGGAAGGCCCGTCGCTTCGCGCCGCCGGCGAACTGGCGCACGGAGACGGTCCACGGCGTTCGCTTCCCGACGACGCTCGTTCGCCCCTCGGCGATGGCGGAGAGGATCGCCGCCGCCGAGCGGTCGTCCGCGCCGACCTCCGTGACGGCCTGTCCGACCATCTCCGAGATGTGGGCGTCGCTGCCGGCGGTCATCGGGAGGCCGTTTCGCACCGCGAACTTCTCGGCCTGCCGGTTGGATCGGCCGGTGAACAGCCGCGAGTTATACACCTCGATGGCGTCCGCGCTCGCCAACTGCTCGTCGGTGATGTGTGCAGCGACGCCGTGGCGGGCCTTTTGAAACGGGTGGGGGACGACGGCGATACCGCCCTGTTCGCGTATCAGATCGAGGGTCTCATCGAAACTCAACCCGCTCGGAATGAGTTCCTCGATGCCGAACGCGAGTACGTGGCCGGCCGCACACGTCACCTCCATGCCGACGATGCCGACGAGCCCGTAGTCGGGCGCCTTTTCGGCCGCCTCGATGCTGGCGTCGATCTCGTCGTGGTCGGTGACCGCGAGCGCGTCCAGCCCGACGGCCGACGCCTGTGCTAAGAGGAGTTCGACCGGGTCACGGCCGTCGTGGGACAGCGCGGAGTGCGTGTGCAGTTCGACCGATAACACGGCCGTAGGTTCGGGCGTCGGGCTAAAAAACACCCCGATACGAACGGTATGTGTCGGGGCCGCCGGGTCGAGTTCGCCGGGTCCGGCCCACGCGTCGGGCTGTATCCGTCACGTCCGGGGATCGTATCCCCGCCGGCCGGATGGTCAGCTGCCGGTGAAATCGATACGTGACCCGCCCCCGTCCGACTCGCGCGTCGCGGGGCCGAGGCGGAGGAACTCGTACGCCTCGTCGGTCAGATAGACCGCATCGTCCTCAATGGCGACGGAGACGGTCTCGAGCGTCGAGCCCTCACACGGGCCGAAGTTGCAGTATCCCGAGTCGGCCTCGAAGGTCGCCCCGTGTTTCTGACAGAAAATCTCGCCGTTGCGGACGAACGCTCCCTCGTCGCGGTCGAGACGGACGTCCGTCCAGTGTTGACAGTAGTTTCGGAAGGCGGCGACGCCGTCGGCGAGCCGGATCAGGATCGCCTCCGCCTCCGGATCCCCGTCGGCGTCCGTACCGACGTCGCCTTCGCCCGAGTCGACCTCCTCCGGGTCGACGGGGCGGAGCGTCACCAACAGCGTGCTGTCCTCGGGTACCTCCTCGACGTCGACGATCCGACGGTCCGCGTCCATATCCGTCGGTCGGGTGGGGGCGATTTCAGCGTTGCGCGTTCGGGCGGGGGTCGTCGGCGGACTCAGACCGTGGGTAGCTCCCAGTCGTATCGGAGCGCCAGCAGCCGAAGGGCGAGTACGACGCCGGCGACGACGAGCGAGGCGGTCCCCAACCCGACTCCAGCGGCGACGACGAGCGGGAAGAGCGCCCCGCCGAGCACCGCCGGCGTGGCATAGAAGTCCTCACGCAACACGACCGGGACGCGCGCGAGCAACACGTCCGAGAGGCTCCCGCCGCCGACCCCGGTTAAGGTCGCGAGGACGATGGCACCGAAGACGGACAGGCCGGCCTCCGTCGCCACCAACGCCCCGGTCGCGGCGAACGCGGCGAGCCCGGCGGCATCCGCCGTGAGGAGCACGGGATTCGAGAGCAACGGCCCGGAGAGCCGCCGTGTGGCGAGCACGGCGAGGGCAACGCCGACGATCACCACCGCGACGTCCGTCGTCGAGGTAAGCGCGACGGGGACACGTCCGACCAGCGCGTCACGGATGATGCCGCCGCCGAGCGCCGTGAGGACCCCGAGGACCGCGACGCCGAAGAGATCGAGGTCGGCGTCGGCCCCCTTTAATGCGCCGACCGCCGCGAACGCCACCAAGCCGATCGCGTTGAGCACCTCGAAGACCAGCGCATCGAACGCCACGGAGTCGCCGGCGACGAGGTCGATCAGGAGCGGGCCGGCCGCGACAGCACTCATCGACGGATCGATGACGACGACGGACGCGAAGGACACGACGGGAGCCCCGCGGGCCCGGGAGCTAAACGTTCCGATCCGGGTGGGTGGCGATGGCCGACGCGGGGACTGGCGATGGGCGACGAAATCACGCCGGAACGAACCTGACCGCCGCTCCGGGCGCGAGATCGAAGGCGTCCGCGCCACGGCCGTCGTTGACGTCGCATTCGAGGAACCCGTGGCTCCCGACCGTGACGAGCCGAGCACCCACCTCAACTGCGCCGAACGTCCGAACCACCGGAACCGGCCCGATATCGTTGACCAGGAGTCGATCGAAATCGCGGACCAACCCTCCCGGAACGTTCGTGATGGCGTTTCCGAAGCCGTCGACCACGAGCACCTCCCCCTCGATCGTGGCCGGCTCGCCCGCCGCGTCGCGCTCAACGGTCGGCTCCGGAAGCGAGAGGTCAACGTACCCATCGGTCGGTGAGAGGGGGGTCAAGTCGAGCAGCGACGCGAGGGCGTCGTCGACACCGACAGCCGAATCCCACGCTTTCGCCCGTACCGTCGCCGCCATTGGCGCGAACACGTCGCGGCCGTGGAAGGTCGCGCTCGCCGGATCAGCGGCGTCGATCTCGAAGACGTCGAAATCGTCCATCCCGTCCCCGGTCGCGGCGGCAAGCGCTCGTGCGGGCGGCATCGCGAGCCCGTTGTCCGGCGCGACGATGGCGTGTCGACCGGCCCGAACGACGATCGCCGCGCGGTCGGTGCCGACGCCGGGGTCAACGACCGCACAGTGGACCGCCGGCGGGAACTCGGGAAGCACGAATCGGAGCCAGAAGGCGGCCGCACGCGGGTCCCCTCGGGGAAGGTCGTGGGCGATATCGACCAGTTCGGCGTCGGTCTCGCGACGAATGACGCCCTTCATCGCGGCGGGATACGGCGAGCCGAAGTCGGTGGCGAGGGAGATCATGGGCTGGATCAGGAGCGTACGACCGGTGGCCTGTGGGGGTTCGTGTGTTCGCTCAGCCGTCCGTGGGTGGTCGTCTGTGATCGGTGTCGGTTTCGGCGATCCGGCGGAGCCGTTCGACGCCGTCGATCTCGGCTATCACGTCGGCGACGGCTGCGGGGACGAGCGACTCCCAGCTCTCGCCGCGGATCATTCGGTCGCGGAGCTCGGTACCCTCAAGGACGTCACGGCGGAACATGGGTGAGCTTCGGACCTCGACGCCGGCCTCCTCGAACAGGCGGATCACGAGCGGGTTGTTGGAGTAGGCGACGTCGAACCGCGGGCTCATGCTCTGCACGTGGCTCACCCACACCGAGTTGCGGTCGAGGTCCTCGATCGGGACGACGTAGGTGGTGACGGGCAGGTTCGCGACCGCCTTCGTGACCATCATCACCCGCTCGCCAGCGGTGAAGGGGTTTCGCGTCGTATGGGAGTCGCCGGCCGAGCCGATACCGAGCACGAGTTCGTCGACCTCCGCAGCGATCTCTTCGACCATCCGGCGATGTCCGTCGTGAAACGGCTGGAAGCGCCCGATGTAGAACCCGCGCATGATCCATCTACCACGGGCGTCGATTATAAACCCGACGACCCATGCCCCGGACGGATATCTCCGGAGTAGAGGCTCCGTTCGGCCGGTTCGGCCGCCTCCGGCGGTGGCCTCGCGGGGAGAAAGTATATCAGTAGCGCACCCCTCAAATTTGGTAACGAAATCGATTCTATGAGCAACGAAAAGGACACGAACGACCCGGCGGATGCCGACGCCCCCGAGCCCGTCGAGGACGAGCCCGAACACACCGACGGGACGGCCGATCGCGACGACGACGTCGAGCCGTCCGGATCGGACGCCGGCGAGGGGCCCTCCGCCGAGGACGAAGCGGCCGACTCGATCTGGGACGAGGACGTCGTGATCAAAGAGCCCGCAGCCGACGCGGACGGGGAGACGAACGGCGTCACCCCGGATGAGATCGGCGGCGACTCGGATGGGATCGGCGACGACCCCGACGGAGCGATCGGCGTCGCGGCCGAGGAGCCGTCCGATTCCGGCGACCACGGGGAGCAGTTCGAGGAAACGCCCGAAGAGGAAGACGAAGCCCGGGACATCGACGATCTCGGCAGCACCGTCGAGGTCGAGGGAGCGGAGATCGACGACGACCCGGACCCGGACGACCTCCTCGGCGGACTCAAGATCGACAGCACCTCCGAGATCGAGATCCCCGACCGACTCGTCGACCAGGTCATCGGCCAAGAGCACGCCCGCGACGTGATCATCAAGGCGGCAAAACAGCGCCGCCACGTGATGATGATCGGCTCGCCGGGGACCGGCAAGTCGATGCTCGCGAAGGCGATGTCCGAACTCCTCCCGAAAGAGGAGCTACAGGACGTTCTCGTCTATCACAACCCCGACGACGGCAACAAGCCGAAGGTCCGGACGGTCCCGGCCGGCAAGGGCGAACAGATCGTCGACGCACACAAAGAGGAGGCCCGCAAGCGCAACCAGATGCGGTCGCTGCTCATGTGGATCATCATCGCCGTCGTGTTGGGCTACGCGCTCATCATCGTCGGCCAGATCCTCTTAGGCATCATCGCCGCGGGTATCGTCTATCTCGTCTTCCGGTACCTGAACCGCGGCTCCGACGCGATGGTCCCGAACCTGCTCGTCAACAACGGCGACACCAAATCCGCGCCGTTCCGCGACGCGACGGGTGCACACGCCGGGGCGCTGCTGGGCGACGTCCGGCACGACCCGTTCCAGTCCGGCGGGATGGAGACGCCGAGCCACGACCGTGTCGAGGCCGGCGCGATCCACAAAGCCAACAAGGGTGTGTTGTTCATCGACGAGATCAACACCCTCGACATCCGGAGCCAACAGCACCTCATGACGGCGATCCAGGAGGGCGAGTTCTCCATCACGGGCCAGTCCGAGCGCTCCTCGGGCGCGATGGTCCAGACCGAGCCCGTCCCGACGGACTTCGTCATGATCGCGGCGGGGAACCTCGACGCGATGGAGAACATGCACCCCGCGCTTCGCTCGCGTGTCAAGGGCTACGGCTACGAGGTGTACATGGAGGACACCATCGAGGACACCCCCGAGATGCGCCGGCAGTACGTCCGGTTCATCGCCCAGGAGGTCGCCAACGACGGCCGCCTCCCGGAGTTCACCGACGAGGCCATAGAGGAGGTCATCCTGGAGGCGAAGCGCCGCTCGGGCCGCAAGGGCCACCTCACGCTGCACTTCCGGAACCTCGGCGGATTGGTCCGGGTCGCCGGCGACATCGCCCGCGGCGAGGACGCAGATTTCACCACCCGCGACCACGTCCTGCAGGCGAAGGGGCGCTCGCGCTCCATCGAACAGCAGCTCGCCGACGACTTCATCGAGCGCCGGAAGGACTACGAGTTGCAGGTTTCGGAAGGATACGTCGTCGGACGGGTCAACGGCCTCGCCGTCATGGGCGAGGACTCCGGGATCATGCTCCCCGTGATGGCCGAGGTCGCCCCCTCACAGGGGCCCGGCGAGGTGATCGCCACCGGCCAGCTCAAGGAGATGGCCCAGGAGTCCGTCTCGAACGTCTCCGCGATCATCAAGAAGTTCTCCGACGAGAACATCTCCGAGATGGACATCCACATCCAGTTCGTGCAGGCGGGCCAGCAGGGCGTCGATGGTGACTCCGCATCCATCACGGTCGCGACCGCGGTGATCTCCGCGCTTGAGGACGTCGGCGTCGACCAGAGCCTCGCGATGACCGGCTCGCTGTCGGTCCGCGGCGATGTGCTCCCCGTCGGCGGGGTCACCCACAAGATCGAGGCGGCCGCGAAGGCCGGCTGTACCCGGGTGATCATCCCGAAGGCGAACGAGCAGGACGTGATGATCGAGGAGGAGTACGAGGAGATGGTGGAGGTCATTCCGGTCAGCCACATCAGCGAGGTGCTCGACATCGCGCTGGAGGGCGAAGGCGAGAAGGACTCGCTCGTCTCCCGACTCAAGTCGATCACCGGCTCCGCGCTCAAGGATCAGGGCGTCTCGAAGCCCTCCAGCCCGAGCCCGCAGTAACCGACCCGCGCGTTTTTCACCGCTCCCGGTTCGAATTCCGTAACCAATGACCGACTGGACGTTGTTCGCCGTCGGCGTCGTCGTTCTCACGCTCGTGCTGTTGGTACTGACGAGGCGTTCGAGCGAGGCACTCGAAGGGGCACACATCGTCGGCGTCGACGATCAGCAAAGGGATGCTGACCGCGACAGCGACGCGGTCTCCGAGGACACCACAGAGTTCGACACGCCGGGAGAGGACGCTGGGGAGGACACCACGCCACCTTCCCCGGTCGGCCCGTCCNCGACTCCGACGCTCACATCCGGGCTGCTCCTCCTCAACGTCGCGCTCACACAGGGGCTCGCGCTGGCGGCGCTCGTCGCGCTCGCGTGGTGGACCGACGTGCCGGCGGCCGCCTTCGGGGTCGCCATGGACGACCTCGCCGTCAGCGTGTTGCTCGCCGGTGTCGCGCTCGGCGTCGCCTTTTATATCGGCAACGAGGTCGCGGCGGCGCTCGGGCGACGGTTCGGGATGCCCGTCTCCGAGCGGCTCCGCGAGGCGATGGCCCCGGACGACGCGCGTGGGTGGACGTTCCTCCTCGTGGTCGTATTGCCGATGATCGCCGTCTTCGAGGAGGCGCTGTTCCGCGGCGCGCTGATCGGCGCGTTCGCGCTCGGCTTCGGGGTCGACCCGTGGCTCCTCGCGGCCGTCTCCTCGATCCTTTTCGGGCTCGGCCACGGCGCACAGGGTCGCCTCGGCGTGCTCGTCACCGGCACCCTCGGGTTCGGCCTCGCCGCGGTCTTCGTCCTCACCGGGAGCCTGCTTCTCGTCATCGTCGTCCACTACGTGATCAACGCGCTGGAGTTCGGCGTCCGCGAGGGGCTCGGCTGGAAGCCGCTCGGGGACGCGGCGTGAGCGACGTGTCGACGGGTGACGGATGGGCTGAGTTAAAAGAGCCCGACGATCTCCCCGTCCTCGACGCCGACGTCCTCGGCGGACGGCCGTGCGGGCAGCCCGGGCATCGTCATCACGTCAGCGGTCTTCACGACGAGAAAGCCCGCGCCCGCAGAAACCGACACGTCACGAACCGTCAGCGTCCAGCCCGTCGGAGCGCCGGTCAGCGACGGGTCGTCCGAGAGCGAGTAGGGCGTCTTCGAGATACAGATCGGGAGGTCATCGAAGCCGAGGTCGGTCAATCGCTCGATATCCGCGGCCGCCCCGTCAACGAACTCCACGTCCGATGCGCCGTACACCTCGCGGGCGATCGTCGCGACCTTCTCGGTGATCGGGTCGTCGAGGTCGTACAGCGGGGTGAACGACGTCCCCTCATGCGCCGTCGCCGCCGATCGGACGGCCTCCGCGAGGTCGACGCCGCCGGCACCGCCCTCCGCGAAGACCGTCGACCGGGCGACCGGCACATCGCGATGGGCGAGCGCGGCTTCGACCGCGGACAGCTCCGCCTCCGCGTCGTCAGGAAAGACGTTGATGGCGACGACGGCCGGGACGCCCATCGACTCGACGATCCGGACGTGTTCGAGGAGGTTCGAGACGCCATCGGCGGCGGCGTCCGGGTCGGTCTTCGCGAGCCGATCGAAGTCCGCGGGCCACTGTTCGAGCCCGTGGCGCTTCAGCGCGCGCACGGAGGCGACGACGACGGCGACGTCCGGGACGACCCCACGTCGCCCGAGGATGTGCAGGAACTTCTCCGCACCGAGGTCCGCGCCGAAGCCCGCCTCCGTGACGAGGTAGTCGGCGGTCGCCTCGGCGACCCGGTCCGCGATGAGCGTGTTCGTCCCGTGGGCGATGTTGGCGAACGGGCCGCCGTGGACGAACGCGGGCACACCCTCGACGGTCTGGACGAGGTTCGGCCGGAAGGCGTCACGCAACAGGGCGGTGGCCGCGCCCGCAATGGAGAGGTCGGCGGGCGTGACCGGCTCGCCGGAGCGGTCGTATGCGAGCACGACCCGCCCGATCCGCGCCTCGAGGTCCGATAAGTCCTCGGCCAGCCCGAGGATCGCCGTCAGCTCCGAGGCGGCCGTGATCACGTACTCGTCCTCCCGCGGGACGCCCGAGGTCTCCCCGCCGAGGCCGACGACGACGTTACGGAGCGCCCGGTCGTTGCAGTCGACCGCCCGCGGCCAACGGACTCGTCGGGGGTCGATATCGAGCTCGTTGCCCTGCTGGAGGTGGTTGTCGAGCGCGGCGGCGATCAGCCCGTGGGCGGCCGTCAGCGCGTGGAGGTCGCCGGTGAAATGGAGGTTGATCGCCTCCATCGGGAGGACTTGTGACCGACCGCCGCCCGCGGCTCCGCCTTTGATCCCGAAGACCGGCCCGAGCGAGGGTTCCCGAACCGCGACGGCGGTCCGTTCGCCGAGACGTGAAAGTGCCTGTGCGAGCCCCACGGTGGTGACGGTCTTCCCCTCGCCTTTCGGCGTCGGCGTCATCCCCGTGACGAGGACCGTTCGTCCCGTCGAGGATGAGTCGCCCGCGAGCGACGAGCGGACCCCCTCAAGCGTCACCTTCGAGATGTCCGCGCCGCGCGACTCGATGGCGTCCGGGTTGAACCCGAGATCGGCGGCCACCTCCGAAAGCGGCCGAAGCGTCGTCTCCCGGGCGATTTCAAGGTCGCTACGGCTCCCGTCGGCGTCGGCATCGGTGCCCATGTTCGGCGCTTCTCCCGGCACCCACATGAGCGTTCACCCGGCGGCGGCGACCGCCGGGACGTCGCCGAAAAGCGAGGGGTGGGGAACCGCTCAGATCCCGAAGGCCGCCCGAAGCATGTCGCGGGTGCCCGGACCGAGCCCGACGGCGAGCACGGTAATAAGGAGCAACAGCGTGAACCGCGGCGATTCGTCGTACATCTCGCCGTTGAACACCCAGACGACGAACGTCGCCGCCCCGACCTTCACGAAGAGGAACGGCCACGCGTCGCCCGTGAGCGCGACGACGGACTCGGGGAGGAGCCGCCCCGTCCAGTTCACGATCAGCTCGTTGACGACGTGTTTCGGGACGAGGTTCGAGGTCCCAGTCAGTTCGGGCATCCAATTAAGTCCGATCACGTTGGCGACGCCGTCGATCGCGTGCCCCCAGATGATGAGGAAGCCGGCGAACCCGGTGCCCTGGTTGATCGACGGCCGCCACCCCTCGATGAGCTTCCAGGTGAGCCACGTCGCGAGCGTCGCGATCACGATCGTGAGGACGAGGATCTGCGGGTAGAACGTCACGTACTCCGTCGTCGCGGCGAGAAACGCAAGGTAGCCGAGCGAGAGGATCAAGAACCCGGTCCCGAGCCCGAAGAGCGCGTGTGCGTAGTCGTCGACGAGCCCGCGGTCCGCGAGCGCGTACGCAACGAGCACGGAGAGTAGCGTGAGCGCGAAGACAGTGATGTAGATGAACGGGCTGATCAGCAGCGCGCTCCACGGGAACGGGATAAGCGGGTCGACGCCCGCGCGGGTCGCGGCAATGCCGGCGTCCTCGACGGTACGAAGCGCACCGCCGAACAGCATGAACGGGAAGAGCGCGTAGAAGAATCGGAACTCGTTCCCGATGTTCAACCGACGGAGAAGCAGGACCACGCCGGTCAACATCGCCAGGAGGATAAAGACGTAACTCACCGTCGAGACGGTCGTGTATCCCGGTTCAGCGACGATCTGGCCGGCGGCGATCGCGCTCTGACAGTCGGCCGCGCTCGTCAGCAGTTCGGTCGTGCCCCCCTCACGGACGGCACACCGTGCGCCCTCGCCGTCGGCGACGACGGGGCCCCAAAAGTATCGCCAGAGGAACCCATCGTACACCTGTCGGGGAAACAACAGCGAGCCGACGACGAGCGCGCCCACGACCGTCGACACCGCCGCGATCCACGCGCGCTCGGGGCCGAGCCCGAGCCGCTCCTCGACGAAAGCACTCATACCCCACGTTCGGGGGGTGTGTGTGTTGAGCGTTCCGGTCGAACACGAACCGGAAGGGGGCAAGCGGTTTCAACCGGGATCGATCCGCCGCTCAGATCGGTAAGCCGTCGGTCTCGTAGTCGGTCCCGAGGATGATCATCGTCTGTGACCGCGAGAAGCCGTCCATGTCAGCGACCCGATCGAACATCACGTCCCGGAGGCTGTCGGTGTCGGCGGCGACGAGTTTCAACATCACGTCCCACTCGCCGGTCGTCAAGTGGATCTCCGTGACCCCCTCGATCTCGCGAAGCTGTTCCAACGCGTCCTCCTCGCGGCCCTGTTTGACCCGGAGGCCGACGAGCGCGCTGACGCCGTAACCGACCGCCCTGGGCTCCACTTTGGCGTGATAGCCCTCGATGACGCCGGCGTCCTCCATGCGACCGACCCGATCGTGGACCGTCGCGCTCGACATGTCGATCCGGCGGGCGATCTCCGAGAACGGGGTCCGTGCGTCCGACTGGAGGATCCGCAAGATCTCCCGATCCGTGTCGTCCAATTCCATACCCGCAACTGGGCGGGATCGACCTTTGTCCTTCCGGCCGACGGAGCTTGCGGTCGTCGATGTTTATATATGCGCGTCCACCCGCGTTCGGGTATGCGAAGTTACACCGTCGCGCGGATCTGGGCGATCCCGATCCGCATCAACATCTCGTTGATCCTGTTTCTACCGCTTTTGGCCTACCTCATCGGGAGCGGACAGGGGATCACGCTGTATGCGGGCGTGATCGGGTCGCTCGCGGGGACCGAACTGGATCCGGCGGCGCTCGCCGAGTTCCGTTGGCTGATCGGGACGCTCGCCGCGCTCGGGCTCTTCGTCGGGGTGCTCGCGCACGAACTCGGGCACGCGTGGATGGCCCGTCGATACGGGATCGGCATCGAGTCGATCACCCTCTGGATCTTTGGCGGGGTCGCCGCGCTCGAATCGATCCCGAAAGAGTGGAACCGGGAGTTCTGGATAGCGATCGTCGGGCCGATCACGAGCGTCGCGGTCGGCGTCGTCTTCCTCCTCGGATTGCAGGTCGTGCCCGCCTCCCAGCCGGTGCTGCTTTTCGTCGTCGGCTGGCTCGGCGTGATCAACATCGTCCTCGCGGTGTTCAACTGTATCCCCGCGTTTCCGATGGACGGCGGCCGGATCCTTCGGGCGCTGCTCGCGCGAAATCGCCCATACGCCTCCGCAACCCGGATGGCCGCGCGGATCGGGATCACCTTCGGGCTCGTCTTCGTCGTTCTCGGCGTCCTCGCGTTCGACCTGATCCTGATCCTCGTCGGGTTGTTCGTCTATGGCGCGGCGAAAAACGAGTCACGGATCACCACGGTCGCCGACCTATTGGAGGGGCTCACCGTCGCCGACCTGATGCGTCCAGACCCACAGACGATCCCCGCGGATACGACCCTGCAGGCGTTCTCGGACCGGATGTTCACGAGCCGCCGGACCGTCTTCCCGGTCGAACGCGACGGCGAACTCGTCGGGGTCGTCTCGCTCGATAATTTAAAAAGCGCGCGGAAGTTGGACCGCGAGACCGTCACGGTCGCCGAGATCCTCTCGTCATCGTCCGTCCGCGTCCGACGCGAAGAGGACGCCTTCGAGGCGCTCGCAGCGATCAACACGGCCCGCACGAACCACGCGCTCGTGGAGGATGGCGCGGGTGAGGTCGTCGGGATCGTCACCTTCGCTGAGTTCGCAGAGACGATGCAGTTCGCCGCCAACGCGGGGAAACCCGCCCGAGAGTCGCCGTTGGAGGAGGGGATCGTCTGAGGGACGGTGCTGCCGGTTCGTGCCCGCCCGTTCACCGTTCGTTCACTCACACAAATAGGTGAGTCAGTCCTCGCCGGAGAATCCACCCTCGCGGATGGCTCGCTCGGCGTCCGCGAGCGTCGCCTCGGGGTCGAACGACTCGATGATCGCCTGCAGGTCTTCCGGGGAGGCGTCGGCCAACTCCCTCGCGTGTGTGGTCATGTTCGGAACCGCGCGGGCGACGTTGTCGATGATCGGCACGTCGGCGGTCCGTGGCGACCGACTTCCGGGGTTCAAATCGATCACGATCTCCGTTTTCCCTATCGACGCGAGCGCCTCCGCGCGGTCGCCATCCTCCAACGGAACGACGACGACGTCGGCCGCCTCGATGCCGTCGGCGTCGACCGTCCCCCGGGCGTGTTCGAGCCCGGGGATCTCCCCGTCGCCAGTCAGACCCTTCACTTCCCGCGCGCCGTGTGCGTGGAGGTGGTCGGCGATCGCCTCCATCCGTTCAGGGGTCCGATTAAACAGGTTCACCTCGAGGTCGGCATCGACGGCCGCTGCGAGCGCAACGACCTCGTCGGGAACGAGGGCCGCAACGTTACCGTTGACGGAGATGACCGGATGGTCGGCCGCGAGGAGGTGTGCCGCTGCCGCTCGCGCGGCCACGTCCGCGCTCGGGAGCGTTCGTTCGCCGAGGAGGTAGTCGAACGCCTCCCCGCGACCCTGCGCGATGAGGCCCTGTTTCGAGGTGATCCCCCGCTCGACGCCCGCCTCGATCCGGTGACGTGTCACGAGCGAGGCGTATCGGGGGTGGTCCTCGGGGATCTCCGTATCGGTCATATCCCCGTTTGGCGACGGGTGGGTGATAAACGACGCGTTGGGTTCGGCCGACCGGCCGTACCGCTCCCGGGGCAAAAATTATGAATTGCCGACACGAAGTATGAGGTGTGATGCACCGCACTGGCAAGTACACCGTCGTGAAATCGTGTAACGACCACGGGGCGATGACGCTCCGTGAACATCCGCGCAACGGGACGCTTCACGTCGTCGAGTACGACGACGAGGAGACACAGGAGGAGCTGTCCGGGCTGGACGCGGGCTCCGTGGTGCACCTCGAACTCCGCCGTGCGGGCCGACGGGGGAACGCGTGGCGGGCGGCGGACGCGCGCGCGGCCGACGGGCCCTGAGTCGGTCACGATGGCGGTGGGTGGGATCGACTCTCACCCCGCACGCGTTGCGGTGTGTCATCGTCCCGTGTGGGGTTCCTCGCGGTGCGCGCTCGTTAGGCGACCCCGATCCGCTCGTGGTAGCTGCCGTGTTCGTCCTCGAAGACCGCCATGATCTCGCCCATCGTCGCGTATGCCTTCACGGCCTCGACGATTGCAGGCATCACGTTCTCGCCGTTTCGCGTCGCCGAGCGGACGGCTGCGAGCGCCTCGGCGACGGCGTCCTCGTCGCGCTCGGCTTTCACCGACTCTAACCGTGACAGCTGACGATCCCGCGTCCCCTCGTCGACGCGGAGCACGTCCGGTCGGGTGTCCTCCTCGACGGTGTACCGGTTCACCCCGACGACGGTCTCCTCGCCGGCGTCGACACGCGCTTGATACTCGTAGGACGCCTCCTGTATCTCCCGATGGAAGTAGCCCCCCTCGATGCCGGTGAGGACGCCGTCGCGGATCGAGCCGTCCCCAGCGAGGCGATCTCATCCAGATACTCGACCGCCGCGGCCTCGATCTCGTTCGTCAGCGCCTCCACCGCGAACGAGCCGCCGAGCGGATCGATCGTGTCGGCGACGCCGGATTCCTCGGCGATGATCTGTTGGGTTCGTAACGCGACCCGGACGGCCCGCTCTGACGGGAGCGCAAGCGCCTCGTCGAAGGAGTTCGTGTGCAGGCTTTGGGTGCCGCCGAGCACGCCCGCGAGCGCCTGGATCGTGACGCGGACGACGTTGTTCAGCGGCTGTTGGGCCGTCAGCGACTGCCCGGCCGTCTGGGTGTGGAACTTCAACTGGGTTGCGGCGTCCGTCTCCGCGCCGTACTCCTCGCGCATGCGACGCGCGTACAGCCGGCGGGCCGCTCGGAACTTCGCCACCTCCTCCAGCAGGGAGTTGTGCGCGTTGAAAAAAAAGGAGAGCTGCGGGGCGAACGTGTCGACGTCCATTCCGCGGTCGAGACACGCCTCGACGTAGGCGAAGCCGTCCGCGAGCGTGAACGCGAGCTCCTGTATCGCGGTCGATCCGGCCTCGCGGATGTGGTAGCCCGAGACGGAGATGGGCTTGAATCGGGGGGTCTCCTCGACCGCGAACTCGATCGTGTCGACGACGAGATCGAGGGAGGGCTCCGGCGGAATGACCCACTCCTTTTGTGCGATGAACTCCTTTAACATATCGTTCTGGAGGGTTCCCCGGAGCGCCGAGCGCGGCACGCCCCGCTGGTCCGCGAGCGCGACGTACATCGCGTAGATCACCGGCGCGGAGGGGTTGATCGTAAAGGAGGTCGAGACCTCCGCGAGGTCGATCCCCTCGAAGAGGACCTCCATGTCACGGAGCGTGTCGACGGCGACGCCCTCCTTGCCGACCTCCCCGAGCGACATCTCGTCGTCGGAGTCGAGNCCCATGAGCGAGGGCATATCGAAGGCGGTCGAGAGGCCGGTCTGACCGTTCTCGATGAGGTAATGAAACCGGTCGTTGGTCTCCTCCGCGGTCCCGAAGCCGGCGAACTGTCGCATCGTCCACGGCCGACCCCGGTACATGGTCGGATAGACGCCGCGGGTGTAGGGCGCTTCACCCGGGTAGCCGAGGTCGCGTCCGTACTCGAGGTCGGCGACGTCCTCGGGGGTGTAGAGCCGATCGATCTCCACGTTGGAGACCGTCGCGAACCGGTCACGACGCTCCCCATATCGCTCGCGCGTCGGTTCAAGCGTTTCGGCCTCCCAACGCTCGCGGTCCGCCCGGATCGCGGCGAGATCGTCCTCGTCGTACATGTCCCCATCTTCACCCGCCCGAACGTTAAGTATTGTTTATGACCGTATCGGAGGCCGAAGCCGGGCGCACCGAGGGCACTAACAGGGAATGGTTCCGTCGGCGGACGGCACTAACACGGGACCGTATCGTCGGCGGACGGCACTAACAGGGAACGGTTCCGGCAGCGGAGCCAACCGGTGACCCGTCGTCACGGTAGTCGGTCTCGTCGATGACGCCGTCGAACATCGGCAAGCGCAGTTCGTAGGTGTAGAGCACGTCGAAGGCCGCAAAGGGGTTCACTCCGGTCGCGATCAATCCGGCGCTGTCGATCCGCACACCCGCCGCGAGCGTGACGATCCGGTCGTCGCCGGTCGTGCCCGCGAGTTCGATGCCGAACTCGCCGGCGTTCTGTGGATCAGTGAGTACCGAAAGGTGGACGACCGCGTCGATGGTCGTCGGGGGATCACCAATGGTGAGCGGGTAGCCCTGGCCGACGAAACACTCGGTTAGCGGGTCGACGGGCTCATCGAACGACCCGTCCGGGTCCGTCTCCGGGCTCGCGTTCCCCGCGGCGGCCGGTGCGGCGACGAGCGCGAGACAACAGCACACGNCGAGCGCGACGGCGACCGCCTGCGCGGACCGGGACGGGGGACGGTTCATCGTCCCGGCGTAGACGGCAGGCACACATAACCTTCCGGGCCGGAGAATCAGGATCGATAGTTCGGACGGGACAGGGCGGGCCGAGGGCCACGCACAGCGCGGATGGGTGACCCTATCCCTCGATATCCAACAGGCCCTCGACGAGCATCCCCTCGACCAACAGCTCCGCGGACGCGAGGTTCGTCGCCACCGGGACATCCCTGACGTCACAGACGCGCAACAGCGCCGAGATGTCCGGTTCATGCGGCTGGGCGGTGAGCGGATCCCGGAGGAAGATGAGCCCGTGAAGCTCGTCGTTCGCGACCATCGCGCCGATCTGGAGGTCGCCGCCGAGCGGCCCCGAGGCCTGCCGGTCGACCGTCAGCCCCGTCTCCTCGTGGATCCGTGTGCCGGTCGTGCCCGTGGTGACGATTGCACACTCCGAGAGCACGTCGACGTACGTCTGGACGAACTCGACCATCTCGTCTTTCAACTGATCGTGGGCGATGAGCGCGATGCGCATGGGGGTATCTCCCCGCGTCGTTGCTTAAAAGGACCGCTGGGTGGTGGGTGTGGTGTCGCGATCGAACGTCCGTCCCGTGGCTGCGCTCGGTCTCAACTCCCCAGCATCGACCGCTCTCGGCCTCAGCCCTCCCCAGCATCGACCGCTCTCGGCCTCAGCCCTCCCCAGCCTCGCAGCCGACGGACCGCCGAGCGGTGCCGGCGGTCCGTCGACTGCTCCCTCGCGCTCTATTCGAGCCCTTATTAGGGCTCGAATCGGACCGCGCCGGTTCCGGAGGGGGCTACTTAAATCGGAACGTCTCCAGGTTCTTCGGCGCGAACGTCCGCATGTTGTACTCGTGATACAGCGCCGAGGAGAGGTCCTGCACGGAGCGTTCGTCGCCGTGCACACAGAGCACCTTCTCCGGACGGGGGTTCATCGTCTTCACGAAGTTTTCGAGCCCCTGCCGGTCGGCGTGTCCGGAGAAGCCGTCGACCGTCTCGACGCCCATCTCAAGTGTAAGCGTGCTGCCACGGCCGTTGCCGCTTCCCCACCCGGAGGAGATCGGGATCTCGTCCCAGCCGTTCTGGATGCGGCGACCGAGCGTCCCCTGCGCCTGGTAGCCGACGAAGACGAGGTTCGAGTTCGGGTCGGGGCCGATGTGGCGAAGCCAGGACATGATCGGCCCGCCGGTGACCATCCCGGAGGTCGAGAGGATGATACACTGATCGCCGTCTGCGACCTCCTGACGCTCCTCCTCGCCGCCGTCGATGTGGTTGAACTCCTCGGCGAGGAACGGGTTCTCGTCCTCGTGGAAGATCCGATCACGGAGGCCGTCACGGAGGTACTCCGGATATGTCGTGTGGATCGCCGTCGCCTCCCAGATCATTCCGTCGAGGTGGATCGGCATCGAGGGGATGTCGCCGTTGCGCATCGCCTCCTCCAACACGAGCATGATCTCCTGTGAGCGGCCGACCGCAAACGCCGGGATGACGACCTTTCCGCCCTGCTCGTAGGTCTCGTTGATGACCTTCTTCAGCTTCCGCTCGGAGTCCGCCTGGTCCGTCTGGTAGTCGTTACGGCCGCCGTAGGTCGACTCCAATACGAGCGTCTCGACGCGCGGGAAGTCGTTGACCGCGCCGTTGAACAGCCGGGTGTCCTCGTAGTGGATGTCCCCGGAGAAACAGACGTTGTAGAGCCCGTCGCCGATGTGGAAGTGGGTGACGGCGCTGCCGAGGATGTGGCCCGCGTTGTGGAAGGTGATCTTCACGTCCGGCGCGATGTCGGTCACGTCGCCGTATTCGAGCGGGATGGTGTGTTTGATCGCCTCGCGGACCTGTGCGGACTCGTACGGCGGCGTCCGACCCTCCTTGGCGGCGACGTCGAGGTAATCGAGCGTGAGCAGCCCCATCAGGTCGCGGGTGGGCTCGGTCGTGTATATCGGCCCGTCGTAGCCGTATTTAAAGATGAGCGGCAACAGCGCGGAGTGGTCGAGGTGGGCGTGGGTCAACACGACCGCGTCGATGGTCGCCGCGCCCGCACCGAGCGCCTCGGGAACCTGGAGGTAGGGTACCTCGCCTTCCGCACCCGGTTTGTCCCCACAGTCGATGAGGATCCGCGTCTCGGGCGTCGAGAGGATGAAGGCCGCGCGGCCGACCTCGCGACAGCAGCCGAGCGTCGTGATGCGCACCCACTCGTCGTCGGACATCTCCTCGCGGTGGATCTGTCTGCCGACGCGTTCGAGGATGTCCCGGCGCTCCTCGCGTTCGTTCTTCAGGAAGTTCCGGACGTTCGAGACCGTCGAGGACTCGATCGGCGGCGTTCGAACGACCTCCGGCGTCCAGCCGACCTCCTGGGTGATCTCCCGGAGGGTCGCGCCGCGCCGACCGATCACCATCCCGGGTTTTTGCGCCTCGATGACGACCTCGCCGGTGTCCTCGTGGAAATCGAGTGAGGTGACGCCCGCCTCCTCGGGGATGACGGACCGGACCTTCTCCTCCGCCTCACGTGGGGGCGAAAGCGACGCGGGGTCCGGCCGGATCGTGATCCGCTTGCGAAGCTTCGAGGCCAACCGGCGGATCAGGTCGCCGTCACCGGCGAACCGTTTCGGGTTGCGAGTGTAGACGACGAGTTCGGGGCCCTCGTATTTCACATCGGTCACGGTGATCCCGTTCGGGATCTCCGATTCGATCGTTTGTTTCACGTTCTCCAGTTGCGTATCGACTTGACTCATATCTCACTGCGAAGTGTGGCCGCCCTCGCTGCGTGGTCGTCGGGTTCAAAACCGACTCTGGACGCCGCATAGACCGACCGTCGCGGGGGTATAGTGGAAGATTCTGTCCGTACTCGGTGATGCGGGAACAACCGACGAAAACCCGCTTAGTCTGAGATAACCCGCCGTTGTTATAAAAGCCTTCGCAAAGTGCAAGACCCTCGACGGCGAGAACCGTGATATGCGCGTCACCCCAGGCGTCGTCGCCGAGGAGCACACGTGGGTTCGCCAGCGCGCGCCGGTCGTGGTTCCAATCCTCAACAAGACACGGGACCGACTCGGCGAGTTGTTCGAGACCGACGTCGACCGGATCGATCGGGAGACGTATCGTCGAGAGGTCGACGTCGTCTTCGCGGACGGCGAGGTGGCGGTCAACGTCGCCGGCTACGTCGGCCTCCTCCGCGACCTCGACGTCGAGGGCGACTACCCGGGGTTCATCGTCGACGAGGTGCTCGGTCGCGAGCTGGCGGCGACCATCGCGGGCGGACAACCGCTCTCGTTGCTCGCGCAGGCGACGTTCCACTTCGCGGACGTGCACGTCGACGAGGACGCGACGGCCGCGGGACGCGGGGCCGCGGGCGCGGACGACCTCGATGCCGCGCTCGCGGCCGGCTTTCAGACGCGGCTACCGGGGTGGGACTGGCGGGCTGAAGAGAGTCCGTTCGCCGTCGACCCCGAGTGAGCGGTCACCGACGGCTTGAACGCGCGCTCACCGACGGTGCGGGCGACTGTCCGTCGAGCCACCGGCAAGCGGCAACGCAAGCGCCCCCAGATCGACGTGCTCGGAGAGGAGTTCGGCCGCGCGATCGTAGGGGTCGTCCGGGGCCGCCGCCCCCGTTCCGTCCACCGCCGCCGCGAGGTCCGCAGGGTCGATCCCCGCATGGTCGCGAGCGGCGGCGACGAACCGGGCCCGTGCCGCGTCGTTCGCGAACAGACCGTGGAGGTACGTTCCCAAGACCCCGCCGCTCGCGACGCCGAGCGCGACTCCGGAGCGGTCGCCGTTCGGATCGATAAACGGGGTCGAGAGCCCGTCGACGAGCCCCCGCGTTTCGCCCATATGTATCTCGTAGCCGACGAGCGGAATCGGGTTGTCATCCGGCCTCTCGAATCGGCTTAGTGGCCCGGCCTCAGCAGTGTCGAGGCGAAGTTCGGTCGCGACGACCCGTTTTTCGGCGTCGAAGGTCGTCTCGACGAGGAGCAGCCCGAAGGCGTCGACGACCGCGCCGTCCGAGCCGTGCTCCGCCCCACCCTCCGACGAGTCCAGCCGCGCGCTCTCGACGTCGGCGTTCGCGATCCGTTCGCCGAGCAGCTGATAGCCGCCACACAGCCCCACGATCGGTCCGGTAAAAGCCCGCAGGGTCACATCCAGGCCGGCGTCCCGACAGGCGAGCAGGTCGTCGACCGTATTTTTCGTCCCCGGCAACACCACCCCGTCGGCCTCCCGAAGCGGATCGTCGAGCGGAACGTACGCGACTCGAACACCCGGCTCGGCCGCAAGCGGCTCAAGGTCCGTCGCGTTCGAGATCCGCGGAAGCCGGGGGACCGCAATGGTCACCGCGAGCGACTCGGGGACGCCATCGTCGTCGCCGTGGACCGCCCGTTCGTCGACCGCGGGCAGCGCGACGCTGTCCTCCTCGGGAAGCCCGGGATCCTCGTAGGGGACGACGCCGAGGATCGGGACCCCGGTTCGCTCCTCGAAGGCGTCGATACCCGGATCGAGCAGCGAGGGGTCGCCGCGGAACTTCGTGATCACCGCGCCCACCACCCGGTCACGGAGATCCGCGGGGAGGAGTTCGAGCGTGCCGACCAGCGAGGCGAAGACGCCGCCACGCTCGATGTCGGCGACGAGGACGATCTCCGCGTCGGCGAATCGGGCCGTTTCGACGTTGGCGAGGTCGCGGTCGTGGAGGTTGATCTCGGCGATCGAGCCCGCACCCTCGGCGATCACCACGTCGGCCGCTTCGGCGAGCCGACGATGTGCCGCGACTGCCGCCTCGCGGGCGACGTGCCAGCCGTCGGCGTAGTACTCGCCGGCGGCGACGTCCTCAACCGCCTCCCCGTTCACCACGAGTTGGCTCTCACCCTCCCCGCGCGGTTTGAGCAACACCGGGTTGTGGTCGGTCTCCGCGGGCACCCGGGCCGCGCGTGCCTGCACGTACTGAGAGACGCCGATCTCGCCGAATCCAGTCTCCCTTCCGGTAGAGACCCTATCCTCGCCGCGTATCGATCCGGCGGACTTCGGCACCGCCCGCGCGTTGTTCGACATGTTCTGTGCCTTATACGGGGCGACCGCGACGCCCGCGTCGGCGAGGAGCCGGCAGAGCCCGGCGACGACCGTCGACTTCCCGACGTGGGAGGCCGTTCCCGCGACGAGGATCGTCCGTGTCCCGGCCGGGTCGGCTCCGGAGGGGTTCCCCTTACCCACGTTGCCCCCGATGTCCCCCGTCACCGTGTGAGCCGCGAGGCGAGTTCGCGGGCGGCCTCGACGTGGTCGTCGGCCTCGGCGTCGCCGGTCGTTTCGAACTCCGCGAGCAGGTCGCAGATCGTCTCGGCGCGCTCACGGACGACATCGGGCTCCAAGCCGCCGTCGGCGATCTGTCCGGCGAGCGCCTGCGCCTCGCCGAGATGCCAGCCCGCCTCGCGGGCGACCGGTCGTACCTCCGTCGCTTCGAGGTGCCGATACAGTTCCGCGGCGGCGTCGAAATCGTCGGTGTCGGCGGCATCATTGGCGGCGTCGGAGCCGCCGTCGGGTTGATGATCGGCCATCAGTATTCCGTCCCCTTCCGGGCGCGCTGACCCGCGTCGATCGGGTGTTTCACCTTTCCGACCTCGGTGATGAGGTCGGCGAGGTCATCGAGATACGTCGGTTCCTCGTGCCCGCCGGTCAACACGAGTTCGAGGCCGTCGGGCTTGCACTCGATCAGGTCGCGAACGTCCTCGGGGTCGATGAGGTCGCGGTTCGCCGCGTAGATTATCTCATCGAGGATGAGGAGATGAACCCCGTCCTCCGGCGGAGAATCCGGGTCGATGGGCTCGTCGAGGGCTCGCTCGCCGGCCGCGTCGACGAGTTCCCGGGCGCGTTCGAGACCCGCCCGCGCATCCCGCTCATGGTCGGCCTCGTCGGAGCCGTCGGCCATCCCGTGCCAGCCATAATGGCCGGTGTTCTCGTAGGAGAAGCCCGGCAGCGCGGCGATGGCGTTGTACTCGCCACGAACCGCCTCGACGGAGTCGGCCCCACCCTTCATAAACTGCAACATGTGGACGCGGTAGCCGTGCCCGACGGCGCGCGCGCCCATCCCGAGCGCGGCCGTCGTCTTCCCCTTGCCGTCGCCCCACCACACCTGCACGAGGCCGAACTCCTCGGGTGCGGCCGGCTCGATCGGTCGCTCCGCCGGCGTGATCCCCCTCCCGGGGGTGTCGCGCTCGGCGGCCCGGTGGCGTCGCTTCGCACCGTCCCCATCCGTCGATTCGTCGGCGTCGGTTCGCGAGTCGCTCATGCGTTAGCCTACACGGCGAGCGTCTTGAATCGGCGGGTCGATGAAGGATCGGCGGGTCGATGAAGGATCGGCGGGTCGATGAAAGGTCCTCGCCCCCGCCGGCTCACTCGTCGTGGATGAAGACGAGCCGCTT
>SL_8KL_010_SEDDRAFT_10000483_pt1 | contig 34862 bp, 25 predicted proteins | sample SodLakKL_010_SED_4_FD_11160 | JGI IMG/M metagenome (IMG submission 11160)
CTGCTGGCGCAGCATCCGCAGGACGGCGCGCACTTCCCCGCGCGCATCATCCGCGTAGATCTCAATGTCATCGCGGGTGCTGTTGGCCGGGAAGATGCCGCAGCACACGCGCACATCCAGCCATTTTTCCGCGATGATACGGTCCAGCATAGCAAGCGCATCGCGGTGCAGCCTGCGGGCCTGCTCGCCGAAGGTGTCATCGTCCAGGATAGCCGGATATTTGCCGGGCATTTGCCAGGTGATGAAAAAGGGCGTCCAGTCGATGTAGGATGCCAGCTCTTTCAGCGAGGGTTGATCCGGGTGGATGAGGCCGGTGCGGTGCGGCGCGCTGATATCATCCGCCCGCCACGAGATCGGAGTACGGTTCTGCCGGGCCGTTTCCAGCGGGATGTAGCTTTTGGAATGGGTGCGCTGCTCATGGCGCTCCCGGACGTCCGTGTACTCTTCCCGGATCTCCTGAATGAGCGGCTCGCGCTGCGTATCGGAAAGCAGCCGGCTGACCACAGGCACGCTTTTTGAAGCATCCAGCACGTGGATTACCGGCCCGCTGTACGCCGGAGCGATTTTCACGGCGGTGTGGACCCGTGACGTGGTGGCCCCGCCGATCAGCAACGGGTGTGTCATGCCCCGCGCCTCCATTTCACGCGCCAGGTCCACCATCTCGTCCAGCGAAGGGGTTATGAGGCCGCTTACCCCGATCACATCCGCCTTGTGCTCCACGGCCGCATCCAGGATTTTCTGCGCCGGAACCATCACGCCCAGGTCGATCACATCGTAGTTGTTGCAGCCCAGCACCACTCCGACAATATTCTTGCCGATGTCGTGGACATCGCCCTTGACCGTTGCCAGCAGCACTTTTCCCTTTGGACGGTCATCCTTAAGCAGTCTTTTCTCCTCTTCGATGTACGGGATTAGCCAGGCCACCGCTTTTTTCATCACCCGGGCGCTCTTTACAACCTGCGGGAGGAACATCTTGCCCTGTCCGAACAGGTCGCCGACCACGTTCATGCCGTCCATGAGCGGTCCCTCGATCACCTCCAGCGCCTGGTCGAACTGCCGCCGCGCCTCTTCGGTGTCCTCGTCGATGTGGTCGATGATGCCTTTCATAAGGGCGTATTCCAGCCGTTTTCCGACCGGACGGCTGCGCCATTCGTCGGTTTTGGCCGGATCCTTGCCGCCTTTCTGCCGGATGGTCTCGGCGAAGTCTACCAGACGCTCGGTGGCATCGGATCGCCTGTTGAAAAGCACATCCTCGACACGCTCCAGCAGGTCCGGCGGGATCTCCTCATAGACCTCAAGCTGTCCGGCGTTCACGATCCCCATATCCAGCCCGGCGCGGATGGCGTGATACAGAAACACAGCGTGCATGGCTTCGCGGACCGGGTTGTTGCCGCGGAAGGAGAACGAGATGTTGCTGACGCCACCGCTCACCTTGGCCATGGGCAGGTTCCTCTTGATCCAGCGGGTTGCCTGGATGAAATCGACCGCGTAATTGTTGTGATCCTCGATTCCGGTGGCTACGGTCAGGATGTTGGGATCGAAAATAATGTCCTGCGGCGGGAATCCGATATGATCCACCAGCAGGCGGTAGGCGCGTTCGCAGATGGCGATGCGACGCTCGAAGCTGTCGGCCTGACCCTCCTCGTCGAAGGCCATCACGATGACGGCGGCGCCGTAGTCGCGCACTTTCCGGGCCTGGTCCAGGAACGCATGTTCGCCCTCCTTCAGGCTCAGTGAATTGACAACGGCTTTGCCCTGCAGGCACTTCAGTCCCGCTTCCAGCACCGACCACTTCGAGGAGTCGACCATCACCGGTACCCGCGCAATGTCAGGTTCTGCCATGATCAGGTTGAGGAAGGCCGTCATCACTTTCTCGGAATCGAGCAGCCCTTCATCCATGTTCACATCAATGATCTGGGCGCCGTTTTCAATCTGCTCCCGGGCCACCGACAATGCTTCCTCGAACCTGTCTTCGCGGATAAGGCGTGCGAATTTGCGCGAGCCGGAGACATTGGTCCGCTCGCCGACATTGACAAAATTCGTCTCGGGCCTGACTACCAGCGGTTCGAGTCCGCTCAGGCGCAGCCAGGGCTCGCTGTCGGGGATGGTCCGCGGCTGGTGCCGGGCCGCCACTTCCGCAAATTGCGCGATATGCTCCGGCGTGGTGCCGCAGCAACCGCCCACCATGTTCAGCCAGCCCTCGGAGGCGTAGGCCCCGAGCTGCTTCGCCATGAAATCAGGTGATTCGTCGTATTGGCCAAACTCGTTGGGCAGGCCGGCGTTGGGATAGAGCGTCACCGGAGCGGTTGCAATGCGCGAAATCTCACGGATGAACGGGCGCATCTGCTGTGAGCCGAGCGCACAGTTCAACCCCACGCTCAGCAGGTTCGGCATGTGCGAGATCGAGATCCAGAAAGCCTCGGTCGTCTGGCCGGAAAGCGTGCGGCCGCTCTGGTCCACGATCGTCCCGGAAATCATGACCGGCATGTTGTTCCCGGTCTCCCGGCGGTAATTCTGGATGGCAAAAAGGGCCGCTTTACAGTTAAGAGTATCAAAAACAGTCTCCACAAGAAGCACATCGGCCCCGCCATCCATCAGCCCGGGGATCTGCGCGGCGTAACAGTCCACCATCTCATCAAAGGTCACGGCGCGGTAGCCGGGATCGTTCACGTCCGGCGACAGCGAAAGCGTGCGGTTGGTGGGACCCATGGCGCCGGCCACAAACCGGGGTTTTTCCGGATGCTGCTTTGTAAACTTGTCCGCCGCCTCACGGGCAATGCGGGCCGAAGCAAGGTTCATCTCGTAGACGTGCTCTTCCAGCCCATAGTCCAGCTGCGAAACCGGATTGGAGCTGAAGGTGTTGGTCTCGACGATGTCGGCCCCCGCTTCCAGGAAAGCCTCATGAATGGAGCGGATGATTTCGGGCTGCGTGACACAGAGCAGATCATTGTTGCCCTTGAGCTCATGATCGTGTCCGGCAAAACGGTCTCCGTGGAAATCCTCCTCGGAAAGGGCGTGTTTCTGGATCATCGTGCCCATGGCACCGTCTATCACCAGGATGCGTTGTTTCAGGGCTTTCTGTATGGGGTGTATCAAAGCAGGCGGTTTATAGAAAAAAGCGAAAGCGGGTTTTGTGGATAGATGGTGGACAAATATACAAAAAAGGAGGGTCAGTCGGGATACCGGAGGGAAATCTGCCGGGACCCCCACCTGGTTTCTGCGTAATTTGTCTGTCTTTCAGCCGGGAATCACGTATTTTGGCTGTATATCCATGTTTTTTGTATCAACTTTATGAATCAACCGGCATTATCTCTTATTTTTGCGGCTTTTCTGCTCGTTTTGTGCATAACCGACGCCGGAGCGCAGTCCGCGCTTGTTATCAATGAGTTCATGGCGTCCAACAACGAAACCATTTCGGACGAGGACGGTGACCATGAAGACTGGATCGAGATCCTCAACACGGGAAGTGCGCCACTCCGCCTTGCCGGATACGGCCTGACCGACCGCGAAGGCGATTTTTTCCGTTGGGTGTTCCCCGATACCACCATTCTGCCCGGAGATTTCATGCTTATCTGGGCCTCCGGTAAGAACAGGAGGACGCCGGGGGCGCCGCTTCACGCCAGTTTCAGCATTGCCTCCGATGGGGAACCCTTGCGTCTGACCGATGTCAACGGAAACCGGCTGGATACGGTTCCACCCGTACGCGTACCCACCGACTACTCTTACGGGCGCAGGCCCGACGGATCGGACCGGTGGGTCTTTTTTGATGAACCCACGCCCGGTTTTTCCAACGTAACGGATGGTATCTCCCGGCTTCTTGATCCGCCCGCCTTCTCACACGAGGGCGGATTCCACCGGCAGGGGTTCGATCTCGCGCTCACGCTTCCCGGGCATCAGCAAGACGCCCAAATCTACTTTACCCTGGACGGCAGCACGCCCGGACCGGATAACGGCCGGCGGTTGTCAGCGGGACAAACCATCCGGATAGAGGACCGCACCGATGAGCCCAACGACCTGTCCATGATCCGTACCAACAATATCGGAGAAAACGATCCCCTCAATGACGGATGGAAGCCACCTATCGGACAGGTGTTCAAGGGCACGGTAGTGCGCGCCGTCGCATGGGCGCCGGACTCCGAACCGGTCCGGGTGGCCACCCGTACCTTTTTTGTCGGTGCCGACCTTCACGAGCGGTACCGGCTGCCGGTAGTATCCCTGGCAACAGACCGGGGCAATTTCTTTTCGGAGGACTCCGGTATCTACGTACCCCCGAATTTCCAGGAGCGCGGCGAAGGCTCGGAGCGGCCGGTGCATTTCGAGTTTTATGAAAGCGGCGGCGAACCCGTACTGGCCCAGGATGCCGGTGTGCGCATTCATGGGGGTACATCCCGTGCCCGGCCCATAAAATCATTGCGAATGTATGCCCGCAGATCCTATGGCGAGAGCTGGTTCGAATATCCTCTGATCCCGGAGGCACCCGTCGATCGCTACAAGCGGTTTCTGCTGCGCAATTCCGGCAATGACTGGGATATGGCCTACTTCCGCGATGCCCTGATGCAGCGGCTGGTCGAGCATACACCCGTCGAAACGCAGTTCTACCGTCCCGTTGTGGTGTTCCTCAACGGGGAGTACTGGGGTATCCACAACATCCGCAAACGATACGACCATCGCTATTTCGAGTCAATGTACGGCCTGGATCGGGGCGATCTGGTGCTGCTGGAAGGAGATGCCAAAATCAAGGAAGGCACTCAACCCGACCAGCGCGATTATGAGCAGCTCAGGGAGATGATCGATACCGACCAGGTCAACCATCCGCAGATCTGGCAGATGGTCAAAGACCGGGTGGATCTGGACAACCTCCGCGACTACAATATCGCCAACATCTACTTCCGGAACACGGACTGGCCCGGCAACAACATTGATTTCTGGCGGAAACGGACGGATGGTCCGCAGGAGGACGCCCCGCCCGGGCACGATGGCCGCTGGCGCTGGCTGATGTTTGATACCGATTTCGGATTCAACCTTGATTACCCCTATGTTCAGGGCGCCGGTATGCGCGAACAGCACAACACCCTCAGTTTTGCCATTAATGGCGCCAATGTATCCTGGCCCAACCCGGACTGGTCGGTTCAAATGCTGCGCGGCACCCTCCGCAATATCTCTTTCCGGAACAGCTTCATCAACAGGTTTGCCGATCTGCTTAACACCGCCTTTTCCCCGGAACGTGTGGAAGCAGAGATAGACGTCATCTACAACCAGCTCAAACCGCACATGCCGGAACATGTCAACCGCTGGCGGGGACCTGAAACCATGCAGGATTGGGAGGGTGAGGTTGCCTCCATGCGTGACTTTGCCCGGAAACGGCCCGCAGCCCAGCGGGAACACATCCTTTCGCATTTCGGCATCCGCGGTACCGTGGAGCTTGCCCTTGATGTCAATGATCCCGAAGGCGGACACATCCGCATTAATACTATCGATATCCAACCCGGACAGGTCGGGATTCCGGACCAGCCCTGGCCATGGTCCGGTGTCTATTTTCATGATGTCCCGATTACCATCACGGCTGTTCCGGCCGGGGGATATGAATTTGCCGGCTGGGAGGGTCGCGATCATGCAGGAGAGACCGTCACCATCCGCACTTTTGAACAGGAACTGTCGCTGAAAGCCCTTTTTGAAGCAAGGGAAGTGTCGGCCGGGCTGTCAGAACCCGGGCCGGACCGTCCCCGGCACTTCCGTCTGCATCCACCCAGGCCCAACCCGTTCAACAACCGGGCCATGGTGACGGTGGCCGTACCTGATGCGGGCCATCTGAGGGTGTCCGTGTACTCCGTTGATGGAAGAAGAGTGGCCGTTCTTGTTGATGGGGTTGTTCGCAGCGGATATCATGAGGTGGCCCTGGACGCATCCGCATGGGCAAGCGGAGCCTATATCATAACGGCCGAAACCGGAAGCCGGCGAATGTCAGTCCCCGTCACTCTCGTCAAATAACCGGGTTTCATATCAAATAACCGGGTTTCATGACAAATAATCGGGTCTCATGAGAAGGTTCTTTATAACAGAGTGCTATAAAAAATCAAAGCCAGTCCGATCAAGGACTGGCTTTTGAGGGGAGGGTATGGTATGGGTTATAACAACTAACAACTTCACATTATATTGTGCAGAGTTGTTACCGATTTTGTTCTGCGAATGATTTTTTTCTGAAAATCACTGTTTCATCGGCCCTGCATTTATATAACGCAACAACCAGTCATGAAATTCCCCAAACCAGTGAATTGAGTTCTGGGGGGTCAGTATCCAGTGGTTTTCATCGGGATAGTAGACCAGCCGGGCGTCGAGTCCCTTGCCTTTATAGACGCCATAGACCTCCAGGCCGTGGGTCACGGGCACGCGGTAATCCAGCTCGCCATGGAGGATAAGCATGGGTGTTTCGAAGTTTTCGGCCAGCATGGCGGGATTCCAGCGCTGCAGATCCTCCAGGCCGTCCCAGGGGGCGCCGCTGTAGGCCGCCTCGCGGTGGTAGGTCACATCAGAGGCAAACTGCGACATGATATTGTACACACCGGCATGGTTGATGAGTGCCTGGTACCGGTCCGTCTTGCCGGCGATCCAGCTGACCATGTATCCCCCGTAACTTCCGCCGGCCGCGGCGGTGCGGTTGCCGTCGATGTAGGGTTTGTCCACCATGTAATCGGTTGCCTTCATGATGTCGCGGTAGGGCAGTTCGGAGTGGGCGCCATGAATGGATTCGGCAAATTCCTGGCCGAAACTGGTGGATCCGTGGAAATTGGGCAGCGCCACAACATATCCCGGAGCGGCAAAGAGCTGTGCGTTCCAGCGGAAGTGGAAATCATCGCCGAAAATGCCGTGCGGACCGCCGTGGATCTGTACCAGCAGCGGCCATTCCCCGTTTTCGTCGAAATCGGGCGGATAGACGACGAACATCTGCACATCCACCCCGTTGGCACCCTTGTAGGTCACATTTTCGACCCGGCCCATATGCAAGCCGGACATGATGTCATCGTTGAAACCGGTGATTTTTGACAGGTTGCGGCCGTTGGCGCGGATCCGGAACAGCTCCGGGGCCCGGGTGAAGGAGCGATGCAGGAAGACCAGCTGGTCACCGGCAAGGACGATGCCCGAATTGGTGCCGCCGCGATGTATTTCACGGAGCCGGTCGCGCCGCACATCATAGGCAAAAACGGATGTTTTGCCCCGGTCCTGGGCGGTGAAATAGATTTCGCGGCTGTTGTCCGCCCAGAGAGCACTGCCCGGCGAAAGGTCGATGTCGCCGTGCATCACCTTGTCGATTACGGATCGGTCACCGCTCTGCCGGTCGTAAAAGACCAGTCGCGCCCGGTCGGCATAGAAATCGGTGCGGGTCTGTTTCCGGTAGAGGAGCGTGCTGCCATCCGGACTGTAGGCCGGACTCATGTCGTTGGCCGGGTTGTGTTCGGTGATATTGACCAGTTCGCCGCTGCCGTCCGCCGGCACCAGGAAAATATCGTAGTCGAAATATTCGTAGGGAGGGGGATTGCTGTTGGCGGAAACGGCTATCTCGTTGCCGTCCGGTGATATATCGTACTCGGCGGATCCCATCATCGCAAAATGGCGCTGCGATCCGGGCATCAGGTCGGTGATCTCCTTCGTTTCCACATCCATCCGGAAAATGCGTGGATAACGGCCGTCGGTGAGCCAGCGGTCCCAGTGCCTGTAGATGCGGTTTTCGGTCACCCTGGCGCTGACCTTGCTGTCCTCCTGCTCCTTGATCATCTCCTTGAGGCGGTCAAAATCACCATCGTATCCCGGCAGTACGTTGGCCACGAACGCGATATGCTTTCCGTCCGGGAACCATTTCGGTGCCGAGACGGATACGGGCATGTCCGTCAGGCGCTCGGCCTCGCCGCCATCTGCGGGGATCAGGTAGAGCTGGGCCGGTGATCCGTCGCGTCCCGACACAAAAGCAATCCGGCTTCCATCCGGACTCCAGGCGGGCTGGCGGTCGGAGTTCTGTGTTGTGAATTTTCGGATATTTTCGCCATCCAGGCTGGACCGGTACAGGTTCGTATAGGACCGGTCTTTTTCAATATCGTAGCGTGTGACCGGAAAAACGAGTTGTTTCCCGTCCGGGGAAGCATCCCCCGTTCCGGCACGCTTCATATTCCAGAGATCTTCAGGAGTTATGGTCCTCGTCTCATCGGCCTGCACATCCGAAAGGGCACCGGCTGCCATGAGAACAAGCAGGCAGAATGCCGTCAGCCGGAGCGACAGGGCAAACCGGGACAGCGGCCGCATGTGAAAGGATGAGGGGATACGCATTGAGCTGTGATTGCGCGCTGAGTCTTGGATGCGCACGGAGCTGTTAATAGGATTTGATTTGGTCATGGGAGTAGAGCTTTTTGTTGTAAAGTAGTTATTCCAACAGAATTGAAGCAGTTTGCAAGGATCAGCCGAACCGGTCCGCCAGCCGGTTGATCATGTAGCTGCTTTCGGACAGGGCCTGTTCCGCAAAATCGCCAAAAAATCCATTAATTTTGCGGAATTCGCAAACAAATCCATCGCGGTCGTTATCTGCAACGAGCCGGGCGAGTTTCTTGTGATGCTCCAGGAATTCCAGGAGCAGTGTGCGCCGCTCAAAAGTGGAGAACACGATATCGGCATAGAGTTCGGCGTCCTGGGCAAAGATACGGCCGGTCATCATGAGTTCGGCGCGGTAAATCGGGCTGGAGTAGTCGGCCATGTCCTCCGGCTTGAGGTCAAATTCCCTCATGAACGACCCGTGCAGCAGGGCCACGAAGTGCCGCAGGCCCTGGATCAGGTGCATCGCACGGTCATGCTGCTCGGGATCCACGAACTTGATGCGCATTCCCCACAAGTGAAACTGCTCCAGAATCCACTCATAAGCGTTTTCATTGCGGCCGTGGCACACCATCATCAGCTGACGGGAGACGTTGGAGACGTCCGGGCCATGCATCGGGTGAAGGGCCACGACGGGACCCTTGTGGGCGGCCATCATGGCATCGAGGATGTGGGTCTTGTTGCTGGTGAAATCGGCCAGAATGGTGTCCGGATCCAGGTGCGGCCCGATACGCTCTATGGTTTCCTCTGTCACGTTGATGGGAACGGTGATGATGACCAGATGCTGTCCGCGCACCAGCTCTTCCACCCGGTCCCAGTCGTCGCGGTCCAGGATGGTGACGCGGTGCCCCGAAAGTTCGGCGATGCGCGTATAGAGCGAACCCATGCCGCCGTGCCCGCCGACCATCAGGATGTTCTTGCTGCCGGCGCTGGCCTGCGGAAACGTTTTGCCGGACTGGTAGGCGCGGGACGAACTCATGATCATGCGCAGAAAATCCTCCGCCCAGTCCGTATCCAGATTGTGCTCTTTGGCCTTCCGGCGGAAATCGGCGATTTTTTCATCTTCCCTGTCGGGCACAAATATGGGCAGTTTATTTTGTATTTTTGTGGATATGACCTGTTTTACGGTGTCGTTTCTTTCACGAAGAAGACGCAGGATCTCATCGTCGATGCTGTCGATGCGTTCCCGGAACGTATTCAGGCTGTTCTGGTTCTGGTTCATGTATGTGACGTGATTATGATAGACCTGTTTCGGCGAAAATTTCCGGCATGTCCTGTAATGAAAAAGCAGTTCGCGTGTCTATCTGATACGGCATTGACGCTGGCAGAACGGATACCGTGCCCGGTATCGCGCCGACTTACGTTCGTGCAAAGGTCGACCGGTGCGACAGGAACCTTTCCGGAACAGGACCGGAAAACCGGCAGGCGTTACTGGAGCAACCGAAACCGCTGCACCTGCCGGATCCACGGCTGTAAAATGTAACGATTTATTGAATAGAAAGAGAACCGATGTCCGATTTCAAACTTGTTTCCCCGTACAAACCCGCAGGCGACCAGCCCCAAGCCATCACGGAACTGCTGGATGGCATCCAAAAGGGTGAACGTTACCAGACACTCCTGGGGATTACCGGATCAGGGAAAACACGTACCATGGCATCGGTTGTCGAGAAAACCGGAAAGCCGACCCTGGTAATGAGCCACAACAAAACACTGGCGGCACAGCTCTACCGGGAGTTCAGCGACTTTTTCCCGGAAAACTGCGTCGAGTTTTTCATCTCCTATTACGATTACTACCAGCCCGAAGCGTATCTCGTATCGCAGGACAAATACATCGAAAAGGACCTCTCCATCAACGACGAGATCCAGCGCCTCCGTCTTCGGGCCACCAGTTCGCTGCTGTCCGGACGCAGCGATGTCATCATCGTCTCTTCCGTCAGCTGCATCTACGGCATTGGCTCGCCCAGCGAATACGAGCAGCTCATCATCCACCTCAAAACAGGCGAGGAAATCCCGAGGAACAAGCTGCTCTATGATCTGGTGGACCTGCACTACAGCCGCAACGACCACCAGTTTGAACGGGCCAAATTCCGCGTCAGGGGTGATGTGGTGGATCTTTACCCCGCTTACTCCGAACACGCCCTGCGAATTTCCTTCTGGGGGGATGAGATCGAGACGCTTACCCTGTTCGACCCCGAAACAGGCGAGCTTCTTGAAGAGGCAGACCAGTTTTTCATCTATCCGGCATCCCATTATGTGACCACCAAGGGGCGGCTGAAGACCGCCATCGAACAGATCCGCGATGAGCTCGCTCTGCGCCTCGACGTGCTTCGCTCAGAGGAAAAATACGTGGAGGCCCAGCGGCTGGAACAGCGGACCATGTTCGACATCGAAATGATGCAGGAGATCGGTTTTTGTCCGGGCATCGAGAATTACTCCCGGTACCTGGCCGGACGCAAGCCCGGGGAGCGTCCCTATTGCCTGTTCGACTACTTCCCGAAAGATTTTCTGCTGATCGTGGATGAGTCCCACCAGACCGTTCCCCAGATCGGCGCCATGTATGGCGGGGACCGGTCGCGGAAGGCGAGCCTGGTGGAGCACGGCTTCCGGCTGCCATCGGCACTCGATAACCGTCCGCTGACTTTCGGGGAGTGGGAGTCGATGATCAACCAGTGCGTTTTTGTGAGCGCCACTCCCGCCGACTACGAGCTGGAAAAGAGCCAGGGGGCGTTTGTGGAGCAGATCATCCGTCCAACCGGACTCATGGAGCCCAAAGTGGAAGTGCGCCCCCTTGCCTATCAGATTGACGATATCGTCGGTGAAGTCCAGAAAGCGGTCGCCAAAAAACAGCGGGTGCTATGCCTGACCCTGACCAAGCGGATGAGCGAGGAACTGTCGCAATACCTCAAGGATCTCGGGATCAAGGCGGCCTACATGCACAGTGAACTGGATGCGCTGGAGCGGGTGGAGGTGCTCTACCGGTACCGCCGGGGCGATTATGACGTGCTGGTCGGCATCAACCTGCTCCGTGAAGGTATAGACATACCCGAATTGGGCCTGGTTGCCATTCTGGATGCTGACAAGGAGGGCTTCCTGCGGTCCGAAACTTCGCTTTTCCAGATATCGGGACGCGCGGCGCGGAACGTGGACGGACGCGTGATCATGTACGCCGACAAAATCACGGAGAGCATGCGGCGCGTGATCGTTGAGACGGACCGGCGAAGGAAAATCCAGCAGGAATACAACAAGCGTCACAATATCACCCCGGCCACGGTTGCCAAGGAGCTCAAACCGCTTGTGGATCCGAACCTCATCGGCGCAAAATCGTTTGAGATTCAGGCAGGTGAGGAAGCGCCCGACGCATTGGAGCATATAAAGGTCGCTGACGACGGCATCCGCTACAAGGCCTCACCGGCCATGAAAGAGGTTGTCTTTGAGGACAAAAGTGACTTCCTGGCGTATTTGAAAGAGGCGATGCGGACCGCGGCGAGAAACATGGAATTTGAAGAGGCCGCCCGCATCCGGGATCAGATCGCCCAGGTCGAGAAAAAGTTGAAATAACAAGTTTTTAGCGTAGCAGGAGAGCTTTTTGCGCTGAAGAAACCTTTCTGTGCCTGGCCCCATCTTCGAGCGTGGCATAACACCATTGTGCATGGGAGGGAAAGATTCCTTATCCTTCGGTATGATCTGCATAAAGCAGATTTCATGCATACAGGTACAAACTATAGAAGATCAGGATGGGAACGCTCTCCTATTTAAGGAATTTTCTCAAAGACAGGCAGGTCGCCTCCATTACACCGACATCGCGGTACACCATTGAGAGGGTCTGTCGGCATATCAATTTTGAAAAAGATCTGCGCATCATCGAATTTGGTCCGGCCGACGGTGTTTTTACAAAGATCATCCTTGAAAAGCTGACTCCCGAATCCGAAATCATTGCCATTGAAACCAATACGGACTTTGCGAGGTCGCTGCGCCAGCATCATGACAAGCGGCTGACGGTGGTCAACCGGAGTGCCGAGGATGTCATGGAGATTGCATCCGGCCGAAACTGGGACAGTGCGGACTATATCCTGTCGGGAATCCCGTTTTCATTCCTGAAAAAAGACGTTAAGCATAAGATTCTGCAGGATTCGGCAGATTTACTGGGCGACCGGGGATTTTTCCTCGGCTACCAGACCTCATCTCACCTCAAACCGCATTTAAGCGCCTATTTCCCGAACGTGCAGACGGAGATGGAATACCTGAATATCCCGCCCATGTGCATATACAAGGCGGGAAAATAGGGGTGCGGAGCAGGCAGGCGGCAACGCAGCGGCATGAAATGCAACGGCAGGCAGCCCGTCAGCTCCTGAACACCAGTTTTCCATACTTGCGCTTCCCCACTTTCAGGATAAAGGCGCCCTCCGTACCGGTTTCAAAACGGAATCTCGGGTCCGTTATCTTCTCGCCGTCCAGCGTCACCCCTCCCTGTGTCACCAGGCGGCGCGCTTCACTGCTGCTGGGGACAAAACCGGTCTCACGGATCACATCCAGAAGACCGTGACCGGAATCCGGTGAAAAAGTGAATTCGGGCATCTCGTCCGGCACATCTTTCTGGACAACGGTTCTTTCGAAATGCGCTCGGGCGGCATCCGCCTTTCCGGAACCGTGATACATCCGCGTGATGTTCCACGCCAGATCATGCTTCGCATTCCGGGGATCGTTTTCCGCCCGCTCCCTGATTTCGGGAAGACGGGCGTGATCCATGTCCGTCACCAGTTCAAAATACGGGTAAATCAGCTGATCGGGGATGGAAAGGGCCTTACCGTACATGTCCTCCGGCTTTTCGTCGATGCCGATGTAGTTGTCGTAGGACTTGGACATTTTCTGCGTGCCGTCGGTGCCGACAAGCAGCGGCATCATCAGGCAAATCTGAGGCGATTGTCCGAATTCCCTCTGGAGATGCCTTCCTACCAGCAAATTGAACTTCTGGTCTATGCCGCCAAGTTCGATGTCCGATTTCAGGTGGACGGAATCCTGGCCCTGGGCGAGCGGATAGAGAAACTCGTGCAGGGAGATGGTGTCGTTGTTCTGGTACCGTTTTGTGAAATCGTCACGTTCGATCATGCGGGCTACGGTATAGTGGGAGGCTAGCCGTATCACATCCTCAAAAGACATTGGAGCCAGCCACTCTGAATTATAAACGATCTCGGTTTTATCGGGATCAAGGATTTTGGAGGCCTGCTCGAAGTAGGACCGTCCGTTTTCGATGATCTCCCCGCGGGACAGGGCCGGACGGGTTTTGTTCGCTCCGGAAGGGTCGCCGATCATGGCGGTAAAATCGCCGATGATGAGGATCGTATGGTGTCCCAGATCCTGAAACTGCCTCATTTTCCGGAGGATGACGGAATGTCCCAGATGGAGATCCGGCCGGGTTGGGTCGCATCCCAGTTTGACGCGAAGCGGAGTTTGCGTTATTCGGGATTTTTCAAGCTTCTGGACCAGCTCCTCGCGGGGGACAATTTCGACTGTTCCCCTTTCAATGATTTCAAGTTGTTCTTTTACGGGGGGGATAGACATGTTGTTTATTGCTTGCTTCGGGTACGGAGAGGTAGCGTTCTACAGATTCCCGATACGGTTTTACGCCGGGAAGCACCCTTGCCACGATGTCATAGGAGGCAGGGGCAACTTTAAGCATGGGCTTGTAGAACAGGGACTCTTTTTGGATGTCGCTGCCGGAAAAACCGAATCCGGCTGCAAAAATGAGTACGATACTTACGATCAGGCTGCTTTTAAGCACACCGAAAAGGGACCCGAAAAGTCGGTTTGGTATGCTCAGCAACAGCAGCTGAATGAGTTTGTCAAGAAAAACGATGGAGACGTGCACGGCAATCTGCGCTGCTATGAAAAGCAGCGCAAAGCCAATGTAGGGCAGATAGAATTCCCGGATATTGATCAATGCGCCAATGATGGATCCGGCAAAATTGGCATATTGAAAAGCGATGAACACTGCCAAAACAAGACCGACGATGCGAAACACTTCCTTGACAAGGCCATTTCGGAATCCTTTCCAGGCAAAAAGTGCAACAAAAAGGATAATGACGGCGTCAAGAAGGTTCATTTGGATTCCAGAAGTTCACGAACGACCCGGTTGACCAGGGTCCCGTCGGCCTTGCCTTTAACTTTCGGCATCAGGGCGCCCATAACCTTGCCCATATCCGACGGCGAAGAAGCCCCGGTCTTGCCGATCACCTCTGATGCAAGCGAACGGATTTCATCCTCGGACATCATTTCAGGCAGATAGGATTCAATCACCTTGAGTTCATACTCTTCTGTTTCCAGCAAATCGGTCCTGCCGGCGTCCCGATATTGTGAAATGGAGTCCTTGCGTTGCTTGGCTGCTTTCATAAGCACCTCCTGCACCTGGCTTTCACTGAGGGTTGCATCGCTGCCTTTCCTCTCACTGATTTCCCTTTCGAGAATCTTTGCTTTCAGTGAACGAAGCACCTGAAGGCGGGGTGCGTCTTTTGACCGCATGGCCTCCTTAAGATCGTGCAATATTTTTTCGTATGTGCTGCTCATAGCTTTGCGGTGTTCGGGTGAAAATTCGATAATCCACAGCAACGGCATTGTTACGGCCGCTCTGTCCTTTTTCTTCTACCCTTGCAAATTAGCCAGTTTACCTAAACAAAAAAAGGCTATACAACAGATGCATAACCTTTATGAAAAAAGAAAAGGGATCAGATCAGGACTTTTGGCGGGAAATGAAATCTTTCACCTGATCCTGCTCCATCGTGGATTCATGGAAGACCACCTTGCCTTTCGCTGACTTTTTTGAGAGAATGACTTTGACCATTTTTCTCTGGGTAGCCTTGGCTGCGAGGACCTGTTCCCCGTAAATCTGTTTCTTGGCCATAACGGTGTTCCTTATTTAATCTCTTTATGGAGGGTATGCTTGCGCAGCTTGGCATTGAATTTCTTCAATTCCAGCCTGTTCGTGGTAGTTCTTCTGTTTTTGGTTGTTACATAGCGGGATGTGCCCGGTGCTTCAGTGCACTCAAGAATCACCTGTATGCGATTTCCTTTTGCCTTCGCCATAACCGATATCAAATATTTTTGTTAAGGGTGCCTTTTTCACGGGCCTCTTTCAGAACCGCACTGATTCCCTTGCGGTTAATGGTACGCACCGTCTTTGCGGTTACCCGCAATGTGACCCAGCGGTCTTCCTCCGGGATGTAAAACCTTCTCTTCTGAAGATTCAGCTTGAAGAGATGCTTGGTTTTGTTGTTCGCCTTGGAGGACCGGTATCCGTTCAGGGCCTTTGTTCCGAATATATCGTCTCGCAATGACATGATTTTGTTTCAATCAAGTGGTTTATTTACAGACAGACGCCAAATATAGCCTAAAAAATTTCTAAAATCAAACATCGTTGTTTATTAACAGGCCGGGACAGCCCGATTATTCCGATGCCGGAAACTGCGTGCAAATCCTTGAATTTCCCGCAGGAGCCATTTTGTGACCAAGGGCGATATTTATCATAAGTTGTTTTGAAATGACGTGATTAAGGGCTATTTTATGGAATTAAATTGGAAGAAAAAAGTGGTAGTCCTTCCCGGCCGGAGCGCCACTCAGACAGCTAACCCTAACCATTCAAAATGAGCACCCAAAAATCACCCGAATACCGAGCATCTAATATTCAGGTTCTGGAAGGATTGGAGGCGGTAAGAAAGCGTCCTTCCATGTATATCGGAGACACCGGACAGCGTGGATTGCATCACCTGATCAATGAGGTGGTCGATAATTCCATCGATGAAGCCCTTGTCGGCTACTGCAATTACATCGGTCTGAAAATTAACAAGGACAACTCGATAACCATTGAGGATAACGGCCGCGGCATCCCGGTGGATGTGCACAAGAAGTTTGGCATTCCGGCCGTCGAGCTTGTACTCACAAAACTTCACGCAGGCGGCAAGTTTGACAAAGATTCCTACAAGGTTTCCGGGGGACTGCATGGCGTTGGTGTCAGTTGTGTGAATGCTCTGTCAAAAATTTTCAATGTGGAAATTCACCGGGACGGGGAAGTCCATGTCATGGGATTTGAATATGGAAAAACCACACGTCCGCTGAAAAAGATTGGCACTACCGATAAAACCGGGACCATTGTAACGTTCACGCCGGATGATAGCATCTTCACCCAAATAAATGAGTTTCGTTTTGAAATCATTGCCGAGAGGATGAGAGAACTTGCCTTCCTCAATCCGGAGGTTACTATCGAACTGGAAGATCTCCGCGAAGAGGAGCCTCTCAAGGAAGTGTTTCATTATGAGGGAGGTATCAGGGATTTTGTTCGCTACCTGGACGAGGGACGCGAGCCGCTGGTTCCCGAGGTCATGTATTTCTCCGGGGAAATTGAGGATGTACCCGTGGAAGTGGCCATGCAGTATACCAGTTCCTACTCGGAAAACGTGCACTCCTATGTGAACAACATCAACACGCATGAGGGTGGCACCCACATCTCCGGTTTCCGAAGGGCGCTCACGCGCGCGCTGAAGAACTATGGTGAAAAAAACCGCCTGATCAAAGGCAAGTTCACAGTAAGCGGGGAGGATTTTCGCGAGGGCCTTACTGCGGTAATCAGCATCAAGGTGCAGGAGCCCCAGTTCGAAGGCCAGACCAAGACCAAGCTGGGCAACTCTGAGGTTCAAAGCTGCGTTGAAGTGGTTGTCTATGAAAAAATGAACGATTATCTGGAGCAAAATCCTAAAGTTGCACGGGCTGTAATCGATAAAGTGATGAGGGCGGCCGAAGCACGCGAAGCAGCCCGTAAAGCCCGCCAGCTTGTCCAGCGCAAAAGTGCCATGGCGGGAATGGGACTTCCGGGCAAACTGGCCGACTGCTCCATAAACGACCCGGCTCACTGCGAAATCTATATGGTCGAGGGTGATTCTGCAGGCGGATCGGCAAAATCCGGCCGAAACAGAAGCTTTCAGGCTATTCTTCCGCTTCGGGGAAAAATCCTGAATGTCGAAAAGGCACGTGTAGGCAAGATCCTTGAGAACAATGAGATCCGGGCCATCATCACGGCACTGGGTGTCGGTGTCGGCTTTATCGAGGACTTCGATATTACGAACCTCCGGTACCACAAGATCATTATCATGACGGATGCCGATGTCGACGGATCTCACATCCGCACGCTGCTCCTCACGTTCTTCTATCGCTATATGCAACCGCTCATTGAAGGCGGTCACGTCTACATTGCCACTCCGCCGCTCTACAAAGTCACACAGGGAAGCAAAATCGAATATGCCTGGGATGATGACAACAGGGACAAAATCCTGAAGTCACTCAAGAAAAGCACCAGGAAAATCGATGTTTCCAGGTATAAGGGACTTGGTGAAATGAATCCTGATCAGCTGTGGGAAACCACCATGAATCCCGAAACCAGAACGTTGCAACAGGTAACGGTCGAAAGCGCCGCTGCTGCCGACAAACTGTTTACTGTCCTCATGGGTGATTTGGTGGAACCGCGCCGTGCATTCATTGAAAGAAACGCCAAATACGCAAAACTCGATATCTAAAGCACGTATTTTCCGATGACTGACAAGATCATAAAAATCAATCTCGAAGATGAGATGAAGTCCTCCTACATCGATTACTCGATGTCGGTAATTGTTTCAAGGGCCCTCCCCGATGTTCGTGACGGACTCAAGCCGGTTCACCGGCGGGTTCTGTACGGGATGAGCGAACTGGGAATGCTCCACAACCGCGCATACAAAAAAAGTGCCCGTATTGTCGGGGAAGTTCTCGGTAAGTATCACCCCCATGGTGATTCTGCCGTATACGACTCCATCGTGCGCATGGCCCAGGATTTCTCGATGCGCTACACATTGGTTGACGGACAGGGCAACTTTGGTTCGGTCGACGGCGATTCTGCGGCGGCCATGCGATACACCGAAGTACGCATGGATCGTATTGCAGAGGAGATCCTGTCGGATATCAACAAGAATACCGTAGATTTTCAGCCCAATTTTGACGACACGCTCACCGAGCCTTCGGTCATGCCTTCCATGGTGCCCAATCTGCTGATCAACGGGGCATCGGGAATTGCAGTGGGGATGGCCACCAACATGCCGCCTCACAACCTTACAGAAGTGATCAACGGCATCAAGGCCTACATCCAGGATTCGGAAATCGAGATTCCCGATCTGATGAAGTACATAACCGCACCTGATTTTCCGACAGGCGGTATTATTTATGGCTATGAAGGTGTCAAGCAGGCTTATGAAACCGGGCGTGGCCGCGTGGTCATTCGCGCGCTGGCTTCTGTGGAGGAGCTGCGTGGCAATCGGGAACAGATTGTTGTGACGGAAATACCGTACCAGGTAAACAAGGCTACCCTCATTGAAAAAATCGCCTTCCTGGTCCAGTCCGAAAAGATCACCGAGATATCCGATGTCCGTGATGAGTCCGACCGGGAAGGAATGCGCATCGTCATCATGCTCAAGCGCGGGGCTGTGCCGAGCGTTGTGCTCAACCAGCTCTACAAGTACACGCAGATGCAGCATACCTTCGGTATCATCAACCTGGCCCTTGTAAAAGGCCGGCCGAAGGTGATGAACCTGAAGAAAATCATCAAGCACTTTATTGATCACAGGATTGAAGTAATCATCAGGCGCACGCTGTACGACCTGGATCAGGCAGAGGCACGGGCCCACATCCTGGAAGGTCTGAAGATTGGTGTGGATAACCTGGATGAAGTAATACAGACCATTCGCTCGTCCAGCAATGTCCCCATGGCCAATGAGCGGCTTAGAAGGCTGTTCGGCCTGAGTGACCTGCAGGCAAAGGCCATTCTGGACATGCGCCTCCAGAAACTCACGGCACTCGAGAGGGACAAAATCGAACTGGAGTACAAGGATATCCTCGAACAGATCCGTGATTACCGCAGGATACTGACCAGCCGGGATGTCCAGAACCAGATCATCGTGGATGAACTGGAAGCACTTAATCAGCGATATGGCGACGAGCGCCGTACACAGATTGTCTATTCCGCCGAGGATTTCAACATCGAGGATATGATCGCTGATGAGGATGTGGTTGTTACCATATCCAACACCGGATTTATCAAAAGAACAGCGGTAAGCGGTTACCGCCGGCAAAAGCGTGGCGGATCCGGGATGAAAGGCGCCACCACCAAGGATGATGAATATGTAGAGCATCTGTTTGTGGCTACAAACCACAATTATATTCTCTTTTTCACAAAGAACGGGAAATGCTACTGGCTCAAGGTATATGAGATACCCGAAGGAACTCGGCTCAGCCGCGGGCGGGCAATTGTCAACCTTATTGAAATCGATAAGGATGACAGGGTTCAGGCTTTTGTACCGGTCAAGACACTCGAAGATGAGAAATACACCCGCAGCCATAACATCATTATGGCTACAGAAAAAGGCATCGTCAAGAAAACCAGCCTGGATGCATACAGCCGCCCAAGGAGAAACGGTATCCTGGCCATCAGCGTGGATGATGACGACTGCCTGCTCAGCGCCAGTCTGACCGACGGTAAAAGCACTATCCTGCTTGGCGCCAGAAACGGCCGTGCCATCCGATTCCGGGAGACCGATGTCCGCCTCATGGGAAGAAATACCCGGGGGGTTCGCGGTATCAACCTGTCTGACAAAAACGACAGGGTAGTCGACATGGTTGTCATCAAGAATACCAATGAAGCAACCGTTCTTGCGCTATCAGAGCAGGGATACGGCAAAAGAAGCCTGGTGGAAGACTACCGTGAGCAGACTCGCGGAGGCAAGGGCGTGATTACCCTTAAAATCACGCCAAAAACCGGCAAACTTATTGCACTTAAAGAGGTAAGCGACAATGATGACCTTATGATCATCACCGAAAAGGGTAAGATCATACGCATGCACAGCAAGGACATCAGATCCATGGGCCGAAACACGCAAGGGGTGAGAATGATGCGCCTTGGAGGCAGCGACCAGATTTCCGGAATCACCCGTGTTGTAAGCGAAGATGTTGCAGGTGCGGTTAAAAAGGTCGGTGAAAATGGCGAAGAGATCGATCTTACCGGAAATGGAAACGATCTGGCAGGAAGCAGCCCGGATGATGATCCAAACAGCATCGACAAGCAAGGGCCGGAGGATGGAACGGAGGGAAAAACCGGAGAACTTGGCTTTGATGATGAGGAATAGCCGTAAGGGTAAAAAAATCAAATAGAAGAGACGGGCCCCGTGGCCTCGATCAGCTCTTTGAGATATGTCTTTCTTCTCTCCAAAAGAGCTTTGGGTTCACAAATAGTGACGTGCCTGCCAAACTGAAGCAGCCACTCATTGATGAAGTCAAGATCGTCAATGAGAAAAGTCAGGGTAACCGTGTCATTATCCGATGACCGCGCTATTACTTTTCCCGGCAGCCCGGTCAGGAGGGAAAAGGATTTTTCGATATTAACCCGGATGGTCACCGGTATGTTTCCTTCTGATCGGCCGTAAAGCAGTTCTTCATTTTTATAATCCTGCCTCCTGAGAAATGGCCGGTCATCCAGCGTAATGTTATCCATCCGGGACAGCATGAAATTGCGGAGAGATTTTCGGCTGTGACAAAAGCCTATTACATTCCAGTGATCTGTATAATGCACCAGCAGGTGCGGATCTATCGTTCTGCGAGAAGTTCTTTTTTTCCGGTCTCGGTAGTCGAATGAGACGGGACGTTTTTCGACGAATGCCGAGCAAAGGGCGAACCAGTCCCCACCCGAATTCCTGTTCCCGATATTCGGGATATAAGGGGAAACCAGCGTCTTGCTTTCCAGGGTGTTCATCTGAGCTTGCAGAGAGGCCGGGATTGCGCTGCGGATTTTGAGGGAGACGTTTTCAGCATCATTCACCATTTCCTGATCCACCTGGGCTTTTACGAATGAGAGGCCCATCATGATTACCGCCAGCTCCCGGAATGTAAACATGATGGCAGGAATCAGTCCATCCCGAAGCACACCGTAGCCGGTATCGGGATAATGGGTGACGGGTACTCCCAGCTTGTGGATTACCTGCAGGTCGCGGAACACCGTGCGCTTGCTGATCCCGAATTCCTCCATGAGAGTCCGGCTGGTAATCCGTTTGCCCGACTGCAGCATATAGAGAATCTTCAGTCGCCGTTCATTGCTGTTCATGGCCGTCAGATACCTGATCCTTTTTGTGAATAAGAAGGACTCCCCTGTTATCAAAAAAGGGATCCCCTATATGGTCCAACATGCGAAAAGAAAACAGAAAATCCCGGGTCATGTCCGCATCAATTTCAGACAAGGCGTCAGATCCTTTCAGCATGGCAATTTCCTTCCAGTCCTTATGCTCCAGGTGCCCCAGTATTTTTTTTACGGGAAAGGCATGTTTGGATACGATACGCGCTGACTGCCGGTCGGGGATTCTGGAAATATCCGAATGCAGGACACTGACGTTTGACAACCCCAGGCTCCGAACGATATCCCGGACGACAAGGCACTTTTTCTGGACCTTGTCGACGAGCAGGAATTCTTTATCCCTGTTTGCCAGAGCCAGGGGAATTCCGGGCAGCCCGCCGCCTGTTCCGGCATCTATTACCGCCCTGCACCCTGGGACAGCGGTTGTATATGCCAGCAGGAAGCTGTGGTAAATGTGTTTTTCGAGAAGCGCTGCATCCGTGTTTCTGCTGAATAAATTAACGGATTGGTTCCACCACAACCATTTATTGATAAGTATGTCCAACAGACCGGCATTCTGTTCTGAAAGAACGGAAGCCTTTTCGAATGTTTCACGTGAAACATTCGAAATCTGGACCTTGTCGGACGGGGAATGGGTCATGGTATGTGGTATCAGGACACGGGCATACGGGATAGCGATGTTCCACGTGAAACATCGCGCAGGGTCAGTTGTTTAAATATACCATCAAAACAGCAATATCGCTTGCCGATACTCCGCTGATCCTGCTTGCCTGGCCAATAGTTTCGGGACGGACGCGCTGCAGTTTTTGCCTGCCCTCACTGGAAAGGCTTTGCAGATTCTGGTAATGGATTTTCTCCGGAATCCGCATATGTTCTTTCTCTTGGATCTGTCGGACCATCTCAAACTCTTTTTCGATATAGCCCTCGTATTTGAACTGAATTTCAACCTGTTCTACGACCAGCGGGTTGGTAGTTATCCTTTTAACCTGCCCGCGAAGTTCCGGGTCACGTGCTACAAGATCCGAAAGCGTGAGGTGCGGCCGTGTAATTATCTTTGGGATCTTAAGCGATTGCCGGAGCGGTGACTGTCCGATCGATGACAGGAAGTCATTGAAGACTTCCGGCCGTGCGCTGTACCCGGTCAGTAACGTTCTGAGGTGATTGATTTGCGAAAGCTTGGCGTCGAGGCGTTCTTTCCGCTCGTCCGAAGCCAGTCCGATTTCATGACCGAGCGGAGTCAACCTAAGGTCGGCATTGTCCTGCCGTAGGAGTATCCGGTGCTCGGCCCTCGAAGTGAACATGCGATAGGGCTCTTCGGTGCCCTTGTTGACAAGATCATCGATAAGTACTCCGATATATGCTTCGGAACGCTGCAGGATTACTTCCGGCTTGCCGAGGACTTTACGCGCTGCATTGATTCCGGCCATGAGTCCCTGGCCGGCGGCTTCTTCATAGCCCGTGGTGCCATTAATTTGTCCGGCAAAGTAAAGTCCGTCCACAAGTTTCGTTTCCATGTTCCGCCGGATCTGGTGCGGTGGGAAGTAGTCATACTCGATGGCATAACCGGGACGGATCATGACCACTTTCTCAAAACCGGGTATGGTGCGAAGGGCATGATACTGTGTGTCCTCGGGCAGACTCGTGGAGAATCCATTCAAATACATCTCATAAGTGTTGCGCCCTTCGGGTTCGAGAAAAAGCTGATGGCGGTTACGGTCTGCAAACCGGTGTATCTTATCCTCGATGGATGGACAGTACCGGGGGCCGGTGGATGTGATCCGCCCGTTGAACATGGGACTCCGATCAAAACCGGTCCGCAGCACATCGTGAACTTCCGGCGTGGTATAGGCAATCCAGCACGTCAACTGGTCTTCCAGACCGGGCAAATGATCCGTGAGAAAGGAGAACGGTGTGGGATGCTCATCCCCGTACTGGATCTCGAGCTTGTCAAGATCAATGGTTCTGCCGTCGAGACGGGGCGGGGTACCTGTTTTAAGCCGGCCGGACTCAAACCCAAGTTGTTCCAGGCAGCCAGTTATGCCTGAAGAAGAACGTTCTCCAGATCGGCCACCGCCAAAATTCTTTTCCCCAATGTGTATTAGCCCGTTGAGGAAGGTGCCATTCGTCAGGATAACTGCTTTTCCTTTGATTTTTTGACCACTTTGAGTCTCAATGCCGGTTACTTTGCTGTTTTTCGTGACCACCCCGGTAACACTGTCCTGACGTAAATAAAGGGTGGGAATACGCTCAAGCTCTTCCCGAATATGTTGCGCATAGCACATACGGTCGCTCTGGGCCCTGGGACTCCACATGGCCGGCCCTTTGCTTCTGTTGAGCATACGGAATTGCACACCGGAAGAATCAGCAACTTTGCCCATGATGCCACCAAGCGCATCAATCTCCCGGACAAGCTGCCCCTTTGCAACGCCGCCAATGGCCGGGTTGCAGGACATCTGAGCGATAGCATTGAGGTTCATGGATATCAGCAGGGTATGACAACCCATTCGGGATGCCGCCGCCGCCGCCTCGCTGCCGGCATGACCGCCTCCGACCACAATTACGTCGTATTCCGGGTGTAAACGGGTATCGCTCATAAACAAAGTAGCGGAAGATCGCTTGTATGTAATTGATTTTTAATTGGCTGCGTGCTGGAAGCTGTCTGCATCTGCATTATACTGACATATTCCCGCAACCGTTGGTAAAACGCTGGCCCAAAGCCGGTAATTGCATCCGGATACCAGAACATCATCAGACAGAAACAGAAACAAAAAAAGCGTAACCAATTGAGGGACAATTGACTACGCTTTTTGCGATCCGGATGGGACTCGAACCCACGACCTCCTGCGTGACAGGCAGGCGTTCTAACCAACTGAACTACCGGACCAGGACATTAAATATAAGAAGAATTTTCGCACAGAGTCAACATCCAGCCCATAAAAAAAGATTTTCATGAACAAGACGGATATCTGTGGTTCGGTTCAACCATTGCTTTTGCAATCGCGCAGCACCATCTGGTTTGCTCCTGATAGTTGCGCTGGATTATTCCTGAAGCAAGCGGGCAACGGCATCCCGGACAGGTTCACTCAGGGGGCTCTCCCTGGTTCGGAAACGGTGTTGCAGCCTGCCTTCACCATCCAGAAGGAACTTCTCGAAATTCCAGTTAATCCCACCGGTAAAATCCCGGTTTTCAGTTGCAGTAAGAAATACGAACAATGGATGCTGCTGTTCCCCGGTTACCTCAACTTTGGAAAACATCGGGAAGGAAATGTTGAAATTGGTCTCACAGAATTCCAGGATCTCGTCATCGGTGCCGGGTTCCTGATTGCCAAAATCGTTGGAAGGAAAGCCCAAAATGACAAACCCCTGTTCCCGGTACATATCGTACAGTTCCTGCAGATCGTTGTATTGTTTAGTAAAACCGCACAGCGAGGCTGTGTTGACAACCATTATTACCTTACCTTTGAACTCTTCCATGGAGACTTCCTGCCCCCTTATGTTCGTTATGGTAAAGTCAAAGAATGAAGTTTCAGCTTCCGGTGTTCCCATAGGCAATGAGATAGAGATAAGAAGTGCAATTACAGCGATCATTTTTGTCACGCATTAAGTCATGTTCATATTATCAGGTAAAAAACCCGTTTTCGTTAAAACGTTCCCAAGCATGTATAAAGATAAGGAAAATTCGTGTGGATGGGTCTTCCGGTCCGCACTTCTGATTTTGCTCATATTGCCGATGACTCTCCAGGCACAGATGTTTTCCGTGGATGAGCCGGAAAGAAGAGAGCGCGCATCCACCAGTTCGTTCACGGCCGGACCGGAATTCCTGACCATGAGTCTTCGTGACGGAGAACCCTTCCGTGGCAGAGTGTACAATTTCTCTGAGCCGGTATACCTGATGAGACTGGATCTGCCGGGCGTTGAGATTTACGGTGGATTCCGTAATCGGATGGGAGAAGCCGATTCGTTAAACTATTTGAACCTGGGGGCCAAAATTTCAGGCGCTCTGCCTCTGACCCGGAGTACCACCTATGGCATATCCCTGCCATTGTTGCTGTCAACGGATTACACCCGGATCAGGGAAACCGGCGGAGAACAGCCGGAATCAGAGCAGTTCCGCCAAAGTTCGGCATCGATAGGCTTGGGAGCCGGGGCTTTTTTCCGCCCGGTAAGCAATATTAGACTACGCGCTGAATTTGTGCCGCAGATTGGATTTGCCGTCAGCTCGATGGGAAGCGATGCCGGCCAGGTCGCTTCGCTGAACGGGCGCGTGCGGCTGAACCTGGACCAGCTGTTCGGCCGGTATGGCCTTGAAATGGCATACAGATATACGTGGAAGAGATATTCCGGCACGGGGGACCGGTTTCTGTATGACATCGAAGGACATCATATCGGATTTGGGCTGACGTTTTAACACGGACCGGATATCGGCCAGGTGCTGTACCGACGTGCGAAGAAATCCCGGGTATATCACCTCACGGGTGACCGTCCATTAGCACCGTGTTGCATGTCATAGTGCAAGTCAGATGCCGTATTTTTTACCGTAATATGCTATTTTCCACGGTACATGTGACGAAGAAAGGATCATCTGAGCATGAACCGAACATGACGGCCTCCGGCTGACAGACAGGAGCAGGATCATAGGATCATATCCTGTCATGTGAGATCATTCTGACTACAGAACCGAAGGTCCGGAAGCGCCCGGTGAAACGCGTAAAGAAATCGAAATTGATGCAAGCAGATGAAAACAGAAAGATTTTTAACGGAACTGGAACACCTTGTAGAAGAACTGGGCTATACCTTGCGCCGTGAAAAAGGCAGTTTCAGAGGCGATTTCTGTGTCCTCGAGGGAGATAAAATTGTGATGATCAACAAAATGTTTCCGGCAGAAGTCCATGTGGGACAAATAGTTCGATTTCTCCGAAAGCAAAATCTTGAAGATCGGTACATAAAGCCGGCTGTTCGAAAAGAGCTGGATGCATGGTTTGACCGGATAAGCAAAGGATAGTGAGTGCCCCAATGAAACTGACGTTTTTAGGGACCGGCACATCCATGGGAGTGCCGGTAGCAGGCGGTTTCGGTCCGAAACACGCCGGCAACGACCCGAGGAATCAGCGTTATCGGTGCTCAGTATGGATACGGTCGCAGGAGCGCTCCCTGGTCATAGATACCGGTCCGGAATTTCGGCTTCAGACCCTGCGGGCAGGAATCCGGCGCATAGACGCACTGCTGATGACGCATGAACATACGGATCACATTGCCGGCCTGGATGACCTGAGATCATACAACTACGAACAGAAGAAGGCCATTCCGGTCTATACCAGCCCGCGGACAGAGGAAGCCATCCGGCATCGCTTTTCCTACATGTTCGGGCCGGATAAAACGCCCGGATCGGTAGACATTGATTTCAAGCCGTTCCAGCAGGCGGTACAGGAAGGGGACTGCCGCATCGTGCCGCTGCCCGTAATGCACGGAGGGATGGAAGTCATGGGGTTTCGTGTAAACGACATATCCTACATTACGGATGTCAACCACATACCCGATGATACAGCGAAAAAAATAAGGGGCTCGAAAATTCTGATCATGAGCGGACTGCGCTGGTCCCCTTCCCATCCCACTCACTATACCATTCCCGAAGCAATTGAAGTGTCGGAAACACTGGGAGTCGGACAAACATACCTGATCCACATGTCCCCGTTTGTGGATCACGAGGAAGTCTCCCGTCGCATGCCTCCGCGGGTAAAACTCGCGTTCGATCAGCTGGAACTATCCGTCTGACGGGTTCCGCTCCCCGGAAATTACGCGTCAGCCTGGAAGCATGCCGGTCGGCAGGCAGTAGCAGCTGCCGAAATGCTATCGGTATTTACTGTGAAGGTCTCCCTTAAGCTGGTCATACACATCCTTCACGTGCTGGGAGTTGTCCAGTTTGCAGATAAGCATGGCGTCTTCGGTCTCAATCACACCTATTCCCTGAAGCCCTACAAGCGTAATGAGCTTCTGGCTACCCGAGTCGACAAAACAGTTTTGAGACTTCACGGCCAGCACGTTCTCCGAATTGAGGATATTCCCGTCCCGGTCGGCCTCCTCGCTTTGCAATTCGTAGATGGCCATCCAGCTGCCGAGGTCGCTCCAGTCAAAATTAGAGGGAACGACAATGACGTTTCCTGATTTTTCCATAATGCCATAGTCAATGGAAACGGAGAAACATGACGTGTAGGCCGACTCCAGCGTCTCCTGCCTCATTGCCCCATTGTGCTTTTCAAGATCTTCAGCAAAGAGCTCCACCTGATGATACAGGACAGGAAGATGCTGTTTTATCTCATTCAGGATGGCGCCGGTTTTCCAGATGAACATGCCGCTGTTCCACAGGAAGTCGCCGGACTGCAAAAACTTGAGTGCGGTCTGGACGTCCGGTTTTTCTGCAAAAGTCTTGACGGGATAAGCGGTAGCGTCGCCCGCCGTGACCTTTTGTTGATCATTGTACTGGATATAGCCATAGCCGGTCTCGGGCCGCGTCGGAGTTATTCCAATGGTGACAAGATCCCCGTTCTTCTCGGTCAGTTGCACACAGGTTTCAAGATCCTTCAGAAAGGCATCATCGTTCCGGATGTAATGGTCTGACGGCAACACGATCATGGTGGCGTCGGGATCGCGATGATGGAGCAGTGCGGATGCAAAGCCTATGCACGGCGCCGTGTTCCTGGCAACCGGCTCACCAATAATGTTCTCGTCGGGAAGGTCGGGGACCTGTTCTTTCACCAGGGAAACGTAATCGGCGTTGGTGCTTACCAGGATACGCTCGGGCGGGATGATGGGCCGAATGCGGTCAATGGTTGTCTGCAGCAGGGTTTTTTCTTCAAAAAACGTCAAAAACTGTTTCGGGCAGTCAATCCGGCTTTTCGGCCAGAAACGGGATCCGATGCCACCGGCCATGATAAGCGCATAAACCATCTTGGTAACTCCTGAAATGTTAAAATTTCTGTGGGACCCTGCAAAGTTAGCAAAAAACGCAACTAAGCTGAAATTAGATCTGAATGGTGGTCCGCACTCTTCAGGTGGAACCGGAAAACCGTTCCCTGCCCGGTTTTGCTCTCGATTTCAAGCTGCTCCTTGTGCGACTCCAGAATGTGTTTTACAATGGACAATCCAAGCCCGGTGCCGCCCTGTTCCCTGGATCGGGATTTGTCGACCCGGAAAAAGCGCTCCGTTACCCGTTTTATGTCTTCTGCTTCAATGCCAATCCCGGTGTCACGGATGCTGACCGTTATTTTGGATTGATCGCGCTCAGGGAAACGGGTGCTGATGTAAACCCGTCCTTCCGGTTTGTTGTACTTGATTGCATTTTCGATCAGGTTGACCAGGACCTGCCGGATCTGGTTGCGATCAGCCAGGGCAAAAGCGTTTGTCTCCTTTTCCTCGAATATGATCCGGACATTCCCTTGTTCGGCTTTATACTGCAGCGAATCGATTACGTCGTGAATGACATTGTTTAGCGGGATAACCGTGAATTCCGGCTTAAGTTCGCCGGTTTCCAGGCGTGATATTTCCATCAGGTCATTGGTCAGAAAAATGAGCCTGTTCACGTTTTTCATAGCCTTTGACAGAAAAAGCTGGTTGACCTCGGGATCTTCAAGCGCACCGTCCAGCAGGGTCTCCAGATACCCCTGAACCGAAAAAATGGGGGTTTTGAGCTCGTGAGAAATGTCACCGATGAATTCCTTGCGGTAGCTTTCTGCCTCGTCCATTTTGCGGAATTCCTTCATGATCATGTCGCGGCTCCACTCCGTATCGTGCCGCAGGGCCTCAATCTCGTCAGGGTGAATTTTCTGCGGCGGATGGTCTGCACCGGGAGACCTGAACGGCAAACGCTGGATAAGGGAACGGATGAGCCCCACCCGTTTTTGCAAAAGATGGCGGGAATACAGATAGATAATCAGGAAAACCAGGAATGTGGCAAAGAAACCACCCAGGATGGCATGCGACGGGTGTTCCATCCAGAACATGGCGGTACCGGCAAACAGCAGGCCGGTTACAATTGCCGGCACGGCTGCAAGCCGCATGCCTGTCCGGAAATACGTGTCAGGATCCGTATTCATGGTTTTCTGAATCTGTACCCGACGCCCTTGACGGTTTCAATCAGATTGTCGCCGAGTTTTTCCCGGATTTTGCGGATATGCACATCTACGGTACGGTCGATAACGTAGATGTTCGCTCCCCAGATTTCATTCAGCAGCACCTGCCGGCTCAATACCCTTCCCGCCTGACTTGCAAGCAGATAGAGCACTTCGAACTCTTTCCTCGGCAACTTGATTTCACGGCTGCCTTTTTCGACAACATAGCGGTCCCTGTCAATGACCAGTCCTTCGAAAACAATGTTGTTCTTTTGCGTTTCAAGCGGTTCACGGGCACGCCGCAGCACGGCCTTGATGCGTGACATCAGTTTCGAAATGCTGATAGGCTTTGACAGGTAGTCATCGGCCCCCTCCTCGAGTCCGCGGACCTCCGATTGTTCATCGCTGCGGGCCGTCAGGAATATGACGGGGATGTCCCTGAGTTCCGGGTCCTGTTTCAGGTTCTGGCACACCTGGTGCCCGTCCATGAGGGGCATCATGATATCCAGCAGGATGAGCCCGGGGCGGTGTTTTTTGGCCATCTGAATGCCGTCGCGGCCATTGTCGGATGTCAGAACCTCATAGCCCTGCTTGATCAGGTTATACTCGACAAGGTCAAGGATATCCTGTTCATCATCGACTACAAGTATGGCTGTCTTTGTCAAATTTATCGCAGGGTGGGTGAACGGTTGTTTCACAAAGGTACATACTCCCCGTAATGAATAAAAACGGCACAGATTATGAAATTGTTACGAATCAGAGGTGCTTGAGAGCCTTTTTTAACAGTTCGGAAACATTGCCGCCGGCATTTCCGTCCGCCCCGAGAGCCGTCTGGACCGCCTTCTGCGCCTGCGCCCGTTGGTATCCGAGCGCTTCCAGTGCCGAAATGGTTTCGTTCTGGATGGAGCCGGACTCAGCTCCGGCCTCTTCCGGGGTGACGATATCGCCCAGTTTATCGCGCAGCTCCAGTACGATGCGCTCCGCCGATTTTTTGCCTATGCCCGGACTCCGGGCAATAAGTCCGGCGTTCTGGGTGACGATGGCGCTCACGATCTGTCGCGGCGGCATGGCAGACAGCAGGGCAAGCGCCAGCCTGGGACCTATGCTCTTTACCGTGATCAGCATCTCAAACAGGTTCCGTTCCTCCGTGGAAGCGAACCCGAACAGCTGCTGGTCATTATCGGAGATGTGATGGTGGATGTGCAGGGTGCAGGCGGCACCGGCAGCCGGTAACCGGTCCAGGGTGTGGTTGGAAATGCGCACAAGGTATCCGACACCGCCAACATCGAGGATGAGAGATCCCTGCTGCTTGCTGAAGACGGTTCCTTTCAAATGGGCAATCATGGGCTATACTGTGCTTTCATCTGTTTATAATTTTTGATTCAAGAGGTCAGATAGAATGTCCATGACGATTATAATCATGCTCCTGTGTGTCGGATTGCCGTCATGGCCATAGCGCTTCGCGACCTTCGGTTCATGCGGTGCTGTTCATGCCGCAGGGTTTCATGCACACAGTCAGCGTTGCCGTATGCGGTCAGGGTTGTTGCCGACAAAATCACTCCAGTTGTTCTTCTTCCGGCGGCTGGAACCGGCCCCTTTTTTCACCGCGTCCTGGCCGGGAACGGGCCCCTGCAGTTTCTGGAAGTGGCACCAGGCCACGGCAAGGGCGTCGGTGGCATCACTGGTAAGCGTGCCTTGGGGGATGCGGACCAGCTTCTGCAACATGTACGCCACCTGGTCCTTCCGCGCGTTTCCTGTCCCCGTAATGGCTTTCTTCACGGCCTTGGGATAGTACTCGAAGAGCGGGATATCCTGGTGCAGGACGGACATGATGATAGCGGCCTGGGCGCGTCCGAGTTTGAGCATGGCGGAAGGATCCTTTCCGTACACAGGCGTTTCAATGGCGCAGTAGTCAGGCCGGTAGGCGGAAATGAGTGCGGAGGTTTCCGAATACAGCAAACGAAGGCGGTCAAGCGGGTCTTCCGTGCCGGTAAGCCGGATTATGTCGCAGCACAGCGCCTCGAAACACCTGTCCTTGTGTTCCAGAACAGCATAACCGGTAATCCGGGAGCCGGGATCAATGCCGAGTATGCGTGTATTCATCGCCTGCGTTGACAGAGGTTCATATTGCCATCACGACCTGCCCGGACCGGTGCATGATCCGCAAGCAACCGGCGCATGATCCGCAAGGGCCAGACATGTGCATCGTCATTCTTTCTTGGATGCATGCAGCTCCGCCAGGTCGTAGATCAGGTCCTCGCTGATACCATTTGTGGAAAATCCGCCGTCGTGAAACAGGTTTTGCATGGTCACCTTGCGGGTGAGGTCCGAAAAGAGCGAGACACAGTAATCCGCACATTCATCCGCCGTTGGGTTACCAAGCGGAGAAAGTTTTTCCGCAAAATCATACATGGCATCAAAGCCGCCGATCCCCGATCCGGCAGAAGTCTTGGTGGGACCCTGTGAAACCGTGTTGACCCGTATGCCCTGTTTCCCGAGGCGGCTGCCAAAGTTGCGGGCAATGCTTTCCAGCAGCGCTTTGGCATCGTTCATGTCGGAGTATTTTGAGAAAATACGCTGTGCGCCGATATAGGAGAGCGCGACAACGCTTGCGCCGTCATTGAGGGCATCTCTCACCACGCAGGCCTGCAGCACCTTGTGAAGGGAAATGGCGGATATCTCAAGGGTCTGCTGCATCAGTTTGTAGTTCAGCTGCTCATATTCATTGCCCTTGCGGACGTTGGGGGACATGCCCACGGCATGCAGGATAAAATCGAGCTTGCCGTTCTTTTCGACGGTCGCATCGACAAGATCAAGAACCTGCTTGTAATCCGACACATCACAGGGGATGGCTTCCGAGCCGGTTTCTTCGGCCAGTTTGTTCAGGGTTCCGAAACGGATTGCGATAGGTGCATTGGTAAGTGTGAAAGAAGCCCCTTCACGTTTGCACGCAAGGGCAACACGCCAGGCAATGCTGCGTTCGTCCAGTGCACCGAAAATCAGGCCTTTTTTCCCTTTTAGAAGATTGTGGCTGTCATTCTGAGTCATACGGTAATCCTGTTTTTACTGTCGATACGGGTTACAATGGTTCTAAAGTAGCTAAATTGATGACCTGTAACAAACATCAACAGCAGCACCCGGTAATCTTGCCCGGTGANATCGCCCGGAAATCGGGCACGGAATGCGGGTGAGGGGAAATAATTAATTGATTTCTGTTATACTTTTACATATTTTTCCTGACTTTGCAAATCAGTTTATGCATGCAATCTTCTTCAAGGAGGTTGCGCAACCTGTTTCTTCGAAATGTTTGAAGATCTATCCACCAGATTGGAATCGGCGTTCCGGTCGGTAACCGGGCAGGCGCGTTTAAGCGACATCAATGTTGCTGAAACGGTGAGAGAGATACGCCGTGCGCTTCTGGATGCGGATGTGAACTACGAGGTTGCCCGGTCCATCACCGCTGCGGTGAAAGAAAAGGCGCTGGGCCAGGGGGTGTTTGCATCCGTGACGCCGGGACAGCAGTTCACCAAAATCGTCTATGATGAATTGGTCCGCGTGCTGGGTGAGGAGAAGGAAGAGATTACGTTCAGCCAGGTCCCGCCGACGGTGATCCTGATAGCGGGCCTTCAGGGTTCGGGTAAAACGACTTTTTCAGCAAAACTGGCCAACATGCTTCGTGAGCAGGGCAAATCGCCCATGCTGGCCGCTGCCGACGTGTACAGGCCGGCGGCTGTGGACCAGCTCAAGACGCTGGGTGGACAGATCGGTGTCCCGGTCTATTCCATCGAAGAAAAAGATGCCGTTCGCGTGGCTAAAGAGGCTGTTTCTGAAGCAAAAAAGAATGCCCGTGATGTCCTGATCATCGATACGGCCGGACGCATGCACGTTGATGAGCGCATGATGGATGAAGTCGCCCAGATAAAAAAGGCGCTGAACCCGTCGGAAATCCTTTTTGTCGTGGATTCGATGACTGGCCAGGATGCTGTCAACACGGCCAGGGAGTTTAACAAGCAGATCAATTTTGACGGAGTGGTCCTCACCAAGCTTGATGGTGACACCCGCGGAGGTGCGGCCATATCCATCCGTACGGTTGTCGACAAACCGATCAAATTCATGAGTACCGGCGAGGGAATGGACAGCATTTCGCCATTTTATCCAGACCGGATGGCTCAGCGCATTCTCGGAATGGGGGATGTGGTTTCTCTTGTCGAAAAAGCCCAGCAGCAGTACGACGAAGTGCAGGCAAGAAAGCTGCAGTCGAAGATCTCTTCCAATACGTTCAATCTGGAAGATTTTTACGGCCAGCTGCAACAGATCAAGAAGATGGGGTCCATGAGGGATCTTGTCGGAATGATTCCCGGCATGAGCAAGCAGCTGGGAGATGCGGAGATAGATGACGATGCCATGAAACCGGTCGAAGCCATCATCAACTCCATGACCATTGAAGAGCGGAGGAAGCCCGAACTGATTAATGGCAGCCGCCGCAAAAGGATAGCACAAGGCTCCGGTACCACGGTTCGCGAGGTCAATGATCTTCTGAAGCAGTTTACCCAGATGAAGAAAATGATGAAGACCATGACCAAGATGAACAAAATGGGCCGCGCCATGGAAGGGTTGAAAAACCTGACCGGACAACGAGGAATACATTAGGAACAACGATAAACCTGCTAGGAGCAAAAAACATTGGTTAGATTAAGATTACAAAGACACGGAAGAAAAAAACTTCCCTTTTACCACATTGTCGCTGCGGACGTACGCACCAAACGTGACGGACGCATCATCGAGGATCTGGGAAGATTCAACCCGACCCAGGAGCCATCCCTTCTGCGTCTGGAGACGGACCGGGTGATATACTGGTTGAAGAACGGCGCACAGCCGACGGACACCGTCCGTTCCATCCTCAAAAAAGAGGGTGTTTTCTACCGCCTGCACCTGGAAAGATGGGGCAAATCCGAAGAGGAGATTGAGGCCACTGTTTCGGCGTGGAAGGAAGAGCGCAGCAAAAAGAAAAAAGCGCCCGCCACCAAGGCCGAAAAAATGAAATCCCAGCTTAAGGCCGAAGAGGAGCAGTTCAAGAAAGACCAGGAGGCGAAAGCAAAGGCCGCCGCCGAGAAGTCACTGATTGAAGCCGAAGAGGCAAAGGCCGCGGAAGCAAAGAAGGAAGAAGAAGAAGCGGCCGTTGCGGAAGCCGAAGCTGCGGAAAAGGCTGCGGAAAA
>SL_8KL_010_SEDDRAFT_10000484_pt1 | contig 34826 bp, 34 predicted proteins | sample SodLakKL_010_SED_4_FD_11160 | JGI IMG/M metagenome (IMG submission 11160)
AGAATTCGCTCGGCAATCCGGATATCGCGTTCAAGCTGATCGCTTTGACCATAGAGTGATTGATTGCAAATGAGAAGTGAAATAATAATGAGAATAAGTTTTAATAAAGGGTTCATATCTGTATAGGGTTTGATGTTACGGATTACTCAGTGCGTAGATAATGTCTCCGAGTGTTTCATCCGTTTGTAGAAAACGGTAGTAGGTGTCCTCTTCAAGCTGAGTGAGGCCCTCTGCGATTAGCAAAAGATCCTGCTGGCGTCTCTGGTCGTAATAAGCCGTGAGAAGATTTAATGCTTCTTCGAGTTGCGCGGTTTGCTGTTGCTGGGTTTGCTCGGCCAATGCAGCCATTACCAGTGTGTTCTCCTGCTGAATCCGGGTTAACAAGTTCATTACCTCTTCTTCACTGATTCCCTGCTGTACCGGTTCCGGCTGGTTTCCAATGGCCAGGTAAAATCCATCAGAAGTTTTACCAAATTGGACACCGGATAATGCAAGGGCCATCATTCCTGCCAGCAGAATAGCAGCAGCCATACCAACTTTCATCAATCGATAAAGTTTTGCACTGCCTTTGAAGGTATTTTCAGAAGCGGTATTCCGGTCAGGGCTTAGGCTGAAAGGTTTCAGCTCGTCAGAATCTAATGATACCGTGCCCATCACTTTTCGGGTAGCCTGCAGCTCTTCGAACTCTTTTTTTAGCTTGGGATCTGCTTCAAGAAGCTCTTCAAACTCTCGCTTTTCAGTATCACTCATCTCGTCGTAGAGATAGTCCATCATTCGGTTATGTTTTTCCTGCTCAGTCATAATTCAAATACTCGGGTTGGATGTTTTGCTTGGTCAAAATTTTTCTCAAAGATCTAAGCCCGTAATACATTCGTGACTTAATCGTGTTTTCCGGTTCGTCTAAAATTTCTGCGATTTCCCTGAACTTCATGCCCTCAAACTCCTTCAGAATAATGACCACTCTTTGGTCATCAGGAAGAGTTAGCAGTGCGTTTTGGATGATCACTCCAAGCTCCTTGCTTTCAAGCTGTCGGGAGGGAATATAGTTCTCGGATTCGGCGATCTGTTCGCTCCAGCTTCCAAGTGGCGATGATTTTCTTCGTCCTGCCCGTTTCAGTTCATCAAGACAGAGGTTATTGGCAATTCGATAAATCCAGGATGAGAACTTTCCGGGCTCTTCAAGCTCTCCCGCTTTTTTATAGACGCGAATCAATGTTTTTTGGGTGATTTCGCCCGCATCATCAGAATTTCCAAAAAAACCGTAACTGAAACGGTGTATTTTGGACTGCCAGCGATTTGCAAGCTCATTAAAAGCCATGATATCACCCAGCTGAACCCGTTTTACCAGCGATGCATCATCCATCTCTTCCAAAAGTTATCAGGCCTTATTTGTTGAAGTTCTTGTGTGTGCAGTTAAGACGAAGGAAAGGGAGAAAAAGTTTTAAACGTGAGTTTGACTCAAAATGTATTTGCGAAGTGTCCCCCTTTGAAGCTACCGTGTGTACACATTTTGATATAGAAAAAGGAGATACTTCCTCATCCCGACAAAAAGCATTGTCGGGATTCGTCAGCATGACATGATTTCAAATAAGAGGAAAGGGCAGGCGAGACAAAGCCGTCGGCTTTGTCTCGCCTGCCCTTTTTCCTTGAAACGGTTATTGTCTTTCTGAGGCCCCAGTCAGCGTCTTTCTGGCTGGGGTCGCCCCGCAGGGATGGCTACGCCAAAGAATCTCCACTCAAATGTGGAAGATTTCGTTTAAGTTCATTTTTTGCAATTATTTAAATAATGTGTATACACAGTAGCCTTTGAAGGGGGCAATGGGGCATAAAATTTAAATCCTATCTGAGCTTGAATCAACGCTCCGTGAGCCATCCCCCCGGTTAAATGCTGAGCGCATTTAACCATGCCCCCTTCTAAGGGGGACTTTAAAAGCTATTTACCTAATAACATATCCATAAACGGCTCTCTTACCTCTTCACCTGCATCGCGGAAATAGAGAAAGGGGAGGTGGCGCTCAGTGTCGGTAGTGTCTATCTCAACTCCCCAAAGCGGGGTGAGCTCGGTTGGCAGCATGGAGTAGCGGGCATCTCCAATAATTTCAGGTTTATCGGGATGGCGAATTAAGAAGTTTTCGGATAGATGCTTGAAACGAACCAGGTCACTGTAGAGAGTGGTTCCTTCGAACCCGGAAAAATCCCGCTCAATAATTACCCGCGGTTCCGATTCGCCCTTATAGATAGTGATTCCGGAAAAAATTCCTGTTCGAATCGCATCGGTGTAGATCCGGTCATCATATATGTAGTTGGCTCTCCAGAGGCGCTGATTGGCAATGGTCGGTTTAACAACCAGTTCTTCAATCGTGTGACCTCTGTCTGATGCCAGGTTTTGAGCTGCTGAAGTAGCCCGGCTGTGCTGAAGCCATCCGAAGAGCAAAAACAGAATCAGCCATCCTCCCGCCGCCCAAGCCATTGTTTTTTTTCGCTGCCAAACCGCCAGTCCTACAAAAACGATCAGTCCGGCGGTTACAACCGGGTCAACCACTGAGATAACATTCCATGCAAAGCGGGTATCAAGAAATGGCCACAGCAGCTGAGTGCCGTAACTGGTGAAGGCGTCAAGCAAACCGGCGGTTGCATAGCCGAGAATGCTGTAAAAGTAGAGTTCTTTAACGGTCAGATATTTTTTCACGAACAACCAGAGCAGAACGGTTGCAATAAGTGCCCCAACCGGGATGAATATCAGCGAGTGCGTAAACTGCCTGTGTACTTCAATATTAAAAAGCGGATCGGATGGGATGTGGATGAAAAAATCCAGATCGGCCATCATAGCGGAAACGGCTCCAACAAATGCAGCGGGCCTTATCTTCTTCTTATCCGAAAAAGACTGGGAAGCCGTTGCTCCTACCAGGCCGTGTGTGAGTGGGTCCATCTATCTATTGTGAAGTTGTAAATTTAGTATGGGGTTCAATGCCAGAGGGAATGATCAAATTATGGAGCATCAGCTTCATCATGAATTCTAATTTTGCAGCATGGATAATTGATACTTCACCACTACAACAAGTCCCATTTCATCCTCTTCACGCATATAAACAAAATTATGCCGTACATGTTCTACACGTTGGGATAAAGGCCATGTCTGTTTTGCCAATAGATTCCCCTGATTATCTAATACCCACCACTCAAACATTTCCTCATCATCGATAATAGTGGCAACCCAAAAACGCCCCTCATCATCCACAAGAAATGAATCTATAGCCGGCCAGGTTTCCGGCAGATCGTAATTTCTGATAGCACGCCTGTAATTCTCATTATCGTACTGATTCAATGCTCGCTCACGGGTCAGTGGTTTATTGGGAAATGGGTAATAGAATGCGCGCTCGTAATTACCGTTTTCATCATAAAGTTTAAATAAAAATCTGTCTGTGCGATTAACCACAACTTTTTGATCAGGGGATAGTTCAGTATCTACGCTGAATGCAAAAGGCGCTCCAAATACACTGACAGAGTTATCCGTTCGCAGAACAATAGCTTCAGCGGATTCAAGTTCAAGAACAGGGTCGGACTGAATTCGTCCTTCTCTGTCTGATTTGAATATATAATCATACCTTTTTTGAGACTCGTCATCACTTTGCCCGAATGATTTTATAAAGCTGATTAATATTTCATCAGAGGAAAGCACCATAAAATCTGTCGGGAAATACCCCTGCAACATGTCAATTCTTTGATCCTCTCTGTACATAGGGATGGTGGTATCAAACTCAAGCGTATCCAAAAAATAGGCATTGATAATATTTTTACTGAAGTCCATAGCATATACATGACTCTCATCCACTGCCAAATTGTGAACATATTCAAATTCACCCGGCCCCTGTCCTTTCCGACCTAAACTTTTTATGAATTCACCGTCGGGCGAATAAACATTGATTCTTTTTTCCACGTCATCAGAGATGAAAATCCGGCCGATTCCATCCGTTTTTATTCCAGAAATCCTGCCTAAAAGTACATCATTCGAATCGTCTATCCGCGCTGATTCCAGTAATTCAATTTGAAATATGGGTGTTTCATTAGCTGTGTAAACAGTTAAATTTTCTAACTTTTTGAGATCCTCTGGAAGATTGTCTTCAGAACCGGGTGTGCAAGAGATCAATAATGTTAAAAGAAGAAGAACGGAAAGTATTTGCTCTAATTTCATCTTAATAAACGTATTTGTCGATTTTAAATATGGATAATGAACCTTCAAGCATCCAAAGGCCCTTTCCCAAAGGGATCGCTATGCTGGAAACGTTCTGTTGTTGTAGTCTTTAAAAGGTATCTCCAGCTGTTCACCAAAAGTACCCCCTTCCGTTAAGTTGAGTGATGATACGGAAATTCCAAGAAGTCTCACCTCCCTGATTCCGGCTTCTGTTTCAGTAAGCAGTTTTTTTGCCATGGAGGATAGTTCGTGCGGGCTGTTGGTATAGTGGCCAAGGGTTATGCTTCTGGTTACCGTTTCAAAGTTCTTATAGCGGACCTTCAGCGTGATTGTCTTCCCTGAAGCGTCGAGGGTCCTCATGGATTGAGAAATTTTTTCAGAAAGCTGATCCAAAAATTCACTGATCCACTCAAGATCGGAGATATCTTCAGAAAACGTACGCTCTTTGCCAATCGACTTTCTGATACGGTCGGGATTTACGGTTCGGTTGTCGATACCCCGGGCAATTCGGTAGTAGTGATGACCCGACTTGCCAAACTGTTTTACAAGGTCAACTTCCTCCCACTTTTTTAAATCAGCACCGGTTTTTATACCCAGAGACTCCATTTTTTGCTGAGTTGCTTTACCGACACCATAAAATTCGCCAATCTTAAGAGCCTCAATAAAGGCCTGCGCTTCTTCCGGAGTGATTACAAAAAGCCCATCCGGTTTATCCATATCTGATGCAATTTTTGCAAGAAACTTATTCCCTGCTACACCCGCTGAGGCTGTCAGGTCTGTCTCTTTCTTAATCCTTATTTTGATTTCGCGTGCAATAAGTGTTGCCGATGGATTCTGCTTATGATTTTGGGTTACATCCAGATAGGCTTCATCCAGAGAGAGAGGTTCCACCAGATCCGTATAATCGTAAAAGATCTCCCTTATCTGATGTGAAACCTCTCTGTACACTTCAAACCGTGGCTTCACGAAAATAGCCCGCGCACATAATTTAATTGCTCTTGATGCGGGCATGGCTGACCGTATCCCGAATTTCCGGGCTTCATAACTTGCCGCAGCCACAACTCCTCGCCCCTGTGGAGAACCCCCTACTACAACCGGTTTGTTCCTGTATTCAGGAGAGTCCCGCTGCTCTACTGAAGCATAGAAAGCATCCATATCCACATGGATTATTTTTCTAAAGGGATTATCTTTTAAATTCATCTATGAAAACTGCTTCTGTTATAGGTAAAAAAAGAGGAAATTCGTTACCTTTCACACGAATGAAAAGTAACACAAAAATAAGTATTGATTGAATGGAAGAGTTAAATGCTGTAACAATCTACTGGTTAATATCAATCGGACTGCTGATAGGGTATATAACTGATTTATTGATGATCAAGCAAGGAATCGGAATGATTGGCAATGTAATTTGGGGAGCGGTCGGCTCTGTCATTATTGGAGTGATCTGTATTTTGTTAGGGCTGTTTGCCCCTCTTGTTTATGCGGCAATAGGCTCTGTTGCTTTTCTGTTTTTGATAAATGTATTTAGTTTTCGAACTCAGGATGTTGCTGATGCTAAAGCGAGTGAACCCTATTAAACAGTGAGCGGGAAAATAGCTATTGAAAATCCGGGTTATGTATTATGGCTTATGCCAGACCCGGACTCTGCAGGCAAAATCCAACAAATTATCCGATACCTCTCTGAACAATTCTCTACTCCCTGTTTTACCCCGCATATAACGCTCTCCTCCGTTCCTGAGAGGCCTCTCTCTGAAATAAAAGCAAAGATAAAGCAGCTGGCTGAAGGTGTGTCTCCCTTCCGGGTTACAACTAAAAACCCTGAATGTGGAGAAGCTCCTTTTCAACGGTTCTCTTTTGAAGTCACTCCGGCAACCTATTTTCTCGATTTATCAAACAAATCGGACTATTTATTTGGCGGGAATTTTGGGAAAAAAGAGTTTTTCCATTTGTCACTTCTTTACGGTTATACTTCTTGTGCAGACATAAAAAATTACATGAAGCGTCTTGGTGAGTTTCATAATTACAATTTGTATATACAAAGTATATCCCTTGTTTACTGCCATGGCTCACCTCAAGAGTGGGAAATTATCCATAACGAAACTCTATTATGATAATGCAGGAGAATGATTTGGATCTAAATACCATATTCACGACAATTCAACACAGTAATAACTACCATAACTTCAATAAAAAAGAGCATGCAGGAATATAAATTTTTCGATCAGGTAAATAAAGCCTTCGACAGGGCAGCAGCTTTTACAAAGTTTGATAAAGGTGTACTGGCCCAGATTAAGGCGTGTAATGATATCCTTCACATACAGTTCCCCATAGAGATGGATGACGGAACTATCCGCGTAATTGACGGGTATCGTGTTGAACACAGCCACCATAAGATGCCTACTAAAGGTGGAATTCGCTACAGCACAATGGTAAGCGAAGATGAAACCATGGCGCTGGCTGCATTGATGACCTATAAGTGCGCCGTTGTTGATGTACCCTTCGGCGGGGCAAAAGGCGGAATTAAGATCGACCCCCGTAAGTTTTCGGTACATGAACTGGAGAGAATTACCCGGCGCTATACATTTGAACTGTTTAAAAAGAATTTTATTGGTCCCGGCAATGACGTACCGGCCCCGGATATGGGATCAGGCGCCAGAGAGATGGGTTGGATTTTTGACACCTATCGTCAGCTTAGTGATGATATAAATGCAGAAGGCTGTGTGACGGGTAAACCGGTAGGCCAGGGTGGAATTCGGGGGCGAACAGAAGCAACCGGACGCGGAGTTTTCTTCGGCATTAGAGAGGCTTGCGACAATGCAGAGGACATGAAAGCCATTGGCCTCGAAAGGGGATTAGAAGGCAAAACATTTGTCATTCAGGGTCTCGGTAATGTGGGTTACCATTCCGCAAAATATATGATTGAAGCCGGAGCTATTCTGATTGGTGTGGCTGAGTATGACGGATCCATTTACAACGAAAAAGGTATCGATCTTGAAAAATTGTTGGCGTATAAAACCGAGCACCGTGGTATTGCAGGATATGCTAATGCAAAAAATCTTGAGACAAATACAGCAGTGCTTGAAGTTGAATGCGATATCTTGATTCCGGCAGCTCTTGAGAATCAGATCACTGAAATGAACGCTCCCAACATCAAAGCAAAACTTATTGGTGAAGCAGCTAACGGGCCTGTTACAGACAACGCTCATAAAATTATTAAAGAGCGTGGCGCCTTGATCCTGCCAGACAGTTACCTCAACGCCGGTGGTGTGACGGTATCCTATTTCGAATGGCTGAAAAACATCCAGCACGTCCGGTTTGGCAGGATGGAAAAACGATTTGAAGAGAACAGTTATAAAAAGATTCTCTCTGTAATCGAAACCATTTCGGACCGAAAATTCACGAATGCTGAATTAGCAGATTTGGCCAAAGGAGGAGGTGAAAGAGATCTGGTCGACTCCGGCTTAGAAGAGACCATGGTAAATGCATACAATGAGATCAACGAATTGAGAAAGCACCACAATGTTGACTTAAGAACAGCCGCACTGATAAGTGCAATTAATAAAGTAGGTTTTATGTACGAAGGGATGGGGATATTTCCTTAAAAAAAACCCGGCACTGTACAGGTGCCGGGTTTTTATCTTTTCGATTATTTTAAATCATGAACCAAAACATCATCTAATGGTTTCTACGATGACATTTCCAAAAAGTTGCGCTATGGAAAAACTTTTTTAAAAAAAGGGTTAAAAATTTCAGAGCTTAAACCATGATCTCATTCTACATCTTCATGTTTGCATTGCCGTTTGGAATTATACTCCTGGCCATCTACCTGGCGAAAAAAGATGCACGCAAGGATGGATGAGTCGCAAATCATCTCTGTTGCTTTAGATCCCTATGCCATAGGCGCCTTTATAGGCTACCTGATTTTGATCATTGGTGTAGGAATTTATGCTTCTCGTTTCTCCTCTCAGGGAATATCAGAATATTTTATCGGCGGCCGTAAAATCAACCGGTTTGTTGTAGCCCTTTCTGCAGTAGTCTCAGGCAGAAGTGCGTGGCTGCTTTTGGGTGTAACCGGAATGGCTTATGCACAGGGGCCATCTGCCATTTGGGCGGTGGTAGGCTATATCATCGTTGAAATTTTTCTGTTTATCTACTACGCAAGAAGACTTCGAAACTTTACGGGAAAGAGAAACTGCATAACCATACCCGACTTTTTTGCGGAGCGGTTTGGTGATCATGATGGAAGATTGAGAATGACTATAGTGACTATCTTTCTTGTATTTATGATCGGATACATCTCTGCGCAGTTTGTAGCCGGCGGCAAAGCTTTTGCCTCAGGATTTGGAATGGAGATGAATACCGGAATTATGGTAACGGCCCTGATTGTGGTTGTATATACAATTATTGGCGGTTTTTTGGCGGTCAGCCTAACGGATATGATCCAGGCAATTTTCATGATTTTGGCTTTGGTAATACTCCCGATTATTGCAATAGCAGATTATGGCGGGCTGGGAGCTCTTCTTGAACAACTGGCAATAATGGATATCATGTTTATTGACCCGTTTGCAATATCGGTCGGTGCTGCCATTGGATTTGTTGGAATCGGTTTGGGGTCGCCCGGAAATCCGCATATCCTTGCCCGCTATATGTCGATAGACGACTCTAAACAGTTACGGTTTGCAGCAGTGATAGGTACAACCTGGAATGTATTAATGGCATGGGGGGCAGTTTTTATCGGGCTCGCAGGCAGGGTTTATTTCCCGGAAGCAGGATTGCTGCCGGGCGGCGATACAGAGAACCTGTTCCCGATGCTTGCGCAGCTGCACCTGCATCCGATCCTGTTTGGCATTGTGTTAGCCTCTATTTTTGCAGCAATTATGTCGACTGCTGATTCACAGCTGCTGGTTGCTGCGTCAAGCGTGGTCAGAGATATCTATGAAAAGATTTATCGAAAGGGAGAAGTGGTGCCGCAAAAAAAACTGGTTCTCTACAGCCGGATCGTGGTTTTCTCACTGGTAGTTGTTGCGCTCCTGTTTGGCTTTGTTGCTGAAGAACTGGTGTTTTGGCTCGTTCTCTTTGCCTGGGCAGGACTGGGGGCATCTATAGGCCCTACATCGATTTTGGCGCTCTATTGGAGCGGCACCACCAGAGCCGGAGTTTTTGCCGGGTTAATTACAGGCACCTTTGTTACAATAGGCTGGTACTATACAGAGGGTTTGAGCGAGATCATGTATGAACTCATACCCGGATTTATTGCAGCATTTATGGCAACCTGGCTGGTAAGCCTGTTCACCAAACCTGCCCCGGAGACCAAAAGGGCATTTGAGGATATGTTTAATTGACTTTTGAAGATCTGACAGCGTTGGGTTTCCGGGTGGAAAGTCCTGAACTCAAGCCATCCATTAACGAAGCATCAGTTTTATTTTAGATTCCAGTTTAATGCGACACTCAGAGACCCCGGACAGGCTGTCCGGGGTGCTGGTTTCAACCGTCAACTGATCGCAATCACTAGGAAAAAAGCTTCTTGAAAAATCCGGCAATACCCTTCTTTTCTTCTTCTTTTTTCTTTCCAGTTCTGCCGCCTTCAAGCTGATCAAATGTAGGTCGCGGGAGTCCCTCCAGCTTACGCCCGCTTTTCTTAGCATGGGAGGGCTTTCCTTTTTTAGGTTTACCGCGGGGTTTACTGCGCTCCTGTTTTTTTCCGTTACTCTTGCTCTTACTTTTCTTCTTGGCAGGCGGCGTTGCTGTTTTCTCTTTAACAGTTTCGGGTAGCGGTACTTCTTCCGGTGCATATCCAAGCGACTTACAAATAGTTTGTATATCACTTCTGTCCTGTTTGGATACCAGCGATACAATCTTGGTAGCTTTGCCATTGCCAATTAACTCGGCCCGCAGTTTATACTCCTCTACCTCTTCCGGCACATCATAGTTGATAACCTGCGAAGCGTGTTCAAGCGGCAAATCTGCAGCCGACATCTCCCCAACCAGCAAATGTTGAACATTGCCTGAGGTAAAGCGGCCAAAACGTTCTTCAAAAGCACTTTTATCCAGCTCTTTGTGAATACTAACTGCCCGACGGTTACTCTTTCTCAGAATTTTATAGAGGCGGTCAGCTGTACGTCTCGACGCGGTAAATATAACAACCGTGTCAGATTTATGGTTGTCGAGATGGGCCATCAACGTGGAGATCTTGGATCTTGGAGGAACGTTGATATAGTACTGCGTGAGATCTTTTGTTATGACCGGTTCATCAATTTTTTTAGACGGTGCTTTTTCTGTTTTCTCTTCAGCTGTCGGAGATTTCTTTGCCATAGTGACCAATTCAGGATCCTGAAGTAGTGATTTTTCGGCTTCCCGTAACTCTTTACTGTCTTTTGATGCTGTAAAGATACGCTGACATTTATTGATGATTCTTTTTGAAATCACCTCAAGGTCTTCCCAGTTTTGAATCATTTCAGACTGGTCGACAATTAACTGCTCAACTTCGCGAAAAACCATTCGGCCGTTTTGAAGCAGTTCGGCAAGGCGCCCCGGAGTAGCCACAAGGATAATGGGACCCGCTGCGAGAATATTCATTTGCTCTTTTATATCCCCATCTTCTGTTATACATGCACTCTCAATTGTGGCATGATAGCCTATAGCCCAAATCCATTCATCAATGGCTTTAGCCCGCTCTTTATCTGCAGTTATTACAATGGCTCGTGTACCCTGCCTTCTTTCAGTTTGTGAAATCTGGTTAAGAAGTGAGATCAGATAGCCCACTTCGGGCTTCTCCTCAATGGTGGTATTAATTACAAGATCAGAACCATTTTGTACGGCTTTAATAATCTTTTTTTGCAGTGGCGAGGGATTTTCAATGTTTACATCTTGCAATCCCTTCAAAATATCGGAACGTAGTCGAAACTGATTAAACGACAATGTGTTACCTCTTACTTTTTAGATCAAAATTTCAATTTACAAGTAACCTAAGCTATAAAATGGAGCCCGGTTCAAATACTGGAAAATGCTGCAATAAAAACGTAATCAATGATTACTTCTTATGTAGCGTGGTAATGTAAGCCTCACTCAACGTTTACAATTCATGAGCTCAGGTTATAGCCTGAAGCTCAGGTAACGGCCTGAAATGACACCCTTTAAAAAGCCGATTAGGCGGTAATTTGTGCGACCATCACTCGATCGAATCGATTTCCGCTTAACGGCAACCCAAATACCGATCCTCTGAAAATAGTTCCAGAAGAGATGCTTTCCAATTGCAATGGCATAAAGCTTTGCAACAATATAAGGATTAGCAAACACCATTCCAGCAATTGAAATGTTTAAAATTTTTATCCGGTATGCATTTGAATTTCCCGGGTGAATCAATCTGAAGAGCAGAGGTGGAATTTACACGCCAAAATTCCTTGAACTCTACTAACATTCAAGCAAAATGATCAGTAAAATGATCATAGCCAACGTTAATTCACTATTCAGTCCGGCAGATATAAATGAACCCGTTATCGGCATTATGAATAACAGAGTTGAGTGAAGGTTAAAATTCTCTACGCCGATTGGGACAAAATTTCCAATTTGTTGCAGAATATATTTTTCATTGTTGAACGCTATTCCAAAAAGCTCGTACTTAAAGTAATGTTATTTAATAATCCATCAACCTTAAAAAGAGATTTTCAGAATGGCTAAACGACTTGCTTTTTTTGCATCTAAAGAGGATGTGGAGAACTTCTATTCATTGACAACCAAAAAAGAGAATCTGTTTGAACCACACTATAATCTGGCGCCGGGCCAACATATTGTAACCATAACAGGTGATGAAAATTATAAAGAAATTGGCAGGGTGCGATGGGGTGATGAAGCAGAAAGAAACCCGGTTATACCTGTAGCTGACGTTGAAGGGGAGTTGAAGAAGAAAGGTGTGGAACGCTGCATACTGCCCATCAGCGGGTTTTTTGTGTGGAAGGACGACCTGGAAAAAGACCACCCATTTTTCGTGAGAATGCTCAATGCACCTCTAATGAGCACCGGCGGTTTGATTTATAAAGGGAATAATAAAAATGTGAAGATCATTATTACAGAGTCGAACGTACTGGTTCAGCCAATGTCGGCCACAATGCCGCTGCTTTTAGATCGTGAAACCTCTTTTCTTTGGATGAATAATGACTCATCTCCCGGTGAAGTGATTGCAAAAGCCAGAAAACTTTTCCTGTTTACAGATCTTTCAGTAATGAGGGTGAGTAAACAAGTAAACAACCCAAATAATAATGATGAAAAACTCATTCAGCCTATTCCTAAGTAAAGATGTTTTGATTTTAACTCAGAAATAATTTTGTGCGTTTGAGAGATGGCCGATCGTTAATTTCACTCCAATATCAACTACCTCTGTATATACAATTGACGTCAGGTTTTATAACGGTTCAGCTATGATTTGTCAGTTTTCCGAATCTGTTCTTCAAACCATATACGACCCGGGGTAAGAAATCTGAAAAGTGAGAACACAAGAGAGGTTTTTTCTCCAGTTATATTTGGACCATTTCATTTCGAAAAACTACAATATATTTCATTTATGACGTTACATTAAAAGAACTTTGTTAAAAGTATAAATAGTGATATTTTTCAGACTATTTTAAATCTATTGAAAGGAGTACAGTATGCTATACGGAATTACAATAAGCTTTATCATTTTAATCTGCTTTCTGCTCATCGTAGTAGTCTTATTGCAGCCGGGCCAGCGTGAAGGCCTCTCAGGCGGACTTGCAGCCGGTATGGCAGGCGGTGCAGCTATGGGTGCCCGCAGAACCGCGGATCTGCTCTCTAAAACCACATCCATTCTTGCGGCTCTGTTTTTGAGTCTCAGCGTTCTTGCAAACTTTTTCATCGACAGAGGTGATGCAACACAGAGTACCATTCAGCAGCAAGGTATCGAAAATGTACAAACCGATGATTTTACAGCGCCTTCCAGAACTCAGTCTGCTGTACCGCAACAGGAAGATCTTGATATTGATGAGTAAGGCACTCTGAATTTTAATGCCTAATTTAAAAAGCCCGTGTATGGAATACCTTACACGGGCTTTTTTTTTAAAACTTTAGAGCTGCTGAAAATATAAAAACTATTTCTCAAGCAACTCTTTTACATACTCATTCTCAGGATCCATCTTGAGAGCCTGCTCGTAATAGGTATTGGCTTTATCGTCGTGACCGCCTTTTTTCATGAGATCGCCCATCAGAATCCAGTTTTCTACATCACGGGGCTGGCTGCGTATTCTGTCCAGAAGATAAGAGATTGCATCATTTCCCTTTCCGCTCATAATCTTATAGAGCACCATATTGCGATGTGCGGTGGGCAGGTCATCCAGAGCAATAGCCCTTTCAAAATCTTCGCGGGCCTTTTCTGCATCATCTGAATTCAGATAGGAGTAACCGCGCAGGTTATATAGCCTGCCATTATCCTCGTCTTTTTCAATCGCTTTGTTTAACGACTCAATGCTGGCGTCCCACTGCCCCAGCTTCTGCATTATTTCACCCTCTAGTGTAAACCCTTCCGGAGCATCCGGGTTTATCCGCTGAAGGTCTCTGGAAACATCGAGGCTTTTATCGAGATCTTTTTCGTGAAGGAGCTCGTATCCCTGTTTATGTTTTTCTTCAAAACTCATTTAGTGTCAGTTTTTTTCTCTTTTTGGGTTATGTCTTCGAATTCAGCTTCTTCAATCTGGTCCAGATTTGTATTGCGACGACTGTTTTTCGCCGCGCTGTTTTTAAAATCTCCAAATCGAAAACTTGTATTGCGTTTATTCTTTTGCCTGGAACCGGTAATAAGTTTGTATACCAGGTAGATAAAAAGTGCTATAAGTAACCAGCGAATCATTAATCCGGAATAATATGAATATGTGTATTGCCACGTATGGGTTGATCAAAGATCTGTTCTTCAATATACGAGAGATGACTTGGATTATTTAAAAAATCGATCTCTGCTGCGTTGACAATAATTAAGGGTGCTTTACTGTAATGGTAAAAAAATTGGTTGTATGAATCACTTAACTCCTGAAGATAATTTGGAGTAATATGTTTTTCATAAGCTCTGCCGCGTTTTTCAATGTTCTCCATCAATCTTTCTACCGTACTTTGAAGATATATAACCAGATCAGGCTTTGCTGAAATACCTGTCATAATGCTGTAAATGTTATCGTACAGCCCCATTTCGTCCTCATCCAGGTTGAGACGTGCGAAAATCCGGTCTTTTTCAAAGATGTAATCCGATATGATAAAATCATCAAACAGATCGCGGTTGGTCATGTTTTGCTGCTGTTTAAACCTGCTGGCCAAAAATGCCAGCTGTGTTTGAAAAGCATAACGTTTTTTATCCTCATAAAATTTAGGCAGAAATGGATTTTCCTCGAACTGCTCCAGAACCAGCCTGCCTTCGTTGCGCTCTGCAAGCAACTGGGCAAGCGTGGTTTTACCGGCGCCAATTACACCTTCTATGGCAATAAAATCGAATTGATTTGGCATTTTCTGTTTTGTACGTCCTATTGGTGCTGTCTACCAGTCAAAATTTGTTTTTTTGATCTCAATCTCCGGCGCTTCACTGAGCATCGTACTCATGCTTTTACGTGTGGTTACATCAACCCAACTACCGTCAATCTCATTCATTGGCAGTAAAACAAAAAGTCGCCGGCTGTATTCAGGATGAGGAATAATAAGGTTCTCATTCTCAATCACCAAGTTTCCAAAGCGTATGATATCAAGGTCAAGAATTCTTGGTCCCCAGCGCTCAGGATTCTTCTCCCTGCCGCAGACCTGTTCAAACTCTTTGAGCATCTGAAGCAGACTGGATGGTGAGTAAGCTGTATTTATTTTGGCAACGCTGTTATAGAAAGTAAACTTCGCCCCTCCAACAGGTTCCGACTCCCAGATGGAGGCTTTTTGGACAGCTCCACTTGAAATCTCTTCCAGGAAATGGGCTGCATGTTGAAGATTTTTCAACCGATCGCCAAGATTAGATCCGGCTGCAACAACTACCGTTTCCATTTCATAGTGATTTCAGCATATTCAGCCGCTGTTTTAATAGGGGGATTCATTTTCCGAACCGATACGATAAGCTTCCTTAAATTGGATGATTGTTTAAAAAGTTTTTCCCCAACAAGATAGCAGAGGGTTTCGATAAGTTTTTCGGAAGGGCCGTTCATGACCTCTTCGGATACCTTCTGTACCCGTTCATAGTTGAACGTAAGTTCCAGGTTATCATCCGTAACAGCCTTTTTAAAATTTCCGAAGGCAATTACATCTATCTCAAAATGGTTGCCTTCAATTCGTTCATTATCGTAATACCCATGCGGTGCATGAAATTTAAGCGCTTTGAGTGTGATTGTATCCAAAAAAGGTCTGATTCGAATTCTAATTGAGAATAGAATGAAGTTATCGAAAAAGAGATACGAAACGCAAAACCGGATCGAATGAGTTCAATAACCGGTGAAAGTGAAGACAGAAGGCAATAAGAGCGGTCTGTTATGCTATTTTACAGTGTGGCTACTTCTATTTTTTGCTCCAGTTCACTTAAGATGCGTTTATGTTTCGCGCTGGTAGAAAGCCGCTCCTCTACCGTTGAGATAGCATGAATAACAGTTGAGTGGTCACGGCCACCGAATTGTAGACCGATTGTCTTGAGGCTCGACTTGGTGAATTTCTTGGAGAGATACATGGCTATTTGCCTGGCTTCAACGATCTCCTGTTTCCTGGTTTTTTCCCGCACCTTGTTGGTGTCAATTCCGAAATATTCACAGACGTAGTTCTGTATGGCTTCAATCGAAACCTGGCTGTGAGAGCTCTTAACCATATCCTTCAATACAGACTTAGCCATCACCAGATCTATCTCGTCTACGTGCTTTAAAGAGGCTGTAGCAAGCAGTTTAATGATAGCACCCTCCAGGTCTCTTACATTCGACTTGAAATTGTGGGCTATGAACTCAATGATGTTCGAATCGATATAAATTCCATTATCACTGGCCTTTCTCTCGAGAATGGCATAGCGGGTTTCATATTCAGGAATTTGCAGGTCGGCACTTAAGCCCCAGCTGAATCGTGAAATGAGGCGGTCTTCAATATCGGGGATATCTTTCGGAGCGCGGTCGCTGCTCAGTATAATCTGTTTGCCATCCTGATGGAGCGCATTAAAAATGTGAAAAAATTCTTCCTGTGTCTTCTCCTTACCGCTAAAAAACTGGATATCATCTACAATGAGCACATCAATATTTCGGTAGAAGTTTGTGAACTCACTGGCGCGATTGTTCCGGATAGCCTGAACAAACTCGTTTGTAAATGTCTCAGACGATACATAAAGCACAGCAAATTCATCGCCAAACTCCTGCTTAATCTTATTGCCGATGCTCTGAATGAGGTGGGTTTTGCCCAGCCCGGTACCGCCATATACAAATAGTGGATTGAAAGAGTTTTTGCCGGGATTGTCGGCTATTGCCATTGCTGCTGACCGGGCAAGACGGTTGCAGTCGCCCTCAATGTACCTTTCAAATACGTAGTTGCTGTTCAGGTTGGAGTCTATATTGGTCTTTCTGATTCCCGGTATCACAAACGGATTCTCAATTCTGCCGGGATGATAGTTGGTAAAGGTGTTCATCTCCTGAGGCTTGGAGGGCGGCATGGGTTTTTGAGGCAGTCGAATTGAACGGTTGTCTTCCAGTCTATCAGATTTTTCCACCAGTACCGAGTATTCAAGTTTTCCTTCTTTGCCTAAAACCTTGGCAATCGTAGAGCGAAGCATATTATAATAGTGCTCTTCAAGCCACTCATACCAAAATTGGCTGGGTACCTGAATCGTTAAGGTGTCTTCCTGTAACTTGATTGGCTGAATGGGTTCAAACCAAGATTTATACTTCTGATAACTGATGTTGTCCTGGATAATTTCCAAACATTCACCCCAGGCACCATCAGCAGTTAGCGTATTCAACGTAAATGCCTCCTAAAACTTAAAAAATTATCTTCAATATCCCTTTAGTTATCCACACGGCAAGCAAGGGTAGCGTAAAAGAGCCGAAGAGAAAATGAGAATTTCTGAAGCTGAAATCAAACATTACTTTTATTGTTTTGCGAAAGTTATCCACATTNCCATAAACACCTAAACCAATTGGCACGCAATTAGTTANGGATTATNATACATTAATATAAAAAAAAGCTTGACAGCGCTTAACAATTCGATAACGTAGATTTCGCCAAACACACGCCCATGGCAAGAGNCGTGAAAAAACTTTTCCACATGTTATCAACAATTAATTCAGACNCCTGCCTCCTGTCTGAGAAATGTTTTTAGTGATCGGAAAAAGTTATTGTGGTTTAATTAATTAGATGGATTATTGCNGTAAATAAAGCGATCGTTCCCATCCAGGTCTTTTAGCAGTTTTACCGACTCATAGTACTGTTTTGCCACTACCTCTATCTGATCGGCGTATTGATTGCTGCACTCTAAGAAAAGCTGGCTGTTTTTTGAGGATGCAAAAGCACAAATTCTCTCATACAATTCAATAGGATTGCTATGGAAAAGTGCCATTTCAGGTTCAAAATTCAGTACCTGGGGATCAAGAGTCTCTCTCTCTTTGTAGGTGATGTAAGGAGGATTGGAGACTACGATATCCCACTGACGGCCTGCAATTTCGTCGCAGCTATCGATATTGTTTAAATCACAATCAATAAATTCTATATCCACCCTGTTTTCCGAGGCGTTTTTTCGGGCCATCTCTAAGGCACCTTTTGAAATATCAATACCGGTGCACAACCATTCAGGATATTTCGACTTTATGGCTATGGGAATACAGCCGCTGCCCGTACCAATGTCCAGTAATTGAACAGGTTCATTTTTACGATCTTTACACTTTTCCAGTATCAGTTCAACAAGCTGTTCGGTTTCATCCCGCGGTATCAGCACCTCCGGGTTTACGTAGATTTTGCATCCCATAAACTGAGTGCTGCCCGTGATGTGCTGCAGCGGCTCGTGATTGGCTCGTCTTTTTATTAGCGGTCGCAGAGCATTCAGCTCGTCTTCCGAAAGGGGTCTGTCGTATTGCAGATAAATATCGAGCCGCTTTACATTGAGCACATGGGCAAGCAGCCATTCCACACTCATACGGGGGCTATCTACTCCTTTTTTTTCAAAGTATTCAGTTCCCCATTCGAGCATAGACAGTACAATCCACACCTGGTCTGTGCGACTGTTCATAGATTTAGCCGTTAATCTTCTTCTTCGGCAGGAGGAGCATCAACCTCTTCCTGCAAAGAAAGCCCAAACCTTTTTGAAAAGTCCATAATGAAATCAACCACGTCCGACTCGATGTTTTTCTCTTCAGAAAGTGAGCTGCCCCTAAATCCCATTCGGCCTCCCGCTTTCTTAAGCTCTATGCGTGTATGATTTCCAGTGCACTCTATTATACAGGTGAGTGTAATAGTGGCGTTAATCTGCTTCTCAAATTGTTCGAAAACTGCTACGTAAATCTCATCCTTACTTGTGGAAGATTTGTAATTATAGAGGTATTTGGGCTCTATTTCGTCAAGCAGTTTTACAGGTAATCTGCGAAGTGTATCATTTGGTCCATAAACCAAATATTTTGTGATGTTGCTCATAATCACTTTTCGTAGTTGAATTGATCGTGTGATAGTCAAAATTTCTGCCTGAATAAAAGCCTAAATACAACAATAATCAAATGCGGTTTTTACTTATTCATTAAGCAATGCACAATTATTACATTGATTTTATGTTTCTTTGTGCAATGGAATCAATAAATTTTTCGTTACAATCCCAGATTATAACCATAAGAACTGACGCAATATGACGTTTATCAAAAGAATTCTACCGGCGGCGCTGCTTGGTATATGTACTCTATTTATTTTCGCTACATCACTTTCTGCTCAAATTCAGGAGCCTGATGTTCAACCCGCCCCTTTTGAAATAATCTCGCTTCAGGATGGTTACAAAAGCGGATTTGGCATCAATATAAATATGAACAATTTTGGTTTTGGCCTTGGCGCTGAATACAGACGAGTGATTGCACCTCAGGCCGAAGGCACCATATCATTTCGTATTAATGGCTTGCGTGATGCCAGTGAACAGACATTTACCGACATCTTTTTCGGACAACAAATTGTACCGAACAAATACCAGCGCGCCTTCGCTATGCCGTTAATGATTGGCATGCGTCAAAGAGTTTTTTCCAGTGTAATACAGGAAAACTATCGCTTTTTCGTTGGTGCTTCGGCGGGTGCCGTGGCCGCTTTTGCATTTCCCTATTTTGATGATATCAATGACAGCGGTTACCGTGAAAGCTTTCCTCCCGTCTATAATGAACCGGTAAATGATATATTTACCGGCTGGAGTGACGGTAACTGGCACTTCGGCGGAGCCGGTGAATTAAAAATAGGGGTGGATATAGGCAGTAATTTTTCCAGGCTGAATTCAATCGAATTTGGATATCTGTTCTACTATTTCCCTGATGGAATTCAAATGATGGTTCCCAATCAGCCGGTTCTGATAGAAAATCGTGACCCCAGGCAGTTTCCTTATGAGCATACCAATCCAAATGACCCAATTAACTCAATTGTATACGAGGATTTCTTTTCACCTCAACGATTTTTCGGTACACCACAGATAACATTTACTTTTGGCTGGTTGCGTTAAACCTACTCCCTAAGCAGGTCAATCCACTTGTCGGGATTACCCAGGCCATCAAAGATGTAGTCGGGTTTATGGGGCTTGAGCTGACTCTCGTTAAAGCTGCCGGTTGTTACCGCAATTGAGCGGGCACCAAAATGTTTTGCACAGCGAATATCATTGGGCGTATCGCCAATTACTACATATTGAGAGGGGTGAGGCTTGCTCTTTTTTAGAGCCGTATAGCTTTTATGAGCATCTTCAGGCAGGTATATTCTGTCTTTGTGGTTGCAACCATACCCTCCAAAATCAAACAGATCAGCAAGCCCGGCAGCTTCTACTTTTTTAAAAGCCACCTCTTCAAAATTCCCCGTACATAAGCCTACATCCAGCCCGGAACTGCGTGCAAAGTGTACCGCATCTGCGGCACCGGGTATCTCTTCAACATGTTCATGGCTGAGGTGATTTTGCATAGCATCGACATAAAGCTGCTTTACTTTCTCAAAAGAGCTGTCATTTGCAATTCCATTTTTTGAGATTAGCTGCAAAAAAATATCTCTATCGGTTCGGCCTGCAAAAGAGACTTGCTTGATTACATCTTTGCTGATGTTCAGTTCAATTAATATCTGATCTATAATTTCGAACAGGAATGATCTCTTTACGTGCAAAAGAGTACCATCGATATCAAAAAGTAATATTGGTTTCATTGGGTTTAACTTTATGGAAACAGGATTTAGCTGTACATTACGGTTATACTTAAACTAACCAAAAAATATGACTATGAGTTTAATTGAAGATATTCATGCACGACAAATATTGGATTCGCGCGGTAACCCTACTGTTGAAGTAGATGTAGTTTTGACGAATGGTATTGTAGGAAGGGCAGCAGTTCCGTCCGGAGCATCAACCGGAGACCATGAGGCCGTAGAGCTTCGTGATGAAGACAACAGTTACTACCTGGGAAAAAGTGTTATAAAAGCTGTAGAAAACGTAAACGGTGTAATTGCTGATGAACTGGTTGGCTACCCGGCCTATTTGCAGACCGATATCGACCACCTGATGATACAGCTTGATGGAACCACCAATAAATCGAACCTGGGCGCAAATGCTATTTTAGGCGTCTCAATGGCTGTTGCCAAAGCTGCCGCTCAGGCATCAGGTCTGCCGCTGTGGAGATATCTGGGTGGGGTTAATGCCAAAGTGCTTCCGCTGCCCATGATGAACATTATAAATGGTGGATCGCATGCCGATAACAACGTGGATCCACAAGAGTTTATGGTAATGCCTTCCGGTGCTAAATCGTACAGCCATGCTGTTCAGATGGGTACTGAAATCTTTCACAATCTCAAAAAAGTACTCTCCGGCAAAGGCTACAATACATCTGTCGGAGACGAAGGCGGATTTGCCCCCAACCTGAAATCGAATGAAGAAGCAATTGAAGTGATTCTTACTGCCATAGAAAATGCCGGCTATACCCCGGGCGACGATGTGTTGATCGCTCTCGATCCTGCCGCTTCTGAATTTTATAACCGGGAAACCGGACTCTATGAGTTTAAATGGAGTGACGGCTCCAAGCGCGATGCCGACGCCATGGTAGAGTACTGGGCAGAGTGGGTCAATAAATACCCGATCATCTCCATCGAAGATGGAATGTATGAAAATGACTGGGACGGATGGAAAACTATGACCGACGCTCTTGGCGACAAAGTACAGCTGGTTGGCGACGATCTGTTTGTGACCAATACCACAAGGCTGGCCGATGGAATTAAAAAAGGTGTCGCAAATTCAATTCTGATTAAAGTAAACCAGATTGGTACGCTTACCGAAACGTTGGATGCCATCGAAATGGCGCACAAAAATGACTATACGGCCGTGATCTCTCACCGTTCTGGCGAAACGGAAGACACCACAATAGCCGACATTGCTGTGGCGACCAATGCCGGCCAGATCAAAACCGGTTCCATGAGCCGTACTGACCGCATTGCTAAGTACAATCAACTCTTCAGAATTGAAGAGGAGCTGGGTGAAAGCGCCATCTTTTTAGGCCGGGACGTGTTTGGATTTTAATGCGCCTGTACAATAATAGATCTGTTAAAAAGGAGTGGAGGTCATCTTCACTCCTTTTTTTGTTTAAAAGAAATCAGTGACTTACGGTTGATTTCATGAAATTTTCCGGTAATAATTTGAAATAAGCGGTTTGGCGTGTACATTTTTCGGGTAAACTTTTAAGCGATGGCTCAAAAAGTTGTTCTGAGATAAATTCTGCAAACTAACCTGCGCACTTAATGAAACACTGGAGAATTAAGCTATCCCTGATATGTAACTATATCATATTTGCGATTTTATTGAACAGTGTAGGCGTAGTGATCCTCCAGGTGATAAATGATTTTGGGGTTAACCCTGAATCGGCCAGCGTTCTGGAAGCCTATAAAGACCTTTCCATTGCATTGGCGTCGTTCCTGTTGGCGTCATACATTCCCCGGTTTGGTTATAAACGGGCGATGATCACCGGGCTCTCTATAGTGATTATCGGAAGTATCATGATGCCGCTTATCGGTGGTTTTGCCATGTCGCAGCTGCTGTTCGCCATGGTGGGTGTGAGCTTTGCGCTTATCAAGGTGTCGGTCTACTCTACGGTGAGTTTGATAACCGACAATTCAAACGACCATGCCAGTTTTATGAGCATCCTGGAGGGTTTCTTTATGGTGGGAGTATTGGGCGGGTTTTGGCTGTTCGGATATTTTATGGATATCTCTGCACGCTCCGAAACCATTACCTGGCTCGATACATACTGGGTACTGGCCGTGATTGGCGGGCTGGCCCTGGCCCTGCTTATTTCTACTGAACTTGATGAGAGTTCTGTAAAGACCGACAATGACAACTCCAGCCCCATGCAGGATTTTTGGGACATGCTGGGGCTTATCAAATATGCACTGGTCATCTTTTTCATACTGGGAGCCTTTCTCTACGTCTACATCGAGCAGGCCATTAACACATGGCTGCCAACCTTTAACTTCCAGGTTCTGCAGCTGCCGGATGCAATGAGCGTGCAAATTACCAGTATCTATGCCGGTGCACTTGCCGCAGGCCGCTTATTGGGCGGCTGGATGATGAAGAGGATAAACTGGTTCTATGTTCTGCAGGGGTCAATCCTGATGGGAATAGTGCTTGTAATCCTGGTAATGCCCTTAACCGGCGGCATTGAACCGGGCTCCGTCACGGGATGGGGAGATGTATCGCTGGCAGCATATCTATTGCCGGCTATCGGCTTGTTTCTTGCACCCATCTATCCCACCCTCTGTTCATCAGTATTAAGCGCGCTGCCCAAAAACAGGCAGAGTGGCATGACCGGTTTGATTGTAATTTTTTCAGCACTCGGAGGCACCAGCGGATCCATTATTACCGGGTTTCTGTTCGGCCGGATGGACGGGCAAACCGCATTCTATTTCACACTCGTACCCCTGATTCTTCTGTTCCTCATCTTGATTCCCTACAAGCGAAAACGGGAAAGCTTTGATCTGAATAACGAATAGCTCATTGAGAAATATGGAAAAAAATCACCCTGACAAACTGATACAGCTCCATGGAGAGCTTTTTGAAGAGGTACAGAGAAAACGGATCTTCCCCGACTCAAAGCAGTTTGTAGACATGGTTCCCGTTACTGACCCCGATGAAATTACCCGCTTGTGGAGCTCCAAAAAAGATACATCCGGTTTTAACCTGAATCACTTTATATCAGAGCACTTCACCCTGCCCGAAGACGCCGGTGAAGAGGTTCAGGTTGAAAAAAAAGAGCACTGCCGGGATCACATCAAGGCTCTTTGGCCACAACTGTTCAGAAAAGCGGATAAATCGGCTTCAAAAAACTCATCATTAATCCCTTTGCCAAAACCATATGTTGTACCCGGTGGCCGGTTTCGGGAGATCTACTATTGGGACAGCTATTTTACCGCACAGGGGCTTCATGCGGATGGCTTTGATGAGATGGTGTTGGCTATGGCGGAGAACTTTCGCCATCTCATTGAAACCACAGGACATGTTCCCAACGGAAATCGCGCCTACTACCTTAGCCGCTCACAGCCACCTTTTTTCACACCGATGGTCAACCTGGTTGTCACTATTTTTGGAAATGAAAAGGTCATTGAGTTCCTTCCTGCGGTTGAGAAGGAGTACAATTTCTGGATGGACAACACAGGCTCCCGCAACCGCCGTGCCGTAACCTACTATCACAAAGAAACTTCGAACTCCTTTTTATTGAACCGCTATTGGGATGATTACCCGGCCCCGCGTGAAGAGTCGTGGTTTGAGGACATGGAGACAGCCTCCGGAATACCCAAAAGTGAGCGGGAAGCTTTTTTCAGAAATATCAGGGCAGCTTGTGAGTCGGGCTGGGATTTCAGCAGCCGCTGGTTCTCGGATGGGCAAAACCTCTCCTCCATCGAGACCACATCTATTCTGCCGGTTGATTTAAATACCCTGCTTTGGTTTATGGAGCGCAAACTCTCTGAGTGGAGCAGGATCTTGGGTGATGAATCCAAAGCAGCCCACTATGCATCCCTGGCGGATAAACGATCTGCTGCCATCAACTCTCTTATGTGGGATGAAGAGCAGTCGTTCTTTTTCGACTTCCATTTTAAGAACCAGCGTCGGACCGGAGCTCGGTCTCTGGCAGCTGTCTATCCCCTCTACTTTAAAATGGCCAACCAGGAACAGGCGGAAGGTGTTGCCCGAAATCTGGAAGAGAAGTTCCTTCAGGATGGCGGCCTTTTAACCACAACGGTTAATACCGGCCAGCAGTGGGATTCACCCAACGGCTGGGCACCGCTTCAGTGGCTGGCTGTAACAGGCCTTCAAAATTATGGGCTGAACGATTTGGCTGATGAAATTCGAAATCGCTGGCTTCGAATTAACGAAGAGGTGTACCAGCGCAGTGGCAAGCTGGTCGAAAAGTACAATGTAACGGATATTAGCCAGGAGGGCGGCGGCGGGGAGTATCCCCTGCAGGATGGATTTGGCTGGTCGAACGGGGTATTCAGCGCTTTTGATGAGGGTAAAGGATGAAGAAATTCCCTTTAGTGTTAAGTCAAGCATGAATTGTCGGAAGCAAGCTGTCAGGTCTTTATGCTTGACTTTACACTAGAAAGGGGATTTTCCCAATTCGACAATCACCCGCTATCCGCGTACCTTTCAGAAGAGACAATCNAACCGCCTAATTGAACTGATGCGCATTAACCGGCTTAAACTTACCTATTTCAGAAATCATGAACAGACNGAGGTTCGTTTTGCACCTCACCTGAACCTGATTACCGGCCCAAACGGATCGGGCAAGACCAACCTGATTGATGCCATTCACTATCTCTGTATGAGTCGCAGCTTTGTGGCCTCCAGCGATCAATATGTAGCTCACAACGAGCAAAAGTATTTTATGATTAACGGTGATTTTGAAGGAGAAGTCAGAGCTTCTTTTAAAGTGGGCTGCAGCTATTCGAGAGGTGATGGGAAGAAGATTTTTGTGAACGACAGCCCCCTGGAGCGATTGTCCGACCTGATCGGGATGGTTCCCGTTGTTGTGCTCAGCCCGGAAGATCTCAAGCTTACGAGTGACGGACCTGCTGAACGCCGCGCTTTTCTGGATGCCCTGATCAGCCAGATCTCCCCGAAATACCTTCGCGACCTGTTAAAATTCAGAAAAATACGCAGACAAAGAAATAAACTGCTCCAGGAGTATCGCGGGCCGCTGCCGCTGCTGCAAACCTATCTTGAACCCTGGAATATTCAGCTTGCAGAAACCGGTTCAGCCATTATCTTTAAACGGACTGAAGTTCTGGAAAAATTTAAACGATACCTGAAATTTCAATACCGGACCATTTCCGAGCTAAACCTGGAACCCTCTCTCGAATATCAAACCATCTGTAAAGAGAGAGATACCCCAGAGATGATTCAGCACGAATATTTAGCTTTACTCGAAAAAAACTTTGAAAAAGAGGCCGAACGCGAACAGACTCTGATTGGACCGCACCGGGATGAAGTCGTATTCTTTTTGGATGACATGGAACTTCGAAAGTATGGGTCGCAGGGCCAGCANCGGTTATTTTCAATGGCTTTGAAAATGGCGCAGCTGTTTTATTACTCAGATGAGCTCGACGATCAGCCGATTATGCTTCTGGATGATGTGTTTGGAAACCTGGATCAGCACAAAATTGATATTATTACAGAAACATTGACTAAACACAGCGGACAAACGTTTATAACATCAGCGACCGATCGTCCGTTTACAGAAAAACAGTTCTCCGATACGGAAAAAAACGCCTGGTTTACCATTCAAAACGGCAAGTTAACTCAAAAGTATTGATATGGCATTTGGAAGAAAACCACAGTCGATGAACCAGCTCCTTAAGGAGTTCATGCGAAAAATGCCTCATCAAACCGAACTAAAGCGCGGTATGGTACTTCATCTATGGCCCACTGTGGTGGGTGAAAGAATGAATGAAGTTATAAAAGACGTTCGTTTTGAGGGTAATAAGCTGATCGTAAAAGTGGAAAATGAGGCGTGGCGACACGAAATTCACATGAACCGGTTCTCTATTGCCAAGAAACTGAACGACAGAGTTGACTCTAAAGTGGTAAAAGAGATCATTGTGCGTGCATAAATCGTCTATAGATATTACCTTATAATAATGAAATTCTTTTCTTTTATAACTGAACGAGTTCGGCAATTTTTCAGCTCCTCAGAACCTGCAAAGGCTGAAGAACCTGACGACAGTGCCTTTATTGGGCGGGAAAAAGTAATCGTCTTTGGTGTTGCTTTTTTCTTCTCTCTCTGCCTTTGGTTTATCGTGAATCTGAGCAGAGACTTTAATGTAACCATTGATGTTCCCATACAGCTGGTTAATTTGCCGGATGATGTCTCCTTAAGCAGCGATATACCCGATTACGCCTCAGTAAATGTAACCGGTGAGGGTTGGAAATTGATCCCGCTCTACAGCAATCCCCCAAGAATCAGCCTGAGTGCCGACGCCAGACAGATAAACCTTTTTGAGCAGATGCGAAGCCAGGTGGGTGCGTTTTCCGACCTGAATGTTCTTCAGGTTAACCCCATCGTATTGAATATCGAAACAGAAGAGAAAGCTTCAAAAAAAGTGCCGGTTATTCCGAAAATTGATTTAACACTGCAAAACCGTTATGGAACGGTTCAGGACCCGACGGTGGAACCCGATAGCGTTACCATAACCGGCGGGCAGACCAGGGTGGCCAATATTGACAGCTGGGAAACCGTGGAACTTGAGTTGACCGGTGTTAACAGGAGTATGGAGCGGCGGATAGAGTTGGAAAGACCCGGCAGTGGGCTCTCGATTGAACCCACTCATGTAACTGTTCGCATTGATGTGGCTGAGTTTACCGAATCGGAAGTGCGAATACCGGTACGAACCCGGAATCTGCCCTCTGGAAAGGCTGTTACCTACAACCCATCTTCGATAACCGTCAGGTTTGACGTACCGATCGACAAGTTTTCGGAAGTGCAGCGTATGCGGCCTTTTACCGCCTTTGTTGACTATGCAGATATTGAAGGTGACACCACCGGATTTGTTACCCCTCAAATTGAGAAGTTAGTTGACGATATTAACCTGCGCTTGAGAAACTACCAGCCGTCAAGGGTATCCTATTTTAACATTCTCCACGACTAACCTGCTTATCTTTCAAGCACCTCAACCGGGATGTGATTAAACAAACTCAGCCTTCAATAATCATCGTCTCTTCAAAAGGGCGAAGAATTTCATTGATATCCGCAGTATCAGGGTAATACGACAGGATTTTCAACAGCACTTCGTCAACAAGTACATCCGGGCAGGAGGCGCCGGAGGTCAGCGCAATTCGCAATCCCCTTTTTCCCGTGGGCAGCCAGTTTTCAGTAGAGAGAATCTCTTTCTTCCATTGGTTAAAATGCTGAATGGCTTCAGGGGAGTCAATCTCACCGGCATCCCGCACATGATAGGTAGGGCAGTGCTGCTCAAGAATTTCTACCAGGTGCATGGTATTGGAGGAGTTGTAACCGCCTACAACGATCGCAATATCCGGCCTGGCATCGGCCAGGGCATAGGTGGCCGACTGGTTCTCGTTGGTGGCGTAGCAGAGGGTATCGGAGGTATCGGCGAAGTGTTCGAGCACGTTTTCTTCACCAAATTTCTCTTGAGCGGCCTTCTTCAGAATATCCATCACTTCCTGTGTTTCGGTGGCCAGCATGGTGGTCTGATTGATCACCCCGAAAAACTCAAGGTCATTTAACGGGTTAAAGTTTGGAGTGCTTTTATGGCCAAAATATTTTTCAAAGTCTTCAAGCGGACGTTTTTCGGCCATGATATCTGCGAGGATATGCGCTTCATCAGGATTCAAAACAACCACCACTTCTGAGTGATCAGCACTGTGTGAAAACGTGGCGCGTGTCTCCTCATGCTCATGCTTGCCATGTACCACCAGGCTGTACCCTTTCTTACCCAGCTGATTACCCCGCTTCCACACCTTCTCCACAAACGGGCAGGTCGTGTTGTATTGATAGGGATTGATTCCTTTCGCTTTGAGTTTCTCCTCAATTTCAAGTGTAGTGCCAAAGGCGGGCACAATCACCACATCATCTGAGTGAAGCTCCTCAAACGGAATCCTGACGCTGCCATCGGTTTCAAACAGAAACTTAACGCCCTTCTTTTGAAGGTCTTCATTTACGGTTGGGTTGTGAATCATCTCGCTGAGAAGGAAAATATTCTTACCCGGGTTCTCCTCAACGGTTCTGTAGGCAATATCAATAGCATTCTCCACGCCGTAACAGAAGCCGAAATGACGGGGGATCAAAAATGTTACCGGACCGAAATCCAATTCAGTCGGAGCAAGGTCTTTCTTGCGCGGATCGGTGATTTTATTGGCTTCTTTCACCTTTCGGATCACAGGTGATTTATACATCGCCGGAATTTCAAACTCTTTGCGGGCCATTGGACTTTTCTATATCAAACACCGAATATCGAATGACAATACATCATTTAACACGCGGATTTAGTTTAAAAATTGGATTGGGTGGAAGATACAAAGTTCAAAAGAGAAACACGTGAATTGAGTGAATGATTCATAATACCTTCGAACATTTCACAACTTTTTTCCTTCAAATTCGTGTACATTGTGATCTGAAATTTAACACGAATTCTCTGCTATTTATGAAATCCATCTCCCTGTCTGTCTTTCTGGTTCTTGTTTCAACCCTTCTGCTTTTTCCCTCCTGCACCAAAACAGATCAAACCGACTTTTCGGTCGAATACGAAAAATTTACGCTTGATAATGGCCTTGAGGTCATTTTTCACAAGGATTACTCAGATCCGGTTGTAGCGGTTGCCCTTACAATCCATGTAGGTTCTGCCCGCGAACTTCCCGGCCGTACCGGTTTTGCCCACCTGTTTGAGCACCTTCTATTTTTGGAATCAGAAAATCTCGGACGCGGTGGACTCGATCAGATGAGCAGCCGGATTGGCGGCTCAGGAGCAAATGGCTCAACCAGCCGCGACCGCACCAACTATTTTCAAACCGTGCCGAATGATGCCCTGGAGAAGATGATCTGGGCCGAATCGGATAAGATGGGTTTCTTCATCAACACGGTGAACGAGATGGTGTTGGAAAAGGAGAAGCAGGTTGTGAAAAATGAGAAGCGTCAGGGTGTGGATAACGCTCCTTACGGACATACCAGCTACGTAATCAGTAAAAATCTCTACCCGGAGGGCCATCCTTACAGCTGGCAGGTAATCGGTTCGCTCGACGACCTTCAGGCCGCCACTCTTGATGATGTGGTAAATTTTTACAACACCTGGTATGTACCCAACAATGCAACTCTTGTAATTGCCGGTGATTTTGATTCGGACCAGGCCCGTGAATGGGTTCACAAATACTTTAATGAAATTCCTGGCGGTGAACAGATTGAACCGATGGAAAAAGCACCTGCAGTTCTCGCAGAATCCAAAAGACTTTATCATGAAGACAATTTTGCCCGTCTGCCCGAACTGCGATTAACCTGGCCGGGTGTGGAGTTTTATCATGATGATGCCTATCCACTTCAAATCTTGACTCAGCTTCTGGCAGATGGGAAAAAAGCACCCCTTTATGAAGTGTTGGTTGAGGAAAAAGAGCTCTCTTCCGGGGTGAGTATGTTCAGCAGTAATTCAGAACTGGCGGGAGAAGTTTCGGTCGGGGTTCGCGCCTTTTCAGGAGTGGATTTGAATGAGGTGCTCGAGGGCATCGAAGAGGGGTTTGCACGCTACGAGGAGAACGGCTTTACCGAACAGGATCTGGAAAGGGTGAAAGCAGGAATTGAAACCCGGTTCTATAACGGCCTTTCAAGCGTGCTTGGCAAGGCTTTTCAGCTGGCACAGTATAATATCTTTGCGGGCGATCCGGGCTATATCAATCAGGATATTCAAAAAACACTGGATGTGACCCTGGAGGATGTAAAACGGGTGTACGAAAAGTACATCAAAGATGAGTATTACGTAGCAACCAGTTTTGTGCCAAGGGGCCAAACGGATCTGGTGCTGACCGGCTCAACAGAGGCGGAAGTGGTAATTGAGGAGATTGTTGAAGGGGCAGAGGGTGAAGATTTTGAGCTGCCTGAAGACACCGCTTTTGAACGCACACCTTCAAGCTTTGACCGCACGGTAGAACCACCCTATGGAGAAGCACCACAAATTTTAGTGCCGGAAGTGTGGACTGTAGAATTTGATAACGGAATGAAGGTGTTTGGAATTGAGCAGGATGAACTGCCGCTTGTTCAGTTTAATATCCGTCTCGACGGAGGCCTTCTGCTGGAAAGTCCGGAGAAAGTGGGTGTATCAAACCTTTTGGCAAATGTGTTGACAAGGGGAACAGCCAACCGCACGGCCGCTGAACTGGAAGAGGCGATCGACCTGCTGGGAGCCAATATTAACGTATTCTCGGGACGGCAATATTTTACCATTTCGGGCAATACCCTGTCGCGAAACTACAACGAAACCATGAAGCTGGTTGAAGAAATTCTGCTTGAGCCCCGCTGGGATGAGCGGGAATTTGATCTCGCCAAACAGAGTGTACTCAGCCAGATTGCCCAGCAACAGTCCAATCCTAACAGCATTGCCACAAACGAGTTCAATAAGCTTCTCTATGGTGAAGATAATATTCAATCATTCAGCACGCTTGGAACCGAAGAGAGTGTTCAATCCGTCACCATGGATGACCTGAAAGGATATTATGAAGCCAATATATCACCGGCGGTTGCGAAGATGCACATTGCCGGACCCATTAATGCCGCACAGGTCACCCGGTCGATGTTAACCCTGGTTGCAAGATGGGAGACCAAAGCTGTGGCGTTGCCGGAACCACAGGTCCCGGAGTGGCCTTCAGAGTCGAAGGTCTATTTTTATGATGTACCCAACGCATCTCAATCGGTGCTTCGAATTGGCTACCTGGCTTTGCCGGAAACCCATGAGGATTACCATCCTGCCACAGTCATGAACTATATCCTTGGGGGAGGTGGTTTTGCCTCAAGGCTTACTCAGGAGCTTCGGGAAGGGAGCGGGTATACCTACGGTATTCGATCCGGGTTTAGCGGAAGCAACCTTCCGGGTCCGTTTAGTATCAGCAGCGGGGTTAGAAGTAATGTAACTTTTGAGGCTTTAGATCTGATCCGTGAAATTCTTGCAGACTACCCCGATACATTTACAGAGCAGGACCTGGAAAATACCCAGAGCTTCCTGCTCAAGAGTAACGCGCGGGCGTTTGAAACACTGGGTGCAAAGCTGGGAATACTCCAGACAATGAGCGCGAACAACTGGTCGGCCGACTACATACGTGAACAGGAAGATATTGTAAGAGAAATGACACGGGATGAGATCAGCCGTCTTGCCCGACAGTATGCCAATCCTGATCGAATGATCTACGTAGTTGTTGGCGACGCCCGCACCCAGCTCTCACGGCTGAGAGGCCTCGGTTTTGGTGAGCCGGTACTGTTGAATTGATATAAGTTTGAGATAGAAAAAGGAGTTACTTCCTCATCCCGACAGAAAAATATTGTCGGGATTTGTCAGCATGACATGCGATTCAAATAGGGGAATAGGGCAGGCAAGGCAAAGCCGATGGCTTTGCCTTGCCTGCCCTATTTTTCTTTAAACGGTCATTGTCTTTCTGAGGCCCAAGCCAGTGTTTTTGTGGCTGGGGTCGAAGAATCTCCATTTATATGTGTAAACTTCGTCAAAGTAATTATTTGACTTCGAATTCACTTCCTTTCATCCCCATTGCCCCCCTTCTCCCATAGGGATCACTATGCGGCACCCGGGGTTATAATATCGGCGATGCCTGACGGCATTATTCATGTTGCAGGCACCCAGGTTAAGACAATGTTTTTTAGTGTCCGTTGTGCTCTGCTTTGCGGTTAATCAAACTTGCCACAAATTCTATTCAGGCCATCATAGCAATAAATCAAAAATTTCTCCGTATCTTCATCCCCTTAATCAACTGACGTTCAACGTTGACCTGCCCAACTCAGTACCTTTTTGCCTCTCTTCAGTAACTTTCTGAATGTTTGTGAAACGCGCTTTTGGCCAGGGAGTATCTCCGGCAACTCAAAATTTTATACAAGAGCGGAGCGCTGCGCGTGGTGAGCGACAGACATTTATTAATTGGAAGTTAGCATACTGTGAAGAAGTTCTGGTAAGAATCTCTCTTCCGCCTTTACCGATCTATTCGGAATATTAGGTGGGGACTTCTCATCACATTTATTCAATCTCCCGTACAAAAACGATATAAACCAATGGAAAATTCTTCATTTTCAGAGCTGGGAATACAGCCTGAAATCCTCAAAGCTATTAACGAAATGGGCTTTGAAGCACCAACATCAATCCAAAGCCGCTCTATCCCGATTATCAATTCCGGGAGAGATATGGTGGGCCAGGCTCAAACCGGAACCGGTAAAACGGCAGCATTTGGAATTCCTGCACTTCAAATTGCAGATAAAAATTCAAAAATTCCCTCTGTTATCATTCTTTGCCCAACCCGTGAGCTTGCAATCCAGGTTACCGGCGAGCTGATCAAACTATCAAAATATGACAGAGGCCTCTCTGTTCTGCCGGTTTATGGCGGGCAACCAATCAGCCGTCAGTTAAAAGCCCTCAAACAGGGGGTTCAGATTGTGGTGGGAACTCCCGGCCGCGTGATTGATCACCTCAAGAGAGGAACACTAAAGCTCGACAATCTCAAAATGGTAATCCTTGATGAGGCCGATGAGATGCTCAATATGGGCTTCCGTGAGGATTTAGAGCAGATTTTAAGCTACAGTAAAGGAAAATCACAAACCGTGATGTTCTCTGCAACGGTTCCGAAGGCAATTCGAAATATCATGAACAAGTGGATGGATAATCCAGAAATGATCAAAATCGAAGGGCAGACCGAAACGGCTGAAGGCATCGATCAGTACTTCATGGAAGTGCGTGATTCAATGCGCACAGAAGCGATTACGCGGGTTGTGGATATGGCCAACTTTAAACTGACGCTCATCTTCTGTAACACAAAGAGAAAATGCGATGAGCTTGTACAGGATTTACAGTCGAGAGGTTATTCATCCGACGCGCTCCACGGAGACATGAATCAGAGCGTGCGCGATAAGGTAATGGGCAAATTTCGCAGGGGACAGATCGATATTCTGGTAGCTACCGATGTGGCTGCACGAGGCCTCGATGTGGACAATGTAGACGTGGTGTTCAACTACGATGTACCCAATGATCCCGAATATTATGTTCACCGGATTGGACGAACAGGGCGAGCCGGAAAGAGCGGTTTGGCGATTACGTTTACATCAGGCCGGAAAAAGAAGGGCATCCGGTTTATCGAAAAGATGATCCGAACCCAGCTGAAGCCGCTTCCAATGCCGTCAGCGCGTGAAGTACAGCTCTCGAAAATGGATAATCACATCAATGAAATCATTGAGACCCTTCAGGCCGGCGGCCTGCGTGACTACATCGAGCAGCTCGAGCCAATTGTTGAGGGCGACTTCACTACGATTGAGATTGCGGCAGCCCTGTTGAAGATGAAAATTGAGAAGAATTAGGGGTTTAAAGCTCTTCTATCGCAAGCGGAGAACAATCACAAGCGGGACCTATCACAAGCGAGACGCTTGCGATAGGTCGTCTCCTCACTAATTAACGTGATCAATCAGCTCCCATAAATCGCTCCACACGCGTTCGCGGATGGAGTCGGCGAACTCTTCGAACTCATCCACATTCATATTCGGATGTACGTTCATGATCACCTCGCGGGTAATGCCCATTTCGATCTGTTCCAGGCTGCTATAAAAGTCGGTTGTGATGAAGTTGTAGGCTACTGTGGTTCCTGTCGGGAATACAAGACGATTGAAGTTCCATCCGTTCATGCGGTTGTTATCGGTCTGATTCTGATGAAGCGGTTTTGCGATATCGGTCTCCAGCTCCAGGTACTCGCTTAGGTTCTCGGGAAATGCATACATAAAATTGGCGTTCAGGTAGCGGCTGGGCCGAGTGCCTTCTCCATATACCTCCGCCTCGGTTTGCCAGATTTCAGAATGGACAGCATATGAAAGCTTAACCCGGTGATCCCTCTCATTTCTCAATGATGAGAGGGTATTTCGCTCTACTGATTGCAAGGCATTCAGGTTAGAAGCGATCTCAACCGTAACAAAGTTGTACCAGGCGCTCCCGCTGCTGCTCATCGGCACCCGGTAGATTCGCCATGCCAAACGCTCTCCTGAATTTATTTTATTCCGGTGCGACGCCTTCCAGTCGGGAACACCCTCAAGAAAATTGTCTAATCCATCTTTTGTTACCTGAAAATAGGTCACTTTTTGAAACTGGCCGGTATCGGCCTGGCATGCAGTGAAGCTGCCGGTGAAAGGAGCAGCATTAAAAATAAGACCGGCAGAATGAGGCGATGTGAGTTGTCCATATAGATAGATTGAGTTGGGTT